>JAABVA010003115.1_pt1 | contig 16021 bp, 13 predicted proteins | sample 5560331 | NCBI WGS metagenome assembly JAABVA01 (sample SAMN12812661, study PRJNA571458) | rock metagenome | isolation source: Antarctica rocks | place: Antarctica: Victoria Land, Mt New Zealand sud | collected 2016-01-07 | reverse complement strand
GTGCAACGGTGCTGCTCAATATGGCGCAGTTCAATCGGGCGTGGGTTGAACCATACGATCATTCATTATAATACACCACAACGTTCATATAGCACGTAGTAGGGACCAGCTTGATCGCGTCCGAGGTGCAATAAATTGCACCTCGGACGCGATCAAGCTGGTCCCTACGAAACATGGTTATGTAACCTGTAAGGACTATTGCATGAGGATTGAGGGCGACTATATACGATAGAGGCAGCGAGAACGTGTATAGTATGAGGTATACCTTATGATCGCCCGTTGGTATATACACAAATTGCCATACCCATTGTGTATATATCAATATATGTACAACAATCCCATGTAGAGCGGAGGAATAGCCATGAACGAAATCGCCACCTATTTTACCGAACTTGAGCAGATGATGCGCTCTATTGAGCAGGAGAACTTGCAAAGCGTTCTCCGTTTGTTGGAAGATTGCTACCATAATGGGCGGCGCGTCTTCATTATGGGCAACGGTGGCAGCGCGGCCACTGCGTCGCATTTCGCGCTCGACCTTGCCAAGAACACGATTATGCCGCAGGCACCCCGACTTAAGGCGATTTCACTGACCGATCATGTGCCTCTGATTACCGCGTGGAGCAATGATACCGCCTACGAACATATCTTTGCGGAACAACTCGCCAACCTCATCGAGCCGAAAGATGTGGTAATCGGTATCAGTGCCAGTGGCAACTCGCTTAACGTCATTAACGCTCTTATGCTCGCCAAACAATCCCGCGCCTTCACCGTCGGCATCCTGGGGGCAACGGGCGGCAAAATCAAAGATATCGTCGATGCTTATGTCCTGGCTCCCGGTCAAAATATCGAGCAAGAAGAGGACGCACACCTGATTATCGCACACGTCATCACGCGCCACATGCGCGTCGTCGTGCGTCTCTATGCAGAGACGCTGGCACTGGTGGGAACGGATTGATATTATTCTTCTAGCAAACGCTCGAATTGTGCGATATCCTTACGGATAATATCGAAACTGGCATGCCAGAAAGCTTCAGTATGCAGGTCGATGCCAAATTGTGCGGCAAGGGTTGCGGCATCGGCAAGACCTGTTGACGAGAGCAGGTTATCATAACCCCGCTTGAATGTTTCGGGGTCTTGCTGATAACGTGCATAGAGACCGAGGCCGAAGAGCAAGCCGAACATGTAGGGATAGTTGTAGAAAGAGCGTCCAGTACTGTAGTAGTGCCCTTTGACCGCCCACATGTAGGGGTGCAATTGCGCGTCGTCGAGACCGTCGCCATAGGTTTCGCGCTGCGTCTCCAGCATGATTGCCTTCAATTCGTCAATCGACAATTCGCGTTTCGCGCGTTGCTCAAAGACACGCTGCTCGAACAGGAAACGGCTAGTGATATCGACAACGACCTGACACGCACCCTGTATCGACTCCTCTAAGATGGCGATCTGTTCCTGTTTACCGGCATCTTTGAGCGCAGCGTGAGTGATGATGGTTTCGCAAAAGATGCTTGCGGTTTCGGCCAGTGTCATAGGCAGTGAGCGTTGTAGCGGTGTGCGCTGAGCAAGGTTCAGGTTGTGATAGCCATGTCCTAGTTCATGAGCGAGTGTGCTGACGCCACCGAAAGCGGGCTTGAAATTCGCGAAGACACGCGATTCATCGTCCCGTAGCGACGTACAATATGCACCGTCGCGCTTACCATCGCGTGGTTCGGCGTCGATCCAATGTTCACGAAAGGCGCGTGCCGCGAAGTCCGAGAGGCGTTGTGAGTAGGTGCCGAATTGCTGCACAATAAACGTATTGGCTTCGTTGAACGTCCACACCTTCTCGCTTGCACCTACAGGGGCAAAGAGGTCGTACCACGCCAGTTTTGTAATGCCGAGAGCGTGAGCCTTTGTGTGCAGATAGCGACGAAAATCTGGGAACGACTCACGGGCTGCACTCATCATCGCGTCGAGCGTTTGTTGGTCGATGCTGTTATCGAAGAGCGACTCAGCTAGTGGCGACTCCCACTGGCGATGACTTGCCAGGACGTTGACCTCGCCCTTGATGCTGTTCAGTGCTGCAGCTAGAGGCAGTGCCACCTGTTGCCAGCCAGCTAGTTCGGCCTCATACGCGCGGCGACGCACATTCCGGTTGGCGTCAAAGGCAAGATTGCGTATCTCACTCATGGGAAGGTTTTGCACCTGCCCATCGACCTCAAAGGGGACACTCAACTGAGAAGTAATGTTGCCGTGTAGCTTGCCCCATGCGGAACCGCCCGTTGTATTCAGTTCAGAGGCAAGCATCTCCTCTTTTGGTGACATCAAGTGTGTCGCCTCGGTTTTTGCCCTGCGTAAAGCATAGGCATGGTCTCGTGCAATTGATGATTGCGTGATAAGTGCCTCAATGTCGAGCGAGCCAAGCCACGCCGTGAAACGTGTTCCTAGTTGGGAGAAGACGACAAGCGATTGACGTAGTTCGCTCATCTTCGCCTGCGCCACGTCATTGCGCGAATCGGTCGTGACAAAGCAGCTAATATATGCCCCTAACGTGCGAACCTCATCAGCAGTAGCATTGTAACGTGTGACAACGGTCTCAAAGGTATGCACAACCGAGGCGTCAACCGTCAGGGCTGTTTGTTCTTGAATGTTATGCTGATCAAATAATTGGCTCAGATTGTGTATATCGTCAACGACGTGGGTAAAGCCCTGAGCAAATTCTGGCGACTCAAGGCCAGGGTAAATAACGCTCATATCCCAATGGGGCAGTTTTTGGGTGGTAGTCATGGTAGTACGTTTCTCTCCTTAGTAGATGTTTGTGTCTTATTGTAACATGGAATGATAGAGAGGAGATGTACTTTTGCATCTGCGTGTGTAGCGTTGCATGTGTTCTAAGCAGCAAGAAGCCCGCTCGCTGAAAGAACGAGCGGGCTTCTTGCTGCTTGGAAAGATAGGCTACATTATTCCTCGGCGGCGTCCTTGCAGGTCATTCCACACATCGACCACATTCACTCTTCCCTCAATGACGCCACCAATGAGCCAACCGATCAAGGCAAGGATACCTGTGAGAACGGCGGCACCGAACCCAAGTGACATCCAGACGATACCTAACACTAAGCCAACAGCTATTCCAATGACTCTCGCTGACATACGTGTATCTTCCTCCTTTGCTTAGCGCACGCGCCTTCGCGTATTATGCTCCAGTGGTTCGATTTGGGTTGCCACTTGCACCTCGGCGACGGGTAATCCGATATGACGCTGAATCGCTGTTTGTATCCTCTCTTGAAGCATTTGTCCCACTTTGGGGGCATCCGCTTCTGGAGAGAGAGATGAGCGAACATGGACGCGTAGACCTTTACGTCCTTCATCGACCTGTTGGCGTGTCTCTAGCACTTCTGGCATGGCAGATGCCTCATGTTGTACCAAGGCCCGCACGCTGGTTCGTGCCACCGTCACCTTTCCCAAACTATCCTGTTTGACGATAAACTGAGCAGGCTCACGCGGTCCTGGAATCAGTTCAAGAATGAGGACGATCAACCCGACGACGCCTATGATCGCGGCTACCAATGCAGCTGTAGTCGCATCTGCCGCGTTCAGCCGCGTGAAGAAACGCCACTGGTTCAACAAGACCCCGCTTGGGCTGACCTGCAGAGGTGCAATAATTCCACCTACAAGCAACAACACGATAATACCGAACGCAAGTGCAGCCAGGCTCAAGAGGAGCATCACAATACGATTGAAAACATTCATCACGCTTTTTCCTTCACAAACAGGTTTGCTCTCCGGCCTCTGTCCTTTTGAGCAGAGGTGTCTACTAACCTGATACTCTCCCTTTCTGATGGGACTTCACCCAAGATCGTCAACTGCCACATCAACCGTCGTGAGTTCCAGTACACCAAATTGGTGGACGGTTTGAAACACCACGGCTCGGATGTGGTCGGCTACACGCACCACGATTGGTGTGTCCTCTGAGCTAGAGGAGACATCAGAGGGGGAAACAGCCGAGAGAGCTTGTACAAGCATCCTCTCGTCAAGAACAACATGGGCCTCAACAGCAAGTGCAGCGGGTGTGGGATGGCGCAAGATAACCCCCATGACGCGCTCTCCTGGGCCATAGGTCGCAGCTTGAACAAATCTTCCTGGACCCATATCCACAACGCCCTCGACCTCACGAATGGCAGTAGCAATGCTCCTGGCAAGATCAAGATCGCTAGGCATGGGTACAGTGAGCGGTACGAGGGTCTGAGCTTCCACTGTTCTAGATTCGGGGTCAGGGCGAAGCATCCTTCCTCCTTTCATATAAGCAGCCTTATCGGGAGCGGGCCGTCTGAGACCCTCTCGGAGTATGAGTGCTATCTAGGGAGGGTACGCCTTTGCCATCCTGACAATGTACCCTCTGTGCGAACGCTGTCTGTACTCATGAGCAAGACGATGAGGGGAGCGACGAAAAATACATCCATGTATAAGAGCATCGCTTCCCTTTAGCTCTACTGTACACGAGGTTGTTGCTGCTGCTGCTGAGCGACTTGATCCTGTGGAAAGTACAGATCGGTGACGGCAATGTTGACTTCCTTCACGACCAACCCCGTCATCGCTCCAACGCGACTCATAACGTTTCGTCGGACGGCATCCGCGACCTGGGGAATGCTGACGCCGTAGATCACTACCATGCTCAAGTCCACCGCCGCCTCGCGCTCTCCCACTTCAACGCTGACGCCTTGTGCGCGTTGATCGCCGCCCGTGACACGGCTGGCAAGGCCACCAATGGCAGCTCCGGCTCCACTGCCCACTAAATCTTGTACGCCATCGACCTCACGAGCGGCAATACCAACAATCTTGGCGACAACACTATCAGCAATCGTCGTCCTGCCTTGTGTCACCTCAGAAGCGATGGTGCGCCCTGCTGAACCTGCGGGCGTGAGTCCACGCTGCGCGTCTTGACCTACCGGGGTCACAGAAGGGGATGTTTGTCCGGTTCGCATTTCAGCCATGAAAGACTCCTTTTCTCTTGTTCACGTTGTTCCAAGTTCCACGAGCGGGTAGGATACGGATACATTCATCTATCTCGTGTGAAACAGAGAGGAATGCATTCATCTATCGCACGTATACTCTGTATACGTTTGTACAAGGAAAGAGTTTCATAGCCTTGATTTGTACTCTTTCATCATCCTCTAGAGCTTAAAATCAAAGGAGAGATCGTTATCTGCCAATCCTTTCTCCTTCTCTAGTATAGAGAACATGGATACATGTATAATGGTGCGAACACATGGGAGAACTGCATGAAGGAACTGCCTAGAATACTCGTAGGTCGTTCACGAAGACCTATTGTCATACCCAGTCCTTAGAACTTCTCGTTTAGCGTGGCGTCGTTGCATCTGGTGTGAAGGGAGCCCCATGACCTGGAACAATGAGCGTCGCAATCTGTAACACCCGTTCTCTGTGAGTATGAATCAGCTGGGCATCTGACGCTAGCGGGTCCTCAATAGGCCCTTGCTCAGACCACCACAAGTGGGTAAATGCGACAACTCCGTCACGTGTACCAACGAGCGTTGTAATATCTTGTGGGCTATGTCCTGGGGTTTCAATCAGTCGAATAGAAGGAGAGAGATCATATCGCTCTGCGGGACGGCTCTCCCATGTATCGCCCTGGTAGATGGCCCAGAAGTCATGGAAGCGTGCATGTGGAAACAATGCTGCATTGAGCGTGTGATCCGGGTGGTGGTGCGAGAACACGACATCGGTGATGGATGTGGGCGACTCTCCCAATGCTGCAAGAGGTGTCAGAAATGCACGTTGCTGATCTGGAACCATACCAGGATCAATGATGACTCTCTTCGCACCATCACGAACAAAGCCAACCGTTGATGCCACGCGGCTCACGGGTGAGTTCTCGCTTTCCTCTGCATAGCCATTAAAGAGGATATGAACCTCAGCTGCTGAAGCTATCGGTTGATCGCTCTCAGTATTCATCATTTTCATTTCCCTTTCTTGTTTTCGTCGCATACTCACTCTACCAGTAGTGTATCAGCACGACTTTCCTCTATCTTGTCACGTTGTCTCACTGATAGCAAGGAACTCTTGCCTCTGAAATCCAGTAATAGCACTCACCTCTTCTTCTAAGGAGTCACTATGAGCCAAGCTCGTAGCCCAAACTGACACTTCACAGGTGGGCGGAATTTGCATCATGTCCATTGACAACCATCTTTCTAGCATTGTATGCTTGAGTAGTGTTATACAAGCTAGTTCTGCAGCTAGTCTCTAGAATCAAAAGCATGACAGTATGAGTTGCTGGAGAAGATATGTACCTTTAGCCAGGAGGCGTGTGCCTCACTTGTAAAGAACGCTCCCAGCAAAACGCCGGGAACGTGAGAAAGGGAGAGTTTTTTATGACAGACACGTATCAAGCGACGGGATTGGCAGCAGTCGGTCGTACCGTAACAGCCCTTCATCCCTTGGAGCCTCTGAGTGGGGAGGAAATCGCCGCTACAGTGAGCCTTGTGCTTGCCGAGCGTGCCAAACACAAGGTAAGCGAGCGCACCCGCTTTGTCTCCGTTGTCCTCAACGAACCCCCGAAAAGTGTTGTGTTCAACTTCAAGGCAGGCGACAGGGTTCCTCGCGAGGCATTCGTCAAATTGCTCGACAACTCCGATGGCTCTGCATATGAGGTCGTTGTGGATCTCAATGCACATAGCGTCTCCTCGTGGCAGCACATACCGGGAGTTCAGCCCTCCATCATGCTCGACGAGTTCTTTGAATGTGAACAAATGCTCAAGGGTAATCCACAGTTCCAAGCAGCCCTTGCCAAGCGCGGTATCACAGACATGGACATGGTTATGGTCGATCCTTGGTCGGCGGGAAACTATGGTACTGAAGAGGAAAAAAACCGCCGCCTGACACGGGCACTTTCTTGGGTGAGAATGGGTGATGCGAACGATAATGGCTATGCACACCCCATCGAAGGGGTCCTGGCTGTCGTGGACCTCAACACAATGGAGCTTGTGCAACTCGAAGATAACGGAGTCGTGCCACTCCCACCAACTCCAGGCAATTACACTATTGAGGCCACTGGATTGAGAACTGACCTCAAGCCTGTCGAGATTACGCAACCTGATGGCCCCAGTTTCAGTGTGCAGGGGCATGAAGTACGTTGGCAAAACTGGCATTTTCGTATTGGCTTCACACCAAGAGAAGGACTCGTGCTGCACACCATTGGGTACGAGGACCAGGGAAGAGAACGCCCTGTTCTCTATCGCGCGTCGCTTGCAGAGATGGTCGTACCATACGGCGACCCGGGCCCTAACAACTACCGCAAGAACGCATTTGACGTGGGAGAGTACGGTGTAGGGATGCTCGCAAATGCGCTGGAACTGGGATGCGATTGCTTGGGTTACATCCATTACTTCGATGCCGTGATGACCGATAGTCGAGGAAACGTCGTCACCTTACCTAACGCAATTTGTATGCATGAGGAGGACTATGGAGTCCTGTGGAAACATATTGACTGGCGTACCAACAACACAGAGGTACGACGTTCGCGCCGACTCGTCATCTCTTTTATTGCAACCGTTGGAAACTACGAGTACGGCTTCTACTGGTATCTCTATCAGGACGGCAACATCGAATTTCAGGTGAAACTCACCGGTATCATAAATACCGGCGCGGTCAACCCTGGAGTCAAGCCTAAGTACGGAACACTGGTTGCGCCAGAGCTATATGCGCCCATACATCAACACCTGTTTAATGTTCGCCTGGATATGGCGATAGATGGCACGAATAATTCAGTCTACGAGGTACATACCGAAGCCGAGCCGATGGGTCCTGAAAATCCACATGGCAATGCCTTCTTCGCAAAATCGACCTTGCTTGGTAAGGAGTTGGATGCACAACAAGTCATCGATCCGCTCTCAGCTCGTTACTGGAAGATTGTAAATCCCTCCGTCCTCAATGGCCTTGGAGAACCTGTCGGGTATAAGCTCATGCCAGGTGATAATACCTTGCCTTTTGCACACGCAGAGTCGAGTGTGATGAAGCGTGCAGGTTTTGCCAAAAAGCACCTTTGGGTAACTCCCTATGCTCCAGAAGAGCACTTCCCTGCAGGAGAATATCCCAACCAGCATGCAGGTGGAGCAGGATTGCCACAATGGACACAGGAAAATCGCTCCATCGAGAACACCGATGTCGTAGTATGGTATACGATGAACGCACACCATGTTCCTCGACCAGAAGATTGGCCTGTCATGCCTGTGAGTATGATTAGTTTTATGCTCAAACCAGTCGGCTTTTTTGATCGTAACCCAGCACTCGACGTGCCACCGGCCCCCAAACATGGGGACAACTGCGAGTGCTAATACCGTTTTGGGGACTGTCACTAGAATAACATGGTGGCAGTTCCCACATCCTATTTTCAAGATGTACTCGTATGAAAATTTTCAGAAGAGGAGACCCAGATGTCTGATTTCCTGAAAAGCGGGGAACATTCACCTATTGTCCAGGCTGTTGACACCAATACATCACTGAGAAAGAATGCTATCGGCATGTCCGAGGTATTGTTCCAGTCCATCACGGCTATGGCCCCAGCAGTAGCCGTAGCCACTGCATTATCGCCTGCGATTCCTTTCGCAGGAGCCTCTCTGCCGCTAGCTGTTCTCCTTGCAACAATTATTTGCGCTTTCGTTGCATCGTCTATTGGTCAACTTGCTATTCACATTCCTTCGGCTGGTGGACTCTACACCTATATCAGCCGCAGTCTGGGAGGCAGAGTCGGCTTTCTGTCTGCATGGACTTTCTTGCTTGCCCAACCGTTGCTTTTACCGTTGGTAGCACTGGTATGGGGTCCATATGCTGAGAGTCTTTTCAAAATCTTGACCGGTATCGATATCTCCTGGGTGATCTGGACGTTGCTTGGCAATGCCCTCCTGTTTGCCTTGACCTATCGCGGCATCAAGATTTCAGCAGATGTCAGCGTCATTTTGGGAACTATTGAAATTCTCATCATCGTGGCGTTGAGCGTCACCATGATTGTTGTCTCTGGCAATCACAATGACCTGACGACCTTCACTCCGAAGTATAGTGCCGAGCCAGGGCTTGGAGGCTTGGTTGGTCTCTTCCAGGGAATGGTGTTTGTGTTCCTTGCCTTTGTTGGCTTTGAGAGTGCAGCTCCATTAGGTGAAGAAACCTCCAACCCGAAACGGAATATTCCTCGTGCTGTCATCTTCTCTGCTATCGGAATCGGGATTTTGTATATGTTTGCCTCCTATGCGGGTGTCATTGGCTGGGGTGTTCCCCAAATTCAAGGCTATGCCGCCTCTGCCGCTCCTTGGGCTGATTTAGGCACTAAGTACTGGGGCGCGATTGGACCACTTATTCTCAGTTTTGCAATCCTCAACAGCTCTTTGGGCAACGGCAACGCTGGCATAAATGCGACCTCTCGGGTAGCTTATGCAATGGGCCGTATTGGCACGCTTCCATCAGGATTTGCCAAGCTCTCGAAGCACCAGACCCCCACATTACCCATTGTCGTCCACACGGTAGCATCCATCGTCATCTCGATTGGCTGTGGTTTGATCTTCGGAATAGCAAATGCCTACGGCCTCATTGGAACTGTGCTTACTCTAGGCCTGTTGCTACTCTACATAGCTGTTTGCATCTCAACAATCGTGTACTACCGTCGTGAACGGCCCCAGGATTTTCGAGTATGGTCACATCTCATCGTGCCACTGGTGCCAATCGTTTTTCTGCTCTTCCCTCTGGTGGCACAGGTGTATCCTGTCCTGCCCTACCCTCTAAATCTAGCACTACCCATTCTCATCGTCTGGATCGTGCTTGGTGTTGGGTACATGCTCTACTTGAATCGCCGGAACCCTGCTGCTCTTGCGCGTGGCAAAGAGATATTCCTCCAAGACCTTGAACCAGAACCGGCGGGTTTGCTAAATGCGGTAGAGGGAAGATAACAGTACCATCCAGATGTCCCCTGGATACACAAGCGCGATACAGGGGCATCTGGATAGTCCTCCGTGTCTAGGCACAAGAGTTCCATCTCCCCTACTTTCAGAAAGCTATATCCCAAAGATAAGCAAATCACAGTCTGTGTCATCATCCGTTCAAAACCTCCTTTTTCTTAAAACGGAGTCTGCCATATCCAGCAAGGCTTCAGAAGACTTCTTGGCTATCTTTTGTTAAAACCAATATTATAACTATGGCGGGTATGTACGGGTCTCATTCTATGACACCCTGTGAGAGACACACCACTTTAGAGGATGTGTAGAAGCGGTTCAACATTCTCCGCACTGGCAGGTTGCTCACAGGGTGTCATAGAATGAGACCCGTACAGGCGGTATTTTTCCTTTAATAATCAGCGGTATATAGGGGGAACAAAGCAATGGTCAAGCGTGAGCCAAATATTATCAGAGGGCATCTGATCGAGTTAATCTGGTCAGGTTATGTGCTATTTGGTCTAAGCAATGCATTGCTTACGTCTTCAACACACAAAAATCCTTTTGTTACTTTCTTAGGTTATGCATTTATAGGTCTAATCAATATAGGGATGGGTATTGCTCAAGAACGTTTTTGGCGCAAACAGGATCAACACCGTCAGCAAGCGGCACGCGGCGAGCAAAGCTTAGTAGCTAACTTTCAACCTACGCCTGAAGCAGCCGCACTCACATTACCAAAAACGATCACACAGCGTACCTCTAAGGGGTGGACAACTATTCTTATAGTTGCTAGTGTTTTGCTCTTCATTCCATTTATGAGTATTGCGTTTGGATTAGCGACAAGTGTTACGGACTTCTTTCAGATTCTATTCCTTTTCGTTATTGTACTGGGGGTATTCGCAATATTTTTTGCTCTTCCTATCATTCGTGGGTATCAGCAACTCACAGTAGATGAGAGCGGAGTAAGTGTACGAGTAGGGTTTGGCCGTACACACCATATGCGTTGGGAGGAGGCGCGACTCTTTGCGGCCTCAACTTCCTACAGACTTGTTTCGGGTACGAAGCAACTACCCTCCTACTATGAGCTATCCAACGTAAATGAGATTGTGCGCTGGCACTGGATACGAACACCGCGTTTCGTGGCGATTGAACCGACGCTACCCATTGGAGAATACGACAGGCAGATGAAGGCGTTGCTTTCATTGGTGGTGGCAAAGACGAAATTGCCGTTGTACGATGTACGGCCTGCAGGAGAAAAATAAAAAGGGGCGTGATGAAATCAGTCCCGTACATTCTCGCCTCCACACAATATTCAATTGCAGTGGTGGCTCGCAACTCAAATCCCCCATATCACGTATATAGTGTATGCTCAAACAAACACAATACACTCTATTCTTGGCGAAGAACGCATCCTATAAAACACAATGCCTTTAATTGTCATCAACACTACTATATGCTATAGTGAGCGCAAATAAACAATAATAATCTGCTTTTGTGAGGTACATAACAAAATGGCATCTATACATTTACGATTGACCGCTGCTGACAAAAGTGATGTGGGGAAACAACGCGAACAGAATGAAGACTGTGCCTACAAACGCATTGAGTCGTCGGAAGAGGGAGACAGAGGTCTCTTTGTGGTCGCGGATGGTATGGGTGGGTATAAAGCTGGAGAGGTCGCGAGTAAGCTCGCTATTGAAACAATCAGTCAAAATCTTGACCCATTCTTCAAACCCATTGCCGATCAACCAACGATTCGGCTCGACATTTCTTCAGTGAAAGAATCTTCAAAAAAGGCTCCTGAACCAGAGGACGATGGCAAACAGAAGACGCGCAAACTTGCGGAAACTCCCGTTGCGTTCGCTGTCGAAGACCAGTTAAAAACCGCTATTCAACAGGCAAATACGGCGATTGTGCGCTATGGCGAAAAGAAGAGCGCGGCGCGTGGACTTGGGAGCACGGTAACTGCTGTCCTCATTCAGAATAATAATGCGTATATCGCCAACGTTGGCGACAGTCGCACGTATCTCTTACGGGGGAAGAAGCTTGCTCCGGTGACACGCGATCACTCGCTGGTAGCTCGACTCATCGAGTCTAATCAGATTACCGCCGACGAGATCTATACGCATCCCCAGCGCAACTTGATTTATCGCTCTCTAGGTGCGGGTCACAAGACGGTTGAGGTAGACATCTTCCACGAGACGCTACAGCCTGACGATGTGTTGTTGCTTTGCTCAGATGGACTATGGGAGATGGTGCATCAGCCAGACTTGCTCAGGCTGTTAAGCGAGGAGAGCAGTCCACAGAAGATTTGCGATCAATTGATTGACTTGGCAAACACGAACGGTGGAGAGGACAATATTACCGCTGTTGTAGTTCATGTCAATGCACACTAGCTAGTTCTCCCTATGAGAGAGGGACATTTGGAAAAAGGTTGGAGTACGGCACTATGGCTCTTCCTATAGGCACGGTTCTTGACGGAAAATTTAAGATTGTACAGGTTCTCGGTGAAGGTGGTATGGGAACCGTCTATAAGGTGGCGCAAGAGGCCATACCAGGGACGCCTCCCTATTATTACGCGGTCAAAGAGTTATTGATTAGTCCGAGTACAAGTAAAGAGGACCGCGATTCAGCGATAGATCGTTTCAACAAAGAGATTGTGTTGCTGCGCGGTTTGAAGCATCCGCATATCGCGAGCTTGATGTTGCCGTTTCAGGAACGTGGCAACTACTACTTTGTGATGGAACTTGTGCCGGGGCGTAGCCTTGAGAAGATGCTTGAGGACAGCAAAGTGCCTCTACCAGAGGACAAGGTAATCAAATGGGGGTCGCAGGTCTGTGAGGCACTGACCTATATTCACACCCGCGTCCCACCTATTATTCTACGTGACCTCAAACCAGGCAATATCATGATTACACCTGACGACGAGGTGCAGCTTATCGACTTTGGTATCGCACGACGTTTCGATCCCAACAAACGCACAAACACGGAGAATCTGGGAACCATCTCGTATGCCTCACCCGAACACCTGGGATCGATCACCGCACCAGGGCAGAAGCGCACGGCGCAAAATCCAGGACGCCTCGTGCAGACCGACGCTCGCTCCGATATCTACTCGCTAGGTGCAACGCTGTATCACCTACTCACAAACTATGAGCCAGACCCGATTCAGACGCCGACAACGGGGAGCATTCTTGCCAAAAACCCACGCCTACGTACAGTGCAGGTCAATGGTCGAAAAGTCTGTCCCATCGAGCAGGTCATCATCAGGGCAATGCAACAGGAGCCTGCGCTACGTTTTCAGAGCGCGGAAGAGATGCGTGTCGCGCTGTTACAATGTATGCCGAATAATGCGGCTCCTGCGACGGTCTCTATTCCCGCCATCAGTTCGCCCAACGCAACATTTATCATGGCGAAAAACCCCACCAATGGCCTTGTTTGTCCCAAGTGCGGCTTTCACAATCGGCCAGGAGCTAAGTTTTGTAAGCGCGATGGACAGCCGTTGGTGCAGGGTGTGACTGCCGCGCCGACGCAGGTACGTTCACCGATTCAAGCGCGACCAGTACAGCGACCTATTCAGTCGCGTCCTGCGCCGATTCAAGCGCGACCAGTGCAGTCAACGGCACGACCATCCAACGGTCGGTCTATTCAAGCGCGACCCATCCAGGCACGACCCGTTGCTACCGCTGTACCACCAACGACAAGCAACCCCAATGTTGCCTATCGGTCGGCATTGCAACTGCTTGCAAGTAAAAACTACGTTGGTGCGATTCAGCAGTTTCGCGAGGCGCAGCGACTAGGCGGTTCGTCCTATGATGTACTCTATAACCTCGGTCGGACGTATCGACAGTATGGGCAATCGGTGAAGGAGACCGACAAACGGCTTTCTACCGAGAATATGAAACACGCCGCCGAGCAGTTCGAGGATGCCCTAAAGCTCAGGTCCGACGCGGTTGATGTCTACTTTCAGTCGGGGTTGTGTTATCGCGATCTCGGTTTGTATCAACAGGCGACGAACGCATTTACGAAGGCGTTAGCACTTGTGCCGCAGGACCCCGCGATCTACTACCAGCTTGGCTTGCTGGCAATGGACCAGGGCTACTATCGTGAGGCTGAGGCACGTTTCTTAGATGGTCTAAAAATTAGTCCTAAACACGTGTTACTCTTGATAGCAACGGGGCGGCTGTATAACGAGACAAAACGGATACCCGCCGCGATCAGCACGCTGAGACAGGCAACGCAAGAGGACCCGATGTTGTGGGAGGGTTGGTACGAGTTAGGACGTGCCCACATGAAGCAGCGTGAGTGGAATCTGGGACTGAGTGCATTGGAACAAGCACGCCAGCTTAGCCCATATGTGGCTGATGTCTACAGTGCAATGGCGACCTGTTATCTCAAGATGAACAAAAAGGGAGAGGCGAGGCAATTGGTAAATGAGACGCTCCAACGCGACCCAACCAATGCTGAAGCTCTGCGTATACAAAAACAACTTTAAACAAATTCTGAAGGAGGGCAGTGATGCTCTGTCCGAAATGTAATACACAAAACCGAGACAATGCCAGATTTTGCAAAGTCTGTGGCTACTCGTTTACTACGGAGGATGCTGCCAGTAGCCTTGCTGATGTTCAGGTTCCCCCTGACAGTCAGGGGACAGCAACCGCCCAGGAGAGTGCGGAGGCCAATGGCATAAACGCGGCACCACTAGCGACACAAGATCAGGCGATAGAAGTTGTTGCACCTGCACCTTCTGGACAAGATACTCAGCTTCCCGAAGATGATATCAGTCTGGCACCAACGCAAATTCTTACACCACAGGAGATGATGGCGTTTCAGGCTCGCCACTGGCAACACGAGACGGAGCAGGATGCAAAAACGTCTGCCGCGCCACATGCTGTAGGTCCTGATGTAACGCACTCAGGAGAGCAGACACCCGTTGCAACTCAGCCTTCGATAACCGAGCAGCAGTCTAATACGACCAGCGACGAAGAGAAGACGACCGGGCAGGCAACGCCAGCGATAGAGGATGTTGCTGATATGCCAACAAGAATGATGTCTTCAAACGGAGACGTAGCAGAAGGGGAAGCAATGCAAATTCCACCACCACCGCCACCAGAGTCACAGCTACCTGCTGATAACGACCCGAATGTTTCGGCATACGCGGAACAGGCGGCAGCACCGCCTACCTCTGTCACACCGCCTGGACAAGAAACGACGCCTGCTCCGACACCAGAGGTGCAGCCAACCCCACAGGTAGCAGGGAATCAGCAGGGAACGTCTGAGCCTACCGAGACGCAGCCAACGGCTCAGCCTGACGCTGCAACGGCGAATGCTGCATCCTCAGCGGCACTTGCCATTGGTACGGTGGTTGCAGGACGCTATGAAGTCGTGCAAGTGGTGAGTGAAGATGAGCAAGAGCATGTGTATCAGGTAACTGACCGTCAGGGGTATCAACACTGCTGGAATTGTGGTTCCGAAGAGAACGCGCAGGGCGATGAGTTCTGCATCGACTGTGGTGCGGAATTGCTCAATGCCAGCTACCTGATGCATGAATATCCCGCGAACACCAACAGCAACGATGATGCACGCGTGCTACAAGGCACCATTGCGAACACCTTTGTCGATCAGGGCAAAACCTATGTGGTCGAGCAGCAGCATACCGCGCAAATAGCCTTTCCTAACGGCGTACACCTGTTGACGGCGAGCGATTCAGATGCCGGTGATGTGCGGCGTAGTGAACCAAACGAAGACAGCACGCTTGTTCTGCAATTGCAGCGTGTCCATGAGTCGCAAGCCATACCCGTCGGCGTGTTTATCATCGCGGATGGTATGGGCGGTCATGACAATGGACAGGGTGCCAGCCGTATGACCATCAACGTCATCTCTGAAAAGCTGGTGCGTACACTGCTTATGCCGCCACTGGAAGCCGAAAAGAGTGGTGGTCTGACCGCTTCTCTGCAGCCGATGGAGGAGGAGAACTTGATTGCGCTGTTCAAAGGTGCTGTGGGAGAGGCTAACAATGTGCTGGTGCAGACGAACCAGCATGATAAGACCGATATGGGATCGACCATCACTGGTTTTATGATTGTGGGTGATCATGCGTATGTTATTAATGTGGG
>JAABVA010003114.1_pt1 | contig 16021 bp, 18 predicted proteins | sample 5560331 | NCBI WGS metagenome assembly JAABVA01 (sample SAMN12812661, study PRJNA571458) | rock metagenome | isolation source: Antarctica rocks | place: Antarctica: Victoria Land, Mt New Zealand sud | collected 2016-01-07 | reverse complement strand
CAACCGCTCCGCCTGCGGACCGCCCGGACTGTTCTCCGAGGAATACGACATCAACCAACGACAACTCCGCGGCAACCTACCCCAAGCATTCGTCCACGCCCTGATGCTGGAAACCGCCACCCGCCTCACCGAACCACCCCCCAACACACCAGTCGGCGACGACGATCACTAGAACCCCGAAGAGAACCCCCCTGCTCCCCAGCTGCACCAGACCCCGCAAGCACACGGCCGGACCCGCGGCGATCGTGCCCCGGCCCGCATGAGCCCGCACCACCCCAACACCCCCCTCGAGGCTGTCGCGGCCCGGCATCGAACGGAGACCCATGACAGCGGCTGAGCTGGGTCCGCCGACGGTGATCGGCCCGAAGCGTCCCCGAGGGCACCGCTTGCGACACGGCGTCGGCGTGCGGCTCCGCACCGCCGTAGGCGGGACGGCACGCTTGCGGGTCATCATCTTGATGGCCAGTGTTCTTGCCCTGGACAGCGCCGACAAAGCCACCATCGGGGCCACCGCCGCCCAGCTCGAACAGGCGCTGCATATCGGCAACACCCAGATCGGGCTACTCGTCACCGTCTCCACCGGGATCGGAGCGATCGCCACCCTGCCGATCGGGGCGTTGACCGACCGGATCAACCGCGTCCACCTGCTGACCGGCGCGATCGTCGTCTGGTCGGCGGCGATGCTGCTGAGCGGTGCATCAGAGTCCTATTCGATGCTGCTGATCACCCGCCTCGCCCTCGGCGCCGTCATCGCCACCGCCGCACCGGTCGTCGCCTCACTGACCGGGGACCTGTTCCCCGCCGCCGAACGCGGCCGGATCTACGGATTCATCCTGACCGGGGAACTGATCGGCACCGGCATCGGCTTCCTCGTCTCCGGCGACATCGCCGCCGTCCTATCGTGGCGGTACGCGTTCTGGATCCTCGCCGTCCCCGGATTCATCCTCGCCCTCGCCATCAGACGGTTACTGCCCGAACCCGCCCGCGGCGGGCAAAGCCGCCTCCAACCCGGCGCCGCGGAAATCGTGACCGCCGAACACCCCGAGCCGAACGGTCAGGAGAAGAACCGGGAGGAGCCGGACCTGGATCAAGTCGCACTGGAAGTGCGAGAACAAGGCATCACCCCCCACGAACACCTCGTCCTGCACGAGGACCCCGGGTCGCGTTCCCTGTGGTGGGCGCTGCGCTACGTCCTCTCGATCCGCACCAACGTCGTACTCATCGTGTCCTCCGCGTTGGGCTACTTCTTCTACTCCGGGTTACAGACCTTCGCGGTGGTGTTCCTGCAGGACCGGTTCGGCATCGGCCAAGGCCTGGCCAGTACCCTGCTCGTCGTCCTCGGTGCAGGCGCCATCGTTGGCGTCCTGGCTACCGGACGCCTCGGCGACGCCCTCCTCAAACGTCATCACCTCGCGGCCCGCCCGATCATCGCCGGGATTTCCTTCCTCGTCGCCGCGGTACTGTTTTTACCTGCCCTGCTCACCACGTCCCTGCTGGTCGCCGCACCACTGCTGTTCCTCGCCGCCGCCGGCCTCGGCGGGGCGAACCCCCCACTGGACGCAGCCCGCCTAGACCTCATCCATTCCCAACTGTGGGGGCGAGCCGAATCAGTGCGCACCGTGCTGCGCTCAACCGTCGTAGCGATCGCCCCCCTGGTCTTCGGCTATGTCTCCACCCAATTCGGGGCCCACACCAGCGGCCTCGGCAACCCCACCGGAAACGCCGGACCCCGCGGCATCGGCCTGGACCACGCCTTCCTGATCATGCTCATCCCCCTCATCGCCTCCGCCCTGCTGCTACTGCTCTGGGCGCGACGGACCTACCCCCGCGACGTCGCCACCGCCACCACCTCCCAGAACGCCACCCGACACCCGCCGAGCTGACGCACCCGAACGAACCTCGCACCCAAGTGTCGACGCGAGGCTCACTCCGGGCTATCAGTTCGCCGCACCCTAGAGAGGATCGGCCCAAATGACTGACCCCGATGGCTTGCAGGCGAGGGCCCCGATCCCCGCATACGGCGCCGCACCGCCCGCTGACCTAGCAGCCGACTCGCTTCGCGCCGTCCGGGTGGTCCTGCGTCCCATCGCCAACCCCTTCGCTTTGGGATTCCTCGGGTTGGCGGGGGCGACGCTGACCGTGTCCGGGTTGGAGCTCGGCTGGATCCCGCCAAGTGAGCGTGTGCAAGTCGCGTTGATCGTCCTGGCCTTCGCGCCACCGCTCCAACTCATCGCCTGCCTGTTCGGATTCCTTGGCAGAGACCCCGTCGCTGCCACCGGCATGGGGGTGCTTGCCGCCACGTGGGCGGTCATCGGAATCACTCTCTTGGTGTCAGCGCCGGGCAGCCATTCGGCCGCGCTGGGTACGGTGCTGTTTCTCGCCAGCGTCGCAATTCTGCTCACCGCCGCCACCGCGGCGATGGCCAAAGGTGTGCCCGCCCTCGTGCTGGGTGTGGCCGGGCTGCGTTTTCTCGCCACCGCACTGTACGAGATCATCGGGACAGCTCCGTTCAACACCGTATCGGGGATCGTGGGGTGTGTCCTCGCGGTGCTCGCGGTGTACGGGGCGGTGGCCTTCGAGGTCGAGGGCGTCAAACATCGCACGGTCCTACCCACCCTGCGCCACGGTGCGGGGAGCAGGGCGCTCGAGCCGAACCTGCCCGAGCAGGTGGAACAGGTCGCAGCCGAAGCGGGCGTCCGGGCTCAACTCTGAACACCCAGGCACCCCAGCGGGCACCGACACCTGCGCGTTCAGCGGGGTGTTGACACCAGCGGAACAGCGGCAGCGACCCGCCTGACTGCGGAGCTAACGACAGCCCCCGGGGATCAACCGCTGCGGCGGCGCACCACGGGTGTGCTGCTGGTGCAAATCGCCGTGTGGATCGCACGGCGCGCACGTCGCCGAAAGACCAGCGCACCGACACAACGCGTCGCCCCCGGCCTACGACGGGTGCACAGCACTGGGCTCCCCTGGGCGACCTCCTGCACACTGCCCTGCCGGTGGTTTCACCGCTCCTGACCGGCGCCACCCGCTCGCAGGGCGCTTCAGCCGGGTTCGAGCGGTCATCCACTGGCAATAGCACGCCTTCCGGCGCTGGCCGGGGCCCACACCGACGTGGGAGTATCACCCGATGCTGAGTTTGACAATGCTGCGTTCACGAGCGCGGGTGCCGAGTTGATTCGCAACGTGGTGCTCGGGCAGCTGCGCACCCCCGCTGACCCCGTCCAGGCCGCCGCGGACTCCGCTCAACTCGACGAGGCACTCGCCGCGCTCACCGCCCTGGGCTTCCCCGGCCAGCTGAGCATGCACACCGGACGAGACCTGGGCCTACGCGAGGGCGGGTGGGACTTCGCCATCACCAACGACTGGGCCGACATCGAGTTCTACCGGGCCTATGACACCGACCCCGAACACAATCGGCTCCGCCACGACATGATCGCCCCGATCTGCGCGCACATCGCCCGCGCCCAAATCAGCATCCCCACCTGAGCCACCACCCCACCTCAGTCGCCACCTGGCATCACCACCAGGGGATCCACGCACCATCACCGCTACCAACAGCGGCAAGGCCTCCCACCGGGCCCTGCCCTACGGTGGCCGCACTGCACCGGCGGGGGCCCCCTGCCGCAGTACGAGGCTGGTGCGGCGGTTACCGCCACGCACGGTGAAGGTGCACTCCCCGAGCCACACCCCGGTGTTCACCCTGACCGCTCGCAGTTTTCGTCCCTTACGGACAGCAGCGCCAGGGAGTGCAGCCGCTTATCTGCTTGTCAGGTTCTTTCAGCGTTTGTACAGGTGGGTGGGGTCAGTGTTCGTGGCAGGCCGGCCACAGCGGTTGGTCTTGGAAGGGAAGGATTCACCATGGCTCTCAACAGAAGGCTTGCCGCCGCCGCGTTCGGTGTGTTGGCGATGGGCGGGATCGGCGCCGGGGTGGCGAACGCGGCCACCACGAACACCGCTCCCCCACCCAGTTCCTCGACGGTGGACACCCTCACCCCCGGGGACACCGCTGATGCACCCGGTGCGGTGGACACCCCCACTCCCGGGGACACCCCTGACGCACCCGGTGCGGCGGGTGCCGACAGCGCCCAGCAGGGTGCGCAGAGCGGTGATCAGGGTGGAGCCGAGGTGGAAGACGGGCCCGCAGGTGCCCCCGAAGCGGGTAACTGACACCGCGGGCTGATGGGAGCCACGGTGGGCCGGGCACAGTTGTTCACCGGCTCACCGTGGCGGACACCCGGGGGAGGCAAGATCACCACTATGGGCGTGCGCCGGTCACCGAAGCGGTGGGCCCAAAGGGGTGTGCGGGTCCGGGCCGCTGCGGCGGCGGTCCTGGTCTTGGCCGCGACGCTGACGCTGGCGGCGGGCGCGTTGTTGTGGTTGTTGCAGTCTTCGTTGCAGTCCTCCGCCGATGATGCCGCTTCCGCCCGGGCCGCCCAGATCGCCCTGCACCTGCTCAGTGACCCCTTGCCCGAGATCGACCCGACCGTGTTGGCCACCAACGGGCGCACCACCGTGATCCAGGTGCTGAACACGGCGGGGCGGGTGGTGGCGTCCTCGGCGGGTGCCCCCCCACACCGCTGATCACGGTGCACCCCACCGCCGGTACCCAGCTCAGCGTGGAGCCACAACAACCGAAGGCAACTTATCGGCACTTGAATTACGTTGCGGGGGAGCTGGTTTGGTTGTGCTGTGCCAGCAGCTCAGTCCACACCGCTGCCTGGGCCACTTAGCTCGATGCACGCGAGGACCGTCGGTCATGGCCCGCGAGGACCATCGAGGATGGCGGCTCTCGCCGCGACCCGGCCGAGCTGACCCGCCGCCGCACGGCCGGCGGACTGCGACGTGGCACAGGCCGAGCGGCTCAGGAGGCGTTGGTGTAGACCCGGGTCGGGTTGATCAGGACGGCGACACGGCTCTGTTCGGCCATGATGCGGTCGTAGGTGTCCCAGTCGGGGTGCTGCCCGCCCGCGGCGGTGAAGATGGCCCGGAGCAAACCCGGGAGGTGGTCGGGGTCGAAACCGGGCAGCCGATCCTGGGGGCCGGCGAGTTGGGCGGTGCCATCGAGGCTGACCCAGGACCATCCCGAGCGCCAAGTGAGGGTCAGCGCAGGCCGGCGCCGCAAGTGAGCGAGCTTCACCGGCCCATAGGTGACGAATGCACCCACCTGCACCCCGCTCACCGGGTGCGCCACCACCGCGGCGTTGACCAGCGAGGAATGCGGGGACCCGTCGGAGCGCAGGGTGCTCACCACCGCAAGGTAGGAATCCTGAGAACCGATCGCGGAGATCAGGTCGAGTCGCGGTTGCTCATCCTCAGTGCCCATCGCTCCATCCCCTGCCCTGCTCATCACCCATCACCGATATGCGGCCCATCATGGCCGACAACCCGGTAGAAGCCCACTCCAGTGCCGAAAAGTGGTGAACGCCCGCCGCGCTCGCGGCTAGTGAGGGCGAAGTGCGGTTATGCCGCGCAGTCGCGGCAGATCGGCAGGCCTGCGCGTTCGCCGGCGTAGCGGTGGCGGTGGTGGACCAGGAAACAGGTCGAGCAGGTGAACTCGTCGGCTTGTTTCGGCACGACCCGCACCGAGAGTTCCTCCCCGGACAGGTCCGCACCGGGCAGCTCGAAGGACTCGGCGGTGTCGGTCTCATCGACGTCGATGACGGCGGCCGCGGCGTCGTTGCGCCGCTCTGTGAGCTCATCCAAGGAGTCCTCGGCGACATCGTCGGATTCGGTGCGTCGCGGTGCGTCGTAGTCGGTTGGTGCCATCGTGCATGTTCCCCTTCGTGCCAGTCGTGGCGGTCGTCGCTGTGCGGGGCAGGTGTGCCGTGCAGCGGTGTAAGAACCCAACGCACGGCGACCTCCTCTTGTGCCCCGACCCCCGCCCCCGCCCGGGAGGGCGCCACCCAGCAATCTCCCCCGACCGGCCTGACCAGGCTTACCCGCGCTGGTGCAGCCGCGGCGCCGTGCACGTCGATGACCCCACCCCTGCGCAGCGTGCACGCCTCTGGCCCCCCGCCACACCTGCTCCCACAAACGCCTCAGCGCGGACGGCAATCGGGCCCCAGCATCAACCTCGGTCAGGGCCGTTGTGGGGTGATGGCGCTGGCGGGCAACCATTGCCGCAGCTCCAGTGCTGCCCGCTGGTTGCCGCTGTGCACAGTGAACGCGCATTCCCCCATCCAGGTGCCGGTCGTGAGCCGGACCCAGGCAAGCAGCAGGCCCGGACAGTAGCCGCTGAGGCGCAGACCCCCCGCACTCACGCGGAGCGGGTTCGTGGTGCGCAATGGTGGATTGTCCCGGGCCAGGGCCTGGTCGAGGTTGATGACCACCGGCTGCGCCGGGGTGACCTCCCGGTAGGACGGGGTGCGCGGGAACGACTCATCCCACCGCCCACCCGCCCTCGAACACATGCTCGAATAATAGGGTTACATTATGTCAGCGGGTAGTCGTCCGGTGTGATCGGGAAGTGGTCACACCGGGCGGCTCCCTCCGCCCTTGTTCGCTGGCCTGACCGTCAGGCCGGTGACATGCCGGGCTGGCGGCGGCCGATCTTCCCCTCGGGGCCATGCCCAGCGTCAACGGACAGGTGCGGTTGCCCGCCACAGCCGGCAGGTGGGTTGCGGTGAAGCTGGATGTCCGGCTGTACCTGCGCGATGAGATCACCCCCCCAGCGGATGGTGACCCTGCGGGTGCGCCCTCGAGTAGGCGGGTCACCACCTGCCCCGGGCACGGGCCACAGCCGCGGCCCGCGCCGCGTGCTCGGCCCGAATCGCGGCCGCCTTGCGTTCCGCCGCAGCCCTGCTCGCCTGGTCCAGGACCTCACCGGCCAGCCGGCGGACCGGACCGTGCAGGTCGGCGCGGGCCATGGCCCGCGCCTCCGCGGAGCGCACTAACTCCTGCGCAGCGGCTTCGCGCCGCTTCTGGGCGGCGAGACGTTCCTGATCACGCCGTGCGTGGTCGAGGAGGGTGGGTGAGAACGCCAGGTCGTGGCGCTGCAGCAGCCACCGCAGGAACGCGACCGGGGTGGTGGGTTCCGGTACCTGCCCGGTGTCGGTGGCCCAGTCGGTGATGATCGCGTTGAGGTCCTCGGCGTTCCACCCATACCGTGCTGGTTCCGCCAGAACCCTCGCCCACCCGATGGGGGTGTGTTTGTGTGCCCACCCTGGGGTTCGTCCGTCCCGCAGCCATCGGGAGGCCAACACCGCCCCCCGGGGGTCGGGCAGCGACAGTTTTCGGCGCCTTGTCGTCGTGGAGCGCCGCGAAGCGGCTCCGCTGTGCACAGGTTTGCTTGTAGTAACCCCTTCTCGAGAAGCGAGCTCGAGCGGGTCAGCGACCACGTCGTGGTCCTCGACGCCGGCCGAATGCTGCGGTCCGCGGCCACGGCGGACTTCACCCAGACCACCGGGATCCTGCTCGTCGAGGTCGTCGGCGGGTGGGCCGAGCAGTACCGGATGGGTCAGGCGCTCGTCGACGCGGGATTCGCGGCGAGACCGCACGGCGACGTCATCGAGGTCGAGGTCTCCGACCCACAGCGCCACGACGTGATCCGCGACCTGGCCTGTGATCTCGATCTCGGCCTGGTGCGGATGCAGCAGCATCACCGCCAAATCGGGGATGTGTTCCGGGAAGGAGGGGCCGGCAGTGTCCCACCCGTCTGATCCGAGGGGAATCGCCTCCCGGGGTGTGATCCACGACATCGGATACCGCCCATATACCGGTCTGCGTGTCGGCGACTGGGCGGTTGCCTGGTCGTTGTTCGTCACCGGGTTGCGCAACTGCTATGGCCTCGGGCGCTCGGGCAAGTCGAAGGTGCTGCCGCTGCTGCTGCTGGTCTTCATGGTGCTGCCGGCGTTGGTCCTGGTGGCGGTGATGGTGCAGACCAAGGTGGACGAGCAGCTGCTGCCCTACGCGCGCTACGCGATGGTCACCCAGCTCCTCGTCTCGGTGTTCGTCGCCGCGCAGGCCCCGGCGCTGATCTCGCGTGACCTGCGGTTTCGGACGATCACCCTCCACTTCGCCCGGCCGTTGCGCCGCAGCACCTACGCGCTCGTCCGGCTCGCCTCGCTGACGGTGGCCGTCTTCGTCCTGCTGGTCGCGCCGTTGTTGTTGCTGCTGGCCGGCGGCCTCCTGGCCGACCTCACGGTGTGGGGTCAGGTCCGCGACTTCCTGGCGGCCGCAGCGGCTGTGCTCGTCCTCGCCGCAATCCTCGCCGGGCTGTCCGGCCTGGTCGCTGCGGTCACCACCAAGCGGGGCCTCGGGGTGGCCGCAGTCATCGTCGTCTTGCTCGTCAGCTACACCGTGGTGTCCTCGATCCAGGGGATTGCGGTCGACCAACACGAGGACACCCTCGGCCAGGCGGCCGGCCTGTTCTCGCCGTTCACCCTCGTCGACGGCCTACAGCACTGGGCCTTTGGCGCGCCCGGTTCGACCGCTGCGCCGCCCGAAGGCGCCGGGATGGGCGTCGCGTTCCTCCTCGTGACCCTGCTGGCGATGGCGGGCTCGGTCGGCGGCCTGCTGCTGCGCTACCGGAAGGCGGGATCGGTGTGAGCGTGATCGTGCTGGAGAACGTTTCCCGGTGGTATCACAACGTCGTGGCGGTCAACGACATCTCGATGACCATCGGCCCGGGTGTGACCGGCCTGCTCGGTCCCAACGGCGCCGGCAAGTCCACCCTCATCTCTCTGATGTCGGGTTTTCTCGCGCCCTCGGCCGGCTCGGTGACTCTCGACGGTCAGCGGTTGTGGCGCAACTCCGACATCTACCGGACGGTCGGACTGGTGCCGGAACGAGAGGCGCTGTTCGACTACCTCACGGGGCGGCAGTTCGTCACCGCCAACGCCGAGCTGCACCGGCTCGCACACCCGCGCGCCGCAGCTGAGCACGCGCTCGCGGTCGTCGAAATGAGCGACGCCCAGGATCGGGGGATTTCCACCTACTCCAAGGGCATGCGTCAGCGGGTCAAGATGGCCTCGACCCTCGTGCACGACCCTGCTGTGCTCTTGCTCGACGAGCCCTTCAACGGGATGGACCCGCGTCAGCGGATGCACCTGATGGAGTTGCTGCGGCGAATGGGGGCCGAGGGGCGCACCGTGCTGTTCAGCTCGCACATCCTCGAAGAGGTCGAGCAGGTCGCGCGGCAGATCGAGGTCGTCGTCGCGGGTCGCCACGCGGCCTCGGGCGACTTCGGGGCGATACGTCGGCTGATGACCGACCGTCCCAACCGCTACGTGCTGCGCACCAGCGACGACCGTCTGCTGGCCTCGGCCCTGATCCGCGACCCCTGCGTGCGCGCTGCGTCGTTGCGCAGTCGCGGTGGACTGGATGTCGAGGCCAGTGACTTCGGCCGGTTCGCCCGAATACTGCCGCGACTTGCCCGCGAACACTCCGTCCGGCTGCTCGAGGTAGCGCCGACCGATGAGTCGCTGGAGAGCGTCTTCGCCTACCTGGTCTCGTCATGAATCCCACCATCGTCCGGCTCGGCGTGCGGTCCCTGCTGGGGCGACGACGCGGGATTCTGCTTTTCGTTTTCCCGGTGGTGCTCCTCCTGCTGGCCGTGGTGGTTCGTGGCCTCGTCGGGACGGGAACCGACTCGGCCGGCGCTGTGCTGGCGTCCCTCGGACTGCAGGTGCTCCTGCCTCTGGTCGCGCTCATCGCTGCGTCGAGCCTGCTCGCACCGGAAATCGACAACGGGTCGATCGTCTACCTGCTGGCCAAGCCGATCTCGCGGCTCACCATCGTGGCGAGCAAGTTGCTGGTCGCGCTCGGCTGCATGCTCGTGTTCGTGGCGCTGCCGATGCTCATCGCTGGTTTCGTGCTTGCGCCCGGCGACCCGGGTCTCGTACTCGCCTACACCGTCGGTGCGCTCGCGGGCGGCGCGGCATACTGCGCTCTGTTCCTCTGGCTGTCGACGCTCACCCGAAACGCTGTGGTGATCGGCTTGATCTACGTGCTGCTGTGGGAAGGCCTGATCGGCGGCCTCGTCGCCGGGGTGCGCTGGGTCAGTATCAGCTGGTGGACCGGGGCGATCGTCGAGGCCGTGAGCAACAAGGCCAACGTCGTCTCGCCCAACCTGAGCACGGTCTACGCCGTGATCGCGACGCTGACCGTGCTCATCGGGACGGCGTTGCTCGCCGCCCGCCGACTGAAGGGTTTCAGCCTCACCGGCGACGAGTGACGGGGCGCGGCCGTTCCGAGCCGTCGCGGGGGGCATCCTGGCAGAGCACGTCCAGCCAACCGCTCTCGTGCGACGATGAATCGAGCAGCATCACGCCGACGACCACGCGCCAACGGGGATCGCCGAGCGCTTGGAACGACTCGAGACAGCCGTATTCCACCAGGCCGGTTGATCCCTGCCGCTCTCGCCGCCTCGGGCTGGCACAGCATGCTCCGTTGGAACCGGTTAACCACCTGACGTGCGACTGTTGGATACAGGGCACAGGAACGCAACAGTGCTCGTCGTTAAGGCCACCTCTTCGAAAACACGGCTCACAGGTCGATAGAGGTGTCGGATCACGTTGCGTACGCGGCGAATTGGTTACTGCTTGGTGTTGCTCGAGGCGTGAGCGACAAGACGATCTCGCGAGAGTTCGACGAGTGGGGAATCTGTCAGGTACTCCGCGATGACATCGATGTGACGTTCGAACAGGGCGAGCAGGTTGCGGTTCTCCGATGTTGCCCGTGGTGACAATGAGCAGCGAACGCGGAGTGCCGTTGAGTAGGTGGCTGTCTCGAAAGTCTCGATCCTTGGTGACGACGACCCGCTGGTCGCTGTCGGCGCGGCGCGCTATTTCCGAGTCTGGAGTTCGGTGCCGGACGGCAATGTCGATACATGAACCGCATCGTGTCCTGCTGTTCGCAGCAGGGTCGTCAGTGAGCTGGGCAGTTGTGCGTCGACGAGGAACTTCACGCGGCGTCGAACGGGAGGACCCGGCGCTGCCCGGTCGCGAGTGCCCCGAACTCCAGAGCGGCCAGCAGGTCCGCTCGCTCAAGGTCGGGATAGTCGGCGACGATGTCCTCGACCGTCATCACGGAGGCGAGCAGTTCGAGCAGCGTTTCGATCGGATACCTCAATCCGCGAACAACCGGCCGACCATGACAAATCGCCGGGTCTGACGTAATACGGTCGAGGTGCGACCAGTCTATCCGCGTCGACGGCACGGCCACGGCGCGTGCCCGGCCCCCGGCCTGCGAAGCAGGGGGCCAAGGCACGTGAGGTCACTCGACCTCCTCTGCCCATTGCTCGTGCTGCTCCTGCGCCCACTCCAGTGCCACATCACCAGTGCGCATCCCCCGCATCGCCTCGGCGTCGCGCAGGGCATACACGATGTGCCCCACCACGAGTAGCCCGAACGCGAGCGCGAACCAGTCGTGCACAAACGTCGCCCCGGTACGCCAGGCGAGCCGGGTCCAGTCCGGGAAGAACATGACAGTGCCGGTGCCCAGGAGCACCAGGATCGACCCCGCACTCAGCGCGCCGTTGAGCTTCTGGCCGGCGTTGAACTTTCCGACCCCCACCCCCGCAAGGCGCAGCCGCTTCACACGCAGCCACCGCCAGTCGTCCCGGCTCATCCGGTTGAGCCTGCGCAGATCGGCCCGGTAGGTCCCCGACCCGAAACCCAGCACCAGCGGCACCGGTAGCGCGAAGCCACACCACACGTGCACCAGCTCCACCACGCGCCGGTTGCCGACCAGCACCGCTAGCGAGCCGTTGTAAAGCACCGCCGCGGTAAGGATGCACACCAGTACCAGCACACCCGTGCTCCAGTGCACCCAGCGTGCGGCACGACCGAAACGGCGCACGTCGGTGCGGTCAGACTGTGGGGGCATCGTTGCGTCCGTTCGAGCCGCCCACCCAGCCGTCGACGGAGTACCCCCGGTTCTCCCAGTAACCGGGGACCACCTCGCGGGTCAACTCGATGCCGGACAGCCACTTGAGGCTCTTGTAGCCGTACATCGGCGCGACGTAGAGCCGCACCGGGCCGCCGTGGTCGTGAGTGACCGGACCGTCGAGCATCCGCAGCGCCACCAGCACGTCCGCCCGCCGGGCCTGCTCGAGGGTGAGGCTCTCGGTGTCAGTGCCGTCGAAGGAGGTGAACCGCACCGCGGTGGCGTCGCCGGTGGGACCGGCGCTGTCGATCAGATCGGCCAACCGCACGCCGCTCCACCGCACCTCCGGCACTCGCCAGCCGGTGACGCACTGGAAGTCCCGCACCAGCTCGGTTTGCGGCATGGTCTGCAGGTCGGCCAGCGTGTGGCTGCGCGGGGTGGACACCAAGCCGGTGACGTCCAGGCGGTAGCTGGCGGCATCACGCCGGGGCACCCCGCTGGTGACGGAGTAGAACCGGAAGGTGTTGCCTACCGGGATCATCGACACCAGGCCGGTGGGGTCGTGGTTCTCGACGGGCCCGAGCACGGTGGCCAGACCCTTCTCGATCGCGCCACCACCGAGCACGCCCGCCACGCCCACCGTGAGCAGGCCCAGCACGATGCGCCGCCCAACGGGAGCACCGCTCGCCTCCCGCTGTTGCTGCGCCCGCATGTGTCCGCCTCTCCGCTGCTCCCCCGCTGTTCAGTGTGCGCTCAGCAAGCCGTGCCCGGCGCCGTAGGCAGCTAGCCTGGAAACCGTCACCGGCCCCGTGCGGTGCTACCGGAGGTCGTCGAACATGAAGAGTCCCATCGTATTTGTCCTCGGCATCGTCCTGGTTTTGCTCGGCCTGCTGTTCTCTTTACAGGGCTTCGGCGTCATCTCGGGTAGCGCCATGAGCGGCACAACCACCTGGTCGATCCTCGGTCCGGTGATCGTCGTGGTCGGGCTCATCCTCGCGGTGCGCGCGCGTCCGCACCGACCGAACCGTGGGTAAGCAGGCTTCGTCCCGCGCAGTTCACCGTACGAGGCGGCGGATGAGCCAGGCGAGCACCGCTCCGACCACCAGCCAGAAGATGGCGGCCAGGCCGAAGTTCACCAGCACCACAGTTTTCGGGTCCGACGGTGCGAACAGGTCCTTGAACCCCAGCGCCAACGGCCGGGCGACGTCGGCGATTCGCTTGGTGATGCCGTTGTCCGGGTTGGCGCTACCCATTGTGAGAACGATGTGCACGACGAGAATTGCCGCGAACACCACCGCGACCGCCCGGACCACCGAGGCGAGTACACCTGCGACTCTTGAGGTACCGGCGCGAGTCGGCCTGCGCGAGCGTCGTTCAGCCATAGCGCAGTGTCCCACGAACGTCGGCAGGAGTAGCGTGTAGCGCATGCAGCGTGCGCTCCTGCTTAGCCGCCGCGCCGGGGTCTGAGCCCAGACTGGCTCCCCGGACGCGGGGTTTGTGGCGTGCGCAAGCGCCGTGCCGGTCGACCACCCGCCACCTTTCGGAGCACCCGCCATGACTTCCTCTGACGCCTTCACCTCCGCTACCAAGCACCGCATCAACACGCCATCGCGTAAAGCCCCCGCCGATCAGCCGCGGTGGAACACCCAGCGCGACTCTTCCATGCCCGTGCACCGCTACCGCCCGTTCGCCGACGAGGTCGAGCCGATCATCCTGCCCGACCGAACCTGGCCCGGTGCCGTCATCGACCGCGCGCCGCTGTGGGGTGCGGTGGACCTACGCGACGGCAACCAGGCGCTGATCGACCCGATGAGCCCCGCCCGCAAACGGCGAATGTTCGACCTGCTGGTGGCCATGGGTTACAAGGAAATCGAGGTCGGCTTCCCGGCGGCCAGCCAGACCGACTTCGACTTCGTCCGCGAGCTGATCACCGACGGCGCCATCCCCGATGACGTCTCTATCCAGGTGCTCACCCAGTGCCGGCCGGAGCTGATCGAGCGCACCTTCGCCTCCTGCGAGGGCGCCGAGCGGGCCATCGTGCACATCTACAACTCCACCTCGATCCTGCAGCGCCGCGTGGTGTTCCGCGCCGACCGGCCCGCCATTACCAAGATCGCCACCGACGCCGCAGAATTCACCCTGCTGATGGCCGAGCGCTACCCGGACACACAGTGGCGCTGGGAGTATTCGCCGGAGTCCTACACCGGCACCGAACTGGCCTACGCCGCGGAGATCTGCAACGCCGTCACCGACATCTGGCAGCCCACCTCGGAAGCGCCCGCCATCATCAACCTGCCCGCCACCGTGGAGATGGCGACGCCCAACGTGTACGCCGACTCCATCGAGTGGATGCACCGCAATCTGTCCCATCGTGACGCGGTGATCCTGTCGCTGCACCCACACAACGACCGGGGCACCGGGGTGGCCGCGGCGGAGCTGGGCTTCATGGCCGGGGCCGACCGCATCGAGGGCTGCCTGTTCGGCAACGGTGAGCGCACCGGCAACGTCTGCCTGGTGACGCTGGGGCTGAACCTGCTGACCCGTGGGGTGGACCCGCAGATCGACTTTTCCGACATCGACGAGATCCGGCGCACCGTCGAGTACTGCAACCAGCTGCCCGTCGGCGAGCGCCATCCTTATGGCGGCGATCTGGTGTACACCGCGTTCTCCGGCAGCCACCAAGACGCGATCAATAAGGGCCTGGACGCCATGAAGACTAAAGCTGCTGCCGCGGATTCCCACGTGGACGACATCCATTGGGCGGTGCCCTACCTGCCGATCGACCCCAAAGACGTCGGACGCACCTACGAGGCCGTGATCCGGGTGAACTCGCAGTCCGGCAAGGGCGGCGTCGCCTACATCATGAAGACCGATCACCAGCTGGCGCTGCCCCGACGGCTGCAGATCGAGTTCTCCCGGGCCGTGCAGCGGGTTACCGACTCCGAGGGCGGCGAGATCAGCCCCAAGGCGATGTGGGACGTGTTCGCCGAGGAGTACCTGGATCGGGTGCGCCCGCTGGAGCGGATCAGCCAGAAAATGGTGGCCGCGGAGACCGACGACGGATTGGACTCCATCACCGCGACCGTGCTCGTGGACGGTGCGGAGCAGGAGATCTCCGGCAGCGGAAACGGCCCGGTCGCGGCGTTCGTGGATGCGTTGAGCGACATCGGCTTCGACGTCCGCGTGCTCGACTACTCCGAACACGCCATGTCCGCCGGTGGTGATGCGATGGCGGCGGCTTATGTGGAGTGCGCCGTGGGCGAGAAGATCACCTGGGGGGTCGGCATGGCGCCGTCCATCACCACGGCCTCGCTGCGTGCAGTGGTGAGCGCGGTGAACCGGGCTGCGCCCTGTGCGTGATAAGGGTTCCCGGGCGAGCCTATTTCACGCACGGGGCTACGGTTGCCTGTGCCCTCTGCTCACGCGGTCGTTGGTAACACCCTGGTCAAGCTCGGCGGGTGTTGCCTGATGGCCGGTGTGCTGCTCGCCGGTCTCATGTTCCCGATCGTCGGCGGAACCGGCTTGCTGTCGAACGAGGCAGGCGACACCGTCGACAGCGTCTCCAGCGTGCTCGCCCACGGGCAGGTGCCGCAGATGAGCACCATGCTTGACTCCGCAGGCAACCCCATCGCGTACCTGTACGCCCCGTCGGGGCGACGCACCGTGGTGGCCGGCGACAAGATCGCCGAGCCCATGAAGCAGGCCATCGTGGCCATCGAGGACCGGCGCTTCTACGAGCACGGCGGGGTGGATTGGCGGGGCACCGTCCGCGCTTTCCTGGCCAACTCGTCCTCCGGGGCGCCCCAGCAGGGCGCGTCCACGATTACCCAGCAGTACGTGAAGAACTATCTGCTGCTGGTGGCTGCGCAGAACGACGTGCAACGCCAGCAGGCCATCGAGCCGACACCCGCCCGCAAGCTCAGGGAGATCCGGATCGCCCAGGCCCTGGACAAGGACCTCGACAAGCAGGAGGTGCTCACCCGCTACCTGAACATCGTGCCCTTCGGGACGGGCGCCTACGGCATCCAGAGCGCCGCGCAGACCTACTTCGGCATCGACGCCAACGGCCTCAACGTGTCGCAGTCGGCGATGCTGGCCGGGATGGTGCGGAGCAGCTCGGTCACGCCCTACACCGATCCCGAGTCTGTGCTCGCGCGGCGGAACGTCGTCCTGGAGGCCATGCGGGCCAACG
>JAABVA010003113.1_pt1 | contig 16022 bp, 17 predicted proteins | sample 5560331 | NCBI WGS metagenome assembly JAABVA01 (sample SAMN12812661, study PRJNA571458) | rock metagenome | isolation source: Antarctica rocks | place: Antarctica: Victoria Land, Mt New Zealand sud | collected 2016-01-07 | reverse complement strand
GGTATACCTGATGGACCGGCGGCCGCAGCGCGACCTGGGCCCGGACGGGCACCCGACCACCGGCATCCCCGCTCCTCCCGAGCCCGGACGGCTGCGCATGTTCGGCGGCGGCCGGGCGTCGACCTACGAACGCCTCCGGTTCGGCGAGCCCGCGCAGCGGACCACCAGGGTCGTCCGGGAGGTGGACAAGGTGGGCGCCTCGGGACCGATGACCCTGGTCACCGTGCGCACGGACATCGAGCAGGGCGGTCGAGTCGCGATCGTCGAAGGGCAGGACATCGTCTATCGCGGGGCCGGTTCAACGGTGAAGTCCCGAGCCGCCGCGGCAGCGCAGGGTGAGGAGTCGGCTCCAGAAGGTCTATTGGCGATGCGCGTGGATCCGGTCGTCTTGTTCCGCTTCTCGGCACTGACCTACAACGCCCACCGAATCCACTACGACGCCCACTACACCGCCCAGTAGGGTTATCCAGACCTGGTGGTGCACGGACCGCTGCAGGCCTTGCTGATGGGTGAGTGCTTCCGCCGCTCGGGGATCTCGCTGGTGGGGGCGATGTTCGCCTACCGGCTGGTGGTTCCGACGTTCGGTGCACAGCTGCTGACCGTCACCTCACGAGTGACCGGCGGAAGTCGGTCGGCCCAGGTGCGGGACGGCCAGGGCCGCACCACCGCCACCGCGAGGTTGCAACGTCTCGACGACGCCGGTCCGACTTCAACTTAGGTGGGTTGCACCGTGCACCCGGTGCAGGTACGCGGGGACGCCACCCAGCTGGGCAGGGTGGCGCGCAACCTCGCCGACAACGCCGCCCGCCGCGCCCATTCGACGGTGTCCTTGAGCGCCACCGAGCACGAAAGGACCGCTGTGGTGGTGGTCAGCGACGGCGGGCCGGGGGTACCCGAAGCCGAGCGACAGCGGATCTTCGAGCGGTTCGTCCGCCTGGACACCGACCGCGCCCGGTCAGCTGGCGGTTCCGGGTTGGGCTTGGCGATCGTGTCGGAAATCGTTGCCGCGCATGGCGGTTCCGTCACGGTCGACACCGCCGTGGGTGGGGAGTGCGGTTCGAGGTGCGGTTGCCGGTTGCGGGGCCTCCTCAGGCGCCGTCGGCGAGCAGCTGGTAGCCCCTCCTCGCCGCATGTTCAGTGCAGCGGTGCCGTTTCGCCGTCATAGACGTGTTCCAGGACCGGGCGCAGGGCAGCGATAGCGTGCTCGCGATGCTCGGCGAGCACCAACAGTGCGGTTCCGGCGTCGCCGGCCTTGACCGCGGTGACCACGGCGCGGTGCTCGGCCTCGACGACCTCGCGGTTGTGCTCCTCGTTGTAGTAGACCGATCGGTAGACCTCGGTCGCATCCCACAACAGGCGGATCAGGCGCACCAGCCGGGGCAGCGCGCAAGCCTCGATGAGCGTGAAGTGGAAGCGGCAGTTTGCGGCGGTCATGGCAACCACGTCCGCAACTTCTGCCGCCTCCCGGACGTCTCGTTCGGCCTCCTCGAGTCGGTCGATGTCCTCCGCGGTCATCTGGGGCACGGCGACGGTCACTGCCTCAGCCTCGAGGATTTCGCGGATCCGGTAGACCTCCAACAGGTCCGAAAGCGACAGCTCGGTGACGAAGTAGCCGCGGTGGGCGACGTAAGTGACCTGGCCTTCCCCCTCCAGTATCTTCAACGCCTCGCGCAGCGGCACCCGACTGACCCCGAGCTTGTCCGCCAACGCGTCCTGGACCACCTGCTGACCGGGGCGCAGCACTCCGGTGGCGATGAACCGCCGCAGCTCGAGGAGTACCGCCTCCTGGGCGGTCGGCGGCCGTTGGAACCCCATGCTCATCCCACCTCCATGCCGCCCGCCTCGCCGTCGAGCCACGCGAGGATCTCTTTCTCGTCTCCGCCGAGCTTCGGTGGGGCATGACGGTAGCTGACCCCGGTTGCGGACAGGCGCAATGGATTGGCGACCTGCGCCGATCCGTGGACGTCGACGACGGGTTCGAGTCCGAGTGACTCGGCGAAACGCATGCCTTGACCGACGTCGTTGATCGGCCCGCAGGGGATTCCCACGGCCGACAGGGTGATGGCCCACTCCTCGGCGCCGCGAGTGCGCAACACCGTGCCGAGCACCGCGACCAGGGACTCCCGGTGAGCGACTCTGGCGGCGTTGGTCGCGAACCGCGGGTCGCCGGTGAGGTGACCGAGGCCGAGGCAGGCGCACAGCGACTGGAACTGGCGGCCGTTGCCCGCTGCGATGATCAGCAGCGAATCGGCTGTGGGAAACGACTCGTACGGGCAGATGCCGGGGTGCCTGATGCCCATGCCGTGCGCGACGTCGCCGGTGAGGGCGTAGGCGCCCCCGAAGTTCACCAACCCGGACAGCATCGAGGACATCAGGTTGAGCTCGACCCGCTGGCCCTGCCCAGTGCGTGCGCGGTCGTGCAGCGCGGCCAGGATGCCGACGGAAGCGTGTAGACCGGTGAGGACGTCGGCGGTGGCGATGCCGGTCTTGGACGGCGTATCGGCATCTGGTCTGGTAAGGCTCATCAAACCGGAGACTGCCTGAACCACCAGCTCATACCCGGGCAGGTGCACACCGTTGTCGGTGCCGAACCCGGTGATCGAGCAGTAGACGAGTCCCGGGTTGTCCGACCGCACCGCGTCGTCGTCGAACCCCAGCCGCACCATGCTGGCGTCCCGGAAGTTCTCGACGAGCACGTCGGCGCGGCGGACCAGCGCCAAGCCCCGGCGCTTGCCCTCGGGCGTGCGTAGGTCGAGCGCGATGCTGCGCTTGTTGCGGTTGATCGACTGGAAGTAGGTGCTCTCGCCGTCGGATGTCCACGGTGGACCCCAGCTCCGGGTGTCGTCACCGGCAGGGGACTCGACTTTGATCACAGTCGCTCCGAGGTCGCCGAGCAGCATCGTGGCGTACGGTCCGGCCAGCACCCGGCTGAAGTCCGCCACGACGACACCGCTCAGGGGTCCCGGAATGGTCACGGTCGTACCCTATCGAATACTGGATCCAATTCTTGGGACCGGCCAGCATCGCGGTGTGAGGAGGCTCCGGCATGGGTGTGTCATCCCCGGAGCCGTCGACGCGCCTGGTCCGCGGGACTCCGGCATACCGCAGGACGAGCCTCGCGCTGTTTGCGGCCGGCTACATGGCGTTCGCCATGCTGTACGTGGTCCAGGGCATTCTGCCCGGCGTGAGTCGGGACTTCGGTGTCTCGCCGGCTGCGGCCAGCCTCACCCTGTCCCTCACCACGTTGCCGCTCGCCGTGGCCGTCCTGGTCGCCGCGTCGTGGTCGGAGGGGCAGGGCCGCAAGGGGCTGCTGGTCGGGGCGGTGCTCTTCGGGGCGATGCTCACGATTACCGCGTCGGTTGCGCCGAGCTTCGGGGCGCTGCTCGGGGTGCGGATACTGACCGGTGTGGTGTTGGCCGGCCTGCCCGCGGTGGCCATGGCGTACGTGGCCGAGGAGTTCCATCCCTCCGGGCTCGGGACTGCCATGGGGCTCTACATCAGCGGCACCGGCCTGGGCGGGATGACCGGGCGCCTGGCGGGTGGCTTGTTGGCCAGTGCTGCGAGCTGGCGAGTTGCGATGGCGGCGGTCGGTGGCGTGTGCCTTGCCGGTGGCCTGTGGGTGGCCCTGCGTCTGCCGTCCTCGCGCAACTTCGTCGCCGCACCCGGGAACATGCGGATACGGTTGGCGAGGCTGCAGGTGCCGATGCGCGATCCAGTCACCATCCGTTTCGCCCTGTGCGGATTCGTGCTGATGGGCAGTCTGGTCTCGTTCTACAACTACCTGCAGTATTGTCTCGCCGGCGCGCCCTTCGACCTGTCGGCCACGCTCGTTGCCCTCGTCTTCCTGCTCTACTTGTCTGGCACCGTCAGCGCCAACTGGATGGGACGGCTGACCGACCGGCGCAGTCGGCGCAGCGTGCTGTTGCTCGGGATGATGATCATGGCAGTGGGAGCCCTCGTCACCCTTTCCGACCTCCTGCCGCTGGTGCTGATGGGTGCCGCGGCGATGGTGTTCGGGTTCTTCGGTGCGCACTCGGTGGCCAGTGGTTGGGTCAGCTCATGGGCGAGCACCCAACGCGCCCAGGCGTCTGCGCTGTACCTGTTCGGCTACCACGTCGGCTCCAGCGTCGCGGGTTTCGTGGGGGGACTGTTCTACGCGGCTTTCGCCTGGCCGGGTGAGGTCGGTACCGTGCTGGTCCTGCTGGCGCTCGGCCTCGTCGTCGTGCTCTCCCTACCGGCCGGTAGGGGCCATACGCCGGTCGCGGGGCTGCCCTGAGCAGTCGCACCGCTGCGCGCCATGTTCGGATCCAATATCCAACTGTCTTGATTTGTGGCCTGCGTCACTGTAAACAGTCGCCTATCGGAAGTACCGGAATGAGGGAGGTGAACGTCGTGAGGTCGAAGACAGTGGCGGTGGGGGTCCTCATCACCGCAGGCGCTCTGGTGGTGGCCGGGTGTGGTTCGAAGGGCGCGGCTCCGACGCAGGGTGCGGCCCAGTCGGGAACACTGCAGATCGGTGCGTCGCTGTCCCTGACCGGATCGTTGGCCCGTGAGGGGCAGCTGACGAAGGAGGGCTACCAACTTTGCCAGGACAAGGTCAACGCCCAGGGCGGCGTGGACATCGGTGGAACCAAGGCGAAGCTGGACATTCAGTACCAGGACGACACGTCCAAACCCGACGTCGCGGCTCAGCTGGTCGACCAGTTCAACGACAAGGGTGTCAAGTTGATCCTCAGCTCTTACGGTTCGGCCAACACCGAGGCGCAGGCTGCGGTCGTTGAGCGCAACGGCCAGGTCATGGTCGACTCGGCCGGCGCCGACAACAAGATCTTCAGCAAGGGTTACAAGCGCACCTTCGCCGTTCTCTCGCCGGCCACCGAGTACGCCGCGTCGATCATCAAGGCCATCGCCGAGCTCGCCACCCCCAAGCCCAAGACCGTTGCCCTTCTGTCCGCCGATGACGGGTTCTCCAAGACGGTCACCGAAGGCGGCATTAAGGCCGCCAAGGACGCCGGCTTCACGGTGCTGGACACCCAATACTTCCCCAACGGCACCTCCGACGTCAGCTCCGCGCTGACCAAGGTCAAGGGTGAGCACCAGGATGTCATCATCGGCTCGGTGCACCTCGTGGAGGGTGTGGCCATCATCAAGCAGGCCAAAGAGCTCGGGGTGGTCCCGGCCGGGTTCGGCGAGACCGTGGCACCGCCGACTCCGGACTTTGCGAAGACCCTCGGCGTGGCGGCGGAGAACGTCCTCGGCTCCAGCCAGTGGACCGACGCGACGCAGGGCCAGGACAAGTACTTCGGCACGGCGAAGGACTACGCCAAAGACATTCAGGCCAAGTTCGGCCACGCCCCGGACTACCACGATGCCGAGGCCAGCGCCGCCTGCCTGGCCTTGGTGCTGGCCGCCGAGAAGGCAGGCTCCTCGCAGCCCGACAAGGTTCGGCCGGCACTCGCGGGACTCGACACCACCTCCTTCTTCGGCAAGATCAAGTTCGACTCCACCGGGCAGAACGTCTACAAGCCCATGTCGGTCATCCAGATCCAGAACGGCAAGGCAGTCACGGTGTGGCCGAAGGAGGGCGCTGAGGCCAAAATGGTCTGGCCCGGCACAAAGTAGTGGGCGCATTCCTGCAGGCCACGGTCTACGGCCTCCTCCAAGGCGGTCTCCTGGCACTCGTTGCCGTCGGGTTCTCCCTGGTCTGGGGCGTGATGAACGTCGTCAACCTCGCCCACGGCTCGTTTGTCATCCTCGGCGCCTACATCGGCTTGGACATGCACAACCGCTTCGGGCTGGACCCGTTCCTCGGAATGTTCGTCTCGGCTGTGGTGCTGTTCGTCCTCGGCTACCTCGTGCAGCGCTACCTGATCAACCTCGTGATCAACGGACCGATCTTCATCACCCTGTTGCTCACGTTCGGCCTGGACCTGTTGATCGTGCAGGGGATGAACCTCGCCTTCTCAGCCGACTACCGCAGCATCCCGACGTCCTACGCCAGCGACAGTCTGGCGTTCGGCACGGTCCGGGTGCCCGAGGGTCGCCTGCTCGCCTTCGTGCTGGCGGTCGCGGTCACCCTGCTGCTGGTCGCCTTCGTAACCCGCACGCGGACCGGTGTGTCGATCATGGCGACGGGCATGGACCGTGGTGCGGCCCGACTCATGGGCATCCGGGCGCGACACGTCTACGCCCTCACCTTCGCGATCGCCGCCGGGCTCGCCGGCATGGCGGGCGCGATGATCGGCACGGTGGGGACGTTCAACCCCTCGGCCGCCGCCGGCTACACCCTCATCTCGTTCGTCGTGGCGGTGCTCGGCGGACTGGGCAACATGTACGGCGCGCTCGTCGGGGGTCTTGTCATCGGGCTCGTCGAGGCGTGGGGCGGCCAATATCTGCCCGGCACCTGGGTCAACGCCCTGGCCTTCCTGGTGCTGATCGTCGTGCTCGTCGTCCGGCCCACCGGGCTGGTCGGCCGCGCCTACTACGCCGCACGCCTGGAGGTCTGATGCCGACGTCCACCACGGTGACCGAACAGGGCGCCACCTCAGGGATGCCCACAGGGCGCGGCAACCAGGCCAGGCGCCTGCTGCCGTGGGGGCTGGGACTGCTGGCGGTGGTCGTGGCACTCGGGATGCAGAGCCAGCTCTACTCCGGTCAGGAACGGACCGTCGCGGCGATCTTCATGTTTGTCGCGCTGGCGCAAGCGTGGAACCTCATCGGCGGCTTCGCCGGCTACGCATCCTTCGGCCAGGTCGCATTCTTCGGGGTCGGCGGCTACTCCACGGCCGTCGCGATGAGTCACTGGCACCTCAGCTTCTGGGTTTCGTTGCTGCTCAGCGGTTGTGTCGCCGCGCTCTTCGCCGCCCTCATCGGGGTGCCATTGCTTCGACTCAAGGGCCACTACTTCGCGATCGCCACCCTCGGCGTGGCCGAGGGCATGCGGGAGGTTGTCACGAACCTCCCGGGCTTGACCGGCGGGGGCGCCGGGATCACCCTGCCAACCGTCGGGAACAACGCCACCACGGCCTACCTCGGCAACGACGGGTTCTACCTGCTCTTCCTGGCGCTGGCGGCCCTGTCGGTGCTCGTTGTGGGAGTGGTGGCGCGCAACAAGTTTGGCTACGCCCTGCGCGCGATCAACCAGGACGAGGACGCCGCCGCCGCGATGGGCATCAACACCACCCGGATGAAGGTGTTGACCTTCGCCCTGTCCGGGTTCATCACCGGTCTCGTCGGCGCAACTTACGCCTTTCAGCAGGTAACAATCTTCCCGGAACGGCTCTTCGATGTGGACATCACCGTACTGATGATCATCATGGTCGTGATCGGTGGCAGCGGCACGGTCCTCGGCCCCCTGCTGGGCGCGGTCGCGCTGCAGTTCCTCTCGGAGTATTTGCGGCAGCACTTCACCAACCTGCACACCTTCATCCTCGGTGCGATCATCATCATCGCGGTCATTCTGATCCCTCAGGGTGCGGTCAACTACGTGCGCGAGGCGCGTCGCACAAAGGAATTTTCATTGCTGGCCAACGTCCGCAGGTACCGACTGTGAGCGCGCCACCCGTCCTGGAGACGCCCGTACTCGAGACCCGGGGTCTGGGCCGACGCTTCGGCGGTCTGCGGGCGGTCTCCGACGTCTCCTTTAGCGTTCCTGCGGGGCAGGTGCTCGGCATCATCGGCCCGAACGGGGCCGGTAAGAGCACCTTCATCAACCTCGTGACCGGGCACATCAAACCCACAGAGGGTCAGGTCCTGATCGACGGCAAGGACCTGACCGGCGCCCGGCCGTGGAACATCGCCCGGGCACGGGTGGCCCGTACCTTCCAGATCGTCAAGCCGTTCCGGGGCATGACTGTCCGAGAGAACGTCGCCATCGGGATCCTCTACGGACCACACGGCAGCCGGCTGATGAGCCATGCTCTCAAGGGTGCCGACGAGGTACTCGAGGAGGTCGGTTTGTCCGGTCTGGGTAACCGGGCACCGGGCGAGCTGTCCGTCGCCGACGCCCGGCGGCTCGAGTTCGCGAAGGCGCTCGCGCTGCGACCCAAGCTGCTCCTGCTCGACGAGGTGATGGCGGGGCTGCGGCACACCGAGATCGAGCCCAGCCTGGAACTCATTCACAAGCTCAAGGCTTCCGGGCTCACGATCATCGTGGTGGAACACGTAATGAAAGCGATTTTGGCGGTCAGCGACCAGGTGCTCGTGCTGCACCAGGGGCAGATCCTCACCTCGGGTGACCCCCGCCAGGTGCTCGCCGACCCCCGCGTGATCGAGGCATACCTCGGCCATCGCTACGCCAAACGGCGCGGAGGAGATTCCTGATGCTGGAGGCCAAGCAGCTGTGCGCTGGCTATGGACGTGTCCAGATCCTGTGGGACATCGATCTGAGCGTCGGGGACAACGAAATCGTCGCGCTGGTCGGCCCCAACGGCGCGGGCAAGACGACCCTGCTGCGTGCACTGACCGGGATGACGGCCGTCCGCGCCGGAACGGTGGAGTTCCGTGGCCACCGCGTGCAGGGCCGCTCGATCGAGCAGATCGTCAGCATGGGCATCGCTCACGTCCCGGAGGGGCGACGCCTGTTCGCTGGGCTGACGGTGCGTGACAACCTGCGGCTGGGCGGTTGGCGCACCCGCAACACCGACATCGACCGGGTCGTTGAGCTGTTTCCTCGACTCGGCGAACGACTGAAGCAGGTCGCAGGGAGCATGTCCGGTGGCGAGCAGCAGATGTGCGCGATCGCGCGCGGTCTGATGAGTGAGCCCCACCTCATGATGATCGACGAGCTGTCTCTCGGTCTGGCACCGAACGTGGTCGACGAGATCCTGGTACGCCTACCGGCCATTGCCTCGTCGGGCACGTCGATTCTGTTGGTGGAGCAGGACGTCGACGCAGCGCTGACGCTGGCAGAGCGGGCCTACGTGCTGGAGACCGGCCACGTTGTGCTCTGCGGTGACGCCGCCGAGCTTCTCGCCGACCCGCGGGTGCAGGAGAGCTATCTCGGGATCGGTTGAGCCCGCACCCCGCAGCTTCCGGAGGTCGGGGTCGACAGGCTGCGTCCGCTAACTGAACGGGCTGGTAGCGAGGCTGGCACTGAGCCGCTGCCGCGCCGCACTTTTGCTCAGCTCGGGTAGGTCGGGCTGTGGTGTTCCTGTGAGGTCGTTGAGGCAGCGCCCGCGCTGGTTCGGCTCGATCGGCACGCCTGCAGAACCTGGCACCATGCTGGTGACCCTGTCCGGCACAGCGACGCCTGGGGTCCTCGAGGGCCGCTGGGCATCGTCGATGGCTACGGTGTCGACGACACTGAGATCCTGGCGCGGATTGCGGTACAGCGAGCTGTAAACCATGGAGTAGCGGGCGCGGTTGTTCACCTTCTAGCGGGTCTGCGCCGACGCCGAGGTCCCCGAGCTGCACCGCCTGGCCCGCACCATCACCGCCTGGCAGGACCAGCTGCTCGCCTACTTCACCACCGGCCGGGCCAGCAACGGACCCACCGAGGCCGTGAACCTGCTGATCAAGCGGATCAAGCGGGTCGGGTTCGGATTCCGCAACTTCAACAACAATTGGTTACGCCTACTCCTGCACTGCGGCGTCACCTGGAACACTCACCGCACCACACGAATCAGAGGACGCTCACCCCGCCGCCGGGCTGCTGACCGCTCGACTGGTGCACGTGGCCTCGGAGCGGATCACGGGCAGGCTGGCCAATGTGGAAGCGACCTCGCGCGTTGCACAAGTCCGCCGCAAGGAGGCTTGTGCCGTGGGTCATCGACCGGGCACACTCGAACACATGTTCGACTCGGGGGTGAGGGCAGCGCGGGAGGCGCTGCCCTCACCCGGTGCGCTGACGCCTGCGGAGTTGTTTGAGCTGATGGGGAGAGCTGCATCGTCTCGAGGCGATGGTGGTCGAGCGCAAGTTGGCGGTGATCGCGGAGTTCACCGGTCACCGGATGAGCGGCTGCGTCGATGCGACCGAGTGGGTGGCCACCGGAATGGAGATCGCCGAGTCCGAAGTGGGGGCGGCGTTGATCATGGCCCGCCACCACGCCGGCAAGCTGATGGGCCTCGGTGTCGTCCTGCGCGATCGCCTTCCCCGGGTACGGGCAGCGGTGGCGCGCGGACAGCTGGACCTCTACCGAGTGGGGCTCATCGAATCCGCCACCCGCAACGTCACCCCCGAGCACCTCGGCGAGGTCGAGCGCCACGTCCTCGACCAGGTGCTGGCCCCCTCAGACACCCCGGGTGGCGGATTGACCGGGCGCCGGCTGAGCAACATCATCGGACGTATCGTCGGCCACCTGTTCGGCGGCGTTCGGCGCACTTCAGTCTGCGGTGGCTCCCCGATCATTGAGATCGCAGGGCCGGGCACCGCGGTTCCCATGGCGCCAGGAACTGACTCGGACGCCCTCCGGCGTGTCGCGTCGTCCGTACCACACTCGAACACCTGTTCGTCTACGCTAAGGGTTGTTCGACCGAGGTTGTCCCCAACCGGGGGACTTGTCCACAGTCGCGGTCGGACTCCTGGAAATGTCGGTCCCCGGTCCTACCGTTGTCACCGACCCGAACAACGCACCGACGAGGAGATGACAACGATGGCTCAAGCACCCGATCGCGAGAAGGCGCTCGACCTGGCGCTCGCCCAGATCGACAAGAACTTCGGCAAGGGATCGGTGATGCGCCTCGGTGACGAGACCCGCGTGCCGATCGCGGTCATTCCCACCGGTTCCATCGCGCTGGACGTCGCGTTGGGTATCGGTGGACTGCCCCGCGGGCGCGTGGTGGAGATCTATGGTCCGGAGTCCTCGGGAAAGACGACGGTGGCCCTGCACGCGGTGGCCAACGCGCAGGCGGCCGGCGGTATCGCCGCCTTCATCGACGCCGAGCACGCGCTCGACCCGGACTATGCGCAAAAGCTCGGTGTCGACACCGATGCGCTGCTGGTCTCCCAGCCCGACACCGGTGAGCAGGCGCTGGAGATCGCCGACATGCTGATCCGCTCGGGTGCGCTGGACATCCTGGTCATCGACTCGGTGGCCGCCCTGGTGCCCCGCGCAGAGATCGAGGGCGAGATGGGGGACAGCCACGTCGGCCTGCAGGCACGGCTGATGAGCCAGGCGTTGCGCAAGATGACCGGGGCGATGAGCAATTCCGGCACGACGGTGATCTTCATCAACCAGCTGCGGGAGAAGATCGGAGTCATGTTCGGCTCCCCGGAGACGACCACCGGTGGTAAAGCACTGAAGTTCTACGCCTCGGTCCGGCTCGATATCCGGCGTATCGAGACCTTGAAGGACGGCACGGATGCGGTCGGTAACCGCACGCGCGTCAAGGTGGTCAAGAACAAGGTGGCACCCCCCTTCAAGCAGGCAGAGTTCGACATCCTTTACGGCCATGGGATCAGCCGGGAGGGTTCCCTCATCGATATGGGGGTCGAGCACGGTTTCGTCCGAAAGTCCGGCGCTTGGTACACCTACGAGGGGGACCAGTTGGGCCAGGGCAAGGAGAACGCCCGCAAGTTCTTGCTGCAGAACCCGGACGTAGGCAATGACATCGAGAAAAAGGTCAAGGAGAAGCTCGGAATCGGTGCGGTCCTGACCGCAGACGACGTGGTGCCGGCTCCGGTCGACTTCTGAGTCGTGGCCGAGGAGGAAGTCCGCGAGGCCTGCCTGCAACTACTGGCTGTGCGTCCGCGTAGTCGCGCCGAGCTGGCCCAGCGCCTGCAACGCAAGGGGTACCAGTTGGTCGAGATTGAGCCCGTGCTGGACCGCCTCACCGAAGTCGAGTTGATCGACGATGCATCCTTTGCCCAGGCCTGGGTACATTCTCGACACAGCTACTCTGGCAAGGGGAAACGGGCCTTAGCCGCTGAGCTGCGACTCAAGGGTGTCGAGGAATCCGTAGCGGGGGCGGCGCTGGCCCAAGTCGATGACGCCTCCGAGGATCGCCGCGCCCGTGAGCTGGTGCGTAAACGACTGCGCACTCTGCCGACCCCGCCCGCCGAGGAGGGGCCTCAGGCGGCAACCGTCCGCAAGCTGGCCGCAATGTTGGCCCGCCGCGGCTACGGCCAAGAGCTGGCGTTTCGCGTGGTCCGGGACGAGCTGGTCGCGGCGGAGGTCGACGTGGCGGATCAGGTCTTCGGCGGTCCGTAGGCTGGGCCCATGGTTTTCCGCGGCGGAGGGCGTCCTCGGCGACGCGGATGGACGGTGGGATTGCTGCTTCTCGGACTGCTGTTTCTCTTGGAACAGCTCCACTTCGGGGGGCCGGTCGTGCGGGCGGACACCGCCACGCGAGCGTGGGTGCTCGGGCATCCGCTCCCGGTGATTCATTCGCTGGCCGAGTTGATCGCAGATCTAGCCAATCCGCCGTCGGTGTTGGCGCTGATGCTCGTCGGGGTGGTGGCCTTGGCCTTGTGGCGGCGCTCCTGGCAGCCGCTCGCGCTCGCCGGCACGGCGATCGTCATGCTCATGGTCGCCGTGTTTTCTCTGAAGAACCTGGTGGGGCGACCAGGTCCACTCGGTGACGGAGCACTTGCCTGGCCCTCGGGCCACACCACGACGTCCGTAGTGGTGTGCGGCGTCCTCACTCAGCTGTTGTGTGCGGAACATCGGCGCGTCCGTACCGCCATCATGGTGGTGGTACCCGGGCTCGTCGGGGTGGCACTGGTGCTGCGCAACTATCACTGGGCGAGTGACGTCGTCGCCGGTTGGCTGGTGGCCCCGTTGTTGCTGATGGCGGCCGTGGCTCTGGTGCGATGGGCGTTCGGTGCAGTGCGCCGCCGCGCTGAGCCGAACACCGCCGAAGGTCCCCAGCTGCACGCCTCCCGAAGAGTGCCCAGCTAGCTGCTGTCCAGCGAGGTCGACGGGACGCTCAGACCTCGACCACTGCTTCCGGTTTGGCGCTCGTGGTGCGCGAGACCCGGCGCTGCACGAACTCGGCGAACTTGCTGAGCGTGTAGTTGATCAGGATGAAGATGATTGCGATGAGCAGGTAGGTCTGGATCGGGTTGCCCAGGTTCTGGATCAACAGGCCGCCCTGCTTGAGCATCTCGATGTAGCCACCGAGCACGGCGATCAGGGAGGTGTCCTTGAGGACCACCACGATCTGGCTGATCAATGCCGGCAGCATGATGCGGAACGCCTGCGGCAACAAAATGATCCGCAGCGTCTGGCCGCGACTGAGCCCCGTCGCCAAGGCCGCCTCACTCTGCCCCTTGGGCAGCGAGACCACACCCGAGCGGATGATTTCGGCGAAGATCACGCAGTTGTAGGCGGTCAGCCCGATCACCAGGAACCACAGCAGCTCGCCCCCCGGCAGCCCGTCGACGTTGATGCCCAGCGCGGGCAGCAGCTTGGAGGTGAGGTAGATCGTGATGATGACCGGCAGCCCACGGAACAGCTCGATCAACGCCACCAGAGGTAGCCGGGTGACCACGCCGGCGGAGAGCCGAGCTACGCCGATCGCAGTGCCCACCACCAGGGACAGCACGATGGCGAGGCCGGCCGCCGTCAGGGTGTGCAGCAGCCCCTGACCGATGAGGTTCCAGACGTCGGGGAAGTCCGAGTTCGAGGGATCGAACAGCGGAGCCCACTTCTCCTGCTCGAACTGACCTTGGGCAGCCAGCCGACTGCCCGCCCACCAGAGCAGCGCGAGCAGCGCGATGCCCGTCAGCACGCTGAAGATGAGCACTCGCCGGCGGGTCGCCGGTCCCGGTGCGTCGAACAGCACGGTCGTGCCTGGCGTCGGTGCGGACTTCCGAAGAAGTTTGTTCATCGGACGATCGCCACCTTGCGCTCGAGGACCTGCAGCAACACGCCGGAGGGAATGGTGATGATGAGGTAGCCGATGGCGACGCCGATGAAGACCGGCAGCGCTGCATACCCCTGGGCGCTGGACAGGCTGACCCCGGTGCTCCACAGGTCGCCGCCGACGCCCAAGGCGCCAACGACGGCTGAGTTCTTGAACATCGCGATGATCACACTGCCCAGTGGCGGAACCACGGTGCGCAAGGCCTGTGGCAGCACGATAAGCCGCAACGACTGGCCGAATCCCAGACCGATCGAGCGGGCCGCCTCCGCCTGGCCCGGAGGCACGGAGTTCACGCCGCTGCGGACCGCCTCACACACGAACGCGGAGGTGTAGAGGATCAGCCCGATCAGCCCGAACCGGTAATAGCTGAAGTTGATGCCCAGTTCTGGCAGACCGAAGGCGATGAAGAACAGCACCACCGTCAGCGGCGTGTTGCGAAAGACCGTTACGTAGGCGGTGCCGAACCAGCGCAACGTGGGCACCGGTGACACCCGGAAGGACGCCAACAGCGTGCCCAGGACCAGCGAACCCACCAGCGCGAGGATGCAGATGATGAACGACTTCTGCAGGCCCGACCAGTAGAGGCCGAGGTTGTCGGTGATGACGTGCACGCGCGGGTGCCTCCTGGGCGTCGATGCCGATTGAGCGCGTCGATGCGGGGCGCTTGTGGCACCCCGCACCGACGCGATGCACTACTTACAAGGGGCGAGCGGAGGCAGCGTCGGGGTCTTGGCGCCCTCCACCTTGCCCGCGGTGTTCTTCCACGCCTTCTCGTAGGCACCGGACTGCGATGCCTTGGTCAGCTGGTCGTCGATGAACTGGCAGAACGGCACGTCGCCTTTGGTGATGCCGATGCCGTAGGGCTCCTGAGTGAACTGGTCGCCGACCAGCTTAAACTTGCCGTTGGAGTCGGCCACGAAACCCAGCAGGATGACGTTGTCGGTGGTGACCGCCTGCACCTGACCGGTACGCAGGGCGTCGGCACACTTGGAGTAGACGTCGAAGAGGACGAGCTGGTTCGGGTTGGCGATGTACTTCTTGATGGTTTCACCGGGGGTGGAGCCGCTCACCGAGCAGACCTTCGCGTCCGGGTTGGACTTCAGCGAATCCCGACCGGTGATCGTGGTGTTGTCCTTGGCCGTCATCAGCTGCTGGCCGGCGACGTAGTAGGGACCGGCGAACGACACCCGCTCCTTGCGCTTGTCGTTGATGGTGTAGGTGGCGACCACCATGTCCACCTTCTTCGACTCGATGAGCTCCTCGCGGCGCGCCGAGGGAGCCTCGCTGAACTCGATCTGCTCGGGCTTGAGGCCCAGGCCTGCGGCGACGATCTTCGCGACCTCGACGTCGAAGCCTTCGTAACTGCCCGACAGCCCCTGCTTGCCGAACCCGGGCTGGTCGTACTTGATGCCCACCCGTAGCTTGCCCTGGCTGGCGGCATTGGCCATCGTCGTTCCGGCCGCGAAAGAGGGCTTCTCTGCGACGGGCGCCGCGCTCTGGTTCTTGTCACTGCTGCCGCAGCCCACCAGCGCCAGGGCCAGCACGGTGGTGCCTGCCGCGATCTGCATCATTCGACGTCTCACGGTGCATTTCCATTTCTCTGTCGTCCGCATGTAGGCGGAGTGTGTCGCCGGCCAGTGGATGTCTGGCGGCGGGTCTTCGGTCGGGTGGTCAGTGACTGAGGATCTTGCTGAGGAAGTCGCGCGCGCGGTCGGACTCGGGGGAGTCGAAGAACTTGTCCGGGGTCGCGTCCTCCGCGATCTGTCCGTTGTCCATGAACAGCACCCGGTCGGCTGCCCGGCGGGCGAAACCCATCTCGTGGGTCACCACCACCATGGTCATGCCCTCCTTGGCCAGCGACGTCATCACGTCGAGCACCTCGTTGATCATCTCCGGGTCGAGTGCCGATGTCGGCTCGTCGAACAGGATGACCTTGGGATCCATGGCCAGTGCGCGGGCAATTGCCACCCGCTGTTGCTGACCGCCGGACAGCTGCGCCGGCAGCTTGTCGGCCTGGTTGGCGATGCCGACCCGTTCCAGCAGCTCGTGGGCTCGAGACTCCGCCTTGTCTTTGCTGAGCTTGCGAACCCTGAGGGGGCCCAGCATGACGTTCTCCCGCACGGTCTTGTGGGCGAAGAGGTTGAACGACTGGAACACCATGCCCACGTCGGAGCGCAGCGCAGCCAAGGCCTTGCCCTCTTCCGGCAACGGGACCC
>JAABVA010003112.1_pt1 | contig 16023 bp, 15 predicted proteins | sample 5560331 | NCBI WGS metagenome assembly JAABVA01 (sample SAMN12812661, study PRJNA571458) | rock metagenome | isolation source: Antarctica rocks | place: Antarctica: Victoria Land, Mt New Zealand sud | collected 2016-01-07 | reverse complement strand
CGCAGTCGTGCCGCGGACATCTGCGCCTTCCAGTCCTCGGTGTTGCGGGCGGCGGTGAGCTCGGTGATCTCCTCGATGATCTGGTGCTGCACGTTGCGGGCACTGAGCACGTTGTTGCCGCCGCGTTTTTTGATCAACGCGATGGCGCGGTCGCGGACCACGTCGGTCAGCGGGGCGTGCACAAGGTGGCGACTGCGCCACGGTATTTCGTGGATGCGTCCATCGTCGCGGCTTCTGTGCCAGATCCGGGTGACATCACGCGGGTCGTAGTGAAAGGGGACCTTGCCGTCCTCGGCGCGGAAGGTTCCCTCCCGTACATTGCGCAGACCGTCGAGGATCTCGGCGTCATAGCTCAGCCCCCGGTAGTCGATGCCGGAGTGGCCGGGGGTGAGCCAACGGATGGGAAGGAACTGGTAGATCAAATCGGGGTGCTGGGGCACCAGGATGCGCCCGGTCGCGTCCATCAACGCGTCGAACATTTCCAACGGGCTCAGGTGGGCCTGCGTCCGGTCGGCGAGCTTGAGTCCACGATGCTTGCTCCGGTGGTAGTCCAAGGCGATGAACCGGTGTAGGTGCCGCTGCAGCTCGGTGGCCGTCAGCAAAGGCTGCTCCGCCTGTGCCACCCAACGGCCACGCTCGTAGACGCCGCGGCCCTTGAACCCGGGGATCTGCTGGTAGGCCCGCTGCAGGGTTTCGTGCCAGCGTTCGATCTGTGGATTGTCGGTGGGTTTGCTGCCCCGCGAGAGCATCAGGTCGATCTGCCATTCGTTGAGCAACGCCCGAAAATGCCGGCCCAGGAAGATCGACCCGTTATCGGCGCGCAGCGAGGAGGGGATGACGCCGGGGAGGTGGTGCACACCTTTGAGCGCCCGCTGTGCCTTGACGACTTGCTGGCGCCCGGTGTGAAAGGGATTGCCGCTGAAGTCCAGGGATGCCGGTATGCCGCTCCAGCGGAAGTCCTCGATGGTGGTGTCCTCGACGAGCATCGAGAAGGGGCGCATCGCGTCGTAGAGCGCCAAGCCGACCTCGACACCGTTTGCCGAGCGGGGCACGACCCGGCAGGCGAGGATCACCCGGGTGGACACCGAGATCAAGCTGATGATCTCCACCGAATACACCCGCTCCTGCACTTCGTCCCAGACGAGGTTGTCGGCGCGGGTGACGTCGATCGCCAGATGGCTCGGGTGGGTCACCGAGTAGCTCGAGCGCGACGACACCGCACGCTGGGCGTTCGACCGGTGGGCCCGGGTGGTGCGGCCCAGCGCGGTGTGCCGGTTGGACAGGTACTCCTGGGTCAGGCGCTGCGGCAGGTGCGCGTCGGTGATGCCCTCCTGCTTGAGCCGTACCCGGATGCGCCGCTCGATCTCCTCCTGGTTGACTGCGCTGATCCCGCCGTCGAATGCGGCGAACTCCTCGTCAGCGATCCGGAGGAACCGCGGATCGAGGATCTCGAAGCCCTGCTTCCCCTTGGTCTTGCGACCGTCGACCAGGCCACGGAGGCCTTCATGACGCCAGGCCGTCACCCACCTTTGGATCGACTGCCTAGCCATCCGCCCGGTCACCAGCTCCGCCTCGCGGACTCGCCGCATCACCGCGCGGTCAACACTGCGTTCGAAGGAGACCTGTTCCGCCATCGCGTCGCAGCGTTGTCGGATGCTGGTGCCGTATCCGGTGCCGAACGGGAAGAACGGTTCCCCGTCGTACGCCAGCTCGGGGTGACCGTCCCGGTAGCCGGTCAACACCTCCAGGACGACCTCCTGCCTGAACAATGCATTCGCCCGCGTGTCGACGGTCAATCCCGACCACCACGGCTCCAACGAGGAGTGCACGGCCTGCACAGCGCCGTCGCCGACTTGGGCCGCGATCACGGCGTCGTAGAAGATGGACGACATCACTCCGAGTGCATCCTGAACGCGCGCACCGTGGCGCTCGAGGTGCATCACGAGGAGCAGTCCATGGTTGGTCAGGATCCGGGCTCCGGCGTGCAGCTCCACCGCCCGCCGCGGCGTCACGGGCGGTCCGTCTCGATGTGCCCGGCGGTGAGTATTGTCTCGGTGGTGAGCGGCCGACTCAACTCGCAGTCGAGCCCCCCAGCCCACACGTGGTGCCACATCGCGGAGATCAGATGCCCCGACCCGGCGTCCGCGGCCAACACCGCACCCACCGAGGTGCCGCCGCCGCCGAGCAGCCCGGCCAGCACCTCCCCGGCCGGCTCGTACCACGGTTGGTCGCGCCGGTAGGCCTGTAGCCACATCAGATTGGCGCGTAGGACGTTGCTGTACCCGGCGAAAACACGATAAGACCAGCCGACATGCTCACACGCACCGGCGGTCAACGCCGCCTTCAGCTTGAATTTCTCGTCTTGGTGGGCCTCGGCCCGAACGTCCCAGATCGTGACCGAGCGGTTCCTCGCCTGGCAGAGCAGGTCCGGGACGTGCCTGATCGGGCGGCCCTTGCGTTTGACGGGGAATGTCAACCGCGTCGGCTGCGCCGCGAGCCACACGACGTCGTGTTGCCGGTCCAAGGCGCGCAGCAGATCGTGCTCAAGCCCGGATTCCAGCCGGATGGTGCGCCCCGTGGTCACGCTGTGTGCTTCGACGGGGACGTGCCGGGAAGCCTCCGTGGACTGCGGGCGGCGGATCGAACCCAACACCGTGACGGGCGGGGAACCTCCCGACCAGTCCCAGTCGACCTCCTCGCCCTCCACCCGGAACCGCCACACAGTGGAGGCGTGATCCACCGACCCGACATGGGGTAGATCAGCAGGGACAGAGCCAATACACTCAGGCACGATGGGTCCTTCGCTTTCCTAGCGTTTCTCGGGATCCGTCACGAGGGCGTGGCTGCTTCAACAGCTGCGCCCTCTTCGTCTGGGGTGTGTCTCATCCCCTGGGCGCGCCGACCTCGGTCAGGAACTAGCGCAAACGCTACCGCCGCCGCATACTCGCGGACAAGAGTCGAGGGGATTTAGGTGTCATGTTGTTCGGATGGCAGGTTCTTCACTGTGCCACCGGCGCGTTCCCCGCTGATCACCACAATCTCCTCCATCCAGTCCAGTTAGGGACGCTCATCGTCGTTTGTGCAGGTCAAGGCAGCCGCGAGGTGCGGTGAGTGTTATTTCCCCACTGCATTGACGCTGCGGGGGAAATTAGTGGATCATGGCACCATGGAGCGGGTGGAACAGCCCGAATCGTCCGCCCTTGGCCGCGGCGGCAACGCTCCACCATCGGCGCCTGACCAGCGCAATTGCGAGGTCCGCGCGTCTGACCAGCGTGCGGGAGTTGGAGCAACCGCCGTGCGTAAGTCTCTGTCGTCCGTTCTGTCCGGGCTGAATCGGCCTGCTCGCGGTATCGACGTCGCCGCCGCCCTGGACACGTGCCTGGAGCTGCCAGAGGTCATCGGCTGCCTGAATCCGCTCTGTGACAACAAGTGTGACTGGCCCACAGGGCGCGGGCGCCCGCGCGACTACTGCAGCCGCGGCTGTCGACAGAGCGCGCTTCGTACCCATGCTCGGCTGCTCGGTGAGCTATTAGTCATTGAGCATGTCCTTCCGCTGGGTGATCTGCGAAAAGCGGAGCGTGTGCGGCTGGAGGCTCGTGCCGCACAGACCCGGTGGTGCCTGCGGCGTTACGCCACGGCCGTTCAACAGAGTCCAGAAAGAAACCTCCGCGATGACGGGTCCGAGGCCAAGGAAGACGCCGACTGAGGCACCCCACCACAACAGCGCGGACCCTGCCGAGCGACCGTTCAGAGATGCCAGGATGGCCGGGAATCAGCCGCCCGCCACGAAGGCACGTGCCGCCGACAGGACGCGGGAATCGGCGTCCTCGGGATCACCCTCGCCCAACAGGCGCGCCGGCGATTGGTCGCCGAGCTCCGGATTCAGCCCCTGAAACCACGCCTGCGCGGTTTCAGGGCTGTCCCGTTCAACGAGCAGCGCCGCAACCTCGTAGGCCGCGCGCAGACGGTGCTCATCGGCTGCGTTCTGCACCGTGCGGGTGCCTTTCGCCCATTCGCCCACCGCGCACCGGTGTCCGGCGCGCCGCCGAGGTAGGCAACGAGCTTGGTACCAAGCAGAGCGCGGAGCCCGATTATCAGCGTGGCAGTGTCCATGCGGAGCGCCTGCGCATGTGCATTGAGCCCCGGGCGTTGCGGCGTCGACATAGCCATCAACCAAGGATGCGGCACAGCTGGTTGTCTCCACAACCGGTGCACTCAGGAGCACAGACACCCGACCCGGGGCCCGAATCTGCTGTCGTCAATGGCGGAGGGCCGGTGAGCCCTGGACCGACACGGTCCACCAACTTGGACTTCCGCCACTACCCCTTGCGTCGACGGACACCGCCACCCCTTGCGCTGGGGTTACAGCTGGTGACCAGCGGACGTATCGGAGTCTCGCCTGCGCCCCGAGCGAGAACGCTGCCAGGGTTTCAAACGACTGTGGCGAACACCCGCGCGCGGTGCCGCACGCTGGTCGTTAATGAGCTGCTCACGGCAGGAGCGCCGCCACCAAATGGCCGCGCAACCGAGTTAGGGTCGCCTTATATTAAATACAAGGGCTCGTTGGCTCATTTTGGCTGCATCTCGACACAAAGCCACGTCTAACCGCGGGCCATGTTGGCGAAGCGCGAGTAGTGCAGCTGCGGCGCCACGGTGATCGTTCGCAGTGGACCGTTGCGGTGCTTGCCCATGATCAGGTCGGCCTCGCCGGAGCGGGGATCGTCGCGCTCGAAGGCGTCGGGCCGGTGGATCAACAACACCATGTCTGCGTCCTGCTCCAGTGACCCGGACTCACGCAGGTCGGAGAGCATCGGTTTCTTGTCGTTGCGTTGCTCCGGCCCGCGGTTGAGCTGGCTGATGGCGACGACGGGCACCTCGAGCTCCTTCGCCAGCAGCTTCAGGTGCCGGGAGAACTCGCTGACCTCCTGCTGGCGCGACTCCACTTTCTTTCCGGAGGTCATCAGCTGCAGGTAGTCCACCACCACCAGCTTGAGCCCGTGCTTCTGCTTGAGGCGCCGCGCCTTGGCCCGGATCTCCATCATCGTCAGGTTCGGTGAGTCGTCGATGAACAGCGGTGCCTCGCTGATCTCGCCCATTCGGCGGGCCAACCGGGTCCAGTCGTTGTCGTTCATTTTGCCCGAGCGCATGGCGCTGAGCTGGATGTCCGCCTCCGCGGAGAGCAGCCGCATCACGATCTCGCTGCGGCTCATCTCCAAGCTGAACACGACACTGGGCATACCGTGCTTGATCGAGCAGCTGCGGAGCCAATCCAGTCCCAATGTCGATTTCCCGACACCCGGCCGCGCCGCCACGATGATCATCTGTCCGGGGTGCAGCCCGTTGGTCACCTCGTCCAGCTCGATGAACCCGGTGGGGACGCCGACGGACACCCCGCCCCGACTAGCGATGGCGTCGATCTCGTCCATCGTCGGCTGCAGCAGCTCCTCCAGCGCGATGAAGTCCTCGCTGGTGTTGCGTTCGGTGACCTCGTACACCTCGGCCTGCGCCCGGTCGACGACCTCGGCGACGTCCTGACCGTCCGCCCCGGCATAGCCGAATTGCACGATGCGGGTGCCCGCCTGCACCAACCGCCGAAGTATCGCCTTCTCGGCCACGATCTTCGCGTAGTACCCGGCGTTGGCCGCGGTGGGCACAGTGGCGATCAGGGTGTGCAGGTACGGTGCGCCCCCGACCCTGCGCAGCTCGTTGCGACGCTCCAGCTCCGCCGAGACGGTGACGGCGTCGGCCGGCTCGCCGCGCGAGTACAGGTCAAGGATGCAGTCGTACACCGATTGGTGCGCCGGGCGGTAGAAGTCACCGGGACGTAGCTCCTCGAGGACGTCCGCGATGGCGTCCTTGCTGAGCAACATGCCGCCCAGCACCGACTGCTCCGCGGCCATGTCCTGCGGGGGTTGCCGCCCGAAGTCCGCACCGATCGGCTCCTGCGGCACGCTGGACAGCGACCGACCCCGATCGTCGACAAGCGCCACGCCGAACCTCCCGACTCCTCATCCGCACGCCGACCGTGCGCCTGGGCAAGGTCTACTGCGGGCCACCGACAATTGCGGTCTGCACGTCCGGCGAGCCTGTTCCGACCGCCGACGTGGTGACGCTAGGGGGTCGCGGATGGTTGATCAACGTCGCTTGTGCAGGCACCTGTGGACAGCATGGGGACGCCGTGGCGCGTCGTTGTGTACCCCCTGGGGACAACCTGGGGACAAGCAGATAACTTTCGGTCATCACCGCTGGTCAAGGGGCACATCTTTAGTACGCAACCTGTGGATTGTTGCGGCTCGCGGCGTGTCGTCGGGGTTGACAAGCCGGGCGCGTTGAGTGAACAAGCGGCAAATTTGGCGTCAGGTACCCACAGCCGCGCGGGCCACCGGATCCGGGGTGTGCCATCCAGAGACAGCGCAACCCCCGAAGCAGCAGCTCCGGGGGTTGCGCTGAGGGATGCTTAACTGGCGACGGTGACCTCGAGGGTGAACTCGGCGCTCACCTCAGGGTGCAGCTGCACGCTCACGATGTGCTTACCCGCAGTCTTGATGTGCTCGCGAGGTAACTCGATGGTGCGCTTGTCCAGCGTGGGACCACCGGCAGCCTTCACCGCACCGGCCACATCGCCCGCGCTCACCGAGCCGAACAGCTTGCCCTTTGCCCCGGCCCGGACCGGCAGGGTCACCGAGCTGAGTCCGGCGATCTCCGCCTTGACCTCGTTGGCGTGATCGAGGCCCCGGATCGTGCGGGCCTGCTGCGCGCGGCGAATGCTTTCCACCTGCTTCTCGGCGCCGCGGGTGGCCTTGATGGCCAAACCACGGGGCATGAGGAAGTTGCGGCCGTACCCGTCCTTGACCTCGACGGCGTCGCCAGGGGCGCCGAGGTTGTCGACGTCGGCCGTAAGAATGAGCTTCATTGTCCTCAGCCCTCTCAGCGCGCGGTAGACGTGTACGGCAGCAGCGCTACCTCGCGGGAGTTCTTCACAGCAATGGCCACGTCGCGTTGGTGCTGCACGCAGTTGCCGGTGACGCGGCGGGCCCGAATCTTGCCGCGGTCGCTGATGTACTTGCGCAGCAGCGTGGTGTCCTTGTAGTCGATGTGCACGGTCTTTTCTTTGCAGAAGGTGCACACCTTCTTCTTCACTTTACGAATTGGCGCCTTGGCCATGGTTATCTCCGGTCTCTAACTCACACTCTGGACCCCGCCGAGCGAGGTAATTCCTGCACTGTCGATCAGAAGGGTGGCTCTTCGTTCGAGCCACCGCGGCTTCCACCGAAACCACCGCCGGAGGAGCCGGCCTGCGGCGCGGAGCCCCAGGGATCGTCCCCCCCGGAAGCCTGACCACCGCCCTGGTTCCCTCCGAAGCCACCGCCACCGCCCCCACCGCCCCGACTGACCTTGTTGACCTTGGCCGTCGCGTACTTCAAAGAGGGACCGATCTCGTCGACCTCGAGCTCCACGACCGTGCGCTTCTCGCCCTCTTTGGTGTCATATGACCGCTGGCGCAGCCGCCCGGTAACCACGACCCTCGACCCGCGCGTCAGGGACTCGGCCACGTTCTCCGCCGCCTGACGCCATATGTTGCAGCGCATGAACAACGCGTCCATGTCTTCCCACTGGTTGGTCTGGGCATTAAACTTCCGCGGGGTGGAGGCCACCGTGAAGTTGGCCACCGCCGCCCCGGAGGGGGTGAAGCGTAATTCCGGGTCGGCGGTGAGATTGCCGACCACCGTCATGTTCGTTTCGCCTGCCATGGGTCCTCCTGAAGTCGTGGGGAGCGGCAACGAAGCTGAGCGTCAGCTCAGCGCTTCGGTCCGCACCGCCTTGGGACGAACCTTCTTGGGCTCGTTCCGCAACACCTTGGTACGCAGCACCGACTCGTTCAGGGTGAGCTGGCGGTCCAGCTCGGTGACCGTGGCCGGCTCGCAGGCGATGTCCACGACCGCATAGATGCCATCCGCGTGCTTGAGGATCTCGTAGGCGAGTCTGCGCTTGCCCCAGACCTCGACCTTGTCGACCGTGCCGCCGTCCTTGCGAACGACGTTGAGGAATGTATCCAGGGACGGAGCGACTGTGCGCTCGTCCAGGTTGGGGTCAAGGATGACCATCAGTTCGTAATGACGCATAGGACCTCTGCACCTCCTGTGGACTAGTGAATACGGCTGCGGTCTCTCCGCAGCAGGAGGGTCGTTGCGTCAGCAACCGGTCCAGCCTAGCAAACAGCCCCCTGACCTGCGAAATCGCGGGGCAGAGGGCTGATGCGGGGCGAGCGGGTCAGTGCGAGCTACGGCGAAGCACCCAGGTACGAACCAAAGCGGCCGTGGTGAGTGAGAGCAGCAGCGCCGCAATCACCGCCTCGGCAGGCACGCGGGTCGAGGTGTTGGGCGCGGTGGGCAAGGCCGTGACCTCGCTCATCATCGGCAGCACTGCGGCTGCCGAAGTGGGCGCCGGGACGACGGCGGCGGCGGTGGGCGGCGGTGCGGCCAACAGACCAAACTGGGGAGCCATGGTCGGCGCCTTTCCGAGCGCGCTCGGCAGGCCATACCCGGTGAGCGACTTGGGCGGCATCGTCGGGGCGACCCCCACGGAGAAGCCCGCGCCGCCTGCCGGCACTGAGGTGATGTCGCTGTAGTCCGCCTTCGGCGCGTGGCCATAGCTGGTGACGGCGGGCGCACTCACCGCGGTCGGAGCACTCAGGTCGTTCGCCGGGGGGTTCGCAGCCGCCGGTGGGGGGGCGTTTTGGGTGCTCGACGCTACCGCCGCAGCCGCGGCAGCCGGCACAGCTGGGACAGCTGGGACAGTCGACACAGCTGGGACAGCCTTGGTGACCGTGATGCCACAGTTGTTGGCGACGATGTCTTTCACGACATCCGCCGGAATCACGGGGGGCAGCGCGGCGGCGACCGCGCTGGCGATGACTGAACCGCTGATGTTCGCGGGGACACCGGGGGTGGACTGGGTGACCGTGAAGGCGCCCAGCTTCATCGAGGACAACGCCGCACCCAACGCATCCGCGGCAGGGGGGCCGACCACCGGGGTGGCGCGCAGCCCGGCGAGCTGCGGGGCCAGGACGGTCTTGGCGGTCACCGTCAAGCTGTCACCGACGTTCGCCTGGACGGTGGTCTTGCAGCTGTCCAACGGGATGGCGGCAGGCGCGGCCGAAGCGCTACCCGCTCCCAACACCGACATACCGGTGGCGCACACCCCCACCAGCCCCGTTACGGCTGCTGCCCGATAAGTCTTCTGCATACCCCGCTCCTCAACTCCCCGACGACCAATCGCCAGCTCGGTCCAACACTAGGTGACGCAGTGAACACCTGTCGCCATTTGGTACAACGACGCCGCCCCGGACCGGTAACGCACCCTGCTGGCACGGGCACCTACCCTGAGGCTATGCGCATCGGAGCTCACGTCCGCGACGATACCGATCCGGTCGGAGTGGCCCACGAACTCGGCGCCGAGGTGGTGCAGCTGTTCCTCGCCGACCCACAGAAGTGGAACAAGCCTGGGACGCACCCGCAGACCGAGCAGCTCCTGGCCGCCGACCTGCAGGTGGTGGTGCACTCGCCATACGTGATCAACGTGGCGAGTCTGAACAACCGCATCCGCATCCCGTCCCGGAAGCTGGTGACCCAGCATGCGGAGGCGGCGGCCGCCATCGGTGCCTTCGGGCTGGTGGTGCACGGCGGCCACGTGCGCGACGGCGAAGACCCTGCGGAGGGCGTCTCCAACTGGCGCAAGATGTTCCAGCGCCAAGCGGACGCCGGTGGCTTCCCGGTGCCGGTGCTGATCGAGAACACCGCCGGGGGTGACAACGCCATGGCCCGGCACTTCGAGGACCTCGCGCGGCTGTGGGATGCCGTCGGGGAGTTCGGCGCCGGGTTCGTGTTGGACACCTGCCATGCCTGGGCGGGCGGCGAGGACCTGGTGGACGCCGTGGAACGGGCACGGGGCATCACCGGGCGCATCGACCTGGTGCACCTGAACAATTCCCGCGACGCGTTCAACTCCGCGCGCGACCGTCATGCCAACCTGGCGTCCGGAACCATCGAGCCAGAGGTACTGGCGGCGGTGTGCACGGCCGCCCAGGCGCCGGTGGTGCTGGAGACGCCCGGCGACGGCGTGGCGGAGGATCTCAAGTACTTGCGCGCAGCCTTGGACTGATCCACGCGGGTAACCACGCCGGAGGTGCATCAGCAGCCCCGTCCAGCACGCCTCCAGCCGGGTCGTCGTCGAAGCCACCTTCGCGCACCAAGTCCTCACCGGGGCGATGAATCTCGCGCACCACCAGCGCGCACAGGGCGAGCACCGCGAGGTCGCGCAGCACTACCGCCCCCGTGAAGTACTGCTCCGGCAGCCCCTTGTTGCTCACGCCGAGGTAGTAGAACATCCGCGGTACCCACACCAAGGCGTCGAGCAGCATCCACCCCAGCAGCAGCCGGGTCCGGGGTACGGCGAGTACCGCTAGCGGCACCAGCCACAGCGAGTACTGCGGACTCCACACCTTGTTGGTGAGCAGGAACCCGGCGATCAGCAGGAAGCACAGCTGCGCGACCCGAGGACGTCGCTGGGCGGTGAGGGCGAGCCACGCCACGCCGGCGCACACGGCCAGAAACAGCAGCAGGCTCACCGAGTTGAGCACCGACGGCGTCTGACCCTGCCCCAACGGACCGTCGAACCCTGCCCAGCCGGTGAAGGAGCTGACCACGTTATACAGCGAGTCCGGGTCGGCACCGCGCACCGAGTTCAGCCGGAAGAATTCCTGCCAACCGGCCGGGAACAGCGCGGCGATGGGTGCGTTGATGGCCAACCATGCCACTGCTCCACCGGCCGCGGCCCGGACCCATTGGCTCTGTCTGCCTCGGGCCAGGTCCCCGCTGCGCAGACACAGCACCAACAAAGGGCCGAGCAGCAGCAGCGGATACAGCTTGGCCGCGCCACCGATGCCCAGCAACACCCCCGCCAACACCGGTCGCTTGCGTGCCCATGCCAGCAGTCCGGCCGCCGCAGCCGCCGTCGCGAGGGCATCGAAGTTGGTGAACACGTGCACGATGACCAACGGGGACATGGCGACGAGCGCCGTGTCCCACACGCGGCGCCGCGCGATCCTCGCCGTAGCCCACACCGTCACCAACCAGGCCAGCGCCAAGCCGAGCGCGACGACGTTGAAGTACAGCACCACTTCCAGGGCGCCAGGGAGGAAGCCGTGCTGGGCTAGGGCATACCAGGTCTTGGCCACGGCCATCGCCACGTACTGGTAGAGCCCGGTGACCACGGGGTACTCCATGTGGCGAATCTCGGACTGCGGGGTCCCGGGGTTCGCTATCCAAGAGTTCTTGTACGGGAACGCGCCCTCGTTGAGATGTTCGGCCCCGTACAGGGGAATGGTGTCGGAGTAACACATGGCCAGGTATTGACGACCGTTACTCCAGTCCAGCGACGGAGCGGAGGTGGGACCCTCCTGCTGCAGACACGGGGATTTGGCGAACCACCCCAGCGCGAGAAACACCACCGCCAGCAACAGGATCACCCGCAACGGTGTGAAAAAGGTGGCGCGGCCGACGACTGCGTGCTTGCCGACCGGGCCGCCGAAGATCTCTGAGGCGTGCGCCGCGGTGGGGTCGGTCAGCGTCGGCGCCACCCGGTGCTGGCCCAAGTCCAGGGTGCTGAGGTCCCGATCAACCCGCGCGGGAGCGACACGCTCGCAGGACTGTTCGGGCACCGTGCCGAGACTACGCAGCGGAGAGCTGGTCACCGCCGCCCGACCAGACCTTTCCTGCCGGCGCAGCGCGGGCCATACTTCCTCCGCAGTGGCCGACATCACGGCCCGCCGAGAAAGAAGACCCGCATGAACCTTCGCCGAGTGGCCTGCGCGGTGGGACTCGCTCTCGCTGTCGTTGCCTCCACCCAGGTCGTCGCCAGCGCCGCCGATGCCCCGCCCACCTATCTGCTGTCGCTCGGCGACTCGCTGGCCGCCAGCTACCAGCCCACCGATCCCGCGCAGGGCACCGTCACCAACACCGGCGACGGATACGCCGAAAAGCTGTATGCAAGCCTGAGGCCAACCCAGCGCACCCTCCAGCTGGTAAAGCTTGGTTGCCCGGGGGAAACCACCACCAGCATGATCACCGGCCAGAAGACCACCGGTCCTTCTTGTCAATACATGGATGCGAGCTCGCAGCTCCAGGCGGGCGTGAATTTCCTGAAGGCGCACGGAAGCCAGGTCAAATACGTCACCAATACTATCGGCGCCAACGACGTGCAGAGATGCGCCAGCACGACAACAGGGTCACTCGACATCCCCTGCGCGCTGCAGGGAATCGCCACCCTCACCGGCAATCTGCCGAACATCCTCGGCCAGTTGAAGGCAGCCAGCGCTCCCAGCACAACATTCGTGGGGACGAACTACTACAACCCGTTCCTGGCCGCATACCTCAGCTCAGCGCCCAATGCGGTGTTCCTCGCTGCGCTGACCACATTCGCCGCTTATCTGGTCAACACCATCGAGGAGACCGAGTATCACGCGGTCGGTGCCCGCGTCGCCGATGTCGCCGGCGCGTTCGAGACGTACAACTTTTTCACCAAGAAGGACCTACCGGGTAAGGGCGCGGTACCCGTCGATGTCTACAACATCTGCACGATGACCCATGAGTGCACGGTCGGCGACATCCATGCCAACGATGCCGGCTACACGACGATCGCCCGCGCCGTCCTCGTCGCACTCGGTACGCCGCCCAGCGCGCTATAGCGAGGTCCGCATCAGCGGGGCGCGCAGCCGGGCGGCAGGTTGATGCCAGGAACCGGACACGGCATCGGCGGGGGGGTCTGCGGCCGCGTCACCCTTGGCGGCGTAGTCCGCCGCGGCGCGTTCGTGGTCGTCGGCGCTTCGGCAGTCGTGGTCGGCGCGGGCTGCTCGGTGGTGGTGGTCGCCGGCGGCGGTTCGGTGGTGGTCAGTACCGGCTCGTCGGTTGTCGTCGTCGGTGCCGGCTGGTAGCGGGTGGTGGCAGTCGGCGCAGGCTGGTAGGTGGCCGTCCGCCGCGGCGCGACGTAGGTCGTCTCGGCCGGCACCCCACTCGAGCCGCCGTTGATGGCCGGCGCGCTCGGGAACGTCTCCTCGGGGGTTCCCTGCAACGCACCGTCCATCGCCGATTTCCAGATGTCGGCGGGGACGCCGGACCCGTAGATGATGCTGCCGCCGCTGCTCTTGATCGCCCCACCATCGGTCGTGCCCACCCACACCGCAGTCGACAGCGACGGGGTGTAGCCGACCATCCAGGCGTCGCGGTTGTTTTCGGTGTCGCCGAGCTGCGAAGTTCCGGTCTTGGCGGCCGACTCACGCCCTCCCGCGAGATTGTGGCTGCGCGAGTATCCGGCGATCGGCTCCATGGCCGCGGTCACGTTCTTGGCGACAGCCTGGTCAATCGTCTGCTTCCCCGCCGGTGCGCCGCGATCCAGCAGGACCGTCCCGTCCGAGGTCACCACCTTCTGCACGAAGTACGAGTCGTGCTGCATGCCGTTGGTGGCGAAGGTGGCGTAGGCGGACGCCATGTCGATGGGCCGCACCTCGTACTGGCCAAGGCCGATGCCTGCATTGGGCGGGCTGCCATCCTTGTTCACCAGGGTCTTGGTTCCGTCCGGAAACTCCAACGGAATGCCCGCGGCGTGCGCGGTATCCGCTACCACCTGGGGGCCGATGTCCGCGGTGAGCTGGAAACACGGTGTTCAGCGACATCTTCAGTGCAGTAGCCAGCGAGCACCGACCACACGATTCTCCGTCCGCGTTGGAAATCTTCTGCCCGTCGATGGTTTGCGGGGACGACCCGTCGTAGGTGCGGCTCAATGGAATGCCCTTTTTCAGCGCGGCCGCCAGCTCGAACACCTTGAACGACGACCCCGGCTGCAGGCTCGTCGACTGCGCATAGTCCAGCCCGGTGCCGACGTCCCCGCCGTAGTAGGCCCGCACCGCACCGTTGCGCGGATCCACCGACACCACCGCCGAACGAAGGTTCTTGGGTTGCGAGGCCAGGGTCTTCTGCGCACCCTCGACGGCAGCTTGCTGGGCTTTGGGGTCGATGGTGGTGGTGATCTGCAGGCCTTCGGTGGCCAACTGCTGCTCGCTGACCCCCGAGGCGCTCAACTCGGCCTTGACCTGTCGGACGATCAGGCCATTCGGCCCCTGGGTGCCCGTCGACACGTCGGCGTCGACCGGCGGCAGCACCTTGGGATACACCTGGGTGGCCCGATCGTTGGGTGCGAGCCAGTTCTGCGACACCATGCCGTCGAGCACGTACGTCCAGCGCTGCTGTGCAGCTTCTGGATGATCGGTCGGGTCCAGCGCACTGGGGCTGCGGATGGAGGCGGCGAGGACGGCGCCCTCAGCCACGGTGAGGTCTCTCGTCGACTTGCCGAAGTAGGTCTTGGCGGCGGCGGAGATCCCGTAGGACCCGCGGCCGAAGTAGATGGTGTTGAGGTAGGCGGCCAGGATGTCGTCCTTGGAAGTCTGCCTGGCCAGCTTGGTGGAGGTGACCAGCTCCTTGAGCTTGCGGGTCAGCGTCTGGTCGTCACCGGTCAGGGCATTCTTGACGTACTGCTGGGTGATGGTGGACCCACCCTGGCGGTCGCCGCCGGTCACGTCGTTCAGTGCGGCGCGGGCCGTGCCCGACACCGAGAACCCCGGATTGCTGTAGAAGGTCCGGTCCTCGGCGGAGAGCACCGCGAAGCGCACGTGGGTGGGGACGTCGGAGATGGTGACGTCGGTGCGGTTGCCCTCGGGCGGCACGAGACGCGCCAGCTGGGTCTTTCCGTCCTGGGTGAAGACCGTCGCGACCTGGTTGGTCTTCAGGTCGGAGGGCTGGGGCACCTTGATGACTACGTAGGCGACCATGAACGCCACGATCGGGCCGATGATGGCCAGCGCGATCAGGGCGTAGACGCTGCGGCGAATCTTCTGCCACCGGGTCGCCTTCTTGCGCCGCGCCGCGCGGCGAGCTTGGGGCCGGGGATAGCCGGGGTCGGTACCCGTCGATGGTGCTGCTGACCGATGGCGGGGACCGTCCTGCTCACTCACTCGCAGTTCTCCTCGTTGACGGCCGCTTCCTGGGCGCCTTGGCAGCGGTGGGCGTGCCCATCACGTAGGACTGCACCAGGTGGTTCCAGCTACAGGTGCGACAGACCTCCACCACGTACACCGAGAACTCCTCCTGCGTGGTGGCCATCCGAACCAGTTCCTCGGGGCTGCGCGCCGAGCCGGAGACCGCACCGAGGCGTTCCCCGAAGACCCAGGACACCAAGGTCAGGGGCTCCTTGCGGCACACCGGGCACATGACGGTGCTGGTGCGGCCGTGGAACTTGGCCGCGCGCAACAGGTACGGGTTGGCGTCACACACCTCGTTGACGCCGGTCCGCCCGGAGTGCATGTCGGCGAGCAGGGCACGCCGCTGCAACGCGTAGTCGACCACCTGTCGCTGCATCCGCACGTGATCAGCGTACGTGCGTCCCCCACGGTGGCGGGGCGGGCGGCTGCTCAGCAGTCGGTGCCCGGCGGCTAAGCAGCGACGTTGCTGCAGGCGTGGCTGGCAATGTATCGGTGCGATACAGTGAGCTATCGCATCGGATGAGTTTCCAGGAGGTGGACTGTGCTCGAGCTCGCCGTGCTCGGCCTCCTCCATGAGGCACCGATGCACGGGTATGAGCTGCGCAAGCGTCTTACCGGACTTTTGGGCGCCTTCCGTGCTTTCTCGTACGGCTCCCTCTACCCGACGCTGCGCCGAATGCAGACCGACGGGCTGATCACCGAGGAGGCCGATCCCGACGGCACGGGCACCAAGCGGCGCGCGCGCCGGGTGTACCAGCTGACCGTGGCCGGCAAGGAGCGCTTCACCGAGCTGGTGGCCGACACCGGCCCGCAGACCTACACCGACGACGGGTTCGGGGTGCACCTGGCGTTCTTCAGCCGTACCCCGGCAGAGGCCCGGATGCGGATCCTCGAGGGCCGCCGCCGCCAGGTGGAGGAGCGCAGGGAGGGGC
>JAABVA010003111.1_pt1 | contig 16033 bp, 14 predicted proteins | sample 5560331 | NCBI WGS metagenome assembly JAABVA01 (sample SAMN12812661, study PRJNA571458) | rock metagenome | isolation source: Antarctica rocks | place: Antarctica: Victoria Land, Mt New Zealand sud | collected 2016-01-07 | reverse complement strand
CTTTAAACATTCAACTTGCATCTTTGCTTGATAACAGAGTTCTTGCAATCATATAATTGATCATTGAAGAACTTTCTATGCTCTCTTTTGATTCTAGTGAAGATTATAATATCGTTAAACTAGCATGTATTCTATTCGTACTCTGACAGTGTTGCACTGTACTGCTTATCATGAAGTATGATATTCAACTTGCACAGTCTTTGCTTGTCATCACAGAACAAATCAATAATCTCTTTTAATGCTGACATACAACAGATTGCTACTACAGATATATAATCAAGAATTCTGTTTACATTCTAACATCATACACATTATAGTAACGTTAGTTCAGCATGTAATCTAGATATTCATTTGATTCTATTTATGTGTCAATTGCATTATAGTTCTTTATCTCTTTTTCAACAAATTTTCAACGTATCTTTTTTCTCAATCTGATATATATTCTCTCATATTGAGTTTATTATAATAGATTTATAAAAACATTAGCATATAATCTGATGTATCTGTCTGATCTTTACGTTTCAGCAATGTCTGCTTCTGCATGTAAGTTACTATTCAATAAACTTTATACTTGTTTAAATAAGCATTTGTTTGATATGTGATCTTAGACTTCGTGACATAAATAACTACGAAATAATCTACTAAACTTTTATGTATGTTATCAATTCTGTATTACTCACTGTCAATCTTTCATTCTTTCACACATCAGCAATCATGATGATGAACTGAGCTCTGATGTTCGCTTTGCAAACTATTTCTTTCTCTACTGAATGATCAAGATAAATTAATCGATAGCAAAAGATCTCTTGATTGATGTCAATTCGATGCACTCGTTTCTTGATCTGATTTTTCACGTTCACTGTGAATTAAGATTTCATAATCACTACGTATCGAGCGCGATGCATCATGTAACTCACACTCATTACTTGAAATTCTTCAACAATTATCTTGAAGTTCTTCTTCTCATCTTTATTCTCTTTCTGAAAGATGTCTACAAGTTTTTGATGATCGTCTGTGCTGAGTTGTGAATGCATTTATTCAACTTTTCGCTCAATCTTTAGAAGTCACTGTTGTAAGATTAGTCTCTTCGCTAACAAAAATGTAATAATGTGCGTGATAAATAACAAAGATAGAGTTTGTAGAGAATGAGTAGAAATCAAAAGACTTATCATTCATATCATGAAGCACATTACAAGACATATCAAGAATATGATGAATTGATTTGACTGCTCGCTCTCATTCTTACAATGTCTCTGAAGAAATCGAATCAATCACTGAATCTTCGAACTTTCTTCAATCAATGTATTCAAGTTTTGATGATAGAAGAAGTTCTTATTTAGATCGACGATGCATCAGTCATTTTCTTCAATCTCTTTGATGATTTCAGTTACTTGATCGAATTCTAGCAATTGTGTCAATCAGAGTAGCATTATGACGCTTCGCGCGTCGTTGATCTTCTTTCTGTACTGTGACAGATTTAGTACGAGCTTCGTTTCTTTCATGTTGACATTTCGCTTGTGTCAGACTTTCAGTTTTTTGACATATACTGTCTTCAGTTTTGCAGTGATTCTTTTCATTTCTGTCTTTTTCTGATTTGCATATTTCACATTCACATCAATTTTGATATCATATTAATGTTGCATCGATAAATCGAGAATAGATTTATCATTCAGAGATCAGATGATGCAATCATCAAATCATATCATAAGAGTGATCATTATTGCAGTCAATGCTTAAGCACAGAATTTCATTTCTGCGATCTGTTCATTTCTCTTCTCTAACTTCTTATATTTGAAATCGAGAGCAATTAGTACATTCGCTGTACAAAGACTGAGCTTCAAATCTTTTAATCACATCAATGTCTTGAGACAGATGATCAATCTCGTCAAATCATTTGATCTTCGAGATATTGATGTTTCTGAGAGAAATCAAGCATTTGAACGTTTGTTTCTCAACAGTTTCAACATGATTCTGAATGATTCAATCATCATCTTGTGATTTCGATCAAATTCATTCTGATAGAAGAAGCTTCAGACAATGAATGACATTTCATACTTAAAATTGTACGAAGTTAATTCAATCTTGACATTAATAATTGTTCTTGTCTTCTGATTGAATGTTCGATCAAACTCATTCTTGCGAATGATTTTCATCACTCACGTAAAATACGATTCTGACGTCGTTATTACTACGAAGCGTTCTTGTTCAAGTAAATCACGATGTTTGTGATTGAATAACAGCGATGTTAATTCAGTCGAAGTCATTCTATTATCAACTTTATTATCATCATGTATCAAATGATATCTTAAGATCATCTTTTTATGATCAACATTAATGCACATTCTTCATTCTTTGATTCAATTACGAATCAACGATTTAAAAACAAGAATCAGAACCGATTTACGCTCAAGAGTATTAATTCAGATCATCATTGTTGAGATGTTCTCACATGAACACTCGAACGATTAGAAATTATTGAATGAACATCATGTTTCTTGCTCTTGAGACGCGTTAACGATGTTCTTGACGAGATGCATATAATCTTCAAGAGTTCTTCGCGTCAACATGATGATCTTCTTGACTATGTGAAGTCAACGATTCAGCACGATGTGAGTAAATATTATGAATGTCTAAAGTTTTAAAGAAGTTAGATCGCACTATTCATTATAATTAAAATGATTCGTATCTTGTCGTATGTCATATTCATTTCTAAAATATCATCGTGAGTCTTCGAGTGATTTCTTTCTAACATTCAAAAGACGATGTATAGCTGATAACAAAATGAATTTCGCTTTATTTCTGATATTACTTTGTCTGTGACTGTTGAACTACGCTCATTAGAACTCATCTGTAATGACTTGCAGCAGCGTCGAATTCGATCATCATTTAATTGCTCGCAGATTTTCAAGACAGCGATGATCGTCAATCTAATGCATCTTATTAGTTACAACTTACACAAAACACAGATGTCGTGACATGCATTTATTCTTCATGATCAGAAAGTTTGAATCATCATCTTTCATCAGATCTTGTAGAATCTCGTCTGAATCACTCAACAACGACACAGAGCGTGATCGTTGCGACTCAGCATCATCATTATCATCAGCGACTGAATCATTACTATATCTCAAGTCTTCATCATTGAATTTCGTGATCTTTTTCTTCTCATCTTTCTCTTTCTCTTGATTCAGCTATTTCTCTTCATCAAATACAATCATGTTTTCTTGATTGAAGTTTAGAATTGAGAATTGAGACAACGCAGTTTGTTTCTGCAATTGCACAGTGAAAATAACTTTTCTGCAATCATTCTGATGACTGCTTTTGATTACGACTCTTCAGAACATCTCATTGAAGATCGATGTCAATACTCTCTCTCACTTCATTCAGATCACGTTGTTCTTCTCTGAATGCAACTGTTCATCTACGATCATTTGAAATCTCTGATAATCGAAATAAATGAGTTGACTGAGCTTCTCAATACTCTGTCTTGCAATCTCTTCTGTATGAAACATTGTTCGTTGCTCGTAAGCTCAAATCTTCAAGATCAGCAGCTCGAAAAGAACGAGCAACTGCAAATCGAAGAATCTCATCATCATCATGCTTGAGACTACGACAGAAGCTTCTCTTTTTGCGACTGATGAGAACGACTGAATGTTCATTGATTCACTCTTTACACGCTTGAGTGCATTGAAGACGTGCAGACTCATGACTCTGAGCATTATCATTTATCATTGCTCTGATATCTGTCATTCGATCTGATCTATGATGATTTTTCTAAGAATTGTAGTTAGTTTGATCTTTGAAATCTTGAATGTGAACTTTATTTTCAAATTCAACAGCTGTGCTTCTGTCATCTTCATCTAAATCTCATCTTGAACGACATTAAACTGAGCTTTCGTTCATTCAAATTCTTGCTAACAGATCTTGATGATCACATTAGTTAAAGAATTGTCATATCAATGCTTTGATGACTGTGTTGAAGATTCAGCTAAGATCAAAGACATCTTGATATGAATTGACTCACTGCGCTTAAATGAAACTTTTCTACTGAGACTTACTTTCATCTCTGATGATATCGACTACTTGATGTTTGAAAAAAGCTGATGAAACTAAATTTGATAACACGATGAAATCTCTAGACACTGAATGCTATACGATGTTCTAACGAAAGATACAATATGTGAGCTGACGATGTTGTAAAGAAGTTGCAAGAAGTGAGTGAGTAAAGAAGTTGCAAGATGTGAGTAAGATCAATTAACAACTTTGAAGTTAGAATTATGATGACTAGATTTGTTCTGCATACAATATGTCAAGCTACGAGACATGAAAATAGTGATATCTAATATCATCTCTTTACTACGAGTATCTGTCTGTTCTTCATCATTCAGTTTGTCTGTTTATCGCGAGTCATTGAATGTAGTAAGTATGAAAGTGCAAGACAGAAGTGACTAATCTTTAGACTATATTATAAATCTAGTTTGCACGAAGAAGCGAGCAAAATATACGAAATGAGATAGAAAAGCTGAAGAGAATGAGTGAGATCATGCTTTTGAATAATCTTATATGATCTTTTTTAATTCTAGTGAAGATTATGATATCATTAGACTAGCATGTATTCTATCTGTTGCATCTTGATGTGTCGCATTTTCATATTTTATAGATTTTCATGAAACATTTAACTTGCGTCTTTGCTTGATAACAGAGTGCGTGCGATCGCATAACTGATCATTGAAGAACTTTCTGTGCTCTTTTTTAGTTCTAGTGAAGATTATGATATCGTTAGACTAGCAGATATTCTATTCATCATATTATTAAACTAGCATGTATTTTATTCGTCGCATTTCGACGTGTTGCATTTTCAGAATTTACTGCCTATCATGAAGTATTCAACTTGCACTGTCTTTGCTTAAGAACAAAATGTTTGTCATCTTAAAACAAATCATTAAACTCTTTTAATACTGACATACAATAGATTGCTACTATAGATATGTGATCAAGAATTCTGTTTTTGTTCTATTTTAATGCACGTTATAGTAACGTTAATCTAACATATTCTGTTTGAGAAATAGAATAAATCAACTTACAATCTCTCTTGAATCTTGCGTCGCAGCGTTGCTATGATTTCTTCAAAGATCTGAAATCGAAATTGATTTTCTCAAGATTCATGTTAAAAGTATCATAAATATTGACTTCAATTACTGAGTATAATACGAACGAGTGATTGAAAAGTCACATGCACTAGTTCGCAGTCTAGCAGACATCACGTGCTTGAGAGTATTGTTTATCTCGTTGCTCAAGTATCATGATCATCTTTCAAAGATGAAACAGAATCGCGTTTGCATGATTTGTGAAAAGTTATATACGACAGTAAGAAATCTTGAATTACACGTTGCATTCTGTCAAGTACAACGTAGAAAATTCAACAAAAAAGTGTTTAAAAGAACGATCAAGAACTTAGCTTTGCTGACGATGAAGACGTCTAGAAAGAAAACAGAAACAACACATGAATCAGATGATTATATATCAAAGAAAGAGAAGATCTGAGTTGATGTGTCATTTAAGTCAGGAAAAAACAAATACTTTGAGACACAGATTGCTGAGACGATGATCAATAATTCAAACGAGAAGTTGAATTACTTTTCTTGAAATTCTGATATTTTCTCGTTCTTCTCGTCAATTGACATCAGAAGCTATATGAATATCATGAAAAAGAAGACAAAGAAGTCGCTCGATCATATTTCAAGACAAAGAAGATTCATAATTGATTCAGTAATGAACTCATTCATGAAGAAGAAGAATACATTCAATCGACTTTATTATTTCTTTGCATCAACGATGAACTACGCATTAGCTCGTTGATTTCTTCATTCTAGATGTACTCAAGAATTCATCAATCACTTCTTTCAAGACAAAAGACTTAAGAAAATACATGATCTCTTGAGCTTCAAAAACGCGAAACAGCTATATCAATTGATAAACAACATTTCAAGAGACATTTTCAATGACAAGTGACTTCGATATTCTTTCGAAATCACGTTCAAAGTCATCAACGTATCAGCGAAGAAATACTACGTCGAATATCACGATGTGATGTCAATCATACAATTTCTCATTAATCATTCGTCTTTTGCAGACAAATTGACATATGCATCAATTCAACAGTACAACACAAACGAGAGTCAAATATACAGTGAGATGCATACTGCGAACTGATGATGACACAGACAGAATGATATTTCAACTGACGATATGATTGTTTCTGTGTTGCTCGAAACAGATAAGACTGTTCTAACTCAACATCATGATGACATCGCTGTGTGATCAATATATCTCACTATTGACAATTTGACTCAAGAAACTTGATGAAGTCAAATCAGTCTTGAAAGTCTGCTATTGAGATTTATTTTGATAGTGAAAGAGATTGATAGAGAGACTAAGTTCAATATTTATCACATGACTATGACTAAAATTCTAGAGCGTAAGTCAGATCTTTCGTGATTATTTCAACAATGCTGAAGACGTTATGAATTATCACAGCACTGAAAACTTACGCAATCGAGAGCGTTTCTCTGCTATGCGCAGATGATTTCACACGTCAGTGCTATTTTATACTTGAATCAATATTCGCGAACTACGAAGAGCAAGTACTTATTATCGAAGTCAAGACTAATCAGCATTGTACACTTTGTACTGTATCTTCAAACAGACATCAGAAACTTTGCAAACATTGATCAAAGCAAACACATGAATATACACAGAGATTGATTTGAATTCAACAAACTCAAGCAACTACAACTGAACAGAAGAGCATCAACAACAATGATGACATATCAAACGACATGCGAGTTCATGTAGCAGATAACTTCGCATGAAAACATCACTTCATTAACATTCACAATCTCATGATCTTTGATTCTTTGCATCAGCTGTACAAAGAATGAATTATGCAGCTGATGAGATACATAGAGAATCTGAACAATAAGCTATTGAAAGAAAATCTCGATCGAAAATGAAAGCAAGAAGATCAAATAATCACGAAGAATCTCTCAAGTCTGAATCAACTGAATCATAGATTTCAACTCATATCAGAATATTCAGATTTAAAGATGTTCAAGCATTATATTATCGTTAAACAATGAAGCGATAATGAACAGAAGAACATAGCACATCAGATTATATTCATTATAGCTTCAATGTTCACAACGTATTAATCGACTGCAATGCATTGTGCTTGTGCTATTATCGACTTTATTGTAATAGCTCGTTACGCTTCTTATGACATGAAATTCTTGAAGTATCTTGATCATGCACTTTATTACATTGACAAACTCAAAGACGTCTTTAAAGACTCACGCTCAAAGATTTCTCATAAAAAGACTGTAGATGAGAATGATGATGATAGCGTTGATTTGAAGAAGCGACATTTCAATTTTTCTAAGTTTCATGTTATATCACACTATAAAGAGCTTATTGAGCTTTACAAAAGCATCGAAGATTTCAACATCGAGCATTTTGAAGCGATACACAAGTACTTAGTAAAGTGCTTCTATCAACTCATGAACAAAAGAGAGAGCTTTGAAATTCAGATTATGCAACACAACACTTGATTAATCAACATGTTGATTCTTGAAGATATGATAAGACATCAAAAATTCAGAAAGATATCAACTGCGAAAGACAGATTGCAAATGCAAGTCATTGCTTCAAGCAAACACATTAAGTTGAACAAGTTGAGCTGTTTACTTACTTCATACGAGCGATTTTGCATGAAGACTACTGAACTATCGATGAAATTGAAAACATGACGACACGCAATGAGTGTTATGAAACACATGAAAATCAATGATCTTGTAAACTGTTTGACTGTTTTCATTAGAAAGAATCGAAATAAAACAGATGATTTTCGCAAAAGCGATACACAAGCGAATACTTAAAAGAACGACTCAGTCTGAGCTGAGAAGTACTTCATCACGTTATTGACTTTCTTGATCACATGAAAGCGTATCAACAAAGATGCTGATGATCTCGAAAAATTGAAAAAGAAATATGTTCGCTGTTCATCAAACTGACAGAGTCGAGATTACTGATGACAAGATCACGTATGAGTGCAAAAACATCAAGATGAACAACATCAAGCGATGATGTCGAGATCATTGAATGAAAAGATACTTAATCATCTGAATTTGATTGTGACAGTCTTGAATCACAAGAGACTAAACTCAAACAAATCAAGCGTCTATACTGAGATCTTGATCAAACATCTCAGAAAACGACATCAAGAACTTTCACATGAGATTCATGACATAATTGAGATGAAGAATTGATCGATTAATCTGATCAGAAATTCTCGAAAACTCGAAGCTCATCAATTTTACTGACTGACGAATGTTATACAAAGCGCTCATGTGATGCTCATGAATGAGAATATGAGTATCTACTACGTAAATAACTACATTGACTGAAATCAGTACAACACACTATATGATGAAGATTTTCTGAAGAAGAGACGTCAGAAGATGAACGAACTCGATAAAATAATGACATGATAACAGACAATCATCACATGAAGAATGATTAAATCTAAAGCATGTTTTTGAGTGATGAATTTGAAGTGACACTGCTCTCATATCAAGAAATAATGATGTCTTGATCAAATGTACGATTCATCATTGATCATTGAGTGAAACAGATGATGATGCTCATAAATAGACTGCTACATCGAAACTGACTCGTCAGATCAACAGTGATCAATGCAGCAGTGAATGAAAAGATTTATCTATGTTAAACTATCACATACTCAACAATTGATTAAAGATTAAAACATGTTAATCTAATCGCTGCTCATTATGAGAATGAAATCGAGAGTGAATGAAAAGATTTATCTATGTTAGACTATCACATACTCAACGATTGATTGAAGATTAGAACATGTTAGTTTAATCGCTGTCTATTATAAGAATGAAACTGAGAGACAATGAATGAAAAGATTTAGTCTACGTTAGACTATCACATACTCAAGTCTTGATTGAAGATTAGAATATGTTAGTCTAATCGCTGCTCAATATAAGAGTGAAACTGAGAGTAGTTCAATATTCAATAATATGTTTATGATTGAATCATAGTAATTGTAGTAGAAGAATATATGTACGATAGTAGACGAATGATGCTCATCATATACATAGCGAGTACTTCAGAATGAGATAAATATTACTTCGTGTAAGTACACTATGAATCATAATCTCAATATTTTTCTTCTTGACAAATCAAATCAATTTGAATATTTAAGAGCATACTATCAGAATTTCTGTTGAATCGTTAAACTAATATGATGAAGTAAGATATACAGTGAACATTACTCAGTTCATTCTTTTCTCTATTGCAAGTCGAGTTTTTTCATCGTTCTGACGCACGAGTATTTTGTTCATCTCATTTCTCGACAATCATGATAATGCTCGTTTGAAAGATCGATTTAGAGCAGAGCAATGCTTCATCAAGAATTTTCATTTTCAAGTCAAAGAAGTTGCACAGATGCTCGATTCACTCTTAAGCAGTACTTTATCAAAAAAGATCGAAGTGTCATCATTTGACAATCACTGAGACTGCTTTCTGAGAGATTTGAACGCAGATCAATCACGAAGAGCAAGACAAGAAACATTGATTCATCTGAAATGAAGTCTAAACATCAGCTTATGTTCAGTCTGCATCTTTTGCTTCGTCTTGTTGTTGCAAATATTCAGAAGAATTTGTTGTACAGTCTGTTTCATCTCTTGTTCGAATTCTTTTAAATGCGCGTTTTTGATTGATCGTTCTTGATTCAATGTCAACATAAGTGTCATGTAGATCAGATGTTTCATGCAATTTTGAAAGAGTCGACGTATTCATTCTGTGTCAAACAAATAAGCTAAAGCGTCATCAATGAATCTTTTCAACCTGTTGAAAAGATAGATTTCAAGACGTTGCAAGAAAAGATTGTTCGAGAAATGCATGATAAGTATGCATTGATGTGAAAGATGCGAATTCTGGTTCAAGAACGCGTGTACTCGACTGCAACGCGATAGAAAGTGATGATTTGAAGTAAATAAAGAAGTACTTAAAATAAACAAAAAAGACGCGTGAGATCAGAAAGTCAACTAATTAAACTATTCTATCAATATCTAATTACTATCATCGAACATCTGACAATGTGAATCATGATGAACAGATGATAATTCAAGATTTGTTGCGAGCATGCATCTCTGTTACCTCTGATTAGCCTGGTTAGCCTAACATAAACTAGTATAGAACTGTAGGTAGAACTGTTGTTGACACGCTAGCGGCCTAGCGTGCCTTCGTGGGTAAAACTCACGTCGTGTTGCATCTTCTTTCTACTTCAGCTTTGAACTTCTAGTTAGAATACACTCATATGATTCGCTCTATGCAGGCTCATAACAAGATTAATGACGTAATTTAGTGATGTTTGATTGAATCTTTGATTTAATTACCTGTCAACGACTGTCAACAATGTCAAAATGATGATTAGCTGCAAGTGATTGACTAATTAGCACTTCAGAATTTGTTGATGTCACTACTTCTTTAAGCATTGTAATCACGATTTTCAGACTTATCATCTGAAATGATTATTCTATCTGATATCTTTTTATCAATTACTCGATGACACTGTTGATGTGATGAAGACATTTCAATATCGACGCAGTTAATGAGTTGCAAATTCTTCAATCACTTGTAGTCACAATTTGCAGACTCTTCATCTGAATTGTCTTTTTCACTAGTAGTATCTTTTCATCTCTTACTGACATCGACATGTCATTAATCTTCTTCGTAGATCGATTGTGATTGTTAGAAGAGATGTTGTCGTGTGAGTGAAAATTCTGCACAATGACTTTTCTGATCACGCAACGTTCTAACATCGTTTGAACTGCGTTGAATTGAGATCTCTTGACTCTTCTGACTTCTATTTGAACACAGAATAGAATTAAAAGATTCGTAGTCAACATCACATACAGATGAATCTCATTGTCAGCTTATATAATTTAAGTATTAATAAAATTTTGCAAGATGAATAAATTACGCAGTTGAATCATCGAGTCAACTGCGTATGATAATTTGAGTAGTCGAGCAGCGCGATCAAGAATATGCTAGCTTCGATTTTTTGCTCTGATCGCTTGATATCTTATGATTATATCATCGACTGAACTTAGTTGAACTTGCATTGTGTATGTATTCTGTTGTTAATAATTTTCATTCTATTAGACTAGCTCTATGAACTACAGAGTTTCAATATCTTCTAGACTTAGTAATAGATATATTCAATTCAATCAATGCTCAATCTATTGCTTCATCTTGCCTTCTTGTTTCAACAAGAAGACGACGTCAACAAGAAGATGACATCAACAAGAAGGCGACGTCAACAAGAAGACGACGTGATGAACATCGAAAGCGACGCAGAGAACTACATCTTCAAGCACTGATCACCAGCGACATGCCTTTCGTTTGAGACTTGTCCGTCTAGTGACGATGTACGAGGCGAGGGAAAGAATTCTCCCCCCCCCGTCACATCTAAAATTCTCTGGCTTTCGAAATTTTTGACGCACTCACAATAAAGTTAGATTGTTCAAAATTCAAGATCTTGATAGATCAGCTTCTTCGTTACAGCCAGGTATTTTTTTTTACCTTAATTGAGGTAGTATTGCGTTTGTTGTACTCGAGTTTGATGAACGACTTCGAAGTTCGTGATACTCGCTTACTAAAGAGGGGGGGGAGAATCCTTTCCCCCGCCTCGTACACCCTTGAGCATTTCCCTTCAATGTGTTGAGCGCCGATCTTCTATCTGCATGGGATGCAGAATGCCAACTCGATGGCAGGATGAAACTTGTTCCTGGCAGAGATTTTAGACGAGGCTGAATTCGTCCCAAATTGATTGCACATCTTTCGAGGCTGAACGGCAAAGCACACGAAACAATCTATCTCTAAAGCTACCGTAGTGTAGCGGAGCGGCGTCAAGTACCGCCCAAATCTACACTGCCGGGCTTAGTCTCACTCTGCAACGGAGGCAACCTTTCTTGCCACGGAAATTTTCATTCCCTCGTCTTCATCTATGAAATCCTTCCTTCTGTTGGGACTTTAGGGGTAATTTGGTTGGTAATCTCCGCCTTCGCAGGGCTGGCAGGGCTGAGGTCCCCTAGTAGAGTGTTCACCTTCCACCTCCTAGATAGCCTTCTAACAACAACAACTTCATCTATCATCGACCTCTCTGCCAGTCAGTCCCTTCTCGAGTCTTTACCAAGAAGTGTGCTGAAATCCTACTACACAAGATATGGCAGACTTGTGGCTCTCGCAGGTCCAAAGCAATCCTCACCTTCAAAAGCCTGAACCACAAGCTGCCATGGGTTTTATCCATGATGTGCTTGCAGACCGGCTCTCACCACTCGATGCCGCATCAAGTATCTCTTGCGCATACGAATCCACGGTCAGACGGAATGAGGTGGACCTGTGGTCCCTGTGGACGATAATAATTGACGCCATCAACCATCTCGGTAGCGAGTTTGCCGCTTCGCAACGCTTGGCGGAGATTTTGGCGCATATGTCGAGACTTCCAGATGTGGTTGATGCGAACGGAAATGCACACAGGTCGAAAAGTGGAAGAAAGATCTGGCGAGATTTGCCCGATTTCTCATTCTACTTCTTCGAACAAGGTATCGGTATGTTTTCCACGACTGACATAGATTTTCCAAGTGGCATTTTTGGTCAATGCTTCTACGTGCTAACTTCTATTCCTTTCAAGATCATATCTTGATCGAGAATATCGAATCAAGTCGTCATGGCGCGACAGTGCAGGGTGCTGCTACAAAGTTGACGAATGCAAACACATTTGCTGCATTATATCTGTCCGAACTTGACCCTGATGGACCGTCAAATGAGCTCTCGAGCATGCGAAAGGTCGCTCGTGAGCACTTCATGTATACCTTGGAAATACCATTTGATACTCCGGAGCGTGTGCGGCGTACTGAACTCTACATCGCCCCTGCCACTGCGTGGATAGCTATCGCCGGGCCCAGGTTGTACCAGTACTCTAAGTCGAATGCCGACTATAAGGATGAAGACGTCTCACCCTGGTGGATTGGTGGGACTTATGGGGGGGTAGTATTATGGGACAAGCGTGACGGATTTAGTATAGAGCGCTGGGCTTTCTGGAGAGATCGTTTTCGCGAGTTCAGCAAGTTACAGGCTGGATGTAAGGAAGCGAAGAAGCAGGCTGAGAAAGCTGCACAGACAATGCAGACAATAGAGGAGGCGGGCCAAAAGTGACCGCTAATGCTAAGTGTTGTGGGCCTCACATAGTGCCTTTACAAGAAATGCTCCTGCAGGATTCGGAATCCTTGATGCATCAACGAACCGTCCTCAACACATCAATCATGTGACTCGCTGCTCCAAGCGTCTTGACCTGAGAAAAAATGATTAGTTCATATCTCAGACTTAATCGCTCGAGAAATCTCGCCATGTTATGATGTGACGTAGAATCTGACACGACTCCAGAGACTTTGAAACAGCCAGTTGCGTCTTTGACGCCGAAACTGTGCGTTGGGATTGCCTCGGTAGCTCGCGATGGAGCTCGATATTTTCGCACGTCAGTAGGGTCTTTGCTGGAAGGATTAACGAAAGAGGAGCGAGAGGATATCTATGTCATACTCTTTATCGCCCACACAAATCCCAGCACGCATCCTGCATTCTCTGAGAAATGGCTAGAGAACGTTGCCGACAGAGTCCTCACTTATGCTCTGCCTTACGAGCAATTCAAACATATAAAGGAATTGGAGAAGGATCAAGGGTCATTCAGAGAGAAAGCAGTCTTCGATTATACTTACCTGCTGAAGGCTTGCTCTGCCGTCGGCGCACCGTACATCCTAATGAATGAGGATGATGTGATCGCTCTAGACGGCTGGTACCACAGATCACAGAGAGCGCTTGAAATCGCGGAGACACAGTCCCACTTGAAAGGATTCCCGAATTGTAAGATTGTATAGATTAGCTCTTTCTAGGATGCTGCTTACATTGTCTTAGTCTTGTACCTGCGTTTGTTCTACACCGAAGAGTTCTTGGGCTGGAACACCGAGGAGTGGCCCAGATATTTCTTCTGGTCTATGACCTGCGTGGTCACTCCAGCTCTATGTCTGGCTGGACTTCGTCATTTATATCCACCTCTGAAATGTCTTATCTCTAACTGGATGATGGCATTTAGCTTTGCTGCGTGTGTGCCATTATGTATTATACTCTTCTTTGCCGCAGGCAGAGTCTCAATGCTCCCTTTACCTCCTGGAATAAACGAGATGCCACGATTCGGGTGTTGTTCTCAGAGCCTCGTTTTCCCTCAAACCCGGGCGGTAGACCTTATCAACTGGTACGAATCGAAAAAGGTCGGGTTCGTTGATGTGCTTACCGAAGAAATGGCCGACAAATATCAAGAGATTAGATGGGCTTTGACTCCAAGTGTAGTACAGCATATTGGGAGGAAGAGCTCCAAAGGAGACGACTTCGGCAAAGCTTCTAAATATCACATGAGCGTTGCAGAAAAGCTATGGAATTTTGCTTTTGAACTCAATGACGCTGAAAGTCTGCGAGAAGAGCATGTACAACACACTTTTAAGTGAGTTGAGGTATACATTGTCACATTAAACTAATTGTTAAAATATCATTTACTTTTGACGGTAAGAATGAATCCTTCAAGTTCAGAAAGAGAATTTTTGAGCTATCGTAACTGGGAAAACTGTCACAACGACGTCTGACTCGATCAAAAGACCTTGAGCATTTCTACTTATTTTTTCTCGTTTATTACACTTTGCCTTCTGCATCTCTTCACAACTTTAAGACTTTCGCTTTTCTTTTGAATCTTTTTTTCTTTGTCTTTATCTTGTTTTTGATCTTTAACTGCTATTATTACTACTCAACTCAACTTTTTCAATTCTTCTGTCAACTGTAACTCTTGAGATCAACAGACTTATAAAAGTGATTGTTAGTTATATAATCTTAAGAGAGCTTAAAGAATTTATTTAACAGTCGTTCAGCTCTATAAAACTGATAATTTATATTTCATGTTTTATTGCTTCAGATGATTTGTTTTAAATAAACTACGTAGCTAATAAAATCTTTTTAAGATTTTTCTGATATACATGTTTCATTTTAATTGATCAGTTGTAAATATCATGTTATTTCTCTGCTTCTGATTTTAATTTAACTTTTGATTTTGACTTTTGATTTTGACTTTTAATTTTGAATTTTGCTTGTACTTCTGCTTCAGCTGTTCTAATTGTAACTTACTATTAGCTACTTCTTCTTCTTTTGTCTAAAGCTTGCTGTTATTGATGCTGTGACAGCTTTTTTTTAAAAAGTAAAAAAAGACTTTAAAGCGAAGAGTTTAGAGTTTAAAGATAGTAAATAGTAACATTCAATCATGTATAGCTGCTTTTTCTTCAAAACTAAGTCTCTGAAAATGCTGATTACATGCTGCAGCTATCTGTCAGAGACTGAGTTAAACTAAAAATACTATCAATATGTTATGATGAATTGATACATAGAAGTTAGATCAGAGACTAAAGTCAGAAACTGAGTCAAAGATCAGATCTGAGTTAACTCTGAAACTTTATGACTTTGTCAAGACATCGTTTAAACTACGTCATACCTTCGACTTAATATGTCATGAGTTATGTCGTGCTCAACTTGACAATGCTTGACAAACTCTTTATAGTCGATCGATTTTCTCAAGTTATCAAGAGCTTCTTAATAATTAGCTCTATCATAATATATATTCATTCTGTGTCTGCTTAGAATATCACATTATCATATCATTCTTATAGACTTCGTCTATTCATCTAGTGTCAGAATCATGTCTAGATGATACAATCAATGAAGATCAGAATTGTTAGGGGCCTGCCTAGAGCGGGTCAGATAGGGGTGTCATTTAACTAGAAGATAAATGCTAAGGAAGAAAGGTAGCTACAGGAAAGAAGCTGGCTACATATGTGTGTTCCTCAGCCGACGC
>JAABVA010003108.1_pt1 | contig 16040 bp, 17 predicted proteins | sample 5560331 | NCBI WGS metagenome assembly JAABVA01 (sample SAMN12812661, study PRJNA571458) | rock metagenome | isolation source: Antarctica rocks | place: Antarctica: Victoria Land, Mt New Zealand sud | collected 2016-01-07 | reverse complement strand
GAGCAGGTGCCCTTCTGGTGGGTCAGGATCAGGTCTTCGCAACCCCAATTCTCCCTACCTGACAGGGCATCTGCTGCTTCAACACGCCCACCAGCCCAGCGCTACTGGCGGATCTCGGACTGATCGGCCCGCCCGTGGTCAGGGGATGCTCCTTTCGAAGGAGTCGCGGGTGCGTTGGTCGCAGCTGAGCCTGACCACGGCGATGCGCCAGAGGGCGGCGTTGGCGTTGAGGTCGGCGCCGCGGTTGAGTCGGTGCCGGTTGGTCTTGCCGCTGCTGGCCGGGATCGAGTCGTACGCGCCGGAAAACCGCCAGGGGTGCAAGCTCTTCGTGGGTTCGGATCAACGCCCTCCGCCGCACCCGCCGGTCAGCCGCGCAGCGACTGCTCCGACGCGGCGTCGAACACGTGCACCTCGTCGGCGGCGGGCACCACGTGCACCACCTCGCCGCGCTGCAGGTGGGACCGCTTGTCCAGCCGGATCGTGACCCGGTGCTGCGCAGGCGTGTCCGAGTCGTCGTCCACGAGCGCCACCGGCGTGCCGTAGACGAAGGACTCGGCGCCGAGCGCTTCGACGAGGTCGACGCGCAGCGCGATGGCGTCCGGAGACCCCTCGCCGGCGAGGTGCCAGGACTCCGGCCGCAGGCCGACGACCACCCGGCCGCTGCTGCGCGCCACCACGTCCCGGTCCAGCGGCACCTTCGCCCCGTGCAGGTCCGCGACGCCGTCCTGCACCGACGACTCGATGAGCGTGATCGCGGGCGAGCCGATGAACGACGCCACGAAGACGTTGACCGGCCGGTCGTACAGCTCCTCCGGGGTCGCCGCCTGCTGCAGGCTGCCGTCCCGCAGCACCGCCACCCGGTGGCCCATCGTCATCGCCTCGACCTGGTCGTGCGTGACGTAGACCGTCGTGATCCCGAGCCGGCGCTGCAGGCTGGCGATCTGCGACCGGGTCGAGACGCGCAGCTTGGCGTCCAGGTTCGACAGCGGCTCGTCCATGCAGAAGACGCGGGGGTTGCGGACGATGGCGCGGCCCATGGCGATGCGCTGTCGCTGGCCGCCCGACATGGAGCTGGGCTTGCGGTCCAGGAACGTCTCGAGCTCGAGGATCCGCGCCGCCTGGCGTACCCGTCTGTCTATCTCTTCTTTCGCGACCTTCGCGTTCCGCAGCGCGAAGGCCATGTTCTCGAAGGTCGTCATGTTCGGGTACAGCGCGTAGCTCTGGAAGACCATCGCGACGTCGCGGTCGCGCGGTCGCACGCCCGTCTGGTCGTGTCCGTCGATGAGGATCCGGCCGCCGTCCACCGGTTCCAGCCCGGCCAGCATGCGCAGCGTCGTGGACTTGCCGCAGCCGGACGGCCCGACGAGCACGAGGAACTCGCCGTCTGCGATGTCGAGGGTCACCCGGTCCACGGCAGGGGTCTGTCCGTCCGGGTAGGTACGGGTCGCCTCGTCGAAGAGCACTGTCGCCACGGGTCACTCCTGGTGCGCCGCCGGGTGAGGCCGGCCGCGTGGCCAGCCTCACCCGGTGTTGCGGGATGGGGGATCGTCAGAGCTTGGGCTTGATCTGCCGATCGATGACCTGCTGCGTCTCGTCGTTCAAGCGCTTGAACACGGTGGCCACGTCGGCGCCCTGCACGATCTGGTCGAGGGCCTTGCCGATGCGCAGACCGCCGCCGGGGGTGAAGACGCGGGCGTAGTCCTGGGACCGCGTCTGGGGGAGCTGCTTGACGGCGGTCGCGGCGTTCGGGTTCTTGTCGAGGAACGCCTTCTCCGCGGGGTTCTCGAGGGCGGAGGTGCGCACCGGCATGTACCCGGTCGCCTGCGTGAAGGTCACGGTGCTCTCGGCGCTCGTCATGAAGTACAGGAACTTCAGGGCGTTCTTCTTGCGCGCGTCCGACAGCTTGGCCGGGATCGCAGCGCCCGCGCCACCGGTCGGGCACGAGGGCACGCCGGCCGGAGCAGGCAGGAACGCGGTGCCGATCGGGAACTTCGCCACCTTCGCGACGCCGCCGAGCGAGCCGGTCGACTCGACCATGCACGCGGCCAGGCCCGCGCCAAAGTCGGTGGCCGGCGCCTTGGTGAAGCGCGCGACCTTCTGCTTGGCCAGGTCCTGCAGGAGCTTGCCGGCGGCGATGGTCTTCGGGTCGGTGAAGGTGGCCGTCCAGTCCTCGGAGTAGGACCCGCCCTTGGACCAGACGACGCCCTGGAAGTACCAGTCGAGGTAGTTGGACCCGTCGGCCAGGATCAGGCCGGTCTTGTCGCTCCCGACGGCGGCCTTGATCTTCGGGCCCCACGCGAGCAGCTCGTCCCACGACTCGGGCCCGCGGTCGGGGAGGCCGGCCTTCGCCCAGAGGTCCTTGTTGTAGTAGAAGAGCGGCGTCGAGCGGGCGTACGGCAGCGCGAAGTGCTTGCCCTTGAACGTGTAGTCCTTGTACAGGCTCTCGACGTAGTCGTCGGTGCTGAGGTTGGCCCCGCTCAGGAGCTCGTCCAGCGGACTGAGCTGCTCGTTGAGCGCGAAGTTGAACCACGTGACGTCCGAGACCAGGACGGCGTCGGGCAGCTGGCCGCCGGTGAGGGCGGCGTTGAACTTCTGCGCGACCTCCTCGTAGTTCTTGCCGGCGTCGGTCAGCTTGACCTTGAGGCCCGGGTTCGCGGCCTCGAACGCCGCGATGAGCTTCAGCTCGGTGTCCCGGGAGGAGCCCGGGTGGTTGCTCCAGAAGTCGATGGTGCCGCTGGCAGCGGTCTTGCCTTGCGACGAGCTCGAGCTCGAGCCGGTACCGGCGCAGGCGGTGAGACCGACGGCGGCGGTGGCCGCCCCGGCCAGCCCGAGGAAGCGGCGTCGCGACAGGTCGTTCATGGCGTGTCTCCGGTATCGATGGGGATCCGCGTCGCTGGTGCGAGCGGACAGGTCAGCTCTTGACGGCGCCGGCGGTGAGGCCCTTGAGCATCTGGCGCTGGAGAACGAGGAACAGCACGAGGATCGGCAGCATGGTCAGGATCGTCCCGGCCATGACCGGTCCCCAGTTGGTGACGCCCTCGTTGTTCTGCAGGAGGGTCAGCCCGACGGGCAGCGGAGCCGTGCGCTCGTCGTCGGACATAAGGAATGGCCAGAGGTACTCGTTCCACTCGTTCACCACGGTGATCAGCGAGAACGCGACGAGGGTGGGCCAGGACATCGGCAGGACGACGCGCCAGAGCAGCTTCAGTGGCCCCGCGCCGTCCATCCGCGCAGCCTCGATGATCTCCCGGGGCAGGGACAGGAACTGGTTACGCATGAGGAAGGTGCCGAAGGCGACGCCGGCCAGCGGGATGATGATCCCCTGGTAGGTGTTGCGCCAGCCTAGCTGACTGACCAGCGCGTAGTTGCTGATCACCGTGATCTGGTTGGGGACCATGAGCGCCGCGATGACGAACAGGAACACGGCGTTGCGCCCGGGGAAGCGCAGGAGCGACAGCGCGTAGGCGCTCAGCACGCCCAGGACGATCTTCGCCGAGGAGATGACGAACGTCAGGATCATCGAGTTGCACAGGAAGTCCCAGAACGGGATCTGGGTCGTCAGGTAGCGGTAGTTCTCGCCGGTAAGCGGCTGCGGCAACCACTGCGCCGGGCGGACGTAGATGTCCGGCCGCTGCTTGAACGAGGTCGACAGGATCCAGAACAGCGGTACGACGACCAGCAGGACCACGACCAGCATGCCGAGGTAGCCCGCGGTGGTGCGCGCAGGACCGCCGGACTGCAGCGACGACTCCTCGGAGGCGCGGCGCCCCCGCCCCCGCCGGCCGGGCGCGCCGGCCATCGCGATCGTCACTCCTGCCTCCGGTCCATGACCCGGACCTGCAGCACGGTGATGGTGAGCAGGACGACGAACATGATCGTGGCGACCGTGGCTCCGTAGCCGGCCCGGTTGTTGACGAACGTCTCCTGGTACACCTGGTAGACGAGCGTCGTCGTGCCCGTGCCGACCGGGCCGCCCCGGGTCATGACGTTGATGATGTCGAAGACCTGCACCGAGTTGAGCAGCACGGTGATCGACAGGAAGAACGTCGTCGGACGCAGCTGCGGCAGCAGGACCTTGCGGAACCGCGTCCAGGACGACGCGCCGTCGATCTCCGCCGCCTCGTCGAGGTCGGCCCGGCGGGCCTGCAGCGCGGCGAGGTAGATCACGAACGTGTAGCCGAGGTTCTTCCAGATGTAGGTGACGGTCACCATGAACAGCGCCCAGCCGGAGCGCTGGTAGAAGTCCGGCACCTCCCTTCCCACCCGCGCCGCCAGGTCGCGGATCAGGCCGAAGCTCGGGTCGAAGACGAACTGGAACGCGACGCCGATCGCCGCTCCCGAGACCACGAACGGCGCGAACACGACGGACCGCACGACGTTGCGGCCGCGCAGCTTCTGGTCCAGCAGCAGCGCCAGCGCCAGGCCGAGGACCATGGACACGACGACGGTCGTGAACGTGAAGACGACCGTGTTGCGCACGATCAGCCGGGTGTCCGGCCGACTGAACCACTCGGTGTAGTTGCGGAACCCGATGCCGCGGGCGACCGGGTCCGCGAGGTTCCAGTCGGTGAACGACAGCCGGATGTTGTCCAGCAGCGGGCGGTAGGTGAAGACGGCCAGCAGTGCCAGGTTCGGCAGCAGCAGCGCGGCCGCGAGCAGCCACTCGCCTCGACCGCTGCCGGACCGCCGAGGCGGCCGTCCCACCGCCTCGGGCGCAGGAGGGCGGCGGGCCGCTCGTGCCGCGCCCGCGACCACACCCGCGACGCCCGGCCCGCCGGCGCCGACCTCGACCTGACTCACGGACAGGAAGCTAGGCCCTGCGGTCGAACCGCCCGCTGCCGGTACGTGAACGGCAGGTCGTCGAACGGCAAACGGCGGGCGAACCCGGCCATAAGAGCGCTTCCGGACGGGTGGCGCTCCTGCCGGTCAGCCATGTACACCTGTCGCCACGTGACTGAGAGACGATGGGGCATGGCCTCGCCCGCCGGCGCCAGGCGTTATTCGGCCTTTCCGTCGGCCAGCTCGTCACAAGACGTGCCCGCGATATGGTGCAGGGCCGGTTGAGGGTGGTGTCCGGCGGAGCGGCGGCCACCGCGCGGCCTTCGGGCGTCTCCGATCCGTCGGCGTTCCAGTCGTTGTGCTTGGAGGCGTACGAGGCCTCACAGGTCGCTCGTGGCTTCAGCCCGGTCACGATGGAGAACTGGAACGCGACCTTGGGGCGCTTCCTGACCGCATGCGACCGTCCGGCGTGGGAGGTCACCCGCGAGGATGTGGACCGGGTGGTCGCCGGGCTCGCCGGGCAGGGCCTTGCTGCCTCCACGCGACGCGGCTACGTGCAGGCGTTCAAGGGCTTTCACGCGTTCTTAATGGCACGCAAGAGCGCTGAGATCGGGTCCGTCTTCGGGGTGCGGCTGGTCGACCCGATTGATGGGTTCAACGCCGCCAAGCACGTTGGGTCGGAGGGTCGGACTCGCCGTCGACCAAGGCGCCACCGGCCCCGGTGCGGATGGAGGACTTCTTTGACTTCTTGAAGGACCGGATCGCCACCGCGCGCAAGTACACCCCGGCTGGTCGGGACTACGCGCTGTTCCGCACGTTGTATCTGGCCGGGCTCAGAGCTGAGGAAGCGGCGTCCTTGGACATCGCCGATGTGCACTTCGGGCGTGGGCCGTTTGGCAAGCTGCACGTCCGGTTCGGCAAGGGCGCCAAGACCTCAGGCCCGCGCCCGCGCTGGGTGCCGATGCTCGACGGGCTCGATCTGATCTTGCGCTGGTACCTGGACGACGTGCGTCCACGGCTCGGCGACGGCCCCGCGCTGTTCTGCGACGAGGGCGGCGGCCGCATCCACCGCGGCACGATCCGCAATCGGCTCGCCCACCTACTCGAGTGCGAGGCCGCCGCTGTCGACGACGACGCGCTGGTGAGGTTCAGCCCCCACGGGCTGCGACACGCGTGTGCGACCCGCAACTATGAACGAGGCGTCGACCTCGTGGCGATCTAGCAGATGCTCGGGCACTGGCATGTGGGCACCACGATGCGTTACGTGACGCCGTCGGCGACCTTCATCGAGGACGCCCACCGACGGGCTGTCTCAGGCACGCTGGCCAGCTTCGAAGGAGACGGCCATGGAGATTAGATGGCGGCTGCGGATGGCTGCCGCGCAACGCGAGGTCTGGACGGGCGCGCAGCTGCGACGGCTGCTGGCCGAGCGGGCAGGGCTGCAGATGTCATCGGCGTCGGTATCGGCGCTGTTCAGCAAGCAGCCCGCGCAGGTCAAGCTCGAAACCCTGGCGGCGTTGTGCACCGCGCTGGAATGCAGCCCGACCGACCTGTTCGAGGTCGACACCACGCCGGTCACACCGGTGGCCACGCCGAAACGGATCCGGCCAGAACCGAAGGCCGCCCGTGGCCGGTCGATGCCGCCGGCGTGAGTCGATACCCCACCTGCCGAGACTGCTCAGCGCCCGTCAAACTGCGCCACCGGGACCGCTGTCATGTCTGCCACCGTCGGGTCGAGCGGGAAGCCCTCAAACGGCCATGCACCGGCTGCGTGCAACCGCTGTCGGCTCGCCGACCCTGATTGGCCCTTTCGCTACTCGGCGTCGCTGGCGAAGCGTCTGCCGATCGTGCCGCCCTGGTGGGAGGCGTTTACGTCCTTCGTCGCAGCACGGCACCATCCTGGCCGGGCGGCGCAGGTCCTGCGCGCCCTCGGTGCGGTGCTCACCGCCGATCCCTCCCGAACCAGCCCGCAGCAACTCGTGCAGCGCCTCGCCAACGGCAACGACGCGCCAGATGCGCTGCTCCGGGCGCTCACGGCCTTCTTCACCGAAGCCGGCCTGGCCCTGCCGCCCGACGACAGCCGGCGCCGCGCCGACAAGCGACGCCAGGGCTACCTCGATGCAGTGCCGGTCTCCTTTCAGCCGGCCGTCGTCGCCTTCAACCAGAACCTGCTGAGCGAGCGTGACCGGGCACGCCGATCGGTGCCCGGCCGATCAGCGACGTCACCCTGGAGAACAAGCTGCGGATCCTGCGTGACCTCGCCAAGCACCTGAGCGAGGTTCGGCGAGTGACCGGTTGGGTCGAGGTCACTACCGCCGATCTCGACTCGATGCTGTCGCTCACCCCCCAAGCGCGCCATCAACAGACCTACGTGCTCCCAGCAGCGCGAGCAGGCGGCTGGGGTTGCGGTCGTCCAGCGCCGCCTCGACCTCGTCGATCACGTAGAACGGCGAGGCCGGGCCCGGAAGATCGCGACCAGAAGCGCGCCATTTCCTTCGCGGTCTGAAGCCAGCCTTTGTCCGCCGGCCGGTCATACCGATGTCGTGGGGACGTCGTGTCCGCGACACCTAGCGATGGCAGCGTCACGGTTGGCGAAGCCTCACCATCCCCTCAGTAAGGACACCGCGATGACTGCACCTAGCCCGCAGGAGAGCAAGGTTAAGACCAGGCAGGACAAGGAGGCCGAGGAGCTGCAGGACCGGATCGTGAACGTGCGCGAGCAGGAAAGCCAGGTGCAGCGCGAGGCCGCCGAGCGACGTGAGCAGGACGCACTGCAGGCCTTCCAGCAGCAGCGCGAGCAGGCCGACAGCGACCGTCGGCAGCAGGCCGAGGCCCTGGCCACGATCGGACGGCAGGCCCAGCAGGGAGCGCAGCAGATCGAGACCGGGTCTCGCAGTGTCGCGCGCGGCGCGGCGAGTTCGGCCGTGACTCTGCTCCCGCCGGCGCTCACCCAGCCCGGCCTACTGATCGACGCCACGTTCAACGGCGCCATTTCGGCCCTGAGTTTCCAGCGCGACTTCTGGAAGGACCTGCTCGCCACCGGTCGGCGCGTGGACGTCCGCTAACGCACGAAAAGGTGCGCTGACCGGCGGAGACGCAGACGATTTGCTCAGCTGTCGGCAAGCGGTGGTGATCGGCCTCACCCAGGGGGTCACCGAGCTCTTCCCGATGTCGAGCCTTGGTCACTCGGTGCTCATCCCAGCGGTGATCGGCGGGAGCTGGCAGCCACTGGTCACGCAGTCCGCAACCGGTGACAGCGGCTCGGGGTTCTACCTGGCCTTCATCGTCGCGCTGCGCGTCGCGACCGCGACGGCACTGCTGCTGTTCTTCCGCCGTGAGTGGGTCCGCGCCATCGGCTAGCGACGCCCGTCATCCTGGCCGCGGGCGTACTGAAGCTGCCCTCGCTCGCCGGCCCGTCGACCGCGCACATCCACGGCCAGATCCTGGTCGGGGTCGTTGTTGCCTTCGCCGCGGCGTACCTGTCCATCCGGTACCTCGTGCGCTACTTCCAGACCCGGACCCTCACGCCGTTCGCGAGCTACAGCCTGACAGCCGGCGTGGCGTGTGTGCTGCGCTTCAGCATTCAAGGGCCGGCTGACGTCCCAACGGCGGCGGCTCGCGCCCTGTCGGCAAGGGCACCTCGCCTGAACTGGCGCGACGGGCGAGCGTGCCCCTGTCCTGCTGCTGTGGGGACCTCGCGTGACCTACTCCGCTGCGGGCCCTGATGGCTGTCGCACCTCTGCGCGCTGCGCTGGCCGCCCCGGAGCGGCCCATGCCGCGGGCGCCGGGCACCTGTGGTGCCAAAGAACCACGAGCTGTTCACTGTGACCCGGGGGGATACTGATGGTGTGGCGGCCGGACCGGTTGGCCCAGTTCCAGCGGGAGATCATCCCGGTTTGGCAGGCGGACACTCGGTGCGTCCGGGCTCGGTGCGCCCGGGTCGGGACTGGTCGAGGTAGGGGGTCGGGTGGTGCCCTTGCTGGCGTGGACCGCGAGTTGTTTGAGCGCCGTTGTAGGCGGTGAGGTGTCCATGGGTGAACTGGGCGTGGGCGGCCGTCGGCGCTGCGGGCGTGACCGCGCCGGCAGAAGCCGGGGGCGCGGTTGGTCCCGGTGACCTCAACCGCTCGCTCACTGTTTCCCTCGCTGTCACCGGGCACTGACATCGTCGCCGCTATGACGATCGCGAGGATCCGGTATGCCCGCACGGCGCTGCTACTGGCGGTCGGCGGTCTGGCTATCGGCTGGTTCGCTGGTGGCGGCCCGTGGGCCAGCTCCGCACGGGTGGCGGCATGACGGCCGTGCAAGCGCCCCGCGCCCGTCGGGCCGTGCCGGTGCAGGAAGCTGCGAGCATGGATCGGTGCTTGGCAGTCGATCTGCTGCTGGCAGCAGCGGCGTGCGGTCCGGCGGATCGGTGGCTGCTCGAGGAGTGGGATGGTTGTCGGTGGCTCGCTACGGGCTTGGCCGTTGGGCACGGGGAGCGCTCACGTTTCCTGGCCGGCTGCGCCGATTGATCTCCGGTCTCGGGACGATCTCCGGCCGACTGGCCGAGGTCTGATGCCTGTCGTGGTCCGATCGTCGGGTGACCTGGCCTTGGGGCTGTCGCTACCGTCCGGGTCAAGTCCAGGGGACAGTTCCAGGAGTGCGGTGCGAGAAGGTGCCGTGTTACCAAGAGTTCACCAGCTGCGGTCGACGGGGCAGGTGTGGCCGTTCAGGCCGTCGCTTAGCTGTCCGAGGATGGACGGGTGACTGACCTACGGCTGCTGCCGCTGCTTGCTCCCGGGCCGTCTCGATGCGGTGCGCTGGCCCGGCCGGCAGTGGTCTGGGACGCGGCGACGCCGTGCGTGGCCGCGGACGAATGGTTTCGCGCCGGCCCGGAGCGGGCCAGTCTGCTGGTGACCGACGGCGAACGACCCTCCGCGGTGGGGCTGGTGTCGCGTAGCGGTTTTCTGCATCGGATGACGGGGCGGTTCGGCTTCGGTGCGGCGCTTTTTGGACGGGCTGCCCTGGCCGACGTCGCGCTGTGGGATCCAGTTGTGGTCAGTGCGGACACCCCGGTTCAGGACGCCGCTGCGGCGGTCTTGCAGCGAGGGGGGGACGCCCACTATGACGACCTGGTGGTCCGCTTTGAGGATGACTCGTGGGGCACGTTGTCGGCGTTGTCGGTGCTGGAAGCGCTGTCCCGGATTTTGGCTGAACGTGCCCTGTTCGATCCGTTGACCGGGCTGGCTAATCGGGAGTTGTTGCTGGCCGAGCTGCGCCAACGTTTGGACTTTGAGCCGACTGCCGGTACCGCGGTGCTGTTCATCGACCTCGATCGGTTCAAGCAGGTCAATGACGTGCACGGGCACCACACCGGGGACATGCTGTTGAAGGCCGTCGCGGGGAGGTTACGGCGGGTCGGTGCCCGGCCCGGGGACCTGGTGGCCCGGTTGGGTGGGGACGAGTTCGCGGTGATGCTGGCCCTGCCCGCCGGGCCCCAGTTCGACCCCGCGCAGCGGGCGACGGCAGTCGCGACCCGACTGCTGGCGGCGATCGCGGAACCCATCCGCGCCCGCGGGGTGAATCTGATCGTCGCGGCCAGCATCGGAGTAGCCATCAGCGGGCCGTCCGGGAGCGACCCGGACACCCTGCTGCGGGAAGCGGACGTGGCGATGTACCAGGCCAAGCGGGCGGGTGGCGACCGGATCCACACTGTCCAGTCGGTGGGCACCCAGCTCGCCCCGCCGCTGATCGGGTTGGCCATCGATGACACGCTGAGCCGAGCCCTGCACCGGGGTGAGTTCGTCGTGCATTACCAGCCAATCATGGAGTTGCGTACCGGCCGGGTGGTGAGCATGGAGGCCCTCATTCGCTGGCAGCATCCCCAGCACGGGCTCCTGCCACCGGGGGATTTCCTGCCTGCCGCCGAGGTCAGCGGGCTGATCGTCAGCATCGACTGTTGGGTGCTGGCCGAAGCATGCCGCCAACTCGTGCGTTGGGACCGGGACCCCACCCGCGTCGCCCCGGCGTATGTGAACGTGAACGTGTCCCGGGCGCACCTAGCCCACCCGGCCCTGCTCGCTCACGTGCGCGAGGCACTGCACGACAGCGGTCTGGCGCCTGCGCGGTTGCGACTGGAGCTACCCGAGACCGCGACGCTGGAGGACTTGCGCGCAGCCGGGCCAGCCCTGAAAGCGCTACGCGAGGAGGGAGTGCGGCTGACCCTGGACGATCTCGGGGCGGGTTCTTCTACCCTGCGGCATCTCAGTGACCTGCCCGTCGACGGCGTGAAAATCGACCGCAGCTTCGTCAACGGCTTGCTGATCAACGAACGTGACGCGGCGGTGGTCCGGTTGCTCATCGACCTGGCGCACAACATCAAAGTGTGGGTAACCGCGGAGGGCATCGAGAGCGCTGAGCAGCAGCAGTTGCTCGTCGCGTTCGGATGCACCTACGGACAGGGTTACTACCTCGGGCGACCCGCCGCCGAGCCGCCACTGGCCGTCGTCCCGCCGGCGCAGGCCACGAGCCCTGCGTGAGCGCGACATCGCCTCGGGGGGCCGTTCATCGTGATGCTGTAGACACGGCATCGACGTCGCGGGATGACCGGGAGGGCGGATGCCGCCAGCCAAGGAGTTCAGATACTTCGTTGCCGTGATGGCCGCGACACCCCCCGGCTGGGCTGGCGTTGCCGGCCCGGACGTCGCAGCCCTGGCCTCGTCCGCAGTCGCGGAGGTCGAGCGGGCGCCGTTCCTTGGCGTGGGAGCGACGCCATGAAGGCGGCGTTGGAGGTGGAGCGCAAGTTCGATGCCCGCGCTGACGCCTCGATGCCGACGTTAGCGCGTGTGCCCGGGGTGGGCTCGGTGTCGCCAGCCGTTGAGCAGCACCGGCGAGGCCACGTACTTCGACACCAGTGATCTTCGGTTGCGCGAAGCCGGCATCACCTTGCGCTACCGGACGGGTGGGACGGATGCGGGCTGGCACCTCAAGCTCCCGATGGGCATCGACCGCGAGGAAGTGCAGGTCCAAGGGCCGGCCGCCGCAGTCCCCGGCGAGTTGGCCGCCCTGCTCCGGGCGCAGGTACGGGGTCGCCCGCTCGCCCCGGTGGCGCAGCTGTCCACCGCTCGGACGGTGCGCCATCTGCTGAGCCGGACGGGCGAAGTCTTGGTCGAGCTTGCCGACGACCTGGTTACCGGGCGTCCCCTTCCGCAGGGCAGCGGATGCAGCTGGCGGGAATGGGAAGCCGAGCTGCGCAGCGGTGACCGAGCCGTCCTGGATGCGGTCCAGGAGCAACTTCACGCCGCCGGCGCCGTTCCCTCTCGGTCCGCCTCGAAGCTGGCCCGGCTCCTGCCAGCTCCCCCAAAGCCCGCAGCGGGCCGGGCTGGGTCCCGCCCAAGCAGGCGATCGCGCCGTTCCCGCAGCGCCGCGGCAGTGGTGCAGGCCCACCTCGCGGCACAGGTCGAGGAACTGATCACTCGTGATCCTCAGGCCCGGCGGGAGCTACCCGACGCGGTACACAAGATGCGCGTCGCCACACGCCGCCTGCGCAGCGCTTTGGCGACGTTCGGACCCCTGCTGGACCGAAGCCGCACCGACCCGCTGCGCGAGGAGCTGGGTTGGCTGGCCGGTGCCCTCGGCGGGGTCCGTGACACCGAAGTAATGCTTGCGCGGCTTCGGGACTTGCTCGCTGTCGAGCCCCCCGAGCTCATGCTCGGCCCCGTGCGCGCACGCTTGGAGACGCACATGACCCAGCGTCACCTGCGTGCCCGCCGACAACTGCTGGACGCTCTGAACAGCCAGCGGTACCTCCAGCTTCTGGACGACTTGGATCAGCTCGCTCTCGCCGCGCCGTTCCGACGCGAGGCGAAAGCAGCGGCCCCGCCGGCGCTCGCTCGCCTCCTGCGGCGGGCGTGGCGTCGCCTCAACCGAGCGATGATTGCCGCCGAAGCGGCGCACGGAGCGCGCGCCGCCGAGCTACTGCACGAGGTTCGCAAGGACGCCAAGCGCATGCGCTACGCGACCGAAGCGGTGCAGCCGATATTCGGCCGTCCGGCAACGCGCTTCGCCGGTCAGATGGAGGCGCTGCAGGAATCCCTCGGCGGGCTCCAGGACGGAATGGTGACCACGCAGGTCCTGCGGGTGCTGGGGGCGGCTGGGCACGTCCAGGGCGAGAACGGCTTCACACTCGGGCGACTGCATGCTTTAGAGCAGGTGCGATCTGACAGCGCGATGCGCGCATGGCAACGCACCCGTGCAGATGTCGCCCCAGCGCGGACACGAACGTGGATGCAGCCCTAAGGCCAGACCCGCCGGCAGCGAACTACGGCAAGCGGGAACCTGTGAGGTCGTACGCCGACGAGCTGGGGGACTGCAGTCAAACGCGGCCCGGTATAGGTCTTAAAGACGGCGCGAGATGGTGTCTTGTAGGCGGCCGCGACGAGCCGGTAGAGCCCTTCGGCGGCGTCCTGGGCAACCGGGGAGCAGGCCTTGCGGGGCAGCTGACTTGCTCGTTCGTGGTCCAGGGTCAGGTTCCACGCACCGCCGACCGGTGGCAGCCGGCCCGTTGTTGAGGCGTCCTCTGCCGCGCTGACACCGGTGCGCAACCTGCTGGGCATGTCGCACAGGGACGCTATTGGCATGAACGAACCGCGAGTTTTGGCTCCCCTCAGCTGTCACCGCATCGCCTTGATCGCGCACGACAACAACAAGCGGGACATGCGTGCGTGGGCTCGCTACAACCGGCACCGGCTGCTCGAGCATCAGCTGTTCGCGACCGCCACCACCGGCCGCATCCTGCAGGAGGAGCTGGGACTGGACGTCACGTGTTTCCGCAGCGGGCCCTATGGCGGCGACCAGCAGATCGGCGCCCGCATCGCCGAGGGCGAGATCGATTTGCTGATCTTCTTCTGGGATCCGCTGGAGCCCCATCCGCACGACCCCGACGTCAAGGCCCTTCTGCGGGTAGCCGTGGTCTGCAACATCCCCGTCGCCTGCAACCGCGCGTCGGCTGACTTCCTCATCTCCTCACCGCTCATGGGACAGGCACACGTCCCGGCCGACGCGGTCGACCTGGGAGCAGGGGCAGGAGTAGACGCACCACGTCCGCACCGGGTCGCCTGACGCTACCGAGACGTCGCGGTCCAGGCCGAACCCGCTGGCGCCGGGGACGTTCACCGCTGGTTCATGCTCCGGGCGGCCCGCGGTCATTGACGTTGCCCACACTCAGGTGCTGTTCCCACCCTCTTGCAGACAGGACGACCTCGGCATGCGCCGCTCCCGATTGGCCACACCCGGCCGATCCTGAGCACGGGCCGGTAGCGGTGCTTAGCGGCCACACCAGTCAGCAGGCAGCGACCACCGCTTTGGGCCGGGCCAGGCGCAGGGCGTCGGCCGGCGCGGGGGAGGGGGCGGTGCTGCAGGTGCGCGCCGCTGACCAGATCAGCTCCCGGCTGGTGTGGGACAGCCAGGCCAAGCGGGGGGTTGTGCAGCTTGGACCGCCGCTGTGACCGGATGGCTGTGCGGCACCTGAGTCGGCCCTACCGTGACGGCTTGAGCTGGCTCCACCGACCTGCAGGACGCCCGGGGCGGGGTCGGCTGCGACGATGCTGTCGGGAAAAGGGGCAATCAGCGCCGGTCAGTGCTGAGGATCAGTAGCCCAGCGAGCGCCAGGTCATCGGCCCGACAACCCCGTCGGGGGTGAGGTTGTGCCGGCGCTGCCAGGTGATGACAGCAGTCTTGGTCTGCGGTCCGAAGGAGCCGTCGGCGGAAGCACCAAGCAGGTTCTGCACCACCCGCACGTCGGTTCCGGATGAGCCGGACTGGACCGTGTTGCGTTGACGGTTCAGGCCGGCGGTGTAGTCGATGAAGGACCGCGAGCCGATGGTGGTGTCCACCCGAGTGTCCTGGTCGTAGGAGCAGGTCCCCTGATTGGTCAGCGCCAGAACCGTCGAGCTGCCACGGAACAGATCCGGGCCACCGGAGTCGCCGTCGCAGGAGTTGCCTGTACCTGCCCGCAGGTACAGCCAGGCGGCCGACGCGCTGGTGACGAACTCGGTGGCCGAGCGCCGGTGCCCCGGGTAGGGCTGACCCGTGCCGACGGTGTCGAGGTAGGTCCCGACCGTCGTTGCTGCGGCACCCAGCGCCCAGAGCCGCGCGGGGGCCGCACCCGGGGGTGTGGACAGCGTGAGGACCGCAACGTCATGCAGGTGGGTGCTCGCGTTGTACAGCGGGTCGATCGAGAACCGGCCGGCCAGGCGCGGTGCCGACGCGCTGAAGTCGGAGGCGAAGCTCACGCCCACTCCGTTCCGGTGTACTGGCCGTTGCGGTACAGACAGTGCGCGTCGGTCAGCACCACCGCGACCCCATTGTCGGCCCGCACCAGCACCCCGCTGCAGGTCGGCCTGCTGGCGCCCGGCGGCACGATCATCGCCACGTACGGGTGGGCAGTTCCGTCCGGCACGCCGCCGGTGATCCCCGGCGTGGCCACACCTGCCAGCATCGGTGCGCCGGACGCGGTAACAGCCGTAAGCGAGCCGCCGGCAACAGCAAGCGTCAACCCGAGGCGCGTGAGGTGACGCAAGGCGAAAGCTGTCACGTGGCGCAAGGGTTCTCCCGGCAGTGTGAGGGCGATGAGTTGGGCACCGCGCGGCGTGCTGAGGGGGAGGTGCGCACGGTGGCTCCAGGGACTCGATGCGGGTGGTGCGCCCGGGCGCGACGAGGGCGTCGCTCGCGCCTGCTCGCCCCGTAGGCTTCGACGGCCGCCGACCCGGACTTGAGGACGACTCGTGACAGTTCGCCCCGTCGTGTTCCTCGCCCGGTCCGCCCTGCTGCCCGCGCTGACCGAGGCCGACGCCGTCAACGCGCGCAGCCGGAAAATTGCCCGGTGATCGGCGGCTAACAGCGACACCTCTCCGTTGTCCCACAACCGAGCGAGTGGGACGCTCGCGAATCATGTGCCGCCCGACGCCTCATCGGATTTGGACTCCCGCTCGCAGGTCAAGGACAAGATCGGCGGCCCACCCCCGTGGCTTGCGGGCGCTGCTAGTAGACGTCGCCGTCTGGGAGAAGTCGGGACCAGGCCGGGGGAAGTCAGGCAGGACGGCTTTCGGGCTGCGGTTGGCGTAGTTTGAGGGCTGTTGATGGCGCAGGACCGAAGTAGGGGTGCCGGTAAGAATGCTGTCACCAGCCCCAAACCGCGGTGATCATCGTCGGCGGGTGATCGCGGCCGGTGGACGAAGCCACATGGCGGCAGGATGGGCTGAGTGGGGCGGTCGCCGGTTGAA
>JAABVA010003106.1_pt1 | contig 16045 bp, 11 predicted proteins | sample 5560331 | NCBI WGS metagenome assembly JAABVA01 (sample SAMN12812661, study PRJNA571458) | rock metagenome | isolation source: Antarctica rocks | place: Antarctica: Victoria Land, Mt New Zealand sud | collected 2016-01-07 | reverse complement strand
GTCTAGCAGATAAGAAGCTAATGTTTATGACTTCATACTGATAATTATGAATTATCTTACAAAGATAACTCAATATATTTCTGTCACTAAAAAATTTACTGTGATCAAGTTAACTAACATAAATATTGAACAGATTATATACTGCTGTTGTTAGATATATAACTCATGATAGCTGTGCTATTAGTGTGGTGTCACCTTTTAACAGATTATGAGCTCAAATTAATGCAGTAATTTCTTGTCTAAAATCTTGTTGAAGATGCATGCCTAGGTTATCTTGCTGATGATTTAAGTTCATAATGAGAAAGAGCTCAAAGATTACAAGTTTAAATCACTATCTATGCACACTCTTTACATCTATGGTCTGATCATGAGCCAATCACAGATTAGAGAGAGTGTTAAATATATAACTTATAATAGCTGTGCTATTAGTGTGATGCTCACTTTTAACAGCTATGAAGAATTTAAAGATATTGTCTCAGACTGAGAATCAATTTTTATCAGTATATATTAATTTAAATTTTATTATTTACTTTAAATGAAGTAAAAATTAAGCACTGTCTTTTATCTGCAAACTAATGATTAAATTAAAAGACAGAATCAAATTTTAAAACATTATTTATGTTATTACTGTTATAAAGAACAAGATGACTAAGTGTTTTTTCTGTTAATGACAGAGTTTGCATATGTAAACAGAAAATATGTAACAATTAATTAAACATCATTTAAGACATTAATGAGCTATTATTTAAGAATTGCTCAATACATTGAGAACAACATTTATAAAGAAAAGATGTCAGCAGTGAAAGACTGAGCACAGTAAATAAAGAAAATCTATGTTACAATAATAAAGTGATGATAAGTTACTGTAAAAGTGCAAGTTAAGTACTTTAACAAAAATCATATTTAAAAAAGCTACAATGTTGACAATCTAATGCTATTGTTCATTAAGAACTTAAAGCAATACAGATTAAGTAAGAAATTGTTGTATAAATTTATTGAGTCTTTTTAAATTATCAATTTTATTAATAAATAAATATACTGACTGACTCTATCTGCTCATTACAGAATTCATAATGTATTTTATGTTTTATATTTAAAGTTTTATAAATGTTATCTAAATAATAATTCTTTATCAAAACTGCCCTTCTTGAATCTTATAAATGATGAGAAAGAATACAAGATTGAAGAGATTTTAAGTAAGAAATGAAGAAAAGAACAGTTATAATATGAAGTTAAATAAATAAAGTATTTAACAGAATATAATGAGTAACTTTAAGTAAAGAATATGAGAAATGTAGAAGTGTTGTAACAAGAATATAATGTAAGAATAAAGAAGAAGTGCAAGCTGTTATGATCATTGTTCTAATAGACTTACTGAATGTGTAGATTCAGCAAGCTATGCCTTAAAGGTGTACAGCTCAGTATAAGCTCACAGTGCTCATAAATGAGCTGAGTGAGCTGACTTACAATGCTTATGAGTGAGCAAGATAAGCAATCTGATATATAGACAGATCATTTTCTCTAAGAAGATAAGTATGTTCAATGATAATCTTTATTTAGCATCTGCTATCTACTGATTAACTTTAATGTATCTGAAAATCCTCTTATATTACAAGCTCTAATTTCTAAACTCTATACCAGAGGAATCTCTGATCAGAATGTAACATGTTGAACATTCTTATGATATAAGACATGTCAGTCAGCATGCAGAAAGCAGTCTTTATCAATATGATTAATCTTCAGAGTCTTGAAGATCTACAAGAGATGAACAATATACTGAAGATATTGATGTCAAATGTGTTCAACAGTGAACATAGAAAGTTGCAAAGCTTCTTGACAAAGCTTAATTTATACATAGATTTTAATCAGAAGAAGTTCAACTTCAAAATGAACAAAGATTTATACATAATAGTCTATCTTAAAGATGCAGTGTTCAACTGAGTCAATCTCAAACTGCATGAGTTTCTAGATAAGTCATCAAAGAAATGAGACATCAACAAAGAGTTAATCTTCAGTGACTTCAAGAAGTTTAAGAAAGAACTTTAAAAGACTTTTGAAGTGATTAATGAGAAAAGAGCAGTGAAATGACAACTTTACATGTTAAAGATGAACAAGTCAGCAATTAAGTACTTGACAAAGTTTCAGTGCATTGCAGCCTTAACTGACTGAGATAATGATGTCTTAATATTGCAATATTATTGAGAATTGAGTGAAGATATTAAAGATAAGATAGTCTGAAGAGATCAATCTGAAGAACTTTAAGAGATGATAAATATCTTCATCAACATTGACAGTCAACAGTGAGAATGATGAATGAAGAAGATGAAATCTTATACAGCTTTAAGAATGTGAGAACAATGATTCATTATTAGAACACAAGAAGATCTGATGAATCTCAATAATATTGAGAAGTGCAATCAGAAGTCATAAGCTAGATCAGTAAAGCATGAATGTTATGACAGATGATTTACTAAGTCTTATACTTAATGAGTAGAGACTTACAAATGTTATAACTGTAATAAATCTGAACATCTTGTCAGGGATTGCAAGAAACCTTAATGACAGAGAAAAGAAGTTGCAACAGTAAACTCAGTGATAATGCATGATCAACTGAGCTGAACAGTCTGCTACAATAATAACTGCTTTGTGTACATGAACAGTAAAGATGAAGTCAGATGATGATCACAGAAGCTTAAGAAGAGACATAGTATCAATTATATTATAATGAGTAAATTGAAGAAATTAGTTATTCTAGAGAAAGTTGTCAGAGATAACTCAGATAAGATTGAAGAGATTAATATTTGCAGAATTCAGAAGATAGACATTGCAGAAGCTTAAGAACAAGAAGATCTTATTTAAATGTATTTGAATTTGAATGTGAACTCAGAGAATGTCAATAACTGAGAAGTTGACATGAAACTTAAGTGAAACTATGAGCACTCTAAGAATTGACATCTGAAATGATGCAAAAGTCTGCTAGAAGAACAGCAGCAGACACTTTAAGAAGAAGTTACTGTTAGCAAACAACATAAAGCAGAAATGACAGCTGTATAGCTAGAAGAGCTGATGACAATGATATGACTTGCAATATAAGATTGAGAAATGTCAGAGCAATTAAAAAAAGATTATGAGATTGAGATATGTCTATTTACAGACTATATGATGCTCACAGAAGAATGTTGAATGCACACAGAAGAGTATATGTCATCTGAGTTTCTTAACAAAGTAAAAGCATTAGAGAATCTTATTCAACACAAATATGATTAATATGAGATGTACTGACATCTGAAATGAATTGTTAGAAAAGAAACTGATAACTACATAAAACTAATCATAATTGATGAAAAATTGACATGATTCAGAGAACTATGAAGAAAGTTTACTGAATCACAAGACAAACTTTGAAGTATGAGCAGAGCTTAAGAAACTTTGATAAAAGCAAAAAGCTTAAAGAAGTCAAAAAATCTCAAGCTTTCTCAGTGAGATTAGAAACAAAGAAGCTTTTAATGTCTCAATGAACTGACAATGATCAAAAGATATAAATTGATGTTGAGATATTGCTGAAGAAACAACTTTAAGTGATGATAGATTTAGAAACAATCAATAACTTTATCTTGCAAAAAGCAATTGAACAGCTAGAACTAACACTGTGATGAGTGTCTAAGTTTATACAAGTGTATATGATCAACAGAGAATATGAATGAATTTATAAAGAAGTTTATATTAAAGTCATAATAAAGAAAGATTCACAGAAGTTGAGATTAGATGTTCTTAAGTCAGTCAAGTATGACATTATACTAGAGATGCCCTGATTACATAAAAAGAATTTACAGATTAATTGAATCAACAAAGAACTCTATGCAATAGAGAATGCATATGATGTCTTTAAATAATCAGAAAAGAGCTTATCAGAGTATAAGTCTTGAGATCATGAGATACTGCTATTAAAGAAAAGAAAATCAAAGTGAATGCTACTTTATTTCATGAGCAAGAATCAGCTGAAGAAAGTTCAGAACTATTTTGCTGAGAATTTAAAGAGAGAATTTATCAGATCATTAAAGTCATCAGCAGAATATCTGATTCTGTTTGTATTAAAGAAGAATGACATTAAGTGACTTTGTGTTGACTATAAACAACTCAACAAGATAATTCATTAAGATAGTTATTCTTTACTGCTAATAGAAGAGTTGCAAGACAGACTAGAAAAAGTTAAGTGATTTATAAGTTTAGATCTGAAGAAAGTGTACTATTATGTATGCATAAAGAAGAGCAAAGAATGAAAAATGACATTCTGAACAAGATATGAACACTATAAGTACATTGTTATGTCATTTGAGCTCAAAAATGCCTTAGTCACCTTTCAGAAACTCATTAATGACATGTTGAAAGAATATCTTAATGATTTTGTGATTATATATCTTGACAATATTCTGATCTATTCAGATAATCTTGAAATGCATCACAAACATGTACATAAGGTTCTAATAAAGCTCAATGAATGAATTATGTATGTGAAAAAGTTGAAAAGCAGATTCAAAATTAAGAAAATACAGTTTCTAGAATATGTCATTTAATTTAATCAGATCAAGAAGAATCTCAAAAAGACAGAGACAGTTCAGAACTAATCTACACTGTAAAAGATTAAGAAAGTACAAGTCTTTCTAGAGTTAACAAACTATTATTGAAAGTTTGTATCTAATTATACAAGAATTGCAGAATCTCTTATGTGTTTGACATGCAAAGATGAGAGATAACATTGAGATAAAAAGCAGAAGAATGCATTCTGCACATTAAAGAAAAGTCTTAGTGAAATTGCACATCTGTGAATACTCAATTAAGCATGCAAAAAGATACTGAAAATTGATGCATTGAATTTTGCAGTTAAAGCATATCTATATCAGATTAAAGATGAGCAGAAAAAGTCTATTACATATTGATCTAGAAAGTTGTCAGAATCTGAGAAAAGATATAAGATTTACAACAAGAAACTTCTTGCAATAGTGAAAGCACTGCAAGATTGAAGATCTTATCTTGCAGATATAAGCAAATCTATTCAGATCTTTATGAATCATAAGAATCTAAGAAACTTCACAACAATTAAGTAACTGAATCAGTGACAGATTTGCTGAATGAAACAGTTAACAGACTTTGAATTTTAGATTTATTACAAGAAGAGTAATGAGAACAGTGATGCAGATGCTTTAAGTAGATGATCTAATTATAAAGAAGTGAAGATGATTTACACTGAAATTTTGTGCAAAGATAAGAAGAGAACACTCATAAAAGATTTAGCAGCAACATTTAAGATGAAGAATGCTTTCTTAATGAATAATAAACTCATTAAAATATGTTATGACAGCAGAGCTGATGAGCATCTAGAAGTTAAATGTACAGAAGATCTTGTATAAAGAAGGTGCAACATAGATGATCTTCACAATTGAATCATAAAATACATTGTTAAATGTGATTCATACTGATGCAATAAGATTCAGAGAGATAAGCATTACAACAGAGTAACATGACTAAACACATTAAATGTGTCTTAAGAGTCTGTTATCATGAACTTTATCATTAAGCTACTTAAGTTCAAGAACTCAGCATGAGAAGTCAGATTTGACAGCATATTGATCATAGTAAATAAATTAACAAAGTACATAATGTTCATTTCATTTAGAGAGACTGCAACAGCATCAGTATTAATGTACATTATACTGTGAGAATTAATCAGTAATCATAGACTATCAAAGAAGTTTATCATTAATAAAGATAAGCTGTTCATAAGCAGATTCTGAGAAATGCTTATAGCAGAACTTGAGATAAAACATAAGATGTTGATGACATATCATTTACAGATAGATGAACAGAGTAAATGAATGAATTAGACAGTTAAGACATACTTGTGACATTATGTCAATGCAAAACAGAACAATTGAGTACAACTGCTGTTGATGACATAGTTCATGTACAACAATGTGTGAAACAAAATCACAGAAAAGACATCATTTAAAGTAAACTATGAATATTATCTGAAGATTTGAAGAGACTCACAAGTGCACAGATCTCAGAGTTAAAAAGCAATGTTGAACATTGTGAAGCTCAAGAAATTGTATACTGATCTTATGAAGAGAATTGAAGAGCAGAAGGAATGAATAATAGAGATAAAATCATATAAGGTTGATGAGAGAGTATATCTATAAATAAACAACATATGAATAAAGAAGAAGAGCAAGAAACTCATAAATAAGAGCATTGAGTCATTTATGATCAAGAGAAACATTAAGAAATTAAGCTATGAGTTAGATTTATTTTAAGAAATGTGAATACACTCAGTATTTTACACATCAATGCTTCAACAATGTAATCAGTTCATATCACTTCAAGTCACATCAATGTCTGTTGAACTCAAAACTGAATATGAAGTAGAGAACATTCTAGAAAAGAGAATGATTAATGAGAAAATTTATTATTTCATTAAATGAAAAGAATATGATGCTTTAGAAAGCACATGAAAACTTAAGAATAACTTACTTAACTGTGTGAGAATGCTTCAGCAGTTTGAGAAGAGAAGACTGTAGAGATAAGATCATCTTAGAAATTTAAGAATAAAAGATTTGAAAAATCAGAATTGTTCTTATCTCTGAAAACATCATCATTATTATCAGCAAATTTATGAGCAAGATAGAGTGTCTTTTCAGCAACTTTATCTTTTGTATATTTTAATGTCTTATGAAGATAAACAACTCTAGCAAAAGTCTGTGTCAGTTCTTTCTCAGCAACAGACAGATTGAATTTGAGTTTATTGTATATACAGTTCAGAGATTTTTATGACACATTAATACATGAATAATCACAGCAAACACACTCAGCACACTTAGAATGATTCTTCATCTTTATGCAGAGAATTGAGAGACTGAAACAGTGAAGATAGACAGTTGACACTGAATCACTGTCTTTATTAATGAATTGATAAAGACAAAGATGATTGCACATTTTGAATGACTTCATCATGAAAAGCTTACAGATTATGAAGGCAGAAACTTTTGTTTAAATAGATTCTAGAGAACTAGCATCTGAAAAGAAAGAATGATGTTATGATCATTATTCTGATAGACTTACTGAATGCATAGATTCAGCAAGCTACATCTTGAAGATGTACAGCTCAGTATAAGCTCACAGTGCTTACAGATGAGCTGAGCAAGCTGATTTATGATGTTTATAAGTGAGCAAGGTAAGCAATCTGATATATAGACAGATCATCTCTTTTAAGAAGATAAGTATGTTCAATGATAATCTTTATCTAGCATTTGCTATCTATTAATTAACTTTAATGTGCCTGAAAACCCTCTTATATCACAAGCTCTAATCTCTAGACTCTATATCAGAGGAATCTCTGGTCGGGATGTAACACAAGCATAAATGAGATTTAAGAAATTAAAAATTTCTATTAAAAATATTTTACATAGTATTATTTAGAAGAAGTAAAGTTAAAATACAATTAATATATTAGCAAAATATTTTTAAATCACTTTGTCATCTTTGCATCTGCATTGCTATCAGAAACAGAAGATAAGAACAGAGACTACTCATTAATGTTATAATTACTGTTAAAGTAATTAAGTTACAGCATTGAGTCATGAGAGCTTTTTAAGATGTTGTTATTTAATTAAAGAAAGAAAAGCTTATATTTAAAGTGAAGTAAATAACATGATGATGACAGTAAAGCATAAGAAAATTAAGAGAACAAATTATAAAGTGAAAGATGTTTAATATAAATATCTGCATTACAGTGATCATTCACTGCTTTTTAATTATAAACAATAATAAATTGTGAATCTCTACAGACTTATAATGACTGCTGTGATGTCTCACAACATAAATAATGTAGATGATGACACACTTAATAAACAATGTTTGCATACAATTGAGATGATGCTGAAATCAAGATCAATGAATATTATTAACTGTTATGATAACAACATGATTAATAAGCATATACAAGTTGTTAACTCAGCAATTAAAGAATGTGAAAATCTATTATCATTAATGCATTACAAGATGACAAGAAACTTTCTGTTAAACTGAGTTGCAAAGCTTTTAAAGTATCTTGTAATAATTGCAATTTTAATTCTCAATAATGTTGCATTAACTGATGTTGTTGCTGATATGTTTTGAACAGTAAAGACAACAGAGAGAATTTAACTTGTTATTAATGTAATAATTATGATGCAGCATTGAGATGATGTCAGTGTGAGTGAACAAGAAAGTAAAGAAATTGTTAAGAATATAATGTTATGAAGTGATGACATTTTTAAAGACTGAGACAAAAATGAAATCAGAGCACAATGTATACAATAATGCTATCATAAAAGAAGAATATTTGTCAATTACAGTCTTGAGCTCAACACTCTTCTGAGTAATAAGTTTCTTATAAATTAATTATATCTCAAAGACAGTGTTCTATGATGTTAATGATGCAGCAATAGTCATTAAGCAAGCATTTTCAATTAAATCTGTCAACAATGATTTATCTGTAGCTTAAGAAAGTGAAGATAAGGTGTAAAAAGACAGCATTTTGTTGTTAAAAAGATTAAGTAAATATAACTATATCTATATACAGTGACAGAGTCTCTGCTGCTGTTATTTTTGCACAACAACACTATTCAGAATGTGCATCTCATCATTATTGTGTAGACATTTTGTTAATGAGTTCATCTTAAGATATTTACATTTCTTATGCTCAGTATTCTTCTTTGTTACATTCAGTTTCTGCATTTCATTTCAGCAGAGTAAATATATCAACAATGTTATTTACAATATTCATTATGTTCTTAACTGACTTAGCTTTTACAGACTTGATCTTCAGAACTGACTTTAATAAATTTATTAATTTATTAATGTTTAAGATTGTGTTGATGAACAGTGTCTGAGAGTGAGAGCAACAGAAATTTAAAGATATCTTATTACATTTTTTTATATTTATATAAATGCATTCTTTAGACTGCAACATTGTTAAGATGCATTGATGTCTTAAATGCTATATATATAAAAACTGCTAACAATTTCACTGAATTCTTAATGAAAGACACAGTAGAAGAAACATTTCTTTTATTTTTCTTAATGATTATGATGTCACTGTTGTTACACTTTTGCTATTGTGTCATTTACAAAGTGTTATGAAAAAGAAGCATCATTTAAAGACATAAAGTTGCTATGACTTCAATATATTAAGATGTTAAAGATGAAATAAATGCAAGTTATGTGTAAAAAAGAGTTTCATATATATTGTAATTAAACAAAGAAATCACTGATTTAACTGATTCAGAAATAAAGAAAAGTTAATTTTATTTATATTTTGTGTATTATTTATCATTAAACAAAGCTGAATCATCATCTATTTAAATGTAACAAACTTGAAATATTGCACAAGATCATTAATTTAGCTAAGATAGACAATAAGTAAAATACATAAAAATGTTAAGCAAATCATTGCTTACATCTTGCTGATTTAATTTCATAAAATCATGATGTATCTATAATGTCAGTGATACATCAATGTATTGAAGAATCAGCGCATAGAAGAGAAGACAATTGTTATGATATTATTATATATTTATATTGAATTATAGCTGAATCTCTTATGTAATAATTGATAAATGAAGTACTATATAGACAGTCTTTACATATAAATCTTTTAAGTTTCTTAATTGTTAATCTTTAACAATACAAGACTTTAACATTGAAACTTCATCAAATAGCTGTTGTAATGTAGTGTCTCACATTGTTACATATCTTACTCATCAATCTCTTATAGATAAGAGACTCATAAGTTCACATTTATATATTGAAAGAAGCTTAGTCTGATTTTAATGAAGTTGCTGACAAAGCATTTATAGAAGAAATATAATCTCAATAATGTTTCTTAAGAATGAATGTACTTCTTTAATTTAGTTATTCTTTTTTTCATTATTGTTTTCTTTTCAAAATTCTGTTTCAATCTTCATTTCAGAAAGACAAAATATGTCAATGAATTAATAAAGTTATTTTATTTCTTTGTGTAAAGCTTTTCTATACATTTCTGCTTTAAAGAATATACTCAATTTCTTAATAAGTCTTTTGTTTTCTCTTTTGACATTATTTATTACAGATGTATTAATCAATCATGTCACTGTCAAAGAAATGTACACATTAATTAAGTTATCTACATTAATAAAGACTAAACAAGTCAGACATTCACACTGAGCAATATATTGCTTTTTATTTAGCTGTTACTATTAGAATTACAGATCTCTCAGTGTTTACTGAAGTTTAAGCATTATCTTTTAACTTTTTACAACTCAAAAAAGCTATTTCTAATGAAGAATATGCATCACTACATTCTGCAAACAAATCTAGTTGAATGTAAACTCAGTATTTACTTAAATTATTGCTATAAAAATAAATTCTTATCTGCATCAATCTACAGTTCTGATAAATATTTTATCTGCAATATTTTCAATAATCAATTACAATCTATATATTCTTTACAGCTCTCATCATCATCTCAAGAAGAACTGAAGCTGACTGTCTATAAAAGACAGCATTTTCTTAATAACTTTGTTGATAAGAACATCATCTTCTTATTATTTATCTATTTCATTAACGATTTTAAGTTCTATCACAACATATATAAATTACTTATGAGAATTTACATCACTCTGTCAGATCTCACTGTCAAAGAAAGAACTTAAAGAATTAATGTCTTTTCTATTACTTTTAATTTATACAACAGCAATTTCTCTAATATTATTAATATCTTACAATCTCTCTTCTCTTTAAACTGTAATCTAACTATATTTATTAATAAACAGAACAGATTTCTCTGTGCTTATACATTAACATTTATTGATGATATGCTGCAATAGCAAAGTAACTTTAACTTTATATCTTAGAATATTAATCATGACTGTTGCTTCTATTTAATAACAAAGTAATAGTGAGTCAATCTTAATTTTAATGTCTATTATTAGAATTGATATCATCATAAAGTAATGTAGAAAAGAGTAAAGACAAATTGAATAAGCAGTACTGCTCAGAGAATGATATACTTACAGAAACTTAATATAAAAGATAATTTGTCATTATTAACTTGTATAATGTCTGCTTTAAATATCATTCAATCTTAATTAACTGATACAGCACACTTTAAATTTGCTAATATTGCAAAGTAATTGCTGCAAGTTATTCTTAATGTCATTTTGACAAGTAAAGATCAGAATATCTTCACATTAAAGTTATAAAATTTTTTATTTCTATCAGAATAAAGTTGTCTACAATCTTTACAGCATCATTTGCAGAGCTATTGAATGTAGAAAGTAATGTAAGCTTTAATAATAGTATTTATATTTCTTTAATGCTGACTCACAGAAGAATGAGTTCTCTTATAGTACTTAAAAGTAAGAAAGATTGTTATGATGCTGAGAGAAAGCAATTAGATTGTTGTTAATGCAATTGTGAAATGCTTTGCAGTTATAATTAAGAGCAACAGTGTAATTTTTGCTCTGAGTATGTTACAAAATGATTATTAAGTTATGCAATGACTTTTAATACTGAAAAGAAAGAGCTTTTATGTAAACTTATGAGTCTCTTATCTATAAGAGACTGATAAGTAAGATATGTAACAATGTAAGACACTATGTTATGATAGCTATTTAATGAAGTTCTGATGTTAAAATCTTGTATTGATAAAGATTAACAACTAAAAAACTTAAAAGATTTATATGTAAAGACTATCTATATAGTACTTCACTTATCAATTATTACATAAGAGATTCAGCTATAATTTAATATAAATATATAATAATATCATAACAATTGTCTTCTCTTCTATGCGCTGATTCTTCAATACATTGATGTATCACTGACATTATAGATACATCATGATTTTATGAAATTAAATCAGCAAAATGTAAGCAATGATTTACTTAATATTCTTATGTATTTTACTTGTTGTCTATCTTAGCTAAATTAATGATCTTGTGCAATATTTCAAGTTTGTTACATTTAAATAGATGATGATTCAGCTTTGTTTAATGATAAATAATACACAAAATATAAATAAAATCAACTTTTCTTTATTTCTGAATCAGTTAAATCAGTGATCTCTTTGTTTAATCACAATATATAAGAAACTCTTTTTTACACATAATTTGCATTTATTTCATCTTTAACATCTTAATATATTGAAGTCATAGCAACTTTATGTTTTTGAATGATGCTTTTCTCTTGTAACACTTTGTAAATGACATGATAGTGAAAGTGTAACAACAATAACATTATAATTATTAAGAAAAATAAGAAAGATGTTTTCTTTACTGTATTTCTCATTAAGAATTCAGCAGAATTGTTAGTGATTCTTATATATATAGTATTTAAAATATTAATGCATTTTAACAATGTTGCAGTTTAAAAAATGCACTCATACAAATATAAAGAAACACAATAAGAAATCTTTAAGTTTCTGTTACTTTTATCATTAAACACTGTTCATTAATACAGTCTTAAATATTAATGAGTTAACAAACTTATCAGAGTCAGTTCTGAAAATTAAGTCTATAAGAATTAAGTTAATTAAGAATGTAACAAATACTATAAATAACACTGTTAACATATTTGTTCTGCTGAAATGAAACACAGAAACAGAATATGACAAAAAAGAATATTAAATATAAGAAATATAAGTATTTTAAAATAAATCTACTGACAAAATACTTACACAACAATGATAAGATGCACACTCTGAATAATGTTGTTGCACAGAAGAAACAGTAGCAGAGATCTTATTGCTGTATATAAATATAATTATAATTATTTAATTTTTTTAATGATGAAGTGTTATCTTTTTACATCTCACTCTCAGTTTCTCAAGTCACAAATAAGTCATTATTGACAAATTTAATTGAAAATGCTTACTTAATGATCATTACTGTGTCATTAACATCACAGAATATTATTCTCAGAGTATAATTGATTTATAAGAAATTTATTATTTAAAAGAACATCAAGCTTAAGATTACAATTGATGAATATCTTTTTGCTTTATATTGTATGCAACATTTTTCTTTTACAATAATGTCATCATATACATTGCATCTCAATTTTGTTTTCACCTCAATTCTTAAAGATATCATCACTTCATAATATTGTATTCTCAGCAATTTTTTTATTCTCTTATTTATTCACATTAACATCATCTCAATGCCACATCATAATTATTACATCAACAACAAGTAGAATTCTTTCTGTTGTCTTTGCTGTTCAAAGCATATCAGTAACAACATTAGTCAATGCAACATTGTTAAAAATTAAAATTATAATTATTATAAGATATTTTAAAAGCTATGCAACTCAGTTTAACAGAAAGTTTCTTGTTATCTTGTAATACATTAACAATAATAGATTTTCATGTTCTTTAATTATTAAGTTAACAACTTATATATACTTATTAATTATATCATCATTATAACAGTCAATGATGTTTATCAATCTTGACTTTAGTGTCATCTTAATTGTATACAGATGTCATTTATTAAGTATGTCATCATCTATATCATTTATGTTACAAGACATCACAGCAAACATTATAAGTCTGTAGAGATTTATAATTTATTGTTGCTCATAATTTAAGAGTAGTAAGCAGTCACTGCAGTGCAGATATTTATGTTAAATATCTTTTATTTTATAATATATTTTTTTAATTTTCTTACACTTTACTGTCATCATCATGTTACTTACTTTACTTCAAATGCAGATTTCTCTTTCTTTAATTAAGTAACAATATCTCAGAAAGCTTTTATGACTCAATGCTGTAACTTAATTACTTTAACAGTAATTATAACATTAATAAGCAGTTATTATTTTTATTTTTTGCTTCTGATAGTGATGCAGATATAAAGATAATGAAGTGATTTAATAACATTTTACTGATGTATTGATTATGTTTTGACTTTATTTCTTTTAGATAATACTATATAGAATATTTTTAATAGAAATTTTTAATCTTTTAAACTTTATTTATGTTTGCACTTCTTCTCTATTCTTACATCATATTCTTATTGCAACACTTTTACATTTCTCATATTCTCTATTTAAAGTCACTCATTGTATTCTGTTAAATACTTTATTTATTTAACTTCATATTATAACTGTTCTTTTCTTCATCTCTTATTTAAGATCTCTTTAATCTCATATTCTTTCTCATCATTTATAAAATTCAAAAAAGACAGTTCTGACAAAGAATTATTGTTTAAACAGCATTTATAAGATTTTAAATATAAAACATAAAATACAGTATGAATTCTATAATGAGCAGACAGAGTCAGTCAGTATGCTTATTTATTAATAAGATTGATAATTTAAAAAAACTTAATAAATTTATACAACAATTTCTTGCTTAATCTGTATTACTTTAAGTTCTTAATGAACAATAGCATTAAATTGTTGACATTGTAGCTTTTTTAAACATAATTTTTGTCAAAGTACTTGACTTATGCTTTTACAGTGACTTATTATTACTTTATCATTGTAATACAAATTTTCTTTATTTACTACACTTAATCTTTCACTGCTAACATCTTTTCTTCATAAATGTTGTTCTCAACATGTTAAGCAATTCTTAAGTAATAGCTTATTAATGTCTTAAACAGTGTTCAATTAGTTGTTATATGTTTTTTATTTATATATATAAACTTTATCATTAACAGAAAGAATACTTAATCATCTTGTTCTTTACAATAATAACAATATAAATAATGTTTTAAAGTTTAATTCTATCTTTCAGTTTAATCATCAATTTATAAATAAAAGACAGTGCTTAATCTTCACTTTATTTAAAGTTAATAACAGAATTCAAATCAATATACATTAATAAAAATTAATTCTCAGTCTGAAATAATATCTCTGAATTCTTTATAGCAGCATATAATCTGTTCAATATATATGTTAGTTAACTTGATCACAGTGAGTTTTTTAATGACAGAAATATATTGAGTTATTTTTGTGAGATAATTTACAATTATTAATATAAAGTTATAAACATCAGCTTCTTATCTGCTAAACAGTAAGTCAGTAATTATGTTCATTGTTATCTTTTCTTATAATTAAGTAGATAGTGACAATAACTGTAATTTGTTATATAAATGATGTTTTAATACTTGAATTCTTAAACATACAGCACATAAAGCAACATATTCTTAAATGTTATTCATCATATTGACTTAATAATACTTTCTAAACAGTAAATTAATTATTCTGTTTACTTCATAATGTTTTGTTAAAACATTGTCATAATGCAGCTTTATAAGCTCATTCTTAACAGCTTTGTCAGATAATATATATATTTTATTTTTATAATAAAGTAATTCAATAAAATCAAACATTCACAGACTGTCACTGATGTCTTAATAACTATAATTACTTTATAATTTCAAGTTTTGTCACATCTTTACTGTTAGAACATCAGTGTTCTGCAAGAGATGAATAAATTTAAGAAAGAATAATTACTTTTTATTATATATCATTTCATCATCAGTCACTTTCTAAATCAATATACATAAAATAAACTATTTGCAATCAATAATTTCAGCAACAAAGTTAAGCAGCTTTTCTACTACATTGTATATAGATAAATTAAATATATAGTCATCATTCTTCAATTTATTTCTAAATAAAGATTTTTTAAATTCTTTATTAACTTGTTCTTAACAGTTATGATCTTCAGTCTAAGTACTTAATTAATATTCTTTTAAAGAAGCCGCGACAGCAGCAACACACCCAGCAAACAGAGCGCATAGCAAAGCTGATCAAAGTAGAATATTGAGTCACTTCACCTTACCTGCCATCGCAATGTCAGTGATGAGTCGCATGGTGGGCGCTGATGGATCACAAGGGAGGTGTGAAAACCCTGCCATGCCCTCAACCACGCTCAAACCTCAACAACAAAAGGGTGGGAAGCAACAAACCACCATGGAAAATGTGGATGCCGAATGGCACACTATAATTGACAGACTTA
>JAABVA010003105.1_pt1 | contig 16046 bp, 15 predicted proteins | sample 5560331 | NCBI WGS metagenome assembly JAABVA01 (sample SAMN12812661, study PRJNA571458) | rock metagenome | isolation source: Antarctica rocks | place: Antarctica: Victoria Land, Mt New Zealand sud | collected 2016-01-07 | reverse complement strand
TTCCCCTTCGGCCGCGACGCTGGCCCGGTGCTGCGGCTGGTCTCTTTCCGTTAGGGGCCGGGCGCGGATTGTTGCGCCGGAGCGGTGTTGATCGTTTTCCCTGATCGTGGTCTGCGGGCACCATCAGCCGCGGTGTGTCATCGCTCCCCCGATGGCTTCACCGTCAGTGCGGTGAAGAGGAGGTGGGTGGAGTTCAGCAGCGTGGCTTTGCCCACCGACTTGCGACCCGGCGATCCCCGACCACCACCGCTGTGTCGTCGTGCACGATGAGACAGCGCTCAAGGTAGGGATACGGCCCATCCCAGGGTGGGGTTTACCCCCTGCCCCACGTATTGCTTGAGGTCCTCGGGGATGGCGCCGCGGGTGGTTGGCGCTGGGGTGGTTCTGTCAATCGAAGTTGGCCGCGGGGTGTTCGCGGATGTGGTCGGACACCGCCAGCGGTGCTCGAACCGACCGCTCGCAGTTGGCGGCGGTGTTCGACCATCTGCGGGTGGGGGACACGTTGGTGGTGTGGCGGTCGGACAGGTTGGGTCGGTCGTTGCCGCACCTGATCGAGACCATCGGTGAGTTTGCGCTCGCCGGCGTCACCACCAGAGCCACGCTGCGACTCACCCGCTCGCTACTGTCGGTCTGCGCTGGGCTCGGCACACTCGCCCTGCTGGTCCTGCTGTGGCAAGTCGCCAGCCAGATCACACTCCGGGGCGCCTACGTGTCGGTCACCCTCGCGCTGCTCGCCTTCCTCGCCGGCAGCGCCGCCCTGGGACTGACCGCCCGCAGTTGGTCGCGGTGTTCGACCACCTTGTCGACGCCGCTTGAAATCTGAGCAGATGTAACGCTAATACGCGGCGCACCTGCGCGACGCCGGGCACACCATCGCCGACGTCATCACCAAGACCGGGGTCCCCCGCTCCAGCCTCTACCGTCACCTTCCGCCCCGGGCGCCGGAGACGGTCACCGCCGCCGTGTACGACCATCGCGAGAACGAGCGATGAGCTCACGCACCTTTTGGGTCAAAGCCGCCGATGACAGCCGCGCCACGCACGTGCCGGCCACCGACCGCGCCCCCTGACGCGACTCCCGGTAATGCACGACGTGTCAAGACATTTTGTAAATGCGGTTCGGCGGACATGGCATGGCGAGCGGTCATCCAAGCTTCGAGGGCGAAGGCAGGCGCCGCGGAATGTTGTCTGGCCTGAGAACCGCAGGGTGCTGCGCGTACCAAGTGGCGGCAATCCGGCGATCACCTACCGCCCGAACCGTCATGTAAACACTCGGGTGCGGAATCCAGATGCCCGTCAGCGTACAAACCGGTCCCAAGTTCCTGACCGCGAACTCCCGCAATGCACGCAAAGTAGCTGTCGTTCCAACACGAATGCATTTTACTCCGCCATCCTACTGAATTGTGCATTACTCCTGTGCCTGTCGGTCCATCACGAGTGCCTCTCCTCCAGCATGCTACTGAGTGTATGCATACTCCTCCGCGTGACCAAAGACCAAGGCACTCTGAACGGACTAGGTGTAGCGAGGGCGCGGATTAATACCGCCATTTATAACGCGCTCCGCTACCCTGACTGTCAGGCTGTAGTGAGACACCGCGAACTCGCGGAGTTGCGATAGGAGACAGCCAGATGAGTAGCAACATTCCGGGCACGGCCAGTCCCGAGGGGGAGTCGGTGACCGGCTCACCTGAGGTTGTGGATCCGGCTCCGCGCCCGGTTCGTCGGTCGTTCACCGCGGAGTATCGGGCGCGGGTGGTCGCCGAGTACGAGGCGGCCCCGCGCGGGGAGAAGGGTGGCGTGTTGCGGCGGGAAGGCCTGTATCAGTCCCAGATCCGGGAATGGACCGTTGCCCGCGACGCGGTGGCCCACGGAGTGCCCGGCACCTCGGCGCCCGCATCGGCCCTCGGCCTCGTCCGGGCCTAGGAGCGAGGGTGACCGCCTGCGAGCGGAGAACCAGCGGCTGAGCCGCGAGCTGGCGAAGTCGCAGGCGGTGGTGGAGATTATGGGAAAACTGCAAGGGCTCTTGGACGCGGCCTCCAAGAGCACGGCCACGCCGACACCGTCGACGCGGCGATGAACACCGCCTTCGTACAGCTGCGCTCCGCGGGGGTGGCGACCAAGGATGCGTGCGCGCTGATCGGACGCTCCCGAGCCACCCATTACCGGCACCTGCAGCCACCGGCGCACGGCCCGGCACCGGCCCGGGCGTCCCCGGACAACGGGCAAGCGCTGTCGGCGGGCGAGCGGGAAGCGGTGCTGGCGCTGATCAACACCGAGGCCAACGCCGAGTTGTCGATCGGCCAGATCTGGGACCGTGAGCTGGACGCCGGCACCTACCTGTGCTCGGCGTCGACGATGTACCGCATCGCCCGCGAGGCGGGGCAGAGCCGGGAACGCCGCCGGCAGGCCACCCTCCCGGCCAAGGTCAAACCCGAGCTCCTCGCCGACGGACCGTCGCAGGTGTGGACCTGGGACATCACGAAGCTGCGTGGCCCGGACAAGGGGATCTTCTACCAGCTGTACGTGCTGATCGACATCTACTCGAGGTTCAACCCGTCCTGGATCATCTCCCCGGTCGAGGACTCCTGGCTTGCGGCGGATTTCATCGCCCGAGCTATCGACCGCAACGGCGCCACCCCGCACACCGTGCACGCCCACCGGGGCACCTCGATGACCTCCAAACCCGTCTCCGCGCTGCTCGCCAACCTCGGTGTGACTCGGTCGCATTCCCGCCCACGGGTGTCGGATGACAAACCCGTTCTCCGAAGCCCAGTTCAAGACGTTGAAGTACCTACCCAACTTCCCCAAATCCTTCGCCAGCCTCGCCCACGCCCGCCAGTTCTGCGCCGGCTTCTTCTACGAGTACAACGACGTCCACCACCACTCCGGGATCGCCTGGCACACACCAGCATCGATGCACTTCGGCACCGCCGACGCCATCGATCAAGCCCGCCAAACCACCCTCATCGCCGCCTACCGGGCCCACCCAGAGCGCTTCGGGCGCCGACCCCTGCCACCGCAAATGCCCACCCAGTTCTGGATCAACCAGCCAGCACCCGAAACTCAAATAAACTGACCATCACTGTCTCACTTGACTTGACAGATACCGCTATGGGGCATGCCCTCGGGCAGTTAAGGGCGCGCAGCGCGCATATTATCGACGGGTACCTTTAATTATTTAGGCGTGGCTATTCGGGGCCCGGCCACACCGTGGCGTGGCACGTGGTCGAGCCAGGACAGTGACATTAGACAGTGGCGTATGATTACCCGCCTGGCTCCGCACTCTCAGCTGGCCGGGGTGAGCCCTGGTGATACGAAACGGTCCGCAGCCCGGTTGCGTCCCGGTGTAACGCTGAACGGGCCGGACGATCACGGGCTGCCGATCGGGAAGACGGTGCCGGGGTCGGTGACGAGGGGTCAAGGAAGGCTTGCCGCGAGTGCGCACCTCACGCCATATATCACGCAACTCGGTAGTCACGAAGCGCCACCGCCCCCACCGGTCCGGTGTTGCACGACGGCACACCGAGGCTCTGCGTGCAACTGTCTCGTTGCGCAGCCATTTCCGCCTCCAATCGTCCGCACGACTGTACGGTCATCTCGTTCTCAACGTACCGCGCATGCAGACACGCGGCGGCGGGAAGGGAAACGGCCCGCACCGGGTTTCCTTTCTGTGAGCAGCGCGCCAACCGACACCACCGCCGCGCGCCAGGACGCCTTCCGCACCTATGTCGAGCCCGAGATCGAGGTGCTGCTAAGGGTCGCGCAGACCCTGACCGGGTCGTGGGCTGACGCCGAGGACCTGGTCCAGGACACCCTGGTCCGGGCCTTCCGGGCGATCGGCACCTTTGATGGTGCCCATCCCCGGGCCTGGTTGCTCACCATCCTGCGGCACACGCACCTGAATTCCCGCCGACGTCAGCGCCCCGACCTTTTCGCTGAGCAGCTCGACCTTGAGGGGCATCGACCGGCGTTCGGGGCCGCGGCGGCGGTGACCCCGGAGCAAGTCGTGACCGACGGTGTGCTGGATGGGGAGGTCGAACGCGCGCTCGCCGCATTGGACCCGCGCTTTCGTACTGTGCTGCTGCTCATCGACGTTGACCAGCTGACCTACGCCGAGGTCAGCGAGGTCTTGGCGGTGCCGCTGGGCACAGTGATGTCGCGGTTGAGCCGGGCCCGCAGCCGGGTCCGCACCCAACTACGCACCAATCCCCAATTCCGGAGGTCCCGATGATGTCCAGCATCACCACCATGCTGACCTGCCGGTGGGCGGGGCGGCGCATCCAGCGCTACCTCGACGCGGACCTCGCAGCCCCGCTGGAACCGGGTGAGGTCCGCCGCCTGCAAGCGCATCTGGCCACCTGCCGCAAATGCTCGGCCGCAGCGGAGGAGTACCGCGGGCTGGCCCGGATTCTGAGACGCTGGGCGCAACATCGAGGTCCTGACCCTGCGATGGTTGCGCGGGTGCGGCTCGGGGCGGAACGCGTGATGGCCGAGGACGCCCGATGAGTGCGCACACCACAACGGAGCCGTTCTGGGCCTCGGACGCACTAGCGCCGCCCGACGGTGCGGTCTGGGACCTGCTCGTGATCGGGGGCGGCACGGCGGGGATCGTCGCGGCGAAGACCGCCGCTGGGTTCGGGGCGAGCGTGCTGCTGGTGGAGCGGGACCGGACCGGGGGTGAGTGCCTGTGGACTGGCTGCGTCCCCAGCAAAGCGTTGCTCACCGCCGCCCATGCTGCTGCCGATGCCCGTGTGGCCTCCCGCTACGGGGTGGATGTCGCTGGCGTGGAGGTGGACTTCATGCGGGTCATGACGTACGTGCGGCAAGCGATTACCACGGTGCAACCGACCGACTCCCCGGCCGCGCTGCGCGACACGGGGGTCCACGTCGCGCAGGGCGTTGCGCGTCTGACCGGGCCACGGACCGCGCAAGTGGGCACCACCCTCGTCGGGTTCGCCCAGGCGTTGCTGGCCACCGGCGCCGCACCGGCAGTTCCTCCGATCCCCGGGCTCGCCGACGCGCACCCCTGGACGAGCGAGACGATCTGGTCGCTGCCCGCGTTGCCGAGCAGGCTGTTGGTCCTGGGTGGGGGCAGCATCGGCTGCGAGCTCGGGCAAGCCTTCGCCCGGCTCGGCTCGTCGGTGACGGTGGTGGAGGCGGCACCCCGGTTGCTGTCCCGCGAGGATGCCGACGCCGCCGCGTTGGTCACTGAGGCGCTGCTTGCCGACGGGGCGACGATGCGCACCGGAGCCGCGGTCACCGCTATCACTTCTGGGTTGATGGGGTGGTGTGCCGAGCTGGCCGACGGGGGTGAGGTCGGCTTCGATGAGGTGCTGGTCGCGGTCGGGCGCAGCCCCCGAACCACCGAGCTCGGGCTCGATGAGGCTGGGGTCGCGGTGGATGAACGGGGCTTCGTGCAAGTCAATGCGCGGTTGCAGACGACGAACCCGCGGATCTGGGCGGCCGGTGACCTGACCGGTCACCCGCAGTTCACCCACACCGCCGGGGTGCACGCCAGCCTCGCGGCCGCAACGCGATCCTGGGGCTGCGCCGCACCGCCGATGTGGCCACCATTCCGCGGGTCACGTTCACCCAGCCCGAGGTGGCCGCGGTCGGGGTCAGCGCCGAGCACGCCGACCCACAGTCCGGTCTCACTGTGCGGACGACGCAGCACACGGAGGTGGACCGCGCGATCGCTGAGGGCCACGTCGCCGGGTTCACCCGCCTCATCCTGGACCGCAAGGGCCGGGTCGTGGGCGCGACGATCGTGGGGCCCCGCGCCGGGGAATCCCTCCCGGAGGTGGTCCTCGCCGCGCGGCACGGGCTGCGGGCCCGTGAGCTCGCCGCGGCGACGCACGCCTACCCCACCTACGGCGACGGGGTGTGGAAAGCCGGCATCGATCACGTCCAACACCAGCTGCACCAACCCGGCGCTCACCGGGTCACCTCGGTCCTGCGCACGGTGCGCCGGGCCTGGCTCGCGCGTTGACCGGCACCTGCAGTGGCTCGGTGTTCTCCGGCGAAGCGCTGCGGACTCGGCGCCGTCGTCTGGCCGCAAGAAACATTCCCACCCCGCTGAGCAGCAGCAGGGCTGCGGCAGCGGCGAGGAACGGCCAGGAGGTGGGCTGGGGAGCCGCGTTGGGGAGCTTCTACCGCGACGTCGTGCTTCCGAACTGGTCCGCTTCGGGGTGTTCCTCACCGTGGCCGAACTCGTCATCGGCCTCGGATTGATCTTCGGGGTGGCCACCAAGTTGGCCGCGGTCGGCGACCTGCTACTCATTGCTCCTATCGGGGTGATGCTGTGGCACACCGGCCTCTACCTGTGGGAGTACCCGGCCGAGGACGTGCTCCCACTGATCCTGCTCGCCGTGGTCCCCGCGGGGCGCGTTGGCGGGCGCGTCGGCGGAACGCCCCCAGGTTCGGCCATCGATGGCCGTTCTAAGACGTGCCCTTGCTCCACACTGCAGGCTGCGGCCAGCGCGTCCGATCACACGAGCAAGGGCTGCGGGCAACGCGCGAACAGGTCATGCCTCGTCAGGCCAAGTCCGGGGGAGCATCTGCCGGGCCGCCGCGACTGCGGACTCCCACTCGGGCGCACCCACGACGTCGGTGACCCGCTCGGACGCGAGCAGCACCGGTCGGCCCCGTACCGCCGCCTCCTGCACCACCTCGACCGACCCCGTTCGGGTTGCGCACGATCCGGCCCGCGGGGATCGCCCGAGCAGCGGCAAGGTGCTCAGCCAGGATCGGGTCCACCCGGTCCCCCGTCGGCGTCACCGGGATGGCGAGTTCCCGCAGGTGGCATGCGCCCTCCTCGACCGGCCCAACACTGGGAACGCTACAGCTCCCCTGCCATCCCAGGAATGGCGCGCTGCGAACCGGTGGCGGCGACGCGCGGGGACCCGGCCCGGTCACCCGGTGCCCGACCAAACCACTCGTAGTCTCACCTCCGAACACCCCGCGCGGGGCGCTGCAGGCCCAGGATTTGGCTGTCCCGGCACCGCCGATCACCGTCACACGTCCACCCGACCGGCCCCCCGGGTCGGGCCGAGGCCCGGGAGGGTCCGTTGCACCCAGCCGCACACAGCATCACCGAGTCGTTGACCTACGACCTTGGGGTGGGTTCCGACGAGCGCCGCGGACCCGCCGTCGAGCAGGCACCGCATGAGGTGAAGGCGCGGTTGCGGTCGTTGCTCGACACGGTGCACGCGGGTGGTTTGGCCCCGGCGGCGTCCTACGCCGTGGACACCTACCTCACGGTGGCGGACGGGTTCGAGTCCGACGGTCTGCTGCAGCAGTCCGTGGACTGCCTGGGTGACCTTGAGGGCCAGCTGGCGGGGCTGGTCGCGGCCCGCTCCGGCGCACCGACCGGGTTGATCACCGCGGACGCGGACCTGCTGCCCTACCGCGACCGGCACAACCTGCACGTCGTCGACGACCGGTACCTGACCGGGGCGCAACCCACCGACCGCGGTTACCGGTGGCTGCAGTCCAAGGGTGTCAGCACCGTCATCAGCTTGCGGCTCGACGCCGACACCGACCGGCGCACCGTGCAGGGGCTGGGTATGACGTTCCTGCACATCGCCTGGGCCGATGAGGAACCACCGACCGTGCCCCAGGTGCAGCGGGTGCTCGCCGCCGTGGATGACGCGCCGGGACGGGTGTTTCAGCACTGCCTCCGCGGAATCGGCCGGGACCTCACCATGTCGGGCTGCTACCAGGTCGCGGCGGGCTGCCCCGTCGAGCAGGTCCTCGCGGAGGCGAGGACCGCAGCGCCCCGCTGGGAGACCGACCAGCAGGTCGACCCCGCGACCGGGGAGCCCGTGCAGTTCCAGCTGCTGCGGTGCTTCGCCGCCGAGCTGGCCCCCGAGGCGGCCGCGTCGGTGCAGCCGCGGTGAGCACCACCGTCGATGCTGCGCCCTCACGCGAGCACCCGCTGCCGGACCGGGGCCGAGCCCCCCGCAGTAGACACGAGACCCCGGTGGGGGGCGGCCTCGCCCGGCTGACGCTCGGGGTGCTCATCGCCCTGCTGCTCGCGTTCCTCGCGGTGCCGGTCGTGTCGCTGTTCTTCTACGCCAGCCCGACGGCCCTGGTGCGTCGGCTGGCGGGCCCGCTGGCCCTGCAGGCCCTGCAGCTCAGCCTGATCAGCACCGTGGCTGCGTTGGCCTTGGCGGTGATCACCGGCACCCCGTTGGCGTACTGGCTCGCCAAGCACACCTTCCGCGGGAAGCGTCTCGTCGAGGTGGGGCTGCAGCTGACGATCGTGCTGCCGGCGTCGGTGGCGGGCCTCGGGCTGCTTCTGGTGTTCGGCCGCAACGGGCTGCTCGGGGCGCCACTCGCGGTGGCGGGGTTACAGATTCCCTTCACCGTGCTCGCCGTCGTCCTCGCCCAGGCGTTCACCGCGGTCGCGTTGTACGTCTCCTCCGCCCGGCAGGCGTTCGATGCGGTCGACGACGAGCTGATCGCGGCCTCCCGCACCCTCGGCGTCTCACCGGGCCGCACGTTCTGGCGGGTCGTGCTGCCCCTCGCGGCGCCCGGTGTGCTGACGGGCATGGCGCTGGGGTGGGCGCGGGCGCTGGGAGAGTTCGGCGCCACGCTGGTGTTCGCGGGGAACCTCCCCGGGCGCACCCAGACGATGCCGCTGGCCATCTACGTCGCACTCGAGTCGGACCTGACCACCGCGGTCGCGGTGGCGGTGCTCCTGCTCGGTGTGGCGCTCGTCCCGCTGCTCGCTGTGCAGTACGCCGGGTACCGGCTGACCCGCCACGGCCGACGCCCGGCCCCCGCCGTGGTGGTGACGCCGTGAGCCTGTCAGCGCAGCTCCGCATCGCCCGCCGCGACTTCCCCGTCGTCGTGGAACTCGAGGTCGCCGCGGAGACCCTGGTCGTCGTCGGACCCTCGGGCTGCGGCAAGACGTCGCTGCTGCGCTCCCTCGCCGGGCTGCTCGCCCCCGACGAGGGCCACATCAGCCTCGATGGGAGGGTGCTGCAGGACACCGAGCGTGGCGTGGCCCTGCCACCGGAGGATCGACACGTCGGGGTGGTGTTCCAGAGCTACGCGTTGTTCCCGCACCTCGACGTGGCCCACAACGTCGCCTACGGGCTCACCGGAACCGCCCGGGACGACCGCGACCGCCGCGTCGCCGCTGCCCTGGACCGGGTGCGGCTCACCCTGCTCGCGACCTCCCGACCGGCCGAGCTCTCCGGTGGGGAGCAGCAGCGGGTGGCAGTAGCGAGAGCTCTGGTCACCGAGCCACGACTACTGCTGCTCGACGAGCCGCTCTCCGCCCTCGACATCAACACCCGCACCAACGTGCGCCACGAGCTCGCCGAGCTGCTCCGCGAGCTGGCCATCCCCACCCTCGTCGTGTCCCACGACCTGCGCGACGCCGAGGTGCTCGCCGACCGCATCGCGGTCATGGACCGTGGCCGAATCGTGCAGATCGGGACACCGGCCGAGGTCACCGCGAACCCGGTCAACGAGTTCATCGCCCAGTTCAGCGGCACGAACCTGATCCCCGCGGCGCTGCTCGACCCCCAGGCGGCGACCGGGTCGATGAGGGCGGTGAACCCAGCCAAGATCCGGCTGCGCCGGGCACCGGCCGACGACGACCAGCCGGGGTGGGCCACCACCGTCGCCGCCATCGTAGGCCGCGGCAGCACCGTCCGGATCACCCTGACGACGCCCCGAGACGCGTACGCCGACCTCAGCACCGCAGACGCGGCCGCGCTCGGCCTCGCCGCCGGTGACCCCGTCATCGCCCGGGTCGACCCAATCGACGCCAGGGACCTGCTCCCCGCCGCCACCGCGCACACGCCTCATCCCGACCCCACCCCGCCCACCCGGCCCCCTCGTCAGGGCCGCGCCGCCCGGCTCCGTCGCCGCGGTGCGCCCGGGAGCCAGACGCTGAACCGGATCGTCGCCGCCGCGCTCTCAGTCATCACCGTCCTCGTCGTCATCAGCGCAACCCGACCCGCGCCCACCGACACCGGCCCCGCGGCCGGCGGGCAGAACGGCATGCTGACCGCGTTCGTCGCCGCGAACGCAACCGACGCGTTCAACCAGATCATCGACCGCTTCCAACGCGAACACCCCGGCACCACCGTGCGACCCTCCTACGCCGGCACACAGATCCTCTACACCCAGATGGAGCAGGGCGCGGCGGTCGACCTGTTCCTCTCCGCCGACGAGTCCCACGCACGCCAAGCCGTGGACAGCGGCCTGATCCCCCGCTACTTCCCGGTCAGCCGCAGCAACGAAATCATCGTCGTCCCCAAGACGAACCCGGCCGGTATCACCAGCCTGCAAGACCTCGGCACCCGCCCAGTCAAGCTGATCATCGGCGTCCCCGAGGTCCCCATCGGCATCTACACCCGCCAGATCCTCACCGGGGCCAACGCCGTCTACGGCCCCGGATTCTCCGACCGGGCCCTGAGCCAGGTCGTGTCCACCGAGACCGACGTCAAGCAGGTCCTCAACAAAGTCGCCCTCAACGAGGCCGACGCCGGCATCGTGTACCGCACCGACGTCACCCCCAAAGTCGCCGACAAGGTCCAAGTCATCGACATCCCACCCACCCTGCAGGTCATCGCCACCAACTACATCAGCGTCCCCACCCGAGCCCCCAACCCGACCCTCGCCCAACAGCTACTCGACTACCTCCTCTCCCCACCCGGGCAAGACAACTTCACCCGACTCGGGTACCTACCCCTCACCACCACCGACCCCACCCCAACGGCACCGCCACCCACCCCCACACCCGGCGGGTAAACAGCGCCAAGACCAGCACCGCAACGCCGATGCGCAAAGACCCCCACCGCGAGACCGTTGTCGTTCGGCCGAAGTCGTCGAGCACGTTGACCGCGAGGTCGCCCTTGTAGTTCTTCTCCACCAGGGCAGCGCGTCCCCGGCGCTGGCACGCGCAGCTCGATGCCGACGACGTCGTCGCCGAGGCGCGGCCGTTGGAGAAGCCCTGCAGGTCCCCCGGTCCAGCACCCCGAACGGCTTGGGCTGGGCGGTGACGGGGATGGCCAGGTTGATGCGCAGCATGTCGGCCTGGGTCGAGGCACCCCGGATCTAGGTCTTCAGGCCGGGGAGGATCCCGTCGGGCAGACCGGTGAGCAGGATGGCGAGCAGGTCGGTCGGTCAAGTACGACCGCCTCAACCGCGGCGGTGACCGGCATGCCAACGCCGCCCTGTGGCGCATCACCCTCGCCCGGCTGCACTGCGACCCCGCGCACCAAGGACTACCTCGCTACGCGCGTCCGCGACGGCAAGAGCAAAACCGAGGCCATTCGCCGCCTCATGCACTACATCGCCCGCGCCTTCGCCGCGTTACCACTACCCCGGTGACCGTCGCGGACACCGATCCCCGGGTCCTCGCCGCGACCAGGCCCAGTACGACACCGCCGACGGGCCGTGCCTGCACGCGATGCGTACCGGTGCCCTCACCACCATGGACATCACCGAGGTCACCCGCCGCTGGCCCACCCTCGGCACCATCGCCACCGACCACGGCGTCGGGGCTTTCCTCGCCGCCCCCCTCACCGGCGGGGGTAACCCCGCCAGCTATGACGGCACCCTGAACCTCTACAGCGCCGCCACCACCGGGTTCACCGACATCGAGGAAGACCTCATCACCGTGCTCAGCGGCCTGCTCAGCCGCGCCCTCCCCGAACACACCGCCGTGCGGGCCGCCCCCCTCGAAGCCGCCCAGCTCCGTGAGGCCATGGCCTCACGCGCCGTCATCGAACAGGCCAAGGCATCCTCATGGCCGTCCACCAGATCGACGCCGACGCCGCATTCAACTTCCTCCGCACCCAGTCCCAGCACAGCAACACCCCACTACGCACTATGGCCGCCGACTTCGTCACCGCCCACACCACCCTGCAACCCCTCCACCCACACCCCTGACCCCCGCAGCGGTGACCGCCGCAGCGGTGACCGCCCACCGAGGCAAGCCGCCGAAGCAGGCGAGCGGCGATGGCGATGGCGATGGCGATGGCGACAGTCCTGATGTGTCACAATCCCGCACGCCAGCGACACGGCTACGAGTGTGTGTCTTTAGCGGCCGATTAAAACATTGGCCTTGCTGACCGATCTCGCTGCTAACGCACGCCTGTCAGCCGGAGCTCGGCTGGGTTATTTGACACCCTCTCGGCCGGGTGATATCAGGTCGTGGAGCCGGGCGGGCAGCGCGCGGGTGGTGCTGGACGGTTAGTCCGGCGCTTGGTCGCTGCAGTACCAATGCCATGTCCGGAAGGTCAAAACAGCACCCGGCGGCAGGGAGAGCTGACCACCGTCGCCGTCGCCGACCAGCACCCCGAAGCTGTTCGAGAGGCGGGGTGCTAGGTGGGCCGGATGCGCTGGTCGGTGACGGCCTCTCCGGGCTGCGGACGCTTCGGAAAAAGGACCCTCGATGCCTGACCTCTTCACCACCTGCCGACCACTGCCGCTTGACACCTAAGACCATGGGATGTTTGGGCCGCTTCAGCGCAGCCGTATCGTCCCGGGACCCTGGCTGAGCGAGCCGATGACGGCGGCCTCGTGCCCGGCCGCCCGCAGGTCTGCGGCGGCCTGCTCGGCGGCGCCCGGCTCGGCGCCGAACAACAGCCCGCCGGAGGTCTGCGCGTCGGCGAGCAGGAGGACCAGCGCCTCGTCCGTCGCGCCGGCGTCGAGCTGGGCCCCGGCCCAATCTAGGTTGCGGCGGGAACCGCCCGGGATGAAGCCATGCTCGGCAAGCTCATGCGCGCCAGGCAGCAGCGGCACGTCGGCGACCTGCAGGTCGACGTCGACCCCGGACTCGGTCGCCATCCGGCCGAGGTGGCCCAGGAGGCCGAACCCCGTCACATCGGTCGCCCCCGTTGCGTCGGTGGCGAGCGCGGCCTGCGCGGCGGCGGCGTTGAGGCGGGTCATGGACGCGACGGCAGACGCCACGGTCACGCTGTCAACGGCGCCGCGCTTCAGGGCGGTCGTGACGACGCCGACGCCGAGAGCCTTGGTGAGCACCAGCGCCTGCCCGGGACGCAGGCCGGCGTTGGTGAGCATCCGGTCGGGGTGCACGTCGCCGACGACCACCAGCCCGAATTTGGGCTCCGGGTCGTCCACCGTATGCCCGCCGACAGTGAGCCAACCGCCCTCAACGCCGGCGTCCTGCGCCCCCAGCATCACATCGGTGAGGAGGTCTACGGACAGTTCGTCGGTATTCCAGCCGACAAGGTTGAGAGCGAGGAACGGCGTGCCGCCCATGGCGTAGACGTCGCTGGCGGCGTTCGCCGCGGCGATCCGTCCCCAGGTCCGTGCGTCATCGACGATGGGGGTGATGAAGTCGGTGGTCAGTACCAGCGCGCGGTCGGGCGACAGCCGCCACACGGCGGCGTCGTCACCGGTGTCCGAGCCGACCAGCAGGTCACGGTGATTTGCAGGGGACAGGCGGCGCAGGACCTGCGCCAGCTCGCCGGGCGCGAGCTTGCAAGCTCAACCGGCGCCGTGGCTGTACTCGGTGAGGCGGCGGATGCGAGGGTGAGACAAGGCGCTCCTCCTGCGGGTCGGTGGCTACCCTACGTTGGGGGTCGGTGGCTACCCTACGTTGGGACTCGGCGGAAACCCCCAAAGCGAAGGAGCCTTGTGCTTTCTGATCTTCCGGCGACCGAGCCGTTGACTGGGCAGCAGCTCGCGGAGTGGGTGCAGGACGCCCGGCAGCGGACGATGGACTTGATTGTCGACCTGGACGACGAGCAACTTCTCGGCCCGGTGCTACCGACGGTCAACCCGCTGCTGTGGGAAGTTGGGCACCTGTCGTGGTTCTCCGAGCGGTTCGTGCTGCGGGAGGCGCTTCAGGAGCCGCCGGTCCTCCCCCAGGCCGACGTGCTCTACGACTCAGGGGCGATCCCGCACGACACCCGCTGGCACCTGCAGCTGCCGACCCGCGAGCAGACGCTCGATTACATGGCGCAGGTGCGCGACCGCACGGTCGAGCGGCTGCTCGAGCCTGGCTGCACAGACGTCGTCCGGCACCTCGCGCTCTACGCCGTGCTGCACGAGGACGTGCACACCGAGGCCATCACTTACACCCGGCAGACGCTCGGCTACCCGCTGCCCCAGCTGCCCGGTCTGAGCGGCAGCACCGCAGCCGGCATCGATGCGGGTCCGCTCCCGGGCGACGTCGACGTGCCCGGCGGGACGCACCTGCTCGGCGCGCTGCGCGCGGACGCTTTCGCGTACGACAACGAGAAGTGGGCCCATCCCGTGCGGCTCGCTTCCTTCTCGATGGCACGGGCTCCGGTGACTCAGGCGGAGTTCGCCGCCTTCGTCGACGACGGTGGCTACCGTCGGCCCGAGCTGTGGGGCCCGGGGACGGCGTGGCTGCAGGAGACACGGGCCGAGCACCCGCTGTACTGGCACCGCAACGGCGAGGGCTGGCAGCGCCGCCACTTCGACACCTGGCTCGACCTCGAGCCGCACCGCCCGATCAGCCATGTCTGTTGGTGGGAGGCGGACGCTTACTGCCGCTGGGCTGGCCGGCGGTTGCCGACCGAGGCCGAATGGGAGGTGGCCGCAGGCGCCGAGTCGGCGGGCGACACCTTCGACGACGTCCGGCGCGCGCACCCGTGGGGCCGGCAACCGGCGGCGGCGGAGCACGCGAACCTCGAGTGGCGTGCGGACGGCCCGGTCGACGTCGCCGCTCATCCCGCCGGTGACAGCGCCTTCGGCATCCGGGGCCTGTTCGGCAATGTGTGGGAGTGGACGGCAGCTACCTTCTCGCCGTACCCGAACTTCGAGGCCGACGCATACGGCGACAACTCCGCGCCCTGGTTCGCAGAGGGGCGCAAAGTACTGCGCGGCGGCTCGTGGGCGACCCGGGCGCGCTACGTCCGCGTGCCCTATCGAAACTACTTCCACCCCGGCCGACGTGATGTCGTGGCGGGTTTCCGGACCTGCGCGCTCTGACGTCGTGCACCTCGAGATCGCCACGCCGGCGCCGCCGCGCTCGCGGCACGGCAACCGGGTCACCGCGGAACGCTGGGCCGCGTTGCTGCGCGGGCTTGGCCACTCGGTCAGCGTGACCACGGACTGGTCCGGTGGCGAGGCAGACGTGCTGGTGGCGCTGCACGCGCGGCGCAGCGCGGACTCCGTGCGGGCCTTTACCGCAGCGCACCCGGGCCGGCCGGTCGTGCTCGCGCTGACCGGCACCGACCTCTACCAAGACCTCGCATCCTCAGTGGTGGCCCAGGAAGCGGTGCGCGCGGCAGCCGCGTTGGTGGTACTGCAGGCCAAGGCGTACGACGTCTTGCCGGAATCGCTGCACGAACGGGTCCACGTCATTCACCAGTCCGTCGTCACCCCGGGCCGGCGCGCACGGACGGGGCCGCACTTCGAGGTGGCCCTGCTCGCGCACCTACGGGAGGTGAAAGACCCGTTCCTGGTTGTGGCCGCGCTCAGCCTGCTCCCGCCATCGTCCCGCGTGCGGGTGACGCACCTGGGTGCGGCGCTGGACCCCGGAACGGCTGAACGGGCGGAGCAGGCGGCGGCTGCGGACCCGCGGTACCGCTGGCGTGGTGACGTGCCGCGACCCGAGGCGCTGCAGCTGTTGGCCGACAGCGACCTCCTAGTGCTGACCTCCCGGCTCGAGGGCGGCGCTAACGTCGTGTCGGAGGCGCTGGCGAGCGGCGTGCCCGTCGTGGCCACCCGCGTCGACGGCTCCGTCGGGCTGCTCGGCGCCGACTACCCCGGGTTCGTCGGCGTCGGGGACGCGGTCGGGCTGGCGCAGCTGCTCGAGCGGGCGGCGAGCGACCAGCAGTTCCTCGACGACCTCACCCGGCAGGTCGAGGCGCGCCGCCACCTCGTCGCGCCCGAACGTGAGCGGAAGGCCTGGGCCGAGCTGCTTGCCGCCGTGTGCCCGACCCCACTGGGCGACCCGGCCCAAACCTGAGAAGTCGAGGTCCACCGACCAGACCAGCAACACGTAAGGCGAGCCGAACGGGTCCTGTCAGAGGTAGGGGCAGATCTGGTCAGCGTCCTGCGAGGCGGGTGGTGCTGCGGCGACGG
>JAABVA010003103.1_pt1 | contig 16049 bp, 18 predicted proteins | sample 5560331 | NCBI WGS metagenome assembly JAABVA01 (sample SAMN12812661, study PRJNA571458) | rock metagenome | isolation source: Antarctica rocks | place: Antarctica: Victoria Land, Mt New Zealand sud | collected 2016-01-07 | reverse complement strand
GAAATCTCTGTAGAGCTCTGAAATCACTAAGATAACAAAATGAGACTGAAAGTTTGATATATCTTCTCAATCTGTTTTGACAACAATGAGATAGAAAATGAAGACATACTTTTTCTGACTTAATTTGAATGAATATCTCTTAGGTTTTGAACTTAAGTGTCATATCATTAAATCACAAGACCTTTCACTGACTGATAAGATTCATAAGATTTATAAAATGAATAAATTTCAGTGTTAAAAGTAACTTTATAAGTCTGTTGACAGCTATGTTGTTTGTTAAAATGTAATTAAAATGAATAAGCTCATGAAATTTAACTTCTTTTATGAAGTGATGATGTATATCAATATACTTTATATAAACATAAAATTCAGAGTTCTTAGTCAAGACTATAGCTTTCTAATTATTTATTCAAATTATAACTGTTTTAAATCTCTTTAATTTTAACTTTTTAAGTAATCTTTACATTCACACTGCTTTCTTTATAATCTCTGTTAAGATCATATACTTCACTTTATAAAAAAATAAGATGACTATTCTTTATCTTTTTAAACTTTAAAATACTGATTTATTAATTATTTTAAATATATATTCTGATGTAAATCTTCTTAATTCAAGATCTTCTTCTCAGTCTGAATCTAAATATTTTAGTAATTTAAGTTAATTACTCAATTTGTACTTAAGAACAACATTTAAAATTTCTTATACATATTAAAATACTCACTTTAGAGTCTTTCAATGTATGTTGTTAAAGTTATGTGCAAACTGACTAAGAGTTAACATCATATATGTAATGTTGAATTAAATTTATGTCATAATATATATAAAAGATTCTATAATCTTCTAATATTAAGTTATTAACTTCAATTTAACTATTCTAATAATCTTTATAAGATAAGCTCTGAGTTTCATTGAAGTTATGACTGTCTTAATATTCTGTAGACTAAAGTCTTTAAGTATCTTTGTAAAATAAGTTTTTTAAGACAGAATAAATATTTATAAAGTTCTATTTTATGTAATTAACATTTTTAAATAATGCTTACATGCTCTGCAGTTAGTCATTTTAAAATGATTACTTAATTTAATTTTAAAATCTAAAATTTTGTTCTTATCTAATCTGCATATAAGAATATCATCAACATATACAGCAATGAATAAAGTATCATTTCTAAACACATTATTGTTTATGTAAATCTGTATGTATCTGAGACTGTCAAGAAATTGATGCATTATCTTATATTAAAGATAGAAAAACTATTTTAACTTATATAAAGCTTTCTTTAATTTATATATCTTTTTTTTCTTTTTCTTATATTCATTAAGTTAAATCACATAAACTTTTTCTTTTAAATTACTGTGTAAGAAAGTTATTTTAATGTTTATTTGTTTTAATTTATAGTTATAAAACATAACTATGATGAAGATAACTTTATAAATCATAGATTTAACAATCATTACAAAGATCTCTTTGTAATTAATTTTAAATCATTATTTAAATTCTTTAACTACTCATCAAGTCTTATACTGTAGAATTGAGTTGTCAGATTCTTTTTTATAATAATAGATTTATTTAATTCTTAAAGCTCATTAATTAAGTAACAATGTCTTTAAAGTTTATGTAAAGTTAATTATTAATGAGTTATACTCACTATTCATTGCTTTCTTTCAATCTTTTAATTTGTAACTTTCAATTATCTGTTTAAATGTCTAAAATTCATTCTTAAAGTCTTTTTTCTTTTCTATGACATCAATAATTGCATTAAACACAATTAAATAGATTATAATTACTTTAAATCTTAACTTTATAGAAAGTTATCTTTCTCTTTTAAAGCATCAAGACTCAACTGATACTGATTTATTAATTATAAAGAAAATATTTATAATATCTTCTTTTTCTTTTTTCATTTTTTTTAACTGATTTGACAATATCAGTATGAAAGAGTATGATGATATGTATTTCAGAGACAGTGACAATGATGAAAGTTAAAAAGAAGATAAAAAAGATAGCTATATATTTTTTTGTTTTACATTAATAGTATGAAGTTGAGTAACTTTAGAAATTGAAACTGCAACTTTAATGTCATAAATTAATAAATCTTTATCAAACTGCACATTTCTTATTCTAATTATTTAATCTATCTTTTTCTTTTCAGAAAGTTATACTCTATATTAATTTCTTTCTTTATATTTAACAAGAATTTTTTTATTGCTCTAAGATTCAAATTTAATTCTCATTATTTAGATCTTCTTTGAAATATGCACATATGCTATGCATTTAAAACATCAAAGATGTTTAAAATCAATGAGATTTGTTAATTTATTCTTATTAAAAGATTTAAACAGTAGCTAAATTAAGATCTTGTTGTTTTTAAAAGCTGATGTTGAGAATTAATTAAGAAGATAATATACTGTTTTAACAGTCTTTAATCATAAAGTTTTAAAGACTTTACTATTCAGAATTATAATTTTAACTTTTACTGTCAAAAATTCATTACTTCTTTCTGTCACCTCATTCTGCTTCAGTTCATAAGAGACTGTTGTTTTATAAATAATTTCTAGATTTTATAATCATTTAATGATGAGTTCACTCTTAAATTTCTTTTCATTATCAAGTCATATCTATACAATTCATAAATTCATCTGAATAAAAAGCATATTAAGAAATTATTCAATTTTGTCTTTTATCTGATCTTTTATTTTCATATTACAAATGTATCATCAGTGAGTAAGATCATTCATGAAGACTATATATTATAAGAACTCATCATATACTTTCAGTGTGATGAGACTAACAACATTAATGTAAATCAGTTTGATCATCTTTGTAACTCAGTTTTGTAATTTTCTTAAGATCTTCTTCTTTTAATTTGCTCTCATACAGACATCACATAAATGTAACAGTGTTTTCATAAGTTCTTATAAGTTAAGTTTCACTATTCTAAGATTTTTTAACACATTATCAAGACTTAAATTCTCTATATAATTAAGATATTGATATTAAGTAGTTCTTGAGATCTTGTTATCTTTAATGACTAACATAATCTTATTTTTGTCTACAGAATTTTTCATCATTAAAATTTAAAAATAATATAGCTTATCTTTATGTACTGTGTGATCAAGCATATTCTTTACTTTATTCTTTAAACATAATAATTCATTCTTGATTTTAATTAATATCTTTTTCTTTTTAACTGTTTCAATTAAGAAGAGATTGAGCTCTATATTAAATATAAGATAAACATTCATTAAAATGATATTTTAAGTCTTTTCATCACTGTTCTTTAACTATAAGTTAATCATTTCTATTTTTTAAGCATACATCACTTCAGACACTCTTCTTATAGAGAGTTTCTTATTGAATGTTTTGATTAAGCTAAATGCAGAGATATTACAGCATATATATTGTATTACATTAAAGTTAGCTATTCATGACATCTTATTAATCATAAGACTATAATTCTCTATTATAGTTAAGATTACTGAGTTCTCATTATACTGTTTATCTTTAAAATTTAAAATTTTCTCTTTTTCTTTTTCTTTCTTCTTTTTAGTCTCTTACTTCTTCTTTATCTCTTTAAACATCTTTTTCAGATATAACTTTCAGCAATTATTCTTGAAGTGAACTGCTTTCTTACAATAAATATATATCTCATTTTCATTCTTACTTTTATTAACATTTCTCTTCTTATTCTTTTTCTTCTTATCTTTATAATTTCTCTTTTTACTCATTAAAACAAGCTTCTCATTTCTTTCTTTAAGACACTCTTCATCAATTAGTTTGACAATTAAGTTATTAAGAAATAAAATTACATTATAAGTCTTAAAGTGTTTCATCATTACTTATTGAGAATAGAAGAATTCTAGATTTAATAGAAAAGTAATGATCTTCAGAATTTCATCAATAATAAAATTAGAGATCACAATTTCTCTTAAGAGTGTTTTATACTTTAAAGTATAAGCATTAACAGAGAAGTATTGATTGAGTTGACAGACATATAAATTATTAAATAGAATGTATTTGAGATTAAATCTATAAGATAGATAGAGATATATAAGATGATTTTATATCTTTTTTGCTGTTTTTATATTATCTATGATGACAGTGATCTTTAAGCTGACAGTAAAAATAATAATAACTGTAATCTTGTTGTTTTGTGTGATTCAGTCAGCTTAAGTAATGTTGATTAAGATTATTAATGTAATTGTCATTATTTTAAATATAAATTCTTCAGTCATTACTGACTAACTTAAAATATCTGACTTTGATGAAGATTCAACATCACTTTTTACTATTAAATCTTATAATTCAGTACTCATCAAACTGTATTTAATCAACATTCTTCATGATAAGTAGTTTGCTGATTTCTTAAGTTTTGTAACTTTTGAAAACATAAGATCATATGACATCATAATCATTTTGTATAATGAAAACATCTAAATTAATGATGAAGTTATTTTTAACATAAAGATTTAACTTTAAAATGATTGTAAAAGTTGTTTTTAACTGTTTTATTCATGAATTTATAACAGTTTGATGTGAATAACTTCTCATTATATATTGAATTTACTTTATCTCTTAAGACTCTTTTTAATGTTCATGAAATGACAGCAACAATGAGATGTTTTTTCTTTTATTGTTTTAAATAAAAGCAAATGACTTAATGAATGAATTTTAAAGAATATCAATATACATTCAGGCTCATAATCTGTCAAATATAGAAGAAGTAACTAGTGAAATGAATATATAATTATAAGTGTCTAGCTACTCTATGAAAATGTAACTCTATAAGAAGATCTTTAATCAGCAAAAGAAAAAACTTTTATTTATAGTAAACTGTTTATTCTAGCAAACTTCACATGTTTTTAAAATCTCTGTAGAGCTTTAAATCACTAAGATAACAGAATGAGACATGACATTTTGACATACTTTCTCAGGCTGTTTCAGCAACAGTGAGATAAGGTAAAAAACAAAATCTTATAGTGTCTCATCAACTTTAAAAGTCTATAAGATGATATTAAAACATCTTTAACTCAATTTAAATAAGTATCTTTGAGGTGTTGAAACCTTAATTATTCTATCACTAGATCACAGAACCTTTGTTAGTGATTGATTAAATTGATAAGATTGATAAAATAAGTAAATTTCAGTGTTAAAAGTGACTTTGTAAGTCTGTTAACAACTATGTTGTTTGTTAAGATGTAATTGAGATAAATAAGTTTGTAAAATTTAACTTCTCTTATAAAATGATGATGTATGTCAATGTGCTTTGTACAGACATAAAATTCAGAGTTTTTAGTTAAGATTATAGCTTTCTGATTATTCATTTAAATTATGACTGTCTTAAATCTCTTTAACTTTAACTCTTTAAGTAATCTCTGCATTCACACTGTTTTCTTTGTAGTCTTTATTAAGATCATATATTTCACTTTATAAAAGAATAAAATGACTGTTCTTTGTCTTTTTAAACTTCAGAATACTGATTCATTAATCATTTTAAATATATATTTTAATGTAAATCTTCTTAATTCAAGATCTTCTTCTCAGTCTGAATCTGAATATTTTAGCAATTTAAGTCAATTACTTAATTTGTACTCAAGAACAACATCTAAAATTTCTTACACATATTAAAATATTCATTTTAGAGTCTTTCAATGTATGTTGTTAAAGTTATGTGCAAACTGACTAAGAGTTGACATCATATATATAATGTTGAGTTAAATTTATGTCATAATATATATAAAAGATTCTATGATCTTCTAATATTAAGTTATTAACTTCAATTCAGCTATTCTAATAATCTTTATAAGATAAGCTCTGAGTTTCATTGAAGTTGTAACTGTCTTAATATTCTGTAGACTAAAGTCTTTAAGTATTTCTGTAAAATAAGTTTTTTAAGATAGAATAAATATTTATAAAGTTCTATTTTATATAATTAACATTTCTAAATAATACTTACATGCTCTGCAGTCAGTCATTTTGAAATGATTACTTAATTTAATCTTAAGATCTAGAATTTTGTTCTTATCTGATCTGCATATGAAATATCATCAACATATACAGCAATGAATAAAGTATCATTTCTAAATACATTATTGTTTATGTAAATCTGTGTGTATCTGAGACTGTCAAGAAATTGATGCATTATCTTATATTAAAGATAAGAAAACTATTTTAACTCATATAGAGCTTTCTTCAATTTATACATCTTTTCTTTCTTCTTCTCATATTTATTAAGTTAAATTACATAGATTTCTTCTTTCAAATCATTGTGTAAGAAAGCTGTTTTGATGTTTATTTGTTTTAATTTATAGTTGTAAAATGTAACTATGATAAAGATAACTTTATAAGTCATGAATTTAACAATCATTGCAAAGATCTTTTTGTAATTAATTTTAAATTGTTATTTAAATTCTTTGACTATTCATTGAGTCTTATACTGTAAAATTGAGTTGTCAGATTCTCTTTTGTAATAATAGACTCATTTATTTCTTAAAGCTTGTCAATTAAATAATAATGTCTTTAAAGTTCATGTAAAGTTAATCATTAATAAGTTATACTCATTATTCATTGCTTTCTTTCAGTCTTTCAACTCATAACTTTCAATTATCTGTTTAAGATTCACTCTCAGAGTCTTTTTTCTTTTTTATGACATTGATAATTACATTAAACACAATCAGATAGATCATAATTGCTTTAAGTTTTAACTTTATAAAGAATTGTCTTTCTCTTTTAAAGTATCAAGACTCAGCTGATACTGATCTGTTAATTGTAAAGAAAATATCTGTAACATATTTTTTATTTTTTTTTATTTCTTTTAACTGATTTAACAATATCAATATGAAAAAGTATGATGATATGTACTCTGAAGACAGTGACAATGATAAGAATTAAAAAGAAAACAAAAAAAATAATTATATATCTTTTTGTTTTGTATTAATGATGTGAAGTTGAGTGACTTTAAAAATTGAGACTGCAACTTTAACATTATAGATTGATGAATCTTCATCAAACTATACATTTCTTGCTTTAATTACTCAATCTGTCTTTCTCTTTTCAGAAAGTTATACTTTATATTGATTTTTTTCTTTATATTCAACAAGAATTCTCTTATTACTTTAAGATTCAAATTTAGTCTCTGTTATTTAGATCTTCTTTAAAGTATGTATATATGCTGTGCATTTAAAACATTAAAGATATCTAAAATTAATAAGATTTGCTGATTTATTCTTATTAAAAGATTTAAACAGTAGCTGAATTGAGATCTTGTTGTTCTTAAAAGCTGACATTGAAAATTAATTAAAAAGATAATATACTGTTTTAACAGTCTCTAATCATAAAGTTTCAAAGACTTCACTATTTAAAATCATAATTTTAATTTTTATTGTCAAAAATTCATTACTTCTTTTTGTCATCTCATTCTGCTTCAATTTATAAGAAACTGTTGTTTCATAGATAATTTCTAGACTTCATATTCATTTAATGATGAGCTTACTTTTAAATTTCTTTTCATTGTCAAGTCATATCTATACAATTCATAAATTCATCTGAATAAAAAGCATATTAAGAAACTGTTCAATTTTATCTTTTATCTGACCTTTCATTTTCATATTACAAATGTATTGTCAGCAGATAAGATCATCTGTGAAGACTATATATTATAAGAACTCATCATATGCTTTCAGCATAATGAGATTAACAACATTAATGTAAATCAGTTTAATCATCTTTATAACTCAGTTTTGTAATTTTCTTAAGATCTTCTTCTTTTGATTTGCTCTCATGCAGACATCACACAAATGTAATAATGTTTTCATAAATTCTTATAAGTTAAGCCTCACTATTCTGAGATTTTTTGACACATTATCAAGACTTAAATTCTTTATATAATCAAGATATCAATATTAAGTAGCTTTAAAGATCTTATTATCTTTAATAACTGACATGATCTTATTCTTGTTTACAGAATTTCTCATTATTAAAATTTAAAGATAATATAATTTGTCTTTGTATACTTGTTACAGCCATCATCCTGATAGGCTCATTGAACATATAGGTTCAGTGAACTACACCTTGAAGGTGTACAGCTCAGTATAAGCTCATGATGCTCATGAGTGAGCTGAGTGAGCTGACTTACAGTGCTCATGAATGAGCAAGGTGAGCAGTCTGATATATATACAGATTATCTCTCTTAAGAAGATAAATGTATTCAATGCAATCATTACTTAGCATACTACTAGCTACTGATTAACTCAACATGCCTGAAATCCTCTTATATCACAAGCTCTAATTTCTAGCCTCTATATCAGAGAAATCTCTGGTCAGAATGTAACATGTTGAACATTCTTACAATATAAGACATGTCAGTCAGCACACAGAAAACAGCCTTCATCAGCATGATCAATCTTCAGAATCTTGAAGATCTATGAGAGATGAACAACATACTGAAGATACTGATGCTGAATGTGTTCAGCAGTGAACATAAAAAGTTATGAAGCTTCTTGACAAAGCTCAATCTATACATAGATTTCAATCAGAAGAAGTTCAACTTTGAAATGAACAAAGATCTGTACACAGTAGCCTATCTTAAGAATGCAGTGTTTGACTGAGTCAATCTTAAACTGCATGAGTTTCTAGATAAGTCATCAAAGAAATGAGATGTCAATGAAGAGTTGATCTTCAGTGACTTCAAGAAGTTCAAGAAAGAACTTTAAAAGACTTTTGAAGTGATTAATGAGAAAAGAGCAGTGAAATGATGACTTCACATGTTAAAGATGAACAAGTCAGTAATTAAGTACTCAGTGAAGTTTCAGTGCATTGTGACCTTAACTGACTGAGATGATGATGTCTTAATATTGCAATACTATTGAGAATTAAGTGAAGATATTAAAGATAAAATAGCCTGAAGAGACTGTTCTGAAGAACTTTAAGAGATGATAAATATCTTCATTAACATTGACAGTTGATAGTGAGAACAACAGATGAAGAAGACAGAACCTTATACAGCTTTAAGAATGTAAGAATGATGATTCATCATCAGAATGTGAGAAGATTCAATGAATCTCAACAATATTGAGAAGTATGATCAGAAGTCATGAGCTAGGTCAGTGAAGCATGAGTGTTATGATAGACAACTCACTAAGTCTTATATTTAACAAGCAGAGACTTGTGAATGTTATAACTGTGATAAATCTGAACATCTTGCCAGAGATTGCAAGAAATCTCAATGACAGAGAAAAGAAGTTGCAATAGTGAATTCAGTGATAATGCATGATTAACTGAGCTGAACAGTCTGCTATGATGATAACTGCTTTGTGCACATGAGCAGCAAAGACAGAGTCAGATGATGATCACAGAAGCTTAAGAAGAGACACAGTACTGATTATGTCACAATAAGTGAATTGAAGAGATTAACTATTTTAGAGAAAGTTGTCAGAGATAATTCAGATAAGATTGAAGAGACTGATGCTTACAGAACTCAGAAGACAGACACTGCAGAAGCTTAAGAACAAGAAGATCTTATCTGAATGTATCTGAATTTGAATGTGAATTCAGAGAATGTTGACAACTAAGAAGTTGACATGAGACTCAAGCAGAACTATGAGTATCTCAAGAATTGATGTCTAAAATGATGTAAAAGTCTGTTAGAAGAGCAGCAGCAAACACTTTAAGAAGAAGTCACTGCTAGCAAATGACATAAAGTGAAAACAGCAGCTGTACAGCTAGAAGAGCTGATAACAATGATATGATTTGCAATATAAGATCATGAAATGTCAAAGTGATCAAGAAAAGGTCATGAAATTGAGATATGTTTATTCACAGACTATGTGATGCTCACAGAAGAACATTGAATGCACACAGAAAAGTATATGTCATCTGAGTTTCTCAACAAAGTAAAAGCACTAAAGAACCTCATTCAACATGAATATGATCAGTATGAGATGTACTGACACTTGAAATAAATCATCAGAAAAGAAACTGATGACTATACAAAACTGATCATGACTGATGAAGAATCAGCATGATTCAAAGAACTGTGAAGAAAGTTTACTGAATTATAAGACAAATTTTGAAGTACAGGCTGAGCTTAAGGGACTTCAATAGAAGCTAAGAGCTTAGAGAAGTCAAAAAATCTCAAGCTTTCTCAGTAAAATTAAAGACAAAGAAGCTTCTAATGTCTTAATGAACTGACAATGATTAAAAGATATGAATTGACATTGAGATACTGCTGAAGAAATGACTTTAAGTGATGATAGATTTGAGAGCAACTGATAACTTTATCTCACAAAAAGCAATTAAACAGCTAGAATTAACACTGTGATGAGTGTCTAAGCTTACACAAGTATATATGATCAACAGAGAATACAAATGAATTTATAAAGAAGTTTATATTAAAGTTATAATAAAGAATGATTCACAGAAATTGAGACTAGATGTTCTTAAGTTAGTTAAGTATGATGCTATACTAGAAATGCCCTGATTACACAAAAAGAACTCACAGATTAACTGAATCAACAAAGAACTTTATGCAACAGAGAATGCATATGATGTCTCTGAACAACTAAAAAAGAGCTTATCAGAGCATAAGCCTTGAGATTATGAGATATTGTTATTAGAGAAAAGAGAATCAAAGTGAATGTTACTTTATCTTATGAGTGAGAATCAGCTGAAGAAAGTTCAGAACTATCTTGTTGAGAATTTAAAGAGAGAATTCATTAAATCATTAAAGTCATTGACAGAATATCTGATTCTGTTTGTATCAAAGAAGAATGACATCAAGTAACTTTATGTTGACTATAGACAACTCAATGAGATAACTCATCAAGATAGTTATTCTTTACTGCTGATAGAAGAGTTGCAAGACAGACTAGAGAAAATCAAGTGATTCATGAGCCTAGATCTGAAGAAAGTGTACTACTGTGTATGCATGAAGAAGAATGAAAAATGAAAAATGACATTCTAAATGAGATATGAACACTATGAGTACATTGTTATGTCATTTAAGCTTAAAAACATCTTAGTTACCTTTCAGAGACTCATCAATGACATGTTAAGAGAATATCTCAATGATTTTGTAATTACATATCTTGACAATATTCTAATCTATTCAGATGACCTTGAAATGCACCATAAACATGTGCACAAGATTCTAGCAAAGCTCAATGAACAAGTTATGTATGTGAAAAAGTCAAAAAACAGATTCAAAATCAAGAAAATACAGTTTCTAGAATATGTCATTTGATCTGATCAGATTAAGAAAGACCTCAAAAAAATAAAGACAGTCTGAGACTGATCTACACTGTAAAAAGTCAAGAAAGTACAAGCCTTTCTAGGGCTGACAAACTACTATTGAAAGTTCATATTGAATTATGCAAGAATTGTGAAATCTCTTATGTGTTTGACATGCAAGGATGAGAAATGACATTGAGATAAAGAACAGAAGAATGCATTCTGTGCATTAAAGAAAAGCCTTAATGAAATGACACATCTGTGAATACTCAATCAAGCATGCAAAAAGATACTGAAAACTGACACATTGAATTTTGCAGTTGAAGCATATCTATATCAGATTGAAGATGAGCAGAAGAAGTCTATTATGTATTGATTCAGAAAGTTGTCAGGATCTGAGAAAAGATATAAGATTCATAACAAGAAACTTCTTGCAATAGTAAAAGCACTGCAAGATTGAAGATCTTATTTTGCAGATATAAGCAAGTCTATTCAGATCTTTATGAATCATAAGAATCTGAGGAACTTTGTGACAATTAAGTAACTGAATTGATGACAGATTTGCTGAGTGAAACAGTTAGCAGACTTTGAATTTCAGATTTATTATAAGAAGAATAATAAGAATGATGGTGCAGACACTTTAAGTAGATGATCTGATCACAAAGAAGTGAAAATGATTCATGCTGAAATTCTGCATAAAGATGAGAAGAAAACACTCATGAAAGGCTTAGCAGTGACATTCAAGATGAAGAATGCTTTTTTAATGAATGATAAATTCATTAAAGTATGTCATGACAGCAGGGCTGATGAACATCTAGAAGTCAAATGTACAGAAGATCTTGTATAAAGAAGATGTAACATAGACAATCTTTGCAATTGAATTATGAAATACATTGCTAAATGTGATTCATGCTGATGCAATAAGATTCAGAGAGATAAGTATTATGATGAAGTAACATGACTAAATGCACTGAATGTGCTCTGAGAGTCTGTTATTATGAACTTTATCATTAAGTTATTAAAGTTCAAGAACTCAGCATGAGAAGTTAGATTCAACAGCATATTGATTATAGTGAATAGATTAACAAAGTACATGATGTTCATTTCATTCAGAGAGACTGTGACAGCATCAGTATTGATGTACATCATACTGTGAGAATTGATTAACAATCATGAACTATCAAAGAAATTTATTACTGACAGAGATAAGCTGTTCATGAGCAAGTTCTGAAAAATGCTCACAGCAGAACTTGAGATAAAACATAAGATGTTGATGACATATCATTTACAGATGAATGAACAGAGTAAATGAATAAATCAGACAGTTAAGATGTACTTGTGACACTATGTTAACATAAAACAAAACAATTGAATATAACTGCTGTCAATGGCACAGTTCATGTACAACAATGTGTGAAATGAAACCACAGAAAAGACATCATTTGAGGCAAACTATAAATATTATTCAGAGATTTGAAGAGATCTGTGAGTGCATGAATCTTAAAGTTAGAAAGCAATGTTGAACATTGTGAAGCTCAAGAAACTGCATACTGATCTTATAAAGAGAATTGAAGGGCAGAAGAAATGAATAACAGAGATAAAATCATATGAGATTGATGAAAGAATATATCTATGAATGAACAACATATGAACAAAGAAGAAGAGCAAGAAACTCATGAACAAGAACATTGAGTCATTTATGATCAAGAGAAACATCAAGAAACTAAGTTATGAGTTAGACTTACTTTAGAAAATGTGAATACACTTAATATTTTACACATCAATGCTTCAACAATGCAATCAATTCATATCACTTCAAGTCACATCAATGTCTGTTGAACTCAAAACTGAATATGAAGTAGAGAACATTCTAGAAAAGAGAATGATTAGTGAGAAAGCTCATTATCTTGTTAAATGAAAAGAATATGATGCTTTAAAAAGCATATGAAAATTCAAGAATAACTTACTTAACTGCACAAGAATGCTTCAGCAGTTTGAGAAGAGAAGGCTGCAGAGATAAGATTATCTCAGAAATTTGAGAATAAGAGATTTGAAGAATTAGAGTCATTCTTATCTCTGAAAACATCATCATTATCATCAGTAAGTTTGCAGACAAGACAGAGTGTCTTCTCAGCAACTTTATCTTTTGTATATTTTAATATTTTATGAAGACAAGTAACTCTAGCAAGAGCCTGTGTCAGTTCTTTCTCAGCAATAGACAGATTGAACTTGAGTTTATTGTGTATATGATTCAGAGATTCTCATGACACATCAACACATGAATGATCACAGCAAACACACTCAGCACACTTAGAATGATTCTTCATCTTTATGCAGAGAATTGAGAGACTGAAACAGTGAAGACAGACAGTTAACACTGAATCATTGTCTTTATTAATGAATTGATAAAGACAAAGACAATTGTATGTTTTGAATGACTTCATTATGAAAAGCTTACAAATTACAAAGGCAGAAACTTTCATTTAAATAGGTTCTAGAGAATTAGCATCTGAGAAGAAAGAATGATGTTATGATCATTGTTCTGATAGACTCATTGAATGTGTAGATTCAGTGAACTATGCTTTGAAGATATACAGCTCAGTATAAGCTCATGATGCTCACAAGTGAGCTGAGCAAGCTGGCTTACAGTACTTATAAGTGAGCAAGATGAGCAGCCTGATATATATACAGATTATCTTTCTTAAGAAGATGAGCATGTTCAATGCAATCATTACTTAACATACTACTAGCTACTGATTAACTTAATGTGCCTAAAACTCTCTTATATCACAAGCTCTAACCTCTAGCCTCTATACCAGAGGAATCTCCAGTCAGGATGTAACAATACTGCATAATTAAGTGTATTCTTTACTTTATTCTTTAAATGTAATAATCTGTTCTTGATTTTAATCAATATTTCTTTCTTTTCAGTCATTTCAATTAAGAAGAGATTGAGCTCTATATTAAATATAAAATAAACATTTATTAAAATAATATTTTAAGTCTCTTCATTACTGTTCTTTAGCTATAAATCAATCATTTCTATTTCTTAAGCATACATCACTTCAGACACTCTTCTTATAGAAAGTTTATTATTGAATGTTTTGATTAAGCTAAATGCAGAGAGATCACAGTATATATATTGTATTGTATTAAAGTTAGTTATTTATGACATCTTATTAATTACAAAACTATAATTCTTTATTGCAGTCAAGATCACTGAGTTCTCATTATATTACTTATCTTTAAAATTTAAAAATTTCTTTTTTTTTTCTTTTTCTTCTTTTTAGTCTCTTGCTTCTTCTTTATCTCTTTTAATATCTTTTTTAAATGTAATTTTCAGTAATTATTCTTAAAGTGAACTGCTTTCTTACAGTAAATATACATCTCATTCTTACTTTTATTTTTATTAATATTTCTCTTCTTATTCTTCTTCTTCTTATCTTTATAATTTTTCTTTTTACTCATTAAAACAAGCTTCTCATTCTTTTCTTTAAGACACTCTTCATCAATTAGTTTAATGATCAAATCATTAAGAAATAAGATTACATTATGAGTCTTAAAGTATTTCATCATTACTTATTGAGAATAGAAGAATTTTAGATTTAATAAAAAAGTAATGATCTTCAGAATTTTATTAATAACAAAACTGAAGATTAAAATTTCTCTTAAGAGTGTCTTATACTTTAAAGCATAAGCATTGACAGAGAAGTATTGATTGAGTTGATAAATATATAGATTATTGAATAGAATGTATTTAAAATTAAATTTATAAAATAGATAGAGATATATAAAATGATTTTACATTTTTTTTGCTGTTTTCATGTCATCTATGATGACAGTGATCTTTAAGTTAACAGTAAAAATAATAATAACTGTGATCTTATTGTTTTGTGTAATTCAGTCAGCTTAAGTGACATTGATTAAGACTATTGATATAATTATTATTATTTTAAATATAAATTCTTCAGTCATTAATGACTAACTTAAAACATTTAACTTTAATGAAAGTTCAACATTACTTTTTATTATTAAATCTCATAATTCAGCACTCATCAAACTGTATTTAATCAACATTCTTTATAACAGATAATCTGTCAATCTCTTAAGTTTTGTAACTTTTGAAAATGTAAGGTCATATGACATTGTGATCATTTTATATAATGAAAACATTTAAATTAATGACAAAGTTGTTTTCAATGTAAAGATCTAACTTTGAAATGATTATAAAGATTGTTTTTGACTGTTTTATCTGTGAATTTATAACAATTTAATGTAAATAACTTCTCATTATACATCAAACTCACTTTATCTCTTAAGACTCTTTTTAACATTCATGAAATGATGATAACAACAAGATGTTTTTTCTTTTACTGTTTTGAATAAAAGTAAATGACTTAATGAATAAATTTCAAAGAATATCAATATATATTTGAGCTCATAATCTGTCAAATATAGAAGAAGTGACTAATGAAATGAATGTGTAATTATAAGTGTTTAGCTACTTTATGAAAATGTAGCTCTATAAGAAGGCCTTCTATCAGCAAAAGAAAAAACTTTTATCTGTAGCAAACTGTTTGCTCTAGCAAACTCTGCATGTTTCTGAAATCTCTGTAGGGCTCTGAAACCACTAAGGTAACAAAATGAGGCTGAAAGTTTGACAGATAACAGCTGACACTGACTCGAATAAGCATTGAGTAAACTGTGTGTACTAGACCGGTTCATGCGTAAGGTACTTGCACGTGGGACACAAGGTTGCCTACAGGGCGATTTACGCCCAATGGAAGATGGAAGCACTCGGGAGTCGTTCTTTTTCCGAAGAGG
>JAABVA010003100.1_pt1 | contig 16059 bp, 8 predicted proteins | sample 5560331 | NCBI WGS metagenome assembly JAABVA01 (sample SAMN12812661, study PRJNA571458) | rock metagenome | isolation source: Antarctica rocks | place: Antarctica: Victoria Land, Mt New Zealand sud | collected 2016-01-07 | reverse complement strand
GAGCTCAAAAATGTGAAAGCTTATTGATATATTAGTTATAATAAATTACACCTTAACTAGCCATATAGGGATAAATTACATGGTCGCAAGATATATTACTGAATAAGTTATGAAAATCATGACTTTTTGTGAAGGTGCGTGTTAGAAACACACATTAGTAAGCATGTGTATGTGCTTACTAAGCACATACACATGCTTACTAAGACTATATATAACTCACAAAAAACTCATAACTCTACACAGGTCAGGTTGAATTAACCTGCACTCAACTCAGCTGAATAAAAGTTAGCTCAACTCAACTCAATACTTGAACTCAACTCTGATCTGTGTGACCTATAGGCAACCTGCGCACCCAGCCTATAATTTAGACACAGAATTCTCATTTTACAATTATATATAACTTAAATGTCAAGAATTTTCTGTGTCTCTCTTAAGTTCTTAACTTTAAACATGCTCATAAGAGCTTGCTTAAATCAGAGAATGTATAACAGATTTGTTGAAATTACAATAATATTATTTATATAAAGAAGCAGCATAATTCTTTTAATGCTGTAAAGAAAAAGACAGAGATTAGTTTTACTTTAATGAAAACTTAACTTAAGCAGTTTAATAATACATTATTTATGTCAGTTCTGTGCAATTTGCTTAAGATCATAAAGGCTGTACAGTATGTGCAAAACATAATTAAATGTGATATTAACTTTAAAAAAAGATGTTATATAAATTGTTTTCTTCAGAAAGAATTCTGTAAAGATGTTATTGATATTTACTTGATGACACTTTAAATTCTTAAGTGTAATGATAGTCAGAAAGACTTACAGAGTGTTAAACTTAATAATGAGAGTAAAAATGTTTTTATAATCAACATTATATATTTATAAGAAGTCTTTTGTCACAAATCTTATCTTAAGCTTATTTAAAAATCTGTTGATGTTCAGCTTAAGTTTAAAGATTTATTTACTGATCATAATGTTAACTCTTCTTAATGACACAGTCTCTTCTTATATTTCATTTATCATCAAGACTGTCAGCTCTATATAAATGATATTCTTTTACATTTCTTCTTAGATTGAGTCTTTCACTGCTTCAGCATAGATAACAGATGTTAAAATGTTAAATTTAATTATAGAATCTTCTTTATCTGTAAAGAATGCTGTAAATGTCAGTATAATTCTTAATATTTTAATTAAGAACTTATCTGTATCTTAATTGTCATTGTTATTGTCTCTTTTTCATTTTAAAATCTCAACATACAGAAAGATTCTAACTTCTTTAAGTGTCACTATCTTAACTTAATCAATGTTGATCTTCTTATTTAATGACTTGTCTAAATTAACTGCAGTTAACTTAATCTCTGTTACAGTCTTCTAAGCCTAATGGCTAAAAGCTATAACTCTAATGATAAAACTATGAAATGAGTGAAAGATGAGTGAATGTAAGAGCTACAATGACTACTTAAATAGTAGCTAAGCAACTCACTAAGACACATGGCTGAGTTCATGTGACTAAATGACTAAGTAGACTATTCATCTAATAGGTGAAGGTGATGGCAGCAAGATAAGCTGTAATTAGGTAATAATTCTGACAAGTGTTATAAACAAAAGAAACTGCAATGCTCTCATTACTATATCTTTATTTGAATAGTCTGTGCTCTATGAGCTTAAAAATGTGATGATGATGCTAAGCTTGTGAGATAGTGTCAAGACATTATGACTGAATGACTTGATGATGATGTGATATTGAGACATCTTAAAATTAATTGAATAGTAAGATGTTAATGAGATAATAGTGTGAGCAAAATGCTTGCATAAGTCATGAATTATTAAGTAAGACTTTGTGCTGTAAGAAGAAGATGTGATGAGCTTCTTTTATATAGATATGAAGTCTTGTGAAGTCTTTGTGTCATGACAAAAATGATTGTATAGATCAGCAACAATAAGATGTAATACAATGCTTGTGTAACAATTTGATGTAGTATCTTCACATAGTAAGATAAGTAATAAGATACTTAAGGCTGTCAAAGCTGATGATTTATTTTGTTATGATGATGTTTTGACTTAAAATTAACTCAGAAAAGTGATGTAATTGAGTCTTTGTTGATGAAGAATTTCATACATAGTAGACTGTGTGATGATATGCATGTCAGTAAAATTTTAAGATATTTTAAAGACTAAATCAGTCTCTTAATAATCTATAGTAAGCTTATTTCATTTTAAATCAATATTAATCTCTTTTCTTGTCAAGATATCTGTTTCTAATAGAACTTTAATGCAGAGATTATTCACTAAATAGGCTATGATATCTAGTCTTATTGATGATGTTGATGTGACTATGTGAAGTGATAATTTCATCAATTAATTAAGTATCTGCTTTTCAAAAAAGCCTTTCACCATTATGAGAAGTGTTTGTTTGATTTTAGCCTTATTCACTAAACTTTAATCAATAAACATAGTTGTGCTTTCAGTATCTAGACAAATAGTCATTTTCTGCTTGGCATCATGTCAAAATAGAGTTGCTTTGACAGCAATGTATTCATAAACTAATGATTATAAGATGACAACAATGTTCTGAAGAGCATGCTCAATGTAATTGACTTGCTGAGTAGTCACCTTAGTGATACTGAAATGAATGTCAACTTTATGTCAATTAAGAATGTAATTTCAAAGGTTTTTGCTTATTTATAGAGGCATTTCACATGAATAACATGAATAGAATGAATCATCATATCAAGTAGGCTGCATAGAGTTGTTGAAGAAGATATCAGTGTGATGTGAAGATTTAGAGATGTTGATATAATGTGAAGACTTATTTTCAGCATTGTTATCAGCAGATAATGTATCATTTAACTTATATGCTCTGTATAGCTCATTCATTTCAATGAAATAGGTGAAGCAAGATGACAATAAGACTTCATTTTAACATTTAAATTGTGATTTATTTCACTAATCATTCAAATACTCAGGGCAACAAAGCTGTCAGTTGTTACTAATGAAATTATATGATGATATATAATTTAATTGTTGCACTTTGTAGCCTCAATTATTTGTTTTATAGCCTTGATTCACAGCATTTTCAGAGACATTATTTGACAAGTAGTCAGAGTGATGAGGCTGTTGATTGTTATCAGCAAAATTGTATGATAATGATCAACTTTAAGGTTACAATTCATAGCCTCACTGTTCATATTGATATGAAGACTGACTGAACAGACATTTTCACATATCTTTGTGTTTTTTTTAGCTGTTCAATAAAGCTAGTCATTGTCATGTCATATCTAAGCTGCAGAACATCACACTGAAATTTAAAATTGAGCTTGTTTCAGGTTAATGACAGCTGATTTAATATAGATAAGTCAGCATTTCTTCTGTTTTGAATCATTGCTTGCACATAAGCTGTAAGATTAATGTGATTGTTTTGTAAGTTGTTAAGAATAAATCATAAAGCAAGTAAGACATCTAAGATGACTTGCTCTGAGTGCTTAAATCAAGTTATTAAAGTATCTACTCAGTTTTTAATGCTGAGACCTTCATGTAAATCATTTTGTTGTAGATCTGACAGTTCAGCAACATATTACTGTTGAGTGAAGTTGCAAAGACAAATGTAAAGATTAATATGAATAAGGTGTGTGCTCTTAATTATGACAGTGACCTTTGCTTAACTCAGAAAGAGATGCACATTATGATAGTACACATTCTTTTTTAGCTGAACAAAATTGCTCTTTTTATATGCATCATCAAGATGTAAATCAAAATAGTCAATGTTCTCTGATTAAAAGACTAGTGACAGTGTAGCAATAAGATATGACAAGAGTTCTTAATAATAGTTATGTTTAAGCTCTTTTTTCTTTTTATTGTTGATACACTTATCATTCATTTCTTTCATATCATAGTCACTGTTATAATCATTATTTCATCTCAACTCAAAAGCAGATTGTCTTGTATCAGGCTTGAAAGCAGATCTTTTTACTGAAATAGATGTAAAAGCTAAAAGATGTAAATATAATAAACTAATTGTTGTTGACTTCTCAGCTTGATGAGATTAATCAGATAATTTTGAAGAACTGATAAATTGTTATAACTATGACCTTAATTTAAAATGATGAAGCAAAGTAATTAAAATTTCTTGTATATCACTCATTAACTTATTTATCATACAAGTCTGTTGTTTCAAGACATTTAGACAGATAGATTTGCTAGATGACTGTTTGACTTTAAAAGAGAAAGATAACAAGACTTATATAATTAAAAGACTTTCTTTTATGTCTTTTAGATTGAGAAGCTCATTTTGAGTAAAAGAGTCAGATAAATAAGCTGAAGACATAGCTTTATACTAATATGAAAGTAAAGTAAGATAGTAGTGTTTAGCTTGTTGAACTACAATGATTTGAGTGAATGTAAAGTAAAGAAATAAAGTAGTAAAAAGACAGTTAGATAGATAGATAAATTAATGTGTTATTAATGTTTTGATGAGATTGAGAAAGGTGATGAGGTATTGAGATGAGGTGAAAGTGAGATGAAAGTGAAAAATAAAGAGATTATTAGATATAAAGATTTAATGCTGAGTTTTTAAGTTAATGCTATCATATTGTTACAGTCTTTTAAGTCTAATGGCTAAAAGCTATAACTTTAATGATAAAACTATGAAATGAGTGAAAGATAAGTAAATGTAAAAGCTACAATGACTACTTAAATAGTAGCTAAGTAACTTACTAAGACACATGACTGAGTCTATGTGACTAAATGACTAAGTAGACTATTTATCTAATAGGTAAAGGCAGCAGCAATGAGATAAGCTGTGATTAGGTAATAATTCTAACAATTTCATATTGTTTATCTTAAGACTTATCAGTTTTAACTGTAATTAAGTTAAACTGCATCTTACTGTTTTAAGTTGTAAATGACTGATCTAAAGCTGTGATCTTCACAATAATTAACTTTTTCTATAAATATTCAATAAATCTTCTATCTAAAAGAACATTTAATATCTACTATTACAGTTTAAGATTAACAATGTTTTTTTTTTCACTTTCAGCAAACTTTACAGCATAATTCTTAATGATGTATTTAAGATCTAAAGCTTAAAGCTAATACTGCTTTGTGATTTTCTCAATGTAATTCATAAACTTATTGTGTCTGTCTTTAGATAATAACTTAAGATTAATGTAGCTGTAGTATTTGCATTCTTATATATAAATGTAATTAATAAATAATTTCATACTGATAAAAGCTTTCTCAGAAGTCATTTGCTTGCTGTTAATTAAAAAATTAATTGCTGTTTAATTGTAAAGATAAGCATCTGTCTATGCTGTCTGCATTTAGAACTTTATTGATAGTTATATTTCTTTAATTATGATGTGCACTGAATTCTCAGTGATTCAGATGATTCTTTTGACAATATCATTTTAAATTGATATATAGAGCACTGTGTATTGCAGTATAATGTTAAGAAATTTACATTAGTTATTTAAAGTAAACTTTAACTTCATTTTATTATCACTTTGTACAGCAAGAATCTTTGCACTGATCTGAAGTTCAGTCTTTAATCATTATTCTTATAATATTTATAAAATTTTATTACATCACTTCAGCAATATTGTTCACATCTTCTGAGAGTAATTATCTACTATCTTCAGAAAGTACTGATATTCATTAAATAATAAAAATAATGAGTTACATATGTCAATAAAGACAAGAACAAGAATGTTAATTTTTCTTTTGCTTACAGTGTAATCTTACTTGTTAATGAGCTTAATCAGAGCATAAATCTCATATATGTTCTCATTGTTCTCAATAATGAGAATTGACTTTTCAAGAATTGTTATCTTGTAAAGATTATGCAACTTTATAAAATTAAGATGAACAAATCATCAATATTAAAGTCTATAAGTCTTAGTCTTTTCATTTAATGATACAGTGTCAACATTTAAGAAATTAATTATAAGATTATGCTCATAAGTCTAAACATATAAACTTATATCTGAAGCAATAACAGAAAAGATGTTCTCTAAATATAATATATATACTGTAGATATTAAAGCAAATTCATTAAGACTCTTTGCAATATACTTAATTATATAGACTCTATCTTACTTTAATGCTTTTATTATAGTCTTACTGTGCTTATTATACATCTGAAGACAGTGTTAATTAAAGCTTTTATGTAGTTTTATTTTACATATTTACTTTCTTGACAGAAGATTAATCTTAAGTTTAGACACATAAAGTGTTAAACTCAGTCTTATAAAAATTTTTAATTTAATTTACATAATAATTACTTCACAATAATGAAAATATAAATGTTTCTTCTTAACTTTAATTTGCTGATGTCTCATTCATATAAGAAAATCACTGAAGAGTTAAAGTTGATCAGTTATATATAAAAAGAATTTAAAGTCTGCAATTTATTCAGATTTAAGTATTTTACTGACAGTCTTCTTAAATAAAGTAGCAATTTCATTGTTAACTTTTTCTTTCTCTTTAGATTCAGAAAAGAAATTATTATTATTATTGTCATTAACTTTTGTGTCAAAAACTCTGTATCTTTTTTCTTTTTCTTTATAGACTGACTTTTAATACAACTTAACTGCAGTTAATCTATACAGCTTGACTGCAGTTAATTTGCTTATTTTCTTTTAAGCATTTTGCTTAACATCAGAAAGAAATTGTCACAAGGCTATTTGCTTTAAGAGTCTTGATCATCTCTGTCTCACTTTGTGCTCACCATCTTTCTCACAAGACTATTGCTTCTACTCATTTAGGCATTCAGGTAAATGTCTTATATAATGCTGTTGCTTAACCTGCTGCTTGTCTGATCATGAGACTTATGTATATATAGAGAAGTATTCTCATCATAGCTAGATTTCAGCTTTTTATAAACTCATAACTCTGACAAATTGATAGCATCAACTGCATCATCAGCTCACATATAGCAATACTAGATTCAATTCATCAGTCATATTCATATGACATTATAAATTCTTTTAATATCTTACTTTCACATCATCACCACCTCATCTCATCAGACCTCACTATCTAATCACTAAGTCAAACATTCATTTAAGCATATTACTCACTACTATCAGATAACTTCATAAAGTCTTGATGTTACATCTTGATGCTGTTGAAGTCTTCATCACATATTTAAAAGACTTTTACCTAATTCTAACCTTGCTGCCAGTGTCTCTACTAGAACATAAGACAAGAAAGATAAAGAAAAGATATCTATTTTGTCAGAAGTATCTATTGATTCATTTCAGTCATTCAGCAGTCTTCATCATTTCATGTTAATTTCTTTATCAAACTTAAACAACTTCAACATAGTCTCATCTGAATCAATTAATCTCATCAAGCTTAATTAGCCTCATCAGTCTGATTCAGACTTTCAAAACAATACTATGTCTATCTTATCTGCTCATACTGATACAACTGAGAAAATATCTTATAAAATCCTCAATTCTCATATTGATATGGCAGAAGACAGTGATAGCAATGATTAAAGCTATTAAGACATCAATTTTATTCATTAGCAATGAGAGTTGCTCACTGATCTTATATGAAACAACATCAGCAATGAAGAAAATAATCATCAGTCTTTTAACAATAACAATGAAGACAATAGTTAAAATAACATTCTCAGTTCTAATGAATGATTCATGTCATTGATGTGAAAATCAGACAATATTGATTACTTTAACCTCAAATTTAATGAACAAAAGCCTGATACTGGCCTTATTGAAAGCTCTAGTCAACATGTATATTATCAGGATGTTTATATCTTTGTGAATCAACTATGAGTTCTTGCACTCATTAAAGATCTTGATGCCTTACAAGTCACTATATCAGTCTGTTTATGTGAATCAGCATTGCTTTAACATATCATTAAACTTACTAAGATGAAACAAGAACTCTTAGACAATGCTGATCTAAAGTAATGATACATCATTCTAATTAAATAATTTAAGAAATGGGTTCCATCAGTCTTACAGAACATTCAGAAGAATAAGTACATCATGACTGATGTTTATAAAGATAAATTGCTGCAAGTCTTTGCTCAGAAGCTATTTTGACATGCAAAAGCAGCTGAGATGATGTCAGTATACAATTAACTGATTGTAGCATGAAATAATCTAGATTTGAAATTCTGAGTGCACATGCCTGAATCTCAGCCTACTATCATCATGTCACAATTTCTCAAATTACTCAACTCAAAAATGAGTCTTTGAAGCAAAATGACTCACAAACATCATCATGTCTCAGCAACAGCATCAAATTCTTCATATCAGTCTGAACAAGAAGCATCAGCAAACTGATTTTTAAACAGATCATTACATAATGAATATTACAATCTCAATTAATCTTCTCAGTTTCAGAGTCAAGACTATTCACCTCAATCATACAATTCTCAGTATCAGTATCAGCAGGCTAATCAACCTAATTCTCAGTATCAACAAGAGTCTCAATGACAATCAAATTCTTCAAATCAAGTCTACAATCAACAGCAATTATCTTATTGAAAATCTCTGACAATAGTCACACTGCTGAACAGCCAGCCAAATGCATACAGTGAAAGAAATAACAATAAAGACAGATATGATAAGAGTCAATATGATAAGTTTAGATCTAAAGCATATATGGTGAAGAAGTAAGAGAAAAATGAGATTAATAATGAAGAAACAGAGAATTCTGTTAAAACAGAGAATCATAGATCTGACTATCACATCACAGACTTAAACATGAATTTCTATGACATTGAAGTCTATAATTAAAAAGAAAATGAAGAATTAGAAATTAACTTTATGACTACTGCTATGATTTCATGCCACAATTATCATCAGTTATTCAAGTCTAGAAATGTCTTATTTTGCTATCTTCATTCTGAGACAGCCAAAATTGCACACTGTTCTATGAGAAAGGCAACAGCTAAATCTTTAACAACAATGTTGACAAAGTCTTCAGACAAATTACTCAAAATCATGCCTATCAACTCTGTTGTCATCATTAAAGACATTGAAATTGACTATAACTTTCATAACTAACATTATGTTATGACTAAGACACAACTATCAGATGAGGCTACATCAGAACTCATTTGCCTTGATACAGAGTGCTTAATCATCTTACTTGACTGTACATTTTTCAAGAGTCAACATACAAAAGTGAAAATTCACACTATGACTATGCTCATATCAATATGAGAAATTGGCTTCAATAAGCATATGACTAGTAAATATGTCATAGTGCCTATTCACCTAGCAGGCACTGTCAGATCAAATCAACAAGAAGTTGAAGTCATCATTACTTGAGAGACTCATCTTGTTGATGGCCTCAAAACTAAGATGTTAGTAGAAATGAATATCATGAGATCTGAACAAATCAACATTATCATCTTAAAGAAACAGATCATCATTGATATCTGTCAGAACACTGTCATATCAATTGAGATTCATTTACAAAGCAGCTTTATTAAACATATCATTCATGTCAAGTTCAACATAGTCATTTCATCACATATCAAACAGTCTATCTCAGTTCATCACATCAGGCATTTACCTGAACAAGACTTCTTATTTAAATCTGAAGACTCATCAAACTTAGTCTTATATGCTTATATGATTGATTTCAGTCTTTCTGTCATTATAACTCAAAACAAGTTGAATCAATCTATCAGCATAAGACACAATCAAAGGCTAGGGCATCTTACAGAATTGAACTATGAAGAATGTTATTATGTTGTCATCAACAAGTCTACACAGAACCTGATGATTTAAAGAAGTGCAGCCACACATTAAGTGATATGACTACACCATCTATGTCACATCACTATGACAGCAACAGTATCTGAACCTTTATATAAATCTGAAGAGTTCATCTTAATCTTGAAACCTGAGTTTAAATCAATGAAAACAGTTCTATTCACTGATGTCACAGTATATGAAGACATCACTATAATGAAAGTCTTATCTAAGATAGTAGACTGATTTTCTGCAGTATGAAAGAATTCAGACAAATTTGTGAATTTATTTATAAATAACTGAATGCAGATATCTCTTAAGTCAAATTGAAACAACAAGATGTTCAGAAAGGCTAGAATATATTCATTGAGTCTAAGAGATCATGAGATAGTGAACAAGACTTTTAATGAATTGCAGAAGCAGAACTGCATTGTCTGAACAGCATGAAAAATGCTGTTTAGCTATTCAGTCTTTGTGATATGAAAGACATTGAAAAATGACACACAGAAGAGCTGAATTATGATGAATATTTAGGGTCTCAATGCAGTCACTATACTGAATGCTTACTCACTATCATTGCAGATCAACATTACAGCTGCTGTTAAGAATGTCTTCTTTATCAGTGTAATGAATTGTGTCTTGTTCTTCTATCAGTAATGAGTTCACTCAGATAATAGACATAAATTCATTGTTGTTAGTCACTGAGAACAGAAGTCATTCAATGTGGCTGTGATGAGATTTAAGAATTCACTCATCTATGTTTAAAGACAGATTGATCATTTACTTTGACTCTTTTAAATATTCACTTGCATCTATGTGAATGACATCATCATTTACTTCAAAACCTTAAAGAAACACCTTCATCATCTGAGCACCATATTCAGTCTGTTTATCAAAAGAGACATATTCATTAAGCTCAGTAAAGTCTTTTTAAAATATCTCACTGTTCAGTTATTGAGGCAAAAGGTCAGCTCACTGAGACTGACTACAAATGAAGAAAAGCTTAAGGCAATTGTCTGTTTAACATTTCTGTGCACACTTAAGAAGCTAGAAACCTATCTAGAACTGATGAGATGACTTCATCAATTTGTATCACATTATGCTGTGATCATCAAGTCTCTTCAGAAGAGAAAGACAATCTTGTTGAAGCCTGTGTCTAAGACTGAAAATTCATGTAAGTCTTATGCCTCAAGAATCAGTCTAATGAAGTTAAATTCAGCTGAGATTGCCAGCTTCAAGACACTTCAATTACTTTTATTTAAATTCTCTTATCTCATTCATTTCAATTTAATTAAACACCTCTATATCAATCTGAACACATCTAAATCCTTTGGCTTTGATGTCATAATATATTACATCAAGAAAGAAGTTCATATCAATATAAAGAAAGATAACTCATCAATAGCAAAGATCTTTTCATCAAAATCATTCATACAACTCATTATGTTCCTGAGCAGGCTTCTTAAATCAGCTGAAACATGCTATTGACTCACTGAGCTTGAGCTTGCTGACATGATTTGAATAATGCAAAAAGTCAGACATCTTATTGAATTGTTAAATCTACTTACTATTATTCATACAGATCATGAAGCAAATGTGAAAATAGTGAAACAGATCTTTCTATCAATGATGTTAATCAAAAAGCAAAATCTCTGCCTTATGTGTGCAAGCAAATATCTTCAGCACTTCAATCTGAACATACATCATAAGTCTGAAAAACAGCATATTGTGTCAGACATCTTGTCACAATTAGTCTTAACAATGCTGTCTGAGACTGATATGAAAGAGAGTAAATTAGACACTTTATTTGTGATGAACACTCTATTCATTGAGACATACATCAAAATGTTAAATGAATTTCAGAAATGCCTTATTCAAGACTATGATGAAGATTCAGCATGATGCCATACAATTGATGTTCTCAATAAAAATAAGAATAATGACAATGAGAATATTGTCAATCTTTCATTTAAATGAGACAGCAACAGTATTATATAACATCAAAGTCTCTTCACATCAGATCACATCTTTGAACCTTGATGACTAGTCATTTCATATTCACTTTATAAGAACATCTTTCACATAATACACATTCAGAATGATCATTCAGACTTTCAACACTGTCTAAACAGACTTCAGTCAGCCTTTTATATTAAACAAGCTGTCAAACATCTTAAAGACTATCTGCTTCACTGTTCTGAATGTTTAATCTTTTAAACACATCATCACAAATCATATAATAGTCTGCAGCCAATACAGTCATCTTCAATTCTGTTTCACACACTGATCATAGATTTTATTCTGACCTTATTCTCATCTGAACCTGAAGAATTTGATTGTCTTCTTTCAGTCACAGATAAATTCAGTAAATGAATCACTTTGATTTCAGAACAATCAACATACACTGCAGAACAGTGAGCTCACAGCCTTTTGATTCATCTATATCTTACTGATTAAGACCTATCTAAGACTATTGTTTTGAACCACAACTCAAAGTTTCTCTCTAAACTATGAAAAGCCTTGTTCAGAAAACTAGATTCTAACCTTAATAACATCAAGAGCAACTCCACCAGCAAGATGCCTAACAAGACAGTTTATGAGTTTAGCTTAAATGTCACCTTCATTCTTAACATTGCTGCTAAAAGCATTCTGCCTCTGTCAGTCTTTCAAATTGAAGTTGCTGACGCGGTAGATTTCATCAAAATGAACATTAAATATCACTATGATTAAAAACATTAGCCTTTAGTCATGTGAGTTGACAACTACACATTATTATGGCTACATCATGAATACTTCATTTCAGCTATAACTAATAAGAAGTTAAAACAACAGTACATTGAATCCTTTTAAATCATTAACTGAATAGAGTAATTAATCTATAAACTTAATATTTCACCTTACTGACATGTTCATTCAGTTTTCACTGTGACTCAACTTGAGCCATGTTCTTCACTTAAGAACAATCTCTTTAACTATTCATGTTCTGAAGAATCATCTATTATCTTTATAAAAGAGAATACTGAAAGCTGAAAGTTCTTTAAGCTAAAAAGATTACTTAATTGACAAATCATCAGACAAGAATGAGGTCAGTCTATTACACAATATCTTGTGCACTGAAAGAAATATGAGCCTAAATATGATACATAGCTTTCACTGAAAAACCTAGAAAATGCAATGAATTTAATAAAGAAGTATGATAAGACTTTCTTGTCTCATATCAGTATGATGAAGACTATAAGTATATCAGTGAAGAAAAAGACATTCAGACAGAAGATAATGAGTTAATAGCAAGATTGCTGTCTTATTTCTTTGTAACAGACAGATTGTCATGAGACTATTTGCTTTAAGAGTCTCAATTGTCTCTGTCTCACTTTGTGCTCACCATCTTTCTCACAAGACTATTGCTTCTATTCATTCAGGCATTCAGGTAAATGCCTTATATGATGCTGTTGCTTAACCTGCTGCTTGCCTGACCATGAGACTTATGTATATATAGAGAAGTATTCTCACCATAGCTAGATTTTAGCTTTTTACAAACTCATAACTCTGACAGAAATTTACAATCTTTAATGAAGTGAAAGCTGTTGCAAAGAAAGCATTTAATAAAGCAGCAAAAAGAATGATTACTGTTTAAGTTAAATGATTTGCAATAATGTCATTTAATATTAACTATACAGTAATTTAATGAACTACAATTTTAATTCATTAAATGTTAATTTTTCTTTTATTTATCTATTTACAAAGCAATTACAGTCTTGTCAGTCTTAAGCTGTATCTTTTTTTTCTAAAACTTTTATAAATCTCTCTCAATGTCTAAATTGTTTTAAGTGTTAATGACATTACAAATCATAACATACTTAACTGATAACACTTAAAGCAGTATCTAAAATCATCATTCTGATTTAAACAACTCAGTTATATCAGATTAAGTTGCAGCAATCTTTCTGTCAAGTTTGCTTAAATAAATTCATGCTTCTTTAATGAATACATTTTTTGACATTTTATATTTAATAAACTTCATTAAATATTATTTCTCAGTCATTTACAGCTTCTTTTTATACTTAAATTTTAACACATTTTAAACATTCTTTATGTTAATTTTATCTATTAAATATTCTTAATTATCTATGTTTATGCAGATAATAAGTCAATATAAAGTCTTTACATCAATTTTCTGATTTTTAAAGTCAAGACTACTAAGAAAAAATGAGTCTGAAAATTTATTGATCAGTATATTGACTGTTAAGACTTCAACAACATTTTATAGATCTTTTTTTATCAGTTATCTTTTCATAAAAATGAATCATTGATTGTAATTCTTGTAAATGAGAATTGAGATGAATTATTGCTTTATAAAGAAGTTGTTGAAGTTTATGATGATGATAGTTGACACACAGTATAAGAAGTAAATAAAGTAAAATAATGATGTATACATTAAAGATAATATAAATAAAATAAATAAAAAGCTTTTATATCTTTTATTTTGTGAAATAATAGTACTTATTTATCTCAATAATTCATATTAAGCTGCTGAAGAACAATATTTTCTGAATAATTATAAATGTTAATTTTTGTTAAGATCAATTCTTTATGAATCTTTTAAATTAAATATACTTAGCTATTGCAAAACAGTGCTTTCTGAGTAACTGTAAATGCTGATTTTTGTTGAGATTGATTCTTTATAAATCTTTTAAGTTAAACATATTCAGCTATTACAAAATGCTGATTCTGCTAAAGTCAAATTTATTATAAATCTCAATAATTAATGATACTGTTAAAGCTAAATTGACTGTGAATCTCAATAATCAATGTATACAGCTACTGTCAGTATGCTAATTCTGTTAAAGTCAAATTTATTATAAATCTTAATAATTAATGATACTGTTAAAGCTAAATTGACTATAAATCTTAAAAATTAACATACTTAATTACTGTCACACTAAAAATATACACTTTCTTTAAGAAGCTTCTTGCTAATCTGAGCTCATAATTTATTGAAAAAAAGTAAATATTCATGCTATATTATATTGTTTAGTGAAATCTTTAAATTATACTGTCTATGAGCATATCTTGATTGAGAGAGTTACAGAAAAAGTAAAAAGAACATTGACTATAGTTAATGTAAATAGAGTCTTCACTCAGTCTCTGACACTAGTTTTATCTTGCTTCATAGAAGCAGCTAGAACACTGCTTCTCAACAGAGATTGTTAATCTGTAAGCTTAAATATGCTTCTTTTTCACTGAAATTGCAGTGAATTTAACTAGAAATATGCTTTCAGCCTGCAGATTAATGGTCTTATAGTAATATTATGCATAGATTTATGCTGCAGGCACAATTTTTTTTCAGGGTTTCTTCTATAAAAATGAAAATTTTGACTAAGTTTTGAAAAAATTGAAGACTTTGACTCTAGTAATTTCAAGATCTAAGACTTTATATTGTTCTATAAAATTGAAGACTTTAGACTTGAAATTTACACATGAAGTTTAATTGTTCAATAAAAATGAACAATATCAAGTGTTCATTTTTATTGAACAATATCAATAATACCAGATTGACAGTCTCACTTTAAGATCATTAATCTGCTAGAAGAATCAATCTTTCTGCTTTCTTTTATCATTGTTTTTTGTTCTTTTCTTTCTTTTCTTTCTTATTTCCATCACTCAATGATGACCACCTAAAAGCCACAAGTATGATAGGTCAAATGCCAATTGAATTCATCAACCATTTTACACATTGTGTCAAATTGATTCAATTCAATCCGCCTTGATTCCTTAACGACCTTAGAGAGGCCGATAGATCATTCTGACAGAGGGAGTAAGTTGATGACTAAGGTATATTGTCATACCTAGGTACGGAGTAACTTACCTTACATAAGGTAATTAAGGTACTATTATTGAGTTTGCCTTTGCGGCAGGTACGAAGGCTAAGGTACCTAGTTACTGCATCCTGGAGCACCCCACGATACCGTACCTACCTACCTTACCTTACCTTATTCATGCTACAACCTCATGGGTCGTTCCTTCCTGGTGCTGGGGTCCTATTGAGGTGGTGATCTGAGAATAGAGGAAGGGACAATAGAGGCACTGGATCAAAATAAATACCACCTCGAGGCGACCCTCCATTCACTTCCACTCTTTACACTCCACCTTACACATTCAGTCTCGCCGTCAGATCAGCACCGACCAGTCTTAAGGTAATTCACGCCCTCACGTCCTCACGTCCTCACGTCCTCACGTCCTCACATTAACATCCACCAAACAGCAATGGCGTCGTCTTCAAAGCAACCCTTCACTACCGGCACAAGCAAGTATATGGGTACTGCAGCACC
>JAABVA010003099.1_pt1 | contig 16061 bp, 21 predicted proteins | sample 5560331 | NCBI WGS metagenome assembly JAABVA01 (sample SAMN12812661, study PRJNA571458) | rock metagenome | isolation source: Antarctica rocks | place: Antarctica: Victoria Land, Mt New Zealand sud | collected 2016-01-07 | reverse complement strand
TCGGCCGCGGACGCGGGCTCGCGCCGGGCGCTCTACCCTGACGCGGTACACCGGCCGGCGTGGCGCAGTGGTAGCGCAACCGCCTTGTAAGCGGTAGGTCGTCGGTTCGAACCCGACCGCCGGCTCAGTAGCCCCTGACCTGCACGAGAGTGACCTACAGCGGCCGAGGCTGTCAAGCATGCCGCTTGACAGCACACCTACGTACGGCATGCTGACGCTCATGGAGAGCCCGTGGGACCCGCTGCTGCGGCTCTGGTCGCGCTCGCTACGGGCCCGGAACCTGAGCCCGAAAACCCAAGACCTGTACCTCAGTGCCGGCCGATCCTTCGCCGGCTACCTCGACACGCACGACGGGCCGGCCGATCCTCGAGGGCTGCGACGCGGCCACGTCGAGGACTTCCTGGTCTCCCTCGCCGACCGCGGCCAGAAGGCCACCACGGTGAACCTGACCTACCGGGCGCTGCAACAGCTCATGAAGTACCTGGCGCAGGAGGAGGAGATCGACCGCTCCCCGATGGAGCACATGACCCCGCCGGTCATCCCGGAGCAGACCACCCCTGTCCTGAGCGACGAGGACCTGACCAAGCTGCTGGCGACCTGCGCCGGGCGGACGTTCGTGGAGCTGCGCGACGCCGCCGTGATCCGGCTCCTGATCGCCACCGGAGGCCGGCGCAGCGAGGTCGCCGGGCTGGTCCTGACCGACCTCGACCTCGACAGCGACACCGTGCGGTTCTTCGGCAAGGGCCGCAAGGAGCGAACCGTCGTTCTGTCGCCGCGCACGCCCTCGAGCGATACCGCCGGGTGCGGGCCCGGGACCGTTTCGCCGACCGGCCCGAGTTCTGGCTGGCCGAGCGCGGTCGCGGCCCGCTGACCTCCAATGGCGTCGCCCAGATCGTGAAACGCCGCGGAAGGCAGGCCGGGCTCGGCGAGCTGCACCCGCACCAGTTCCGGCACACCGCCGCGCACGCCTGGCTCGCCGCGGACGGCAGCGAGAGCGACCTCATGCGCGTGATGGGCTGGCGCAGCCCGCAGATGCTGCGCCGCTACGGCGCCAGCCTGGCCGACGAACGCGCCCGCGAGGCCAGCAAGCGGCTCAACCTCGGGGACCGGGTATGACGGAGCCTCTGGCGGACGGGCTGCCCAGGATTCCCGAGCACGCAATGGCATTGATGCGCCGTCACCTTCAACGCGCGGACAACCCGGCTGACCAAGCGTTTATGGACCTACGCGGGCGCGCACTGCCCTCATCGTTGCTTGAGTTCCTCCAACTTGACGCCGTGCGAACCCTCGCGACTGTGGTGCATGCCTCGGACAATGCGGCGTGCGCCGCCGTGGTGCGTAGCGACAAGGGTGCGCTGCTGGTCAGTGCTGGCCTACGCCCTCTGGCGGGAGAGCCGACGTACGTGGCAACCAGTCGCAAAGCTGGGATTCGATGGACACCTGCGGTAGCACTTCTCGATGACGTCCCTGGTGCGCTGTGGATGCCCTGCCCGAAGTGTCAGGAGTCGGCGCTAGGCGTGACCGCTGACCGGTTGCGGGCCGAAGTCAAGCAAGCCCTTAGTACACGACACCGGCGCGTCGTGGTGTCGTCGCGACACATGCTCAGCTAGGATGCCGTTGTACTTGTAGCCGTGGTGGGTATCCGCCAACACCGGGAGTGACGGCGCCGGACCCCTTGAAGGGTCCGCAGCCGCATGCCACTAACCCCTGCAGAACGCTCGCTGCGCGCGAGCATCGCCGCGCACACGCGCTGGGCCAATACATCTCGCGCTGAGCGACAGCGACTCGCCGACAACGGTCAGGCTGGCCTACTCCGGCGGTTCGTCGCTGAGGTTGACCCGCAGGGCCAGCTACCCGCCGCCGAGCGCGAGCGCCGAGCCCGCAACATGCTGACCGCGCACATGCAGCGGCTGGCACTCAAGAGCGCGAAGGCGCGACGCGGGGCCGCCGCATGAGCCCTCCGGACATGCGAGAGGGCGGCCAGCCAGCCGCCCCGTCGCCCGACTCCACCGCCGCCAAGCAGCTCGTCTATGCTAATGGTACGACGCCGAACCGGCTCGCGCTCGTCGCCACGCACGTCGTGGCCGACGCCAAGCTCGTGGCCGGCCGGTCCGGTCGCAGCCGTTGGTTGCTGACGTGGCGTTGCCCGTCCTGCTCAGCGCTGCACCTAGGCCAAACGCGGGTGCTGCTGGACGTGATGCGCCGGGCGCCGGCCTGCGGTAGCAGCCACGTTCTGCTGCACGCCTTCGCTGAGCGGGTGGTGGCGTGACTGCCTCCGTTTACGGGACTAGTGCGGTAAAGCGGTCCCGGCGTACGAACGTGCAGCTCGAGGCCGTGAACACCGCGATCGAGGAGGCCGTCGCCACCGAGACCCCGGTCACGGTGCGGGGCGTGTTCTGCCGGGTGGTCAGCGCGGGCCGGGTAGAGAAGTCCGAGCAGGGCTACGACGTCGTCCAGCGTCAACTCCTGCACCTTCGTCGCACCGGCCGCGTGCCGTACTCCTCGATCACGGACGGCACCCGACTGCGGCTCAAGCCGGACTCGTGGAGCAGCGCCGACCAGATGCTGCTCGACGTCAGCGCCAGCTACCGCCGGGCGCTGTGGGACGACCAGGCCGCCGAGGTCATCATCGTCTCGGAGAAGGACGCGATCAGCGGGGTGGTCTACCCGGTGACGGCCGAGTTCGACGTCGAGCTGTGCATCACCCGCGGCTACAGCAGCGAGACCTTCACCCACTCGATCGCCCAGACCGTCCGGCACAACCACGCGCGGCGCAAGGCGACGTTCGTCTACCAGCTCGGCGACCATGACCCGTCCGGTGTAGACGGCTGGCGCAGTTTCGGTGAGCGGGTGCGCGGCTTCGCCCCCGGCGCCGGGGTGGAGTTCGAGCGGATCGCCGTCACACCGCCGCAGATCGAGCTGTGGGACCTGCCGACCCGGCCGACGAAGCGTTCGGACAGTAGAGCGGCGAAGTTCACCGGGGAGTCCGTCGAGGTCGACGCGATCCCGGCCGGCAGGTTGCGCCAGATCGTCCGGAACTCCATCGAGCAGCACATCGACCAAGACACGCTCGCGATCACCAGGATGGTTGAGGCTCAAGAACGCGCCGGCCTCGCGGCTCTCCCGGGACGGTGGTCCTAGTGAACGCCGAGATCATCGGCGACCTCGACGCCGAGCGGGCTGTTGTCGGGTGCCTGCTGCTTGGCGACGCCCCGACGGTCCGGGACGTGCTCGGCCGGCTGCGCGACGACGACCTGACCGACCCCCGACACGTACTCGTCCTCCAAGCCGTCCGACAACTCGTCGAGGCCGGGGTGCGGCCGGACGCGGTCACCGTTGTGGGTCATCTCCGGCGGACCGGGGCCGACCGATCGTTCACCTCGGACCGTTCCTGCGCCGTCGCCCTCGCCGACATAGCCGCCGCGCCACCATCGGTCGGCACTGCCGGGCACTACCTCACGATCGTGATCGAGCACGCGTGGCGCCGCCGGGTCGAAGCCGCCGGCGTCCGACTACAGCAGGTTGCCGGTACCGCGAGCCTCGAGGTGCTGCAGGAGGTCGTGGTCGAGGAGCTGCGCGCCCTCGGGGTCTACGCCGCCCGGTGGCGCAAACCCGACCAGGCCCTCCGCTCGGTTGGCGGGGCCGCGTGACGGCCGAGGCACAGTGGTGGCCGCAGCACGCCGTCCGGACCTGGCGCGACCAGGACGGCCAGTCCTGGCGGGAGCTGGCGGACGGGCGCGAGGAGCCATACGACCCCGTCACCGAGACAGAGGACCTGCCACCCGGCCGCGCTCCATCCACCTGGCAGCCAGTCGACCTCGGGCCCTTCCTCGACGGCACCCACGTCGCACCCGCGCCTGACCTGTTGCGTCGCAGCGACGGCGCCGGGCTGGCCTACCCCGGCCGGGTCCACTGGCTGGCTGGGGAGCCCGGTGCGCTCAAGAGCTGGTTGGCGCTGCACGCCTGCGCCCAAGCGATGCACGCCGGTGAGCCCGTCGTCTTCATCGACTTCGAGGACGGGCCCGCGGGCATAGTCGGTCGCCTTGAAGCCCTCGGCGTCACAGCACCGACCATCCGCACCCACCTGACCTATCTCTCACCCGACGGGGCGCTGAGCCACGCCGCCAGAGACGCGCTGGCCGGGGTCATCGCGGCCGCGCAGCTCGTCATCATCGACGCCTGCACTGAGGCTTTGAGCGCGCAAGGACTGTCCAGCAAGGACGACACCGACGTCGCCTCCTGGCTCGCCCTGCTGCCCCGGTGGGCAGCCCAGCTCGGGCCCGCCGTGCTCGTGCTCGACCACGTCATCAAAGACACCGAAGGACGCGGCCGGTGGGCCACCGGCAGCCAGCACAAGCTCGCCGGCCTGGACGGCGTCGCCTACACCCTGGAAGGCGTCCAGGCCGGCGGGGTAGGGATGACCGGCCGCAGCCGGCTCTACCTCAGCAAGGACCGGCACGGCCAAGTCGAGCCGCACGCCGTCCCCAGCACCGCCGGGAAGCGGTGGCTCGCGGACTTCGTCGTGGACAGCACCGGACCCTTCACCGACACCGCCCTGCACCCGCCATCCGTGCAGCACGGCGCGTTCCTGCCCACCGTCGTCATGGCCAAGGTCAGCACCGTCCTGGACGCGGCCCGCAAGCCGATGACCAAGAGCGAGGTCGAGGACCGCGTCGGCGGCAAGGCAGCCGTCGTCCGGCAGGCCATCGCCGCCCTCGAGGACGCCGGCCACATCGAGGTCACCGCCGGCCCGCACAACAGCCGCCTGCACGCCCTGATCAAGCCCTACCCGACCGTCGAGGAGACCCCGTGAGGACCTTGCTCGTCCGCTCGTCCCTGCTCGTCCCAGCTCGTCCCGGACGACCGTCCAGTGTGTTCGTCCCCCGTCTACAGGACGGGGACGAGCACGGGCCCAGCCACAACACCCCCAGCTCGTCCCCGGGACGAGCCACCCACGACCTGCCCCGCGATTGTGCCGACCGCACCGCCGACCGCTGGACGGTGCCCGCCCGGCTGCCGTCCCATCACCACCTCACATGCACCAGCCGTTCGTCCTCGCCCCACCACCAAGGAGAACCCCGTGCCTAGTTCCCAACTCAAGCGCGCTGTCGCCGACGCCGGCCCCGAGATGGTCGCCGCGACGTCCGCTGCCCTGTTCGCCACCGGACAACGCCTCGTCGCCCAGGACGACCCCGGATCACTGCTGTTCGCGGCACTGGCCGGCTCAGTGCTCAAGGACGACGACGGACTCGACCGCATGCTCGTCTACGCCGTGACCGAAGCCACCCGACGCAGCCCCCACGCCGTCAAGGCGTGCATGGCCACTCGGCTCGCCGAGGACGACGCACTGAACGCCGCGCTCCTACGGGAACTCGACCTCGCCGCCTACCGAGCGAGCAGGCACAAGCCGTGACCGGCACGTGGCTGGCGCCCGACCGGTTGCCAGTGCGGTGGGGCGCCGACCCCCGTACCAGTGGGGACACACCCTCAGCGGAGAACCCGCAGATGACCGCCGGTCAGCAAGAATGCCTCCCCACAGTTTCTTGAGATGGCAGTTCTCTCCCCCTGGCTTCCGTTCTGGGGGCCTCGGGGGGTCCCGGGGCTGTCCTGGGTCCTCCCCGACGTGCTCCGGGGGGCTCTGCGACCAACGTAGACCCCTTCTCGGGGCTGTCAAGGGGGTCCGGGTGCCAGTTGATGCCACCTGCGCGGCCCCGGACGCCGCCGTTACCTCCGACGCCGCCCGGCACGGCAACCAGGGCGAGCCCAAATGGCAGCCCGGCCGGTTCGTGAGCTTCTGATGACCACCCCGCCGGAACGCTCGCCGTCACTGCGACCCACTGGGGCGTATGTCCACGGCATCGACGGTGCTCCGGTGGTGGTCGTGTCGGCCAGGGTGGCTGCGTGGCTGCTGGTGCACACCGACCTGGCCCGGCACCGGGTCGATGTACGCGGAACCGACCCGGAGGTCGATGCTCAGCTCGGAGCCTTGACCTACGTCGGCAACCTGTGGCGCACGGCGACTTCCGCCACTTCCGCCGCGACCGGAAGCGGGCTGGTCGAGGTGCCGGAAGTAGCGGCATCGTCTGGGTTTATGAGCAGCACCGAGGCCGCCGACCTCCTGGGCGTCACCGACCGCGCTGTCCGGCTGGCCTGCACCGGCGGCCGGCTCCCAGCGGCACGGATCGACGGCCGGTGGCAGATCAGCCGCGACGACTTCGACACCTACCGCCGCACTCGTGCGGCCTGAGCGGCAAGGAACCCCGTGACGGTCTCCCGCAGCGACTACCTGACAGCCGCCTATCTCGTCGGCATGACCGACCCCGCCGCCTCGGCTGAGCGCACGGCCGGCCTGACCCTGCAACAGGGGCTGGCGCAGGCCGCTCTCGGCCAGGCGCAGTCCTTGGTGACCAACCTGGTCCCAATCTTGTCGGCGAGACTCAGCGCCTACCAGGCGATCCCAGCCATCATGGGCACGGCGGGCTACATGGCCGCCGTCAACGCCTACCTAGGAATGGCAGGCGTGCCTGCCGACCTCGGCCGCGTGCACCCCGACCCGGTCACGACCCAAGCCCGTATCGACGGCCTCAACGCCGCCGTCACCGCCGCTCAAGCCGCTGTGACAGCAGCGGCCTTGGCGGTCACGGCGGAAACCACCAGCCAAACCGGCCTGCAGGCGCAGCTCGCGGCCGTCAACTCCCGCATCGCCGCGGGTTGACCTCCAACCTGAGTCCGAGGAGCACACATGGCACTGAGCAAGAGCGTTCTTGACAGCGTTGACAAGATTCGGCGCAGCCACGATCAGGCTGGCGCCGCCATCCGTGGTCGCGCCCACCTGACCGAGGACGCCCGGGCTGCGCAGCTCGCGCAGAACTTCCTTCGCGGGAAGCAGGAGCTGGCGGACCTGCAGCAGACCTCGGCCGCCGAGGACGCCACCCGCCGCCAACGCCTTGAGCGGTCGGTGTTCGGGACCAGCGACCTGCCCGGGGACAGCGCGACGAGCATGCGTGACGCGCTGGACCGCACGGCGACCCTGCGGAGTTCGGCTGACGCCGCCCAGATGTACGCCCGGGCCGAGCGCAGCGGCGATGAGGTTCTGTGCCGTGCCCTCGCCACCCGCAGCTACGACGCGCTCCTGTCCGGTGAGGGCCAACTCGACAACGGCTGGTCCGAGGTGCTCGCCACGCACGTCAACGCCCGCCCCGCCGCGGCGTCGGCCGTACGTGAACTGGAGGGCATGTTGGCCCCCGCCACCAACGGTGAGCTTTTCACCTTCGTCCTGCCCACCCCGCCTGAGCTGTCCCGCGTGCCGGGCTCGCAGGTTGCGTCCCTCGCCGCCCGTGCCGTCTGAGTAGGAGGAGCGACCGTGACCAGGCAGAAGCAGGCAGCGAAGCTGCTGCAGGAGAACTACCAGCGCGGCCTGGCCGAAATCCACGCCGACAAGGACCTCAGTCAGGACGGCCGTACCCGCCGCCTCGCGGAGCTCTACACCCGGACCCGCCGGGAGATGGACACCCTGCGCGAGCAGGAGCAGACCAGCCTGAGCGGTCGGATGGCGAAGCTTGAGGACCGGCTCTACGGCCTGCACGCCGACGACAGCAGCGGCAGCCGGGCGATCAGCACCCGTGACGCGCAGGATCGGGCCGCGCAGCTCACCACCCCGCCCGCCGCAGTTGAGCTGCTGCAGCGAGCCGAGCGCAACGGGGACGACACGCTGGCCCGGGCCGTCGCTGCCCACGCTATCGAGCGCAGTCGGGCTGCCGTCCTGTCCGGCGAAGAGGAGGCGTGGGACGACGTGCTGAGGACCTATGTCGAGCCCCGCAGGTCGTGGGCGCAGCAGTGTGTCGAGGAACTCGCCGAGATCGAGCGGGACCAGATCCCGCAGATGTTCACCTTCTCCCTGCCCACGCCGACCGGCGATGCTGCCCTTGCGGTCACCTCCGCGGCGATGGGCGCCGGCGGCACAGCGGCGTGACCTGGCCCAGCGTCAGACAAACCGAGCGTGTGCACGGCCGGGAGCGCTGATGGCCGTTGTCCGCGGGAACGCCGAGATCGCCGCGCTGGGCCGGTTGGTGAAGGCGCAGGGCGAGGGCCAGTTGCGCCGTGATCTGCTCGCTGGGTTGCGCAAGGCCGCGAAGCCTTTGGTCGCCGACGTCCGTCAGGCCGCGTTTGAGGAGCTACCAAAGCACGGTGGCCTGAACGTCCGGGTTGCTGAGAGCAAGATCGGTGTCCGCACCCGTCTGACGGGCGCCTCGGCCGGGGTGCGGATCGTGAACACCGCACCGGCCGGCAAGAAGGGCGGTACCCGCGACTTCGGCACCGACACCGGCCATCTGCGGCATCCGGTGTTCGGTACGGATCGCTGGGTGACGCAGGAGCTGGCGACGCCCGGCTGGTTCTCCAAGACGCTTGAGCAGGAGTCCCCGAAGGTGACGCCGGAGGTGCTGGCGGCGATGCGGGAGACGTTGGAACGCATCGCCCACCCGGGCGCCGGCATGGTCGCGCTCGGTGGGTTCCTGGCCGCGGTCGAGGGGAGTTTCTAGTGCCTGCCTTGAGCATGGTGTTCGACCTGATGGCCCGGGACGGCGCTTCCCCGGCGTTCCGCATGCTTGGCCGGGAGATCGAGGCGACGGCGAAGAAGTCCGAGGCGACGTCGGCCGCGATCGGCAAGCATATGAAGGCGATCGGTGCGGCGTCCGCGCTGGCGCTGCTCGCGATCGGCGCCGAGAGCATCAAGGCGGCGGCGGGGTTCCAGCAGTCCACGAACATCTACGTGACGGCCGCGAACGAGACGACTAAGGGCCTCGCTGCTGTTCGTGACGGTCTGATGAAGATTGCGGCCGACACAGGTACGCCGATGAAAGAGCTTACCGACGGCATGTACCTAATAGAGAAGGCTGGGTACACCGCTGCGAAAGGCGGCTTGGAGATCCTGCGGGCCGCGTCGCAGGGCGCGAAAGAGGAAGGGGCGTCGCTGTCGGCTGTCGTCGGTGCCTCGACGGCGATCATCAAGGACTACGGACTCAAGGCTTCCGATGCCGTAATGGTGACGAACCAGATGAAGACCGCTGCTGGTGAGGCGAAGTCTACGTTCGAGCAGTTCGATGTGGCGCTGGGTATTGTCGTCCCCGCCGCCGCCAACTACAAGATCAGCTTTGCGGACGTCGCTGGTGCCCTCGCGGAGATGACGCAGCACGGGATCAGTGCCCAGGAAGGCGCCCAGCAGCTCGGCTTCGCTATGCGCAACTTGCAGGCGCCAAACAATGTGGCCGCCAAGGAGATGGCCCAGTTCGGCATCAACGCCAACGACGTGTCACAGAAGCTCGGCGATGGTCCTGGAGGTCGCGGGCTCGTCGGCACCTTGAACTACCTCTCCGATACGGTGCTCAAGCGGATGGGGCCGGCTGGGCTGGTTCTGCTGACCACCTTCAACCAGTCGAAGATCGCGGCCGCGGATGCGCAGCGGATGTTCGAGGCCCTGCCGCCTGCCGCGCAGAAGGTCGCTGAGGCGTACCGCTCCGGGAGTCTGACGTTCAAGGACTTCCGCGACGCCGCTGGTGGATTGTCGGCGGCGCAGGGCGCCCTGGTCAAGCAGTGGGCCACCAGCGAACAGGGCGCGCACGGCTTCCAGCAGGCACTGAAAACCGGTGTCAACGGGTCCCAGACCTACTCCAAGGCCATCAAGGACATGACCGGCGGCGCTAACGGCCTCAACGCAACGCTGCTCCTGACCGGCCCAAACGCGAAGGGCGCGAACGACGCGATCCAGCGCATCGCTGAGTCTGCGAAGAATGCCGGGCATGATGTCAACGGGTGGGCATCGACGCTTGAGCTGACGACTACACAGGCCGATCGACTAAAGGAGTCGATGCACAACTTTGCCATCTTGCTGGGTGACAAGTTGTTGCCCGTCGCGACAGCGGTCTTCGGCACCCTCGCCGACCACCCGGGCGTGGTGAAGGCTCTCGCGTTCGGTATCGGCACGCTACTAGTAGCGGCGACGGTCGCGTGGACGGCGGCGCTGTTGGCGAACCCGGTGGGTGCGGTCGTCGCTGGACTAATGCTGCTCGCCGGAACCGTCATCTACCTCTGGCAGCACTTCCAGACCTTCCGCGACATCGTGACCACGGTGTTCCGGGTCGTATCGGACGTCATTTCCGGCGCGATCATCGCCTACCTGAAGTACTTCAAGTGGTTCGGTGACACGGTGTTCTCGGTCGCCGAGAGCGTCGGGCACATCCTGCTGAACATGGCCGAGATCAGCGACCGGATCTTCGGCACGCACCTGGCGGGGGCGGTCTCGGCCGGGCTGGGGCACATGGAAGCTTTCCGGGCCGGGTTCGACGGCGCGATGAACAACGTCATCGGTGGCGTGCAGGACATGCGGGACAAGGTCAACGCGACCCTGAACAGCCTCGACGGCAAGAAGATCGCCTTCTCGGTCACCGCCGACGGCGTGGTGAACGCTGCCGGGTTCGCGGCCGGGGGTGGCGCGGCGAAGCTGGGTGCGGCAGCCAGGTTCGGTTTCGCTGAGGGTGGGGTGTTGCCGTCGTCGGCGACGATCCAGCCGGCCGTCGGCGGTCGCGGTCTGGTGCAGTGGGCTGAGCCGTCGACGCACGGTGAGGCGTTCATCCCACTGAACCCGTCGAAGCGGGACCGTTCGGTGAGCATCTGGCAGCAGACCGGGCGCCTGCTGGGGCAGTTCGCTGACGGCGGGTTCATGGACCGCGCCTCAGGCCCGATCCGCACCGGGTTGCGGGACTTCGCCCGTGAGGTCGAGGCCGCGGTGGCGCAGGCAGCCCAGGCCGGCGCCAAGAGCGCCGCGGCGGCGGCGGCGAGTGCTGGCGGTAGCTACGGCGGTTCGCCCGGTGGTGCGGGTGGTGCCGGGCGTTGGGCCGGGGTGGTTCTGCAGGCCCTCGGGATGCTCGGGCAGCCGTCCTCGCTCTTGGCGGGTGTCTTGAGCCTGATCAACAGCGAGTCCGGTGGCAACGCCAACGCCATCAACCTGACGGACTCCAACGCGGTGGCTGGGCACCCGAGCCGCGGCCTGATGCAGACGATCCCAGGCACGTTCGAGGCCTACCGCAGTCAGGCGCTGGTGGACAACATCGTGGATCCGCTGGCGAACATCTACGCCGGCATCAACTACGCCCTGCGGAACTACGGGCCGGGGATGCTCGCCGCTGGCGGGCGCCACTCGTCCGGCGGCGGGTACCTGGGTTACGACGCCGGCGGGATCCTCCCGCATGGCGGCGCGGGCTGGAACACCTCAGGGCGTCCTGAGCGGGTCCTGACGGGTCACCAGACCGACTTGTGGGAGCGCATCACTGTCGCGATGGAGCGCGGCGGTGGCAGGCAGGGTTCACCGCTGGTCGGCACCGTGCACGTTCACGACAACGTAGGGCTGGACCTGGTGTTGCGTGACGCACAGTTCCGCGAGTTGGCCGGGTCGTTCTAGGTCCACACTGAGGCTGTGACTGAGAAGCAGGCGGACACGGCGGTGGCTATCGACTGGCTTGAGCAGGCGGCGTGTGCCGGCGCCGACCCGGAGACGTTCTGCGCCGACGAGCTGAAGGGCGCCGCGTTGGAGGCCGCACGGGCGGTCTGCCGCTCCTGCCCGGTGACCCGGCAGTGCGCCGGCTACGCGGTGGAGATAGGGGCCGTGCATGGCCTCTGGGCCGGGCAGTGGCGCACCTGGCAGAGCCCAGCGCAGGACCGGTTCGCCGCTGCGTAAGGTCCGGGTGGTCGCTGGGCGTCAACGTCGGCGGTCCCGTTGCGTGTCGCTTGGCGGAACCGCAACGAAGGACGGCGGACACGAAGGGTTGCTCCTGAGCCCCCTTGCCGTACCTGCGCCCAGCGACCCCCGGCGTATGGCACATGGACGGAACGCCTCCGGAATCAACCAACCCCGCGTAGCGTCCGGATGATGAAGATTGTCCTTAGCTGGTGCCGTCGTCACAAGATCCTCACTGGTCTAGCGGTCCTCCTGTTGATCGGGACGATCGGCAACGCAACGGGCGGCTCCAAGAGCACGACGTCTGCCACCACGGACGCAGCGACTGCGATACCGAGCCCAACGTCGATCGCCCCGCCACCGGCGCCTATCCCCACCGTGGACCCGGGCGCGGCGGCAGCGGCTGCCAAGGCACGTGCCGATCAGGATGCTGCCGCCAAGGCCGCAGCGGATCAGGCCGCCGCCGCGAAGGCCTCGGCTGATCCTGCAACTGCGTGCTTGATGCGGCCCGCCCAGTACGGCGACCTCATCCTCCGGTTCAGTGATCCGGGCGTCCCACCAACCGCCCAGGTGCTCGGGGGTGGTTGGGCGTACAACCACGCCACCGACACGTGCCAGAACGGTCCTGACTTCCTGCTGGCCAGCGTTGCGCCCGGTGACGGGCACTGCGGCCAGGTCGCCACGGCAGCCAGCAACGCCGGCTACAACGCCGATACCTCGCCAGCGCCGCCCCTTAACGCCGTGCTGGTGTCCAAGGGCAACTGCGATGCCCCTGCTGCGGCTGCTCCGTCGTCCTGCACCTTGACGGGCTCCGGTACGTGCATTCGCGGGGGGGAGTTCTGCCCCTCCGCGGACGAGGGCCAGCCCGGGACCGACGCCGAAGCGCGTACCTACATCTGCGAGGACAAGACCCACACCGGGCGCGACCACTGGGAGTCGCCGTAGCGCGCACGTACGTTCCCTGGACCGGCGTACGGTGCTCCTGACTCGAGGAGACGTCGTGGGCTTCGGCTTCCGCAAGTCCGTCCGGTTCGGCCCAGTGCGCCTGACGGCCTCCAAACGGGGCGTGAGCGCCTCGACCGGCCTGGGCCCGGTGCGCCTGTCCCGCAGTTCGCGCGGGCGCCGTACGACGACGGTGCGCGTGCCGGGGACGGGCCTGTTCTGGCGCTCGACCCGCAAGCGGTAGCAACGACCGGCCGAAGATGACAGCCTCCGCCCCATGACTCACATCCCCGACATCCGGGCCGCTCTGCTCAAGGGCCGCTACCCCTTCGACTTCATCCGAGACCTGCAGGGCGCATATGGACTCGAGGAGACTGGGCCTCGCGCCCGCGTTATCCAAGACCTACTGGACGGCGAAGAGGGGACGACGGCGCTTTACGTGCTCATGGTCGCTGGCACCCGAAAGATGCTCGACGCCGTGGCGACCACTGGGCAGAACGGCGTCCGGCGCCCGCAGGATCTCCGCGACCGCCTGGCTGCCTGCTTAGGCGACGAGGCCAAGCTGAACGACCTGGCGCGCAACCTCTCACTGCTGCTCGGACAAGCTTGAGGCCTCGGATACGCAGACCCCAAGCCGACCGCCACGGTTGCCGGTGGGTGCTGCGGCACAATCTTAGGACGGTGGCTGTTCAATAAGGTGTTTACCCAGCCAGAGCAGCAACTCATTGGTGCGTCGCTGCTCTGCTACGACCTGTTGCAGCAACTGGACCGTGTACGCCAGAGAATCGGTTTGCCTGGTTTCGTTACCGCGGCTCGTCATTGCTCGACCGCGTGACTTGTAGACGGGAGCACCGCCCCAGAAGCCGGTAGCCGCCTTGTCTTTCGCCATTTATCAGTCTCCTAGTCGCCTTCGAATGCTGGTTCCTTGGATGAAACCAACCCTTTGTCACTCGTCGCCGCCACTTACTGCCCGTAGCGGGAACACCGCCGTCGAGGCGGTCCCGGCTATCGCCTCCACTGCTGCGGCAGCGGCAGCCGGCGACCAGGCCGCATACCCGCTGGTCGTCTTCGGGCTGTTGTGGCCCATCGTCGCGCCGACCATGAGCAGGTCACCGCTCACGGCGTACATGTTGGTGCCAAAGTAGTGCCGCAACGAGTGCAGGGTGTCCGGGATGCCCAGGCCGTGCAGCAGCTCGTTGCAGAGCTGGGAGACGGTCCAGGGTTCGTTGTGGCCGGGCTGCCCGTCTTGCCGAGGGAACATCGCGCCGCGTTGGGGCAGGCCGTGCACCTGCAGCTCGAGCAGGCACCGGGAGGACAACGGCACGATCCGTTCCTTGTTCCCCTTGCCGCGCACGACCAGCAGCGGGGTCGCCAGCGTCTCCTTGACGTCCTCCCGGTCCAGGTTGGCTATCTCCATCGCCCGGAGCCCACAGAAGGCCGCCAGGACCAGCATGAGCCGCAGACGGGGCGGGGCGGAGGCGATCGCGAGCTGCAGGTCGGCCTCAGCGATCGGGCGGGGCAGGCGCTGGGGCATCTTCGCCAGGATCAGGCCCTCGGTCGGCGCCTCCGGCAGTAGTTTGCTGCGTACCGCCCAGGCGTAGAACTCCCGCAGGTTCACCGTCGCCGCGGTCCGCGACGTCGGACCCAGGTGCGCGATCGTGTCCTGCCACCCCTCAAGGTCGGCGCTGTCCGCCAGCAGCAGGTCGTCACCCAGCTCGACGTCCAGGTGCACCGCGAGCCGGCGCAGGAACAGTGCCCGCTGGTACACCGTGTTGTCGGACAGCCCACGTAGCCGCATCCATCGCAGATGCTTGAGTACGGCCCCGGACGCCCCGCGCTCGGCCCACTTGCTGAGCTTGGTCGCCTCGCCCGTCCCGGTGTCCTTAGCCACGCTGGGTCACCTCGGCGGCGTCCAGCGGTAGCAGGGGCGTGGTGGACGGAACCCCGGGGACGGCGAGGCCAGCCCCGACCCGTTCCACCGCCTCGACGGCCGCCGCGTGGCTGTAGCTCACGTACCCGGCCGTCGTCGCTGGGGACTGGTGGCCCATCACCTCCTGTGTCAGCCGTAGATCCTGGCTCGCGGCGTACAGGCTTGAGCCGAAGTAGTGCCGCAGGCTGTGCAGCGGTTCCGGGATACCGAGGCCGTGCAGGTACTGCCCGCACAGCCGGGACACCCGTGCGGGTGTGTTGGGCCCGTCCAGCCCGTCGAGCCTGGGGAACACGTAGCCGCGTTGTGGCAGGCCGTGGGCGCGTAGCTCCATCACGACCCGGCCGGACATCGGCACGACCCGCTCGGCGTCGCCCTTGCCGCGGATGACCAGCACCGGCGGGGTACTGGTGTCCCGGACCTGCCCGCGGGTCAGGTGCGCGATCTCCCCGGCCCGTAACCCGGCGTACGCGGCGAGCACGAGCATCAGCCGCAGTCGGTCCGGGGCGCAGTCCACGGCCATCTGTACGTCGTCCGGTGCGGTCGGCCGAGGCAGCCGCCGGCCCTGCTTGGGCCGGACCAGGACCAGCGCCGGGTTACTGCTGGTCAGCCCACCGGCCAGCGCCCAGAGGTAGAACTCGCTGACGTGCGCGGCGTAGGAGCGCCGGGTCGCCGGGTCCAGGTGGGCGTTGGAGTGCTGCCAGTCGTCCAGGTCAACGTCGGTCACCGCGAGCAGGTCCGCGCCGCACTCCACGCCGAGGAACCGGGCCAGCCGGCGCAGGCTGTAGAAGCGCTGCTCGACGCTGGCCGCCGAGGCGTTCCGGAGCCGAAGGTGAGACAGGTGCGCCTGGACCGGCAGTGTGCCGGGATCCAGCCTGGTGGAGGCGGCTCTAGGCACGGTCGAGCCGGTCCGCTGCCTCGAGCAGCGCTTGGCTGAAGGCACGCGCCTGCGAAGCGGTCAGCGGTCCCTGGGCGTCGAGGTAGAGCAGGACGTCGCCGTCGAGGTCGGCTTGCAGGTCCAGCCCGATCCCGTCGCTGCTGCCCAAGTCCAGGGCGTACAGCGACAGGGCGTGCAGTGGGTCGAATAGCGTCTCCGGTGGTGAGCACGGACGGCCTTCGGCCTCGACTATCCGGCCGACCTCGACCTGCAGCAACCACTCCGTGCGGTGGTCGCGTGGGCACCAGTCCGGGCAGTGCGTGTCGGGCATGGTGGGGATGGTGCTCGTAACGTCGGTCATGGTTGACCCTCCGGTGGCGGCACACCTACAAGCCGCATGCCGCCCGTCTGGGGCACGCTCTGGGAGCCTGTAAGCAAGCCGTACGGCCCGGAACTACTTGTAAGCGGTAGGTCGTCGGTTCGAACCCGACCGCCGGCTCAAGCACCCGACCTGCGGTTCAGGCCAGCGCAGCAGCGACGGCTTCGTTGAACGCCCACCAGGCGTCCTGTTCAGCGCCCGCCGT
>JAABVA010003097.1_pt1 | contig 16064 bp, 22 predicted proteins | sample 5560331 | NCBI WGS metagenome assembly JAABVA01 (sample SAMN12812661, study PRJNA571458) | rock metagenome | isolation source: Antarctica rocks | place: Antarctica: Victoria Land, Mt New Zealand sud | collected 2016-01-07 | reverse complement strand
GCGGATCGAAAACCGCGCGGCTTACGGACACCTCGTGACACGGGCCAAATACCAGCCACTAAATATCCTTAGTGGAAGCACCCGTGTCCTGGACTTCTACTAACCTGATCTCACGCTGCTCGGAGCGCCGTTACTCAGCTGACCCCAGACGAAGCACACGAACAGCGTGCCGGGCTCTGGCCGGGTGCGATCCGAGGGAGCGACAGGCTCGCGGCAACGCAGACACCGGTAGTCCCCGTCAGCCAGGCTGACGCCGCTTTGCCACTGACCCGCCCGGGCCGTCATCACCAAATGAGGCCGACCGGTCGGCGGCTCGGCCGGTTCTGCCATGCCTCATGGTCGCACCGCACGCGTATCCCAGGGGGATACCTTAGTGCACAGTTGATCACTGAGTGAACGGCCTCAGTCTCCGGTCCCCGGTGGCTCTGCCAAGCGACTCGTCGATCTGCGCTTGCAGCTTGGCCAGCGCAGTGGGGCTGCTCCACTCGTCAATTTGCTCTTGCAGCTTGGCCAGCACGGCGGGGCTGCAAGCCTCCTCAATTTGCGCCTGCAGCTTCGCCAGCTCAGCGGGACTGTTCCACTCGTCGATCTGCGCCTGCAGCTCGTCTGTGGTGAGCGCGGGGCTGCCGAGCGCGGCCAGTGTTCTGTCCGCCGCGGCGAGCGCCGTGGGCCAGTCGCCGCGGGCCAGGGCAGCACTCCGGGCCGCATCGTCACGAGCGATGGCGCGGCTTCGGCTCCTGCGGCGCTCAGGCCGCTCGTCGGCGAGCTGGCCGGTTACCTGGCCTAGTGCGACCAGCTCCTCGAGCAGCTCGCTCGAGCCGCCCAGGGCGGCCACCACAGCACGCAGAGTGCCAGGGCTAGGCCGGCGCTCGCCACGCTCGATCTCGCGCAGGTATGGGCCGCTACGACCAGCCGCACGGCCCAACGCTTCCGCGGACAGGCCGGCGGCGCTCCGACGCTGGCGGAGCCGGGCGCCGAGCGCGTGCCGCTGATCATCGGTCGTCATTGGAACCGCTCAAGTGTGGGCCAGCGCGGGCGCGCGCGCTTCGGCGTGGAACGTGACAGGCGGCTGAGCACCCTCACGTGATGGGCCGGTGGTGGGTGTCGCCGAGGGCTGTGTCAAGGAGCCGGCGGATCAGGATGATCATGTCGGCGGCAGCGTGGGCGATCAAGAGGGCGTCCCCGTGGGTGCTGACGGTCGCGACGGGCCCTTGCCCGCCTTGAACGATCCACGTGTTGCGGGCGGTCTGTCGGACTTCAAGGGGACCGCGGAGCCGCTCAGCTCCCCCGAGCCGGGCTCGGACGCCCTCGACGGCAGCCCACTCGCTGGCCGCGCGGCGGTACCGGCCGGTGTTGGCCTGGAGGCCCTGGGGCGGGCTAGGCAGCTCGTCGTCGTCGATCACGCTGCGGCCGATCCGGGGGGGTGGTACCGCCGGGCCGCGCAGGCATGCCGGCGGAGGACGAGGCCGCCCGGGGCGCGGCGGCCGTCGAGCGGCACGGCGGTCGGCGTGCCGCGGCGACGTTTGATCCCGTACTGGTCAGGGGCGGCTACCAGCTCTGCCGAGAGGGGGGCCTCGAACGGCCACTGCGCTCCTGCCAGGGTGGGCAGCCAGCGCAGCTCGGTCCCGCAGTAGCGGCAGGGCGTGGCGCCTGTCGGCCGGTGCGAAGTCTCGGTCGGGGCGCTCACGCTGCGGCCACTAGAGCTTCCTCGCGAAGACCAGCAGGTTCGACGAGACGCTTGCGGGTTTCGATGGCGGCTAGGACGGCACGTGCGCGGGCGGCTCCGTTGGGAGCGGCGACCCGGCGCCGCTCGTCTTCGCGTTCGCGTTGGTCACGGGCGGCGAACTGCCGGGCTAGACGTTCACGGGCGGCGTGGAGGTCGCGGACCTGGCGGTGGGCGTCATCGACGTACGCGGGCAGCTTCGCTTTCACGAGGCAGGCGACGGGATCGCGGACCACGCCCCAGTTGTCGGCGCCGACATAGCGGGTGAGCTGGCCCGACCCGAACAGCTCGGCATTGGGGGCGAGGGCGTCGCGCAGACGATCCCGGCCCTGGAGGGTGACCTCTTTGCGAAGGGGGCCGGGCAGTGCGGCGACGACCTCGTCGACGAGATCAACCGCGTCGGGCGGTACGGCGGCTGGCGGCTCGCTGGGCGCAGCCTCAGCGAGCGCACCGGGGTTCTGCTGGTCGGGCTGAAGCCCCCCCGCTACGGAGCCAGCCAGCTCGCCCGCCGGTGCCGTGGGGGTAGGGGGGTCTTCTACATCTTCTACATCTGAGGACGCATCTTCGCTGGTGGGAGGGGGTGTGGCTGTCCATTCCTCGGACACCAGCTGTCCGCTCCTTGGACAGGTGCTGTCCGCTCCTTGGACAGGTGCTGTCCGCTCCTTGGACAGGTGCTGTCCGCTCCGGCTGTCCGCTCCTTGGACAGGTGATGCCAGCTGGCGTCCCGTTAGCCGCGCGTAGGCGCTCGGCGTAATCCGCCACCCGACGACCTGGCCGGCTTCGCCGTTGACGGCCTTGCCGATGCGCTCGAGGACGCCGGTTGCGACCAGGTCGGCGGCGGTCGTGATCCACGTCTTGCGGTTGACGTGGAGCTGGGCCGCGATGGCAACGTCGCTGCCGAGGACCTCGCCTGTTTTCCAGTCGGCGATACGGAAGCACTCTGCGATGAGCCCCAGCGCGGTGTAGGCGCGGCTCGAACCACAGCGAGTCCGCAGACGGTCCAGCAGTGCGGCCTGCGCATCGTGGCGCAACATCGTGAAGTGCTCGGTCGGGGCACTGGGCCGTCGCCGGCTAGAGCCCGACGGCGTGTCTGCCGCCGTTGGTAGTGCAAGCCCACGGCTTACGGGGGTACAGTCAGGGTTGAACATGAGCGCCTTTCATCGGAGATGATCTTGTTCACCGGGGGCCGAGCGGGGAACTCGACTTCCAATGACGTGGGGCAGGGGCGGACCTTCGGGTCCGCCCCTTTCTCGTTCAGGCCGTCAGCTGGCGGTCCTCCTCGGCGAAGAGCCGGCGGAGCATCCCCGCGAGCTGGTCTTGCACTGTCAACCCGGCGTCGGCTGCGGCGCCTTGAATCCGCGCAGCTTCCGCGGGCGTGACTCTGACGACCAGACGTTCCCGGACGCCGAGCCAGGGGCGATGCGCCGGTCGGCGCGGGGGGGTCTCCATGTAGCACACCCTCGGCTTGCGGGCACCGAAAGTTGGGACCTGCCCGTTTTGAGTTTGCCGGCGTGTCGCCTCAGCCGCCGGCCTGGCGAGTCGCGACGGATATGCCACGGGCAAGACTGCCGGTCACTCCGCTGGGGACGCGATGCCGGCACCCAGCAGGGCGCCCGCTGTCAGGGCGTCCGCGACGATCACGCTGCCCGCGGCCCAGTGGCGGTTGCGGACGTTGGCACCGCCGGGGGCGCTTACGCGGATGAGGGTCGGGTCGGCTGCGTCCCCGCGCTGGCCGGGCGCGACGGGCACGAGTGCGCCGAGCTGCTGGTCGACCGCCAATTGGGCGGATTCCGCAGCAACCACCATGTCGGCCAGCCCGACCAGTTCCTCCTGCTGGGCGGTCGTGAGGCCGCCCAGCCGCCACTCGCAGTTCATCCGCGCCTGGACGGCGGCGAGCTGCCCGCGGGCCGCGGCGAGGGTCTGACCGGCCCTCGCCTGCTGATCTTTCAGCTTGCGGAACCGTCCGGCTAGCGGGTCAGTCGCCTGGTCAGTCCGGGTGGCAATAGCTGGCGCCATGGCACAACTCCCTGGTCACGAATAGGAACACCTGTCGTTACTCACGGTAGTTACAGCCCCTCAGATAGGGGTGGACCGACACGATTCAGCCGGTTCGCCCTGAGCCGCGTCAGGCTCACGGTGTGACCACGCTTGACCAGCGTGAGCAGGTCGTGAGCGCGCCCCAGCTCCGGGCTGAGCCAGGCCCACGAGCACCCTCAGCCCGGCGGCTGGGCAACCGGACGCGCGCTGGCGGCAGGCTGCCGTAGACCAGCACGCCGGAGCCCAACGGAAGCTGGCGCAGCACGTCGGCCGGCGCGAGCCGCTCCCGCTGTTGGCTCCACGATGTGGACGTGCCGCCCCCGGCCTGGTCGGTGACGCTGACCCGGTCCACGTCCTGCTCGCCCAGCAGTTTGGACAGGTAGTCGAGGGTCCCGAGGTCGGTGATTCCCGACAGGGCGAGCTTCCCCCGGTGGTTGTTGACCACCGTTGACGCCAGCCGGCCGTACCGGTCAGTCAGCTGCGCCAAGTCCTGCCACACGGACACGACCTGGATGCCCTGGCCGCGCCCGGTCGATGCGATGGACGGCAGGTCCCGCAGCGGGGCGACGTTGCCCGCCTCGTCGAGCAGCAGCAGCAGCCCGGGGTCGCACGGCCGGCCGGCCTGAGCGCGGTTCTGAGCCTCCCGGACCACGGACATGACCAGGGCCTCGAACAACGGCCGTAGCCGGTCCTGGGCGTGGGTGGGGGCGACCAGGTACAGCGTGCCGTCGCCGTCGAGCAGCGCGGCAGGGTCAATCTGGCAGCTCTCGGCTGATGCCGCCACATCCGGGTCGGTGTAGCAGTCAAGCACCGCCTCGGCAGTGGCGTAGACGCTGCCCAACCCGCAGCGCCAGGTCCTCGCCGACCGGATCGACCGACAGACCGGCACCCTCGGCCGCCTCGAGGAACAGCTGACCGGCGTCCGCGCCACCGTGGCAGCAGCCGAGCTGGGGACGACGCCGAGGGACGCCTGGGACGCCGCGCACAGCGAGCCGCTCGAGCGAGCCGTGTCCGCCGGCCGCGAGCTGGGCTGGCGGCACCGCGCCGAGGAGCGCGCAGCGACAGCCGTTGACCCGGCGCCGGCCGTCGTCGAGTTGCCGGCCGTCACGGTCGAGCCGCCCAGGATCGTCCGGCAGCGACGGTAGCCGCGTGCGCTTGCCCGGTGCCAGCGCTACCAGCCGAGGTCGGTAAGCCCGTGAACGTCCCGGGCCCCGTTGCGGAGTTTGTTGAGCAGCTCACGGCGCTCGTCAGGGTACTGAGCCTCACGTAGAGCGGCGAGTATGCCGCCGAGTTCGCTGGTGGTCGCCTCCCATGCGGCTGCAGATGCCTCGTACTGGTTCGGCAGCACCCTGACAAGCCGCCGGAGGATGCGCTCGTCATAGTCGTCAGTAGGCACGAGGTCGAGGAAGCCAAGCTCCAGCCGGACCTCGTCAAAGCTTGGCCCGGCGAGAGAGGCCGGGACGTACTGCCGACGAGTGTCGGTAATCAGAAACCCGAGAGTCTTCGCCTGCCGAAACGCGGTGATGTTCGCTCGGCGGCACACGAACAGGGGCACGACGGGAACCGCTGGACGCGCTGCCTGGATGCGGGCCGCCTTGTCGAGGAGCTGGTAAAGCTCGTTCGACGAGGGGTAAATCCACTCCCGGACGTTCTTGACCTCGACCGGCAGGGCTACCCCGCCCACGGGGATGCCGCCGGCTGTCAATGCGTACACAGCCGCGTTGTCGAGAGGTCCGATCGGAACCGGATCGCCAAGGAAGGTGGCGGCTTGCCCACCGTCCGGGTTTGCCAGGGTGTACCCGTAGGGGGCGGCCTTCAGGAGCGCCTGGTGCACGACGCGTTCGCCAGCGTCACCTATGCTTGCGCGCCGCGTCCGGGTTCCAGACGCCCAGGACAGATACCGGGTCATCAGCAGCCGCTTGCGCGCCGCGGCCGCCTCGGTCACCGTCGCCTTCCGGCGTACTCCCCTCAGCTGCCACAGGGCGACCGAGCGGCCGCCGCGGGTAGCGCTTTGGGTTCGTTGGATGACACCCTCTTCGATGAGCCTCGATCGGGCCTGACCCAACGGCCAGGGCTCGACGTGCATCGGGAAGCCGGGATAGGCCTGGTCTGCGATCCGCGCCTCCACCTCAAGCCAAGGGGCAGCGTGATGATCGCGCAAGAGCGCAAGGATCGCCTCCGACCCCATCTGGACGTAGTCCGCCGGCTCCACGCCGCGAGCCTAAAGTTCGGTTTCACGTAATACGCGGGTGCATATAGAGGAGGTCTTTGTGGTGGTGGCCCAGCCTGCCCCCGGGGACGTGCCGCAAGGCAGGTAGCGCACTGCTACCGAGCCCGTCCCTGGGCGGGCAGACGGCACGACCGCTCCTGCGGCAGGGGTCACCAGCTGGCAGACGGCCGCAATCAGCATTGACGAGGAAGGGGCAGGGGTGGCCGCGGCGGGCGGGGATCACCTGCCTGGACACCGGTGGCGCGCTGCTGAGACCCCGGGCACGAACCCACGTCGACGGGACGGCAAGGGCCCAAGCCGACAGCCACCGACGCACCGACCCTGCTGTGTCAAGCCAGGAGCATGACTAGAAGTTGCAAAAGTGCACCGTGAAATCTGCGGGAGTGCACGATCCTTCTGACTTGATCTTTCATATGCAAGGGGTGGGGTCCGGTTTCCGGGGCGCCACTGCCGCGTGATCGACCCAGGCCGGGGGCGGCGAAGCGGCGCGCTGCGGGGCTCCTGCACTTCCCGTTCCTCGTCTAGCTGGGAGTGCTGCCCGCTAGGCTCCGGCCATGCGTTGGCGCCTGATCATGGCCGTCCTGCCGGTGGCCGGGCTTCTACTCGCTGGCTGTGGCGGTAGCAGTAACAAGCCGGCGGCTACACCAACACCCCCTCCGGTGAACCAGGGCGCCACTCCATCGTCGAGCCCAGCTCCAACGCCGACTGCGGGCACGTTCGGTCAGCCGGTGAACGTGACCGAGGAAGGCAACGCGAGCGCCTCCATCACGGTTCGCCCGCCGACCATGAGCCAGAGCGACGGCACTAGCGTCACCGCGACCAACGGCGCCTACGTCACCTTCGTGGTGCACATCGTCAACACCGGCAACCAGCCGTTCACCTACGGCGGAGGTTCCTTCGGCCTGCAGGACAGCGACGGCCGGATGCACGACCAGGACGGATCAGCGAGCGACCCCCTTGAGCCGAACCAGGCCCTGAACCCCGGCGGTCAGATCACGGGAAACGTCACTTTCGACGCTCCAACTCACGGGACGCTTATCTACACCCCGAACGGGTCTGCCGTCGACACCGCCGAGTGGAAGTACTGAGCCGAAGGATCGATCCCGCGTGCGTACGTGCCACGGCGTCTAGCGCTACTGGAACAACTCGGCGGCTGAACTCCGCTGCGTGCAGACGGGGCCGCGCCGGCCCGCTCGACGTTGCGCCGGGGGGCCGCCGGGCCCACCCATGAGTCCGGCGGCCCAGCACCTATCGGCACCCCGCCCCGACTGCGGGTAACCCGAACGGGGGGCTAAGGGTCGGTGCCGGGCGCAGGGGCGCGTCTAGGCAGCGTGGGGACGGCCCCCGCGCATCGCGCTGCCCTTGGCTGCCCCTACCGGGTGTATGGGCCCGGCAGGGCTGGCTTTGACGCCCAGCACCGACCGGATGAACGTAGAGCGCGAGCGTTGGCGCCAGCTCGTCAGGGGTGTCGATCACGGGGTGCTATGCCGGATTTACTGTCGGCTATGCCCGATCCTTGCTAGATAGGTTCAGAGAATGTATCTTCTCTGGATTATGGGGCCCAGCACCGGAAGCGCCGTCGTAACCCTCGCCAGCGACCTGCTGCCCGCCGTCGTCGAGCGCGCCGACCTCAACCCGGCCGCCGTCTATCTCGCCCGGCTCGGCTCCGGGTCGCAGCGGACCATGCGGGGGGCACTCGAGCGGATCGCGGACCTCGCCAGCGGCGGACAGAGCACCGCGGCAACCCTTCCCTGGCACCAGCTTCGCTACCAGCACACCCAAGCCATCCGGGCCGCGCTCGCCGAGGACCTCAAGCCCGCGACGGTCAACAAGCACCTCGCCGCGCTGCGCGGGGTGCTCCGGGAGGCTTGGCGGCTCGGACTGATGAGCGCCGAGGACTACCACCGCGCTGCCGACCTGCCAACGGTGAAGGGCACCACGTTGCCCAGCGGCCGCAACGTCGGCGCCGGCGAGGTCGTCGCCCTGGTCGCCGCATGCCAGGCCGACCCCTCCCCGGCCGGTGCCCGCGACGCGGCGATGCTCGGCGTGGCCTTCACCGCCGGGGTCCGCCTCGCCGAGCTGGTCGACCTCGACCTGGCCGACTACGACGCGGGCACCGGCGAGGTCCACGTCCGGCGCGGCAAAGGCGCGGTCGAGCGGTTGTCCTACGTGCAGAACGGCGCGCAGGCCGCCCTCGAGGCATGGCTGGCAGTCCGGGGCGACGAAGCTGGCGCGCTGTTCTGCCCGGTCAATCGAGGCGGCCGGGTCACGGTCCGGCGGATGACTGGGCGCGCGGTCTACGCCACCTTCGGGAAGCGGGCGGCCGAGGCGGGTGTCGCAGCGTTCTCACCGCACGATGCCCGGCGCACCTACGCCGGCGACCTGCTCGACGCGGGCGCTGACATCTCAACGGTGCAGCGGTTGATGGGCCACGCGACGGTCACGACGACCGCCAGGTACGACCGCCGGCCGGAGGCAGCCAAGCGCAGGGCCGCCAGCCTGCTGCACTTCCCCTTCCTGGCCGCGTAGCGCCATGGCCGCCCAGCTGCGTCTCGGGCTCGCCGCATAGCGCGGCGCTAAGCGCCGGCCAGGATGCCTCTCCCGTGCTCTGCCTGTTCCGGCTGCTCCACAATCGACAGACCGTCGACGCGGAACCACTCGAAGACGATCCGCTCGCTATCCGCCGAGGTGAACTCCAGCCAAGGCTCGTTGGTGACGCCGCGACTGGCCTTGAACGCGTCGACGAGCGGCTGCAAGTCCGCTGCGGAGCCGCTCATCCAGAACGTGTGTGCTCCGCCGTTCGCCATCACGGTGAGGGTCACCATAAAGGCGGTGTGCCCGCCGGCGCACGGCTGCTACCACCGGCCAGGTAATGCCCACAGCTTGACAGCCTTGCGGCGTGGGCTCCGGGCTGAGCACGGGTGGCGCGGGAGACTGCGCCGGGCGGCCCGGACGGGGCCTCCGTGACAGGAGGGCAGCCATGACCGCGACAGCGCGGGACGGAGACGCTGCCGCGGCGCTGCCGACGCTACCGGCGGACCCCGGCGGAGCGAGCGTCCTATCCGTGCCGGGGCGACCCGAGGACACCTACTCGGCGGCCGAGGCCGGACGTGTCCTGGGTATCTCGGAGCGCCGGGGTCCGGCAACTCGTCGACAGCGGCAAACTGCCTGGTGAGACGGTCGACAATGGGCCGCTGCGGCTGCCACAAGAGGCGGTCCACCAGGAGCGAAACCGGCGGCGCCGGACGGCCCGGAGTCCGCTCAACAGAGCTCCGGCCGGCCCTCCGCCCGCCGGACCCGTCGAGGTCGATGTTGAGGACCTGGTCGAGCGCGCCGTCCGGGCGATGCTGCCGCTCATGCTCGAGCCGGCCCGGAGGGCGGAGCAAGCCGCGCACGATGCGTACCTCGAGGAGCGGGCACTCCGGATGGCTGCTGAGGCGCGGGCCGGTGAGCTGCAGGTCCGAGCGGAGCTGGCGGAGCAGCGGCTACGGGAACGTGAGACGCCGAGTGAGTCGCATCCGCCGCCGACGGAGGTCCGTCCGGAGCGGCGCTGGTGGCGCAGGTCGGGCAGCTAACGAAGTGCTGTCGCGGACGAGCGGGCTGTAGCCCCCCACACTGCTGCTGTGCCCTTCCATCTGACGCCCCCTCGACGAGGTCACCGCCGGGAGCAGGTCACGGTTCAGATCCGCGACGACATGAGGCCATCGAGCGCCGCGCGCATGGCAAGTGCGGGCGCGACGGCACACGTAGCCATATAGCGAGGCCGAGCCCTTAACGTCCCGCCACCGCAAACTTGGCGGGAGGTTCACCATGCGTCCGGTCGTGCGCTAGTGGGTGGAGCTTTGGTCGGCTGGTCCCACCCGCCGCATGTTGGCCCATACGGCATGGTCGAGCGTGGTGGCTGGAACCTGCAGCTGCGCTGCTGCTGAACGCAGCAGCTCTGCGCAGTACGCAGGGTCTCGGGTTCGTGGGGGCGAGTCACCCTGGTCGTCGCTGAGCGCCCGGCCGACGAAGCGGACTATCCACACGTCGGCCTTGACGCCGTCGACCCCGAGGAGCATGCACAGGTAATCCCACGTGACCGTGCCCAGCCCCCGTACGGCGACGTAGGCCCTTCGGTACTTGTCACGCCCGCCGTCCAGGTCGGCGGAGCTGCTCATCCCTGCCTTCACGAGCCTGCCAGCGGCGTCGACTATTGCCTCGGCCTTGAGCCGGCCTCCTGAGAGTCGTTGGCGATTGTCCAACACCTGCGCGAGGTCCTCTGGGCTGATCGACGCGAGTGCGCTCAGGTCGTCGAGCCCGCCCCCGCCCCGGTGCTGTCGCCACCGGCCGACCGCGCCGCGGACGCCGGTCTGCGGGCCGCCGTAGACAGCTTGGATCGACAGGACGGCGTCCAGCAGCGCCGCTTCCGCCTCGCCGGGCCATCCGCCGGGCCACTGCGCCCAGTCCGAAGGCAGCTGGTCGTGGACGTACTCCACGACGCGGTCGACGTCGCCGGCCTCGATCACGTTGCGCCTCCATCAGCGGAATGGTGCCGTCCTAGCACTCACTGTGCCGTGAGATGGTCGCCGTGGGTCAGGCGGCGTCCCAAAGCATTCCGAAGGCCTCACGCCAGGCAGCTAGGTCACCAGGCCGACCCGACACTGCTGCGATCAACTCGTCGGCCGGCATGGTCCACAGCAACCCGAAACGGGCCGCGTAGACACCGACCGACCGTGCACCGAGGTCGTCGTCACGGTCGAGCAGGAGGTACCCGAGCAACTGCCGGATCAGGTCGACGCTAAGCGAGAAGGTCCGCCCGGCGGCACGATTGGAGCCCTGCGCGCACTTGAGCTCCACCAGTACGTCTTCCACGACCAGGTCGGCGTCAGCAGCGATCGGCGGGCGGGCGAGAGGGCACCCCAGGCGTACCCGCGGCGCTGCGCGAAACGGTCCGAGCAGCTCGGTGGCGGCGAGCGTTCCGAGCTGGGCGAGCTGGTCCACGAAAGCATCCGGGACAAGGTCTAGCAGGTCGGCCGGCCCGCCGCCGGCCCGTAGCCGAAGCAGCGGGCTCGGCAGCAGCACCGCTGGCCCGGCGCGGAACAGCTGCTCGCACCAGGCGAGCACGACCGCGACTCGCTCGAGGTCGCGCGGCTCGGTGAGCTGGGTTCGGGTTGCGATCCACCCGTCGAGTTCCCACAGCGCGACCTGGATGGGTGGCGGGAGCAGCTCGCGCCCGATCCGCGCCTCGACGAGCTCGGGCTGGTCGGCAAGCTGCAGTCGGAGCAGCCAGCCCAAGGCTGTGCCGATCGTCGCGTGCTCACCTCCGCGCAGACTGTCGGCCGGGACCAGCTGCGGATGCGTCGACGCCGAGAACCCCGGCAGGGGCCGAACACCGTTTCGGGTGAGCTCACGCAGGAACGCACCGATGCGGTGGTCGGCTCTGCCCATCGTGCTCGTGAGCGTGCCGGCCGTCATCGGGACCTGAGTGCGGATCGCGGCCGTGAGCTCGCGCGGGTCGTCGTGGTCAGCACGCATGCGCGTCCGCCTCGACGTCAGCAGTGTCGGTAAGCAGCCACCGGGCGGGGTCCCGGTAGAGGACCGTGATGACGGTGCGCTCGGCGCGGTTGACGACTACAGCCCAGTCGCCGCGGACGTGGACGTGCCGGTCCGAGCCGTAGCTATCGGTCTGCGGGTAGGTGTAGTCCGGCTGCATGACGGTGAACCGCAGGTCGCGGTCGCAGATGCCGCGTGCGCGGGCGCGGCCGCGAGCATGAGCGGTGATGCGCCAGCCGGGCAGCAGTGTGAGCAGGGGGTGAACCATTGGAGCTCTCCTTGACTCGACGTAGACGAACGGCGGAGATCGCCGCTCGCCGGGAGCCAAGGCCTATCCGTAGAATCAGGAAGTGCGGGTTCTTGCTCTACGGGTGAGGCCTTGGCGCGAGGCATTCCGTTGGCGCGGAGTGCCTCGCGTGCTTAGTTACGGGGTGTCCTGTTCGGCGTCCTCCCCGAGGTCATCGCCGCTGGAGCCGTCGACGCCTGACCTCGACTCAACGGTGGGAGCCGGCGCCGAGGCAGGTGTCATCACACCGGCGGCGAGCGCAGCCTCGTAGCCGGCGCGCAGACCGTCCGCGTAGCCGCGCTCCCACGGCGGCGTGCGGTAAAAGCTCAAGTGGTCGAAGCCGATCGGGTCGGCGATCGAGCCGACATCGGCAGCGATCTTGGCGAGCCAGTCGGGCATCGCCGCCTCGAGGGACCTCCCCTGGGCCAGCACGAACCGGACGTTGTCGACGTGGTCGCCGATCCACTTGTGTAGGTCGAACCCGTCTTTGGCGAACCCGGCGAGGGCAAACCAGTCCAGGCCCGGCAGTCGCTGGAGCGCGACGCGGTAGCCCTTCTGGTAGTCGGCCGTGGCGAGCGCTGTGAAGTGCTCGACGCCGGCCGTCAGCAGATCGCCCACGTCGTCGGGCGCCTGGGCGTAGGCCGGCTCGTCGCCGTTGCCGATGTAGCGCTCCAGCGCAGCTCGCACGACCTGGGAGGTCGGAGTGCCCGGCTGGAGCGCCTTCGCACGCGCCTCAAGCTCGTCCGGAAGATAGATCGACAAACGGCCCATGCCCACAGCATCACACAAAAAGGGTGGTCGTACAAGTGCTCCCGGATGTATGCCGTCAAGGTAGGTGCATATGACGATAATCGCGTGTGCTACTCAGGTGGTACTGCCTGTGCTCCTAGCGCAGGTCGGCCGTCGCCGGGCGGGCTGATCGGGTACGCCCGCGACTCCACCGGCGAGCAGAACCTTGGCCTGACCGCTGTCACCCACGCGGTCGTGCTGTTCAACACCGTCTACCTGCTCACGCGCTCGACACCCTCCGTCAGCGCGGGACAACATCGACGACCAACCCTTCCGGCACCTTTCACCCGCCCTCCACGAGCACATCAACCCCTAGCGCGCCGGCGCAATGGATGCGCCCTCCCCAGGTCTAGGCATGCCGGCGCTCGCGATCTAGGTTCATCCGGTCGGTGCTGGGCGTCAAAGCCAGCCCTGCCGCCTGCATACCGGTAGGGGCAGCCAAGGGCAGCGCGATGCGCGGGGCTCTTTCACCCGACGCTGCCTAGACGCGCCCCTGCGCCCGGCACCGACGATCAGTCATCGTCAACGAGGGATGAGTCCTGGCGCCGGTAGCCGGCTTGCTCCAGGGTCTGCAGGACAGCTCCCCAGTCCGAGGTGCTGTTGTCGTCCTCGGCGCCTATGTGGGGGCGGGCGGGCGGCACGGCGTCCAGCACTACGCGCCCCTTGGGCGTGAAGAAGCGCTGGCCTACCGTGACGCTGGCAAGAAGCGCCTGGTCGCTGGGGACCCAACTCGTCGAGCCCGCCGGACCAGCGCTGTGAAGCTCCGGCGGGTTGGGTCCCAAGATCATGAGAATGTCTCCCGGGATCGGGACGACGTCAAAGGTCAGGACCTTGTAGTAGTAGGTCCACTCCGCTGTGATCCCGTCCGGCTTGAGCATGACGTGAACCCGCACGGTCACTTCCGGCATTGAGCACTCCTACTGGGCGGCTGACCGAATCATGGACCTAGCGCGGTAGCACCCCGCAGGCCAAGGTCGGTGCGCCGCCGGCTGCCAGCGCGCGCCCTCCCCGTCACGTTGACATGGGTTCGTGCCCGGGGGCTCAGCAGCGCGACCCGGCGTCCAGGTAGGCGATGGCTGCCCGCCGCAGGCCCCTGCGCCCCTTCCTCGTCAATGTCGAGCGCGAGCGCCGGGTCGCTGCCGAGCGGCTGGCGGCTGAGCGGGCCGCACGGGTGGAGGACCTGCGCACGTTGTTGCGGATGCTCGACGTCGGCTGGACCCCGCCTCAACCGGTGCCTGCAGCTGTGGCGGCTCCTGTCGAGCCTGCTCGGGAGAACTGGTGGGAGCGACGCCGGCAACGCCGCGATGGTCAGGTGAGCGGCGACGTGAGCACGTTGACCTGCGTGAATGGGGCGCTGGGCAGGGCCAGCCGGTCGGCTGAGCCAGGCTCGTAGGCATGCCAGCCCGGTAACTCCGGCCCTATGGGTGTCGCGGGTCTGGAGGAAGACCGTCCCAGGTGATCTGTCTCTCGACGGTTGGCAGCTCCCGGGGCGTGAGGTGCTCCCGGAACAGGGCGAGTGTTTGTCCGACGCCGTGTGCCGCCGGGGCCAGCACACCGTGGTGTCCCGCCTGGTGTGCGGCAGCGCCGACCTCTTGGCACCGGGCGTAGTCGCCCACTTCGGTACAGAGATCGGCCGTGGTGAGTCCTACTTGGCTCAGGTTGTCCTGGACTGTCAGGTCGAGAATCTCGTCCACGTCGACGCGCACCGTGTAGAGCACTCGTCCCAACACCGCTCGAGCTGGGACCCCTGCGTCCTCCACCAGGTGCCGGTAGGCCTCGGCGACGGCTGCCGCCTCCGGCTGGCCAAGGTAGATCACCGGGAAGCCGGCCCCCCAGCGTCCCTCGTAGCCGCCGGCAAACGCCTCGCGATTCGGTGCGGCATGACGGTAGAAGTCCCCGTTGACGCCCCGCGTGCGCATCACGAGGCAGCCACCGTCATTGCACCGAGTAGGTCCACGACGACCACCGCCTCTCTACGGCCTGGGCTGCGCGGACGAACCGTACCAAGAATTGTAGGGGGAAGTTGCAGGAGACGCGGAGGCGTATTAAGCTGCGAAGTGATCGGGAGGGACCCGAGGTACGAAGGGATGACCCCATGACCACCACGTCTGCGGCTCAGGCCGCCGGATCGTCGCTGTACCGGCACATCGTTGCTGACGCTCGCCGCGCCCTGTCGCTGGCAGAGATCGGGCAGGTCACCGGCGTTGGAGACCGTGCGGTGCAGAACTGGGCACGCGGGTCGAGCCGACCCGAAGCGGGCAGCCGTGACCGACTGCTGGAGCTGAAGTACGTGATCGAGCAGCTGTCCGACGTCTACACCGACGAAGGCATCGAGATTTGGCTTCATGGCCATCAGCGGACGCTAGGTGGCCGTCGACCGCTGGAGCTGCTGCAGCAGGGCGAGTTTCAGACGGTCCTGACAGCGGTCGAGAACCTCGCCGGCGGCCCGCGACGGTGAGCGCAGGTCAGGACGCCGAGGGCAGCCAGCCACTCACTCTGGAGATGCTGCGAGCCGAACTGCGCCGCTGGGCTACGCGTGAGGCTGACCCTGGGCACAGGAACACGCCGGAGACGAGCCACGCCGCGAAGGTGTCCGCTGCGAGAGGCCTGGTCGCGATCCGCCGGCGGACCGGGCGGCCGATCCCGGACGACGTGCGCAGGCTCGCTGAGCAGGGCTAGCACTCTTCCGGTTGATCACTAACTGAACGGCTCAATCTCCGGTTCTGCCAGCGGCTCGTCGAGCTGCTCCCGCAGCTTCGCCAACTCGCTGGGGTACCTGGCGTTCCACCCCTGGACCCTTGCCAGCAGCTCGTCGAACTCCAGGGTCGCGTCACAGGTGCCGAGCGCTGCCAGTGTTCTTTCCGTCGCGGCGAGCGCCGCGCGCGAGTCGTCGCGGGCGATGGCGGCACTCCGGCTCCTGTCGGCCCGTGCCATTTCGCGGCGCCGGTTCCGGCGCTCAGGGCGTTCATCCGCCAGCTGCCCGGTGGCCTGTCCCGAGCTGAGTAGCTCCTCGAGGAGCTGGTTACCACGGTCCTCGTCTGAGCCAGCCAGGACCGCCACTACCGCCCGCACCGTGCCCCGGGACGGTCGGCGTTCGCCGCGCTCGATCTCGGTGGGGTAAGCGCCGGATCGGCCAGCGACGCGGCCTAGCTCAGCCGCCGACATGCCCGCGGCGGTGCGGAGGCGGCGGAGGCGGGCACCGAGCGCGTGCCGCTGGTCATCGGTGCTCATCGGAGCGTTCCGCCGCTCATCTGTAAGCCATCGCGCGCACGGGCTTTACCGCGGAACGTGACGCGCCGGCGTACACGCGGCAGGGTCGAACCGCCAGCGCTGCCCTTGGGGGTCATCTGAGTAACCGTGCCAAAGTGGCCAACAATGCCTCTACTAATGCGGATTAGGCGGCGCCGGCTGACTGGCGGATCGAAAACCGCGCGGCTTACGGACACCTCGTGACACGGGCCAAA
>JAABVA010003094.1_pt1 | contig 16068 bp, 19 predicted proteins | sample 5560331 | NCBI WGS metagenome assembly JAABVA01 (sample SAMN12812661, study PRJNA571458) | rock metagenome | isolation source: Antarctica rocks | place: Antarctica: Victoria Land, Mt New Zealand sud | collected 2016-01-07 | reverse complement strand
ACTTTATAAGAAAAGTCAAATTCTACAGACTTATTTATCTTAATTACATCTTAACAAATGACATGACTATCAACAGACTTATAAAGTCACTTTTAATACTGAAATTTACTCATTTTACAAATCTTATGAGTCTCATCAGTCAGTGAAAGGCCTTGTGATCTAATGATATGACACTTAAGTTTAAAACTCAAGAGACATTCATTTGAATTGAGTCAGAGACATAACATATCTTTTTTAACTTTATAAATAAAGAAAGTGTATCTTCATTTTCTATCTCACTCTCACTGAAATGAGCTGAGAAAATATGTCAAACTTTCAGTCTCATTTCATTATTTTAGTGATTTAAAGCTCTACAGAGGTTTCAGGAACATGTGAAGTTTGCTAAAATAAACAGTTTGCTATGAATAAAAGTTTTTCTTTTGCTGATTGAAGGTCTTCTTATAGGGCCACATTTCCATAGAGTAGCTAGACACTTATGATTACACATTCATTTCACTAGCCACTTCTCCTATGTTTGACAATTATCAGTTGTCTTACATGTCTTGCAGCTTAGTCCTCAATAAATTACCAGGTATAGACTGCTGTGATGTGTTCTGACTATTACTAAGCGGATGGAAGAAACTGGCGTTGCCTTGCAGAAAATGAGGCCGAGCAATCATACATGATCACGTCACTTAGGGAACATCAGTCCAGAAAGAGTACCTACCTTACCTTACAGAAGACTGCAACAAGTTCAGCGTATCATTGCAGGGACACATCTGCATCAAGAGTGTCTTCAAAAGGTTTCTCCCCGTTCAAAATCGATCCTTGTATCAGACTGATATTGATACCTTATTCATCGATACTAGTATTTAAGGCAAAAAGCCGTCCCGTACCTGCTTTTGTGATCAATCGTGCTAGTTAGTGTGTTGTCGATCTCGTGGCTCCGTCCCTGTCCCGGATCGACTTTCTCCAGACATCTCAATTAGTTAGGAGCCGCATTCGCATCATTCTCCATCAACACAAGTAACCTCTTCACTTCATCCGACACAAACCTATACTGTAACTCGAATTTCTGTCGTTTTCTTTACCGCAAAGATGGCCGCCGAATTCGTGCGTGCGCAGATCTTCGGTACGACTTTCGAGATCACCAGCAGGTATGCCAACTATTTAACGGAAGTGTCTCCGATATCAATCACACGCTGATGATTGGAAAGGTACACCGACCTGCAACCCGTTGGGATGGGCGCCTTTGGCCTTGTCTGGTAAACATAACATCCCTGCATGGAGCAGCGTTTGGGTCTGCTGACTTTGCGCGACCAGCTCTGCAAAGGATCAACTCACCGGCCAGGCGGTGGCGGTCAAGAAGATCATGAAGCCATTCAGCACTCCTGTACTGTCCAAGCGTACATACCGGGAACTCAAACTCCTCAAGCACCTCCGACATGAGAATGTGTGTATGGGATAGCCCTCCACTCTGAGGATTGGGTATTGACTTTTCCAAGGTCATCAGTCTCAGCGATATCTTTATCTCACCGCTTGAAGACATGTCAGTACCCATACCAAATCTCTCGACTGGCTCGACTCTGGCTAATATTAACCCTCGTCTGTCTAGATACTTTGTGACGGAACTCTTAGGCACGGATCTCCACCGCCTCTTGACTTCAAGGCCTTTGGAGAAGCAATTCATCCAATACTTTCTCTACCAGATACTCGTATGACCTAGGCATTGTGGTGGTCTCTGCCGTGAAGCTGATTGCATGGTAGCGAGGACTCAAATATGTGCATTCGGCTGGGGTGGTCCACCGGGACTTGAAGCCAAGCAACATCCTCGTAAACGAAAATTGCGATCTCAAGATATGTGACTTCGGTCTGGCTCGAATTCAGGATCCACAGATGACGGGATACGTCTCGACGAGATACTACCGTGCTCCGGAGATCATGCTCACGTGGCAGAAGTACGATGTTGAGGTGGACATATGGAGCGCAGGCTGTATCTTCGCCGAGATGCTGGAGGGCAAACCATTATTCCCCGGGAAAGATCACGTCAACCAATTCTCCATCATTACCGAACTCCTTGGGACGCCTCCGGATGATGTGATACAGACCATCTGCAGTGAGAATGTGGGTTTTCCACGATGACATGGGCAAAGTCGGTGCGAATGCTGACACTCTACAGACCTTGAGATTCGTTCAGTCGCTGCCGAAGCGAGAGCGGCAACCACTAAGTAACAAGTTCAAGAACGCCGATCCTCTTGGTAAGCTTTCCGTACTGCGTCTCCTGCCGGTCACTGACCGGATTAGCGATTGACCTCCTCGAGAACATGCTCGTGTTCGACCCAAGAAAGAGAGTACGTGCCGGAGAGGCGCTATCGCATGAATACCTCTCACCCTACCACGACCCGACCGATGAGCCGGTAGCGGAGGAAAAGTTCGACTGGTCGTTCAACGACGCCGATCTCCCAGTGGACACGTGGAAGATCATGATGTACGAGCAACTCTACGACCTACCAGCTGAGCAATAAGATGCTATCGATCGAAAGGGGACGTGACTAACCGTCTTTCTTTGGGCTAGGTATTCCGAGATTCTAGACTATCACAATATTGACGGTGCAGCGCATCAGGCAGAAATCGAGAACGGCAACTAGAGCGCTCGACGATGATCTCTCTTTACTCATATTCCCCCCCAGCGCGAATCTGCTTTGGTTCTCCTTTTCACCGTCGATTGGATGCGCCGGTTTGCTTCTGCACAAGGGTAGATTACGACCTGGGCCTTGACGGTCCTATGAACCACAGCAAGCGAAGAAGGCTTCTTTTCTCTCGAACGGACAGACAGTACGTAACAAAGCACATCATTGAGCATGCGTACATGAGCAGTGGAAGAGGAACACGCGAGCCTTCCGACGGGTATAGAAACGGCCGAGGGTTGTATTGTCTTGGTTGAGCTAGGGCAGTACAATGTCTATAGCGTCTATACCTTGAAATCGTCCATACCAATTGACACGGTCCATTGCATTCATAGGGGAGCTTAGATACGTAAAGTGAAGCAGATACCAGGTCGATATCTGGTAATGTCGAAGCTTCTGAGCATCTGCAAAGGACTAGTGTGACAGGCTGGAACTTGCGTACTTTAATTCTCCAGCATAAGAGAGAAAATATGTAAAATTTGTCTTCCCTATGAGACTGTTAAAGCCACAGACAGCTAAAGTCCATACCATATCTTACTGTTGTTTGCATACTTTAGGGCTGCGGGCGTTAAGCGACTTCCAAAGTTGTTTTGTAAGGTAAGGTAGATACCGAGTACTCCGTATACTCGGACAAGTCCCTCTGACGACATAGATTGATATCTTCGATATGGCTGATTTTAATATTCATGATCAGTGTATGGATCTTACTCTTCATCGCTAAGCCGTTCACAAGAGCGGTTGATGCGGTGAAGACTCGAGAATGGCCGCCGGTAGTGGTTTCACCCCGGTCGTTACTGTGGTGGGGTTTCACCATGCTAGGTGCGAGAGCCCGAGGTCACCTTAATGACCCATCGCAGCTATACTGATCTCCTGCAGAGGGCCTGAGATTGAGAGTTGGTTCGGCGTCAAAGATGGCAGCGACCCAGCCACTGAGAATGACTGGTCTCTCCTCCCTTTCATGGCCTTGTCAGATGGCGCACACGCGTATGACAGAACCCCTGGCCTTCTACATTGCAACAAGAGGATACTCATATCTGCCCCAGAACCACGGAAGACTTCTCTTACTTCACCCTGCACCACAGCGCAACTCCCACCCATCCAGCGACATCCCTGTTTGGCATTTCGTGCGCACGGCAAATGGACGCTGCCGACCTGATCAATCGACCGGCCGAGGTCACTAGGAGTACGGTACAGAAAGGGGTGGTGGTCATTGCGGACAGTCCGCAGTACTTTGGGCAGTTGAGGGAGAAGTTGTCGATGGTCACAAGAGCGTGGTTTGCGCAAAGGTGTGGACAGAGTGGGACAACGTCGGGCAGATTGAGCTGATGGAAGCGCATAGGGACTTTACAGACACGGAGATCCTCGAGGTTGGTCAGTGTTTCCAACTGTGTGGGAAACAATCCTCCTAATGGAGCCCAGCAATTTCAAGAAAGTCTCTTGCGCAGCCTACAGGATAACGATGGCGATGGAGATCAATACCTTGGTGAGCAGTCACATGCTAGCACAGTTCGTCTCCGATTCTGACTGCGGAAGGCCTGTCGTTACGAGAGCTTATACATGAGTTCAAGTACCAGACATTAGTCTTGTTCAAATGCTGTCTACTACAGCCAAAGGTACTTGCCTCTCAGGGACCGTTCATGTGGCCGCTGACAGACGAAGATGCTTTTCTTCGGCTCGCGGTGCGAGCGGTTATGCATGATGCAGTTCTCGTTGATCTCCCTCATACCGGGTCTCATCCGAAGCCTGCAGGATTGCGCGGACCCCGAGCTGGACAACTATGAGAAGCAGCTGATCATGCCGACTTCGATGAGGACTAGTGAACGGGCTTCACGTATCTGCTCCAATCTTGCTCCGAGAAAGAAATCTCTGACTGAAGTGGAGCGTAGTACTGTCTTATATGGGGTTACCATTGCAAATCTTCGGAAAGGTGAGTTATGTCGATGGCCCCTTGTAATAAGCGATAACGAACAGGTCCTGGCAGGGCAGTCTGTTCGGACCCTACACCCCGCTCCAGCAACTGGACATGTTGGCGGACCATGATACCAAATCATATATTGTTGGATCGACCAACTCGCTTCTACTGCAACAGAAGGATAGGTACCACGACATTCTCGTAAATGTAAGCAAACACATCTGCTACTTACTATCGGCTCTCATCATGTACTACAGCTCGACGAAGGGAACCTGAACATCTCGTCGAGCTCTCTACGGAGCGCTCTGGTGTTATCCGTAGCTGATCGAAGATGGATTGATTTCCTTACACAAGCCGTCAACGACACATGGGACCCAACCAATCCCGGCCGCCCGAAAACCTTGGGCTACCTAGGCTCGGAAGAGTTTATCCGCCTGCAATTCGAGGAATATCTTCTCGCTCTACTATCGTCTGCCAAATATCACTTCTACCTCCAATCCCAACCCGCCAACTCACACAAAGCAGTCCTATCCGACATTGATGGGGATCCAGCAACGGACTTCAACCTCGACTGGCTGGAAGCCTGGCAACATACCGAAAACTTCCGCATCTTCCAGAAATTCACCGACTCCCACCTCTTCGACATCGTCGAGCCACGCCACCCCTGTGCCGGCGGTCTCACTATCGAAGACGTCCAGAGACGTCTCACACAACAGATCACCGAACTCCACCTCGACGAACGCTTCAGCACGGGCAAGGAAGCCCTCAACAAGCATCTCGCCACTGGCCAGAAGAAAGTCAGCAGCGCCTTCAACAACCTCTGGGCCGACATCGAGGTCATGCGTGAGGCGCAACGAAAGCGAACCGAGGAGCAGAGAGCCGCCTATGCCGCCAATCCCGACCTCCCGTTACATCGGTCGTCGACCACCCCTTCAGCCGGCAGCGCAACCTGGGACAATAAATCTCAAACTCGCGGAGCGGACCTCTCATCGCACGCGCAAGCCGTCGGTCAGCGAGCGGGTGCGTATATCTCGTCCTGGGGTGCTTGGGCGTCGGAGCGGAGAAAGGGATGGGCCAAACCTAGCGCGAACGTGAGTATTTCGACGGTGGGGAGTCCTGCACCTTCGACGGAGCCGGGCTCGCCGCAGAAGATGAAGTCGGGTGGAATTGCGCGGTTGAGGTCTGTGACAGAGAAGAGGCGGAGCAAGGATAGGGATCGGGAAAGGGCGGAGGTCAGTCCGGTGGAAGGGGGGCGGAGGGGAGATGGGATCGGGAGGTTGGATGCTTGATTTGTAATGTGCAGGACGGGGGGGTTCGGGTTTGGTGTGGGTGGGATGATGATCGCAAAGGATACGTAGAACGGGTGAGGTGAGGTTGGGATTGGTTATGGGCTCTGTTTGGTGGGGTGGATTACTCTCACTTGAAGGGGGGCGAAGGGAAGAGAATGGATGGAGGAGACGGGCAGCGAAACACCCATTATCATCCTCGATGCTTTCTACAGGTGGCTTGCTTCACCCTTTCTATTCTTTTTCTATGTTTTCGAGGCGCTGGGGACTCTTCTTAGGCATCAGGCAGGCATGCAAGACGCGGGCTGGCAGTCAAGTTGGTAGAAACCTACCCAGGGGAAGTAAGGTGGTCTTGGACATCATCAACAACCCAGCCAAGTCTGAATACGAATATCGATATGAATTATCTCACTGCGCCGTTTTCTTTCGAATCTCTCATAAACATGGACTTCACTATCCGTATGTAGTGGCACTTTCAACCCTTTCATTTCCTTTCTCTCCCTTGTTGCTTGATCGAATCTAATCTAAACCAACCCACCACCACAGCTACACATACACATTCGGACCCGCCGCATTACCCAAACACTCCCCCTCTCACACCCCTCCACCTCCCCAAGGAAACAAAGACTCGCCTCGTCTCCTCCATCCCTCTCTCCCTCACTCCCTCTCTTCTCTCCCTCATCCACTCCCTTCCTCCCTCACTCACCCACTCACCCACTCCCTCCCTCCCTCACTCAACCAAAACCAGCACACGTACGTACATATCTCGCTATTCAAATCACTCAATCGCTCACTCACTCACTCACTCACATACAAGCATCCACACCCCAGGATGTCGCTCCCTCCCCTCCCCGCCTCTCCTCCCCCCTCCCCTCCCCGCTCCCTCTGCTCCCAACTCCCGACTTGAGATGGATGGACGTGTCCGTACCGTACTTGACGTCTCCCTTTCCTCTCCTCCCCTCGCATTTGCCTTCCCTCACCTTTCCATTCCCCTCCGTTATTCCGTTTCCTTTGACCGTCAAGTGAATTTGGGAATCCAATCTGCGAGGACCGGGGGTGGGGACGGGGGAGGAGGGGATGGTGGGTTGGTGGCGGTGGAAGGGTTGGGGTGGAGTTGTGTTGGACGAGGAGGGTGGGTTATTTATGTATGAATGTACCTTACTTGGGGATGGGTGGCAGGCATGGCATGGCAGGGCAGGTAGAGTAGGGCAGGTAGGGCAGGGCAGGTAGGGCAGGGCAGGTAGGGCAGGGCAGGTAGAACGGGGCAGGTAGGGCAGGGCCAGGGACAGGGGGCAGGGACAGGGACGGGGATATGGATTGGGACAAGGACAGGGAGATGGAGATGGAGATGAATGTATGGAAGGGCGTGGATGCAGGTCGGATGTGCGGACGGCATCAAGGAGAGCGTCAATTGTTGTCATTGCCATTGCCATTGTCATTGTCATCCTTGATTCATTTCTTGTCATCCTCATTCCATTTCCCTCCCTCCCCTCCCTTCCCTACACCAATCCACCCGCATGCACGCGCAGACGCACGCATCGATCATCCCCCCCGCGCGACCGAACGCGCACGGAGCCCTCGTCCCAGAACGGACACACTTCGAGATGGATGCGAAAACATACACACCAACACCCCACACGACAACGACACGACATGACCCTTCCCCCCCCTTCCCTCCCTCCCCTCCCCTTCCCAAAAAACCCAACAACAACAATAACAACGACAGCAAACAAACCGTAAAGAAAGACAAACCCCCTACGCCAAATACCCCAACTCCTCGCCCTCGAGCCGCTCGAGGTATTCCTTCTCGAGCAAGATATCGATGCACTTCTTGATATCCGGGACCTTGGGCGTGAAGCGGGATTTGATCTGCTGGATCGTCTCCTGCACCAGCTGGACGTGCTTCATCTTCTTGCGCGATTTCATGATCCGCACGATTGCCGACTGTTTTTGCACGTGCGGGGATGGGTTGTTAGCGAGGGATGTGAGAGGAAAGGGAGGGGGTTGGATTGGGAAAGAGGGGAAAGGAAGGGAAGGTAGGCGAGGGAGGTGAGGGAGGTGAAAGAAAAAGGAAGAAAAGAAACGTACCTGCATAAGCAATTTCCGATCCTCCTCAATCGTCTTATGCGTGTCCTCCGCCTCCTGCTTCTGCTCGGACTTGATGGCGATATTCAAATTAACCTTAATCTTCTTACTCTTAAACCCATAATTAAGCGCATATGTCGTGCCGGGCTCAGGCTTGCCGTTCTCAGGCGACGGGATGAGGACCTTTGCCTTGACGCACACGCCGAGGCTGGGATCGAGGAAATCCGACGACAGCGCCGTGGCCTTCTGCATGTCCTCGTACGACACGGTGTCGGCGTCGTTGAAGAGCAGCAGCACGGCCATCTGGTACGTCGACACCTGAAACGTGTAGGGCACCTTGGTGCCGGCGATGTAGTTGGCGCGCATCTCGCCCTTGCACAGCTGCCAGAGCCAGGTCAGCTTGCGGCCGCTGTGCTTGTCGAAGTAGAATTTCTGGAAGCGCTCGTAAGTGCGGACGATGTCCTGCGGCGGGATGAAGGCGGTGTTGGGCGGGCTGAGGGGCCAGAAGCCGGTGCCGAGGACGTGGAATTGCGGGTCGACGGCTTTCTTGAGGTCGTCTTCGTCCAGCATCTTGGCTTGCCAGTCTTTGTAGTTGGCGTTGAGGTCTTTGGAGATCTGGATGTCCTGGAACATGCGCTGCAGCTTGTTGGTGTATTCGAAGCCACAGGTTTCTTTCAGTTTCGATATCATGCTCGTCTCGGCGTCATCGGATGCAGAGCTGGTGTGGACGAGGCGTTTCGCCAGCATCTTGGAATAGAATTTCTGGAACACGTCCTTGTCCTCGATGTATTTGAAGACCGTCATGATCTGTGTGAGCATGTTCTCCAGATCGGATTCCTCTGCGCTTTTCGCACTCTTCTTGAGGAGAGTGTCCGTGTATTTGGCGAGTAATTCGGGGGATTTGGTCGAGCCTGACTTGCAGATCTTATTTCTGTTGACAAACTCTCGGCAAGCATTGTCTAATGACCGGACAAATTCGGACTCTCCGGCAAAGGCTTGGTTGACCAAAGTCTGATAATGACTATGCACTTCCAGAAGGGCATCCACGTAGACTTTCGGCTCCAGGTTGTCTCCCTCCGCGGCGACCTTTTCGACTGCGGCCAAACCTGCCTTTCTTACATGGACTTCGAATCTGGCCCTTAACGGGTCCAGCCCTTCCGGTATCCGTGACAGTAATTTGTACATGCGCGCCAGGTCATCCAGACGGTCGTTGTCGAGGAGAAGTTGAAACTCGTCGCGAAGAAAAGAAGCGTGACTTGCAACCAGAACCTGCAGGCAAGTCTTCATCAATGGTGACATGATGTCTGGGTGTAGGTAGAGCCCAACTCGATCCTTCTCCTCCTCGAGACGTGCTTCGGCCTTTTTCATATACTCCACAACCGTATTCTCTGCGAGGAATTGCTTCGACTCGTTTTCGTAGTACCTTGTTGTGGCTTCCAGAAAAGGCCGTTCGAAGTAGTATCGGTAGACATCTAATGTTGACTTCGTACTGTCCGTCTCATCCAGTCCTAGCGAGACAAACGAATCCACTATGCTTTTGATCTGTGCTTGCTCTATTGTCTCTCCATTCCGCTGCTTTTCTACCATCCGTAGGACTGAAGCCATAACATTCGCCTGGACATTTTTAAACATGTCTTCCCTCCACCTCACCAAATGCAGCGTGTAGACGTCGTAAATATTCTTCTTTCCTTCGTCCATTTCCCGCTTCACCCAATGTCGGTTTAGATATCGGAAAAGATGGTTGATGTATTTCGCTGCGGTCGTGTATCGGTCCCATTCCCGGATGTAGAAGGTGAGCAAAGCCTCATCGGCGTGCTTCTTAGTTTTCTCATAGACTGCGGCAAGATGGCCAGTGAGGTAGCCAATAAGATTGTTGTACAGATCTTCCCCAAGTAGATGTGCTGGTCCCAAGTTAGCCCTCCAGCTGTGAAGTTGGCTGCTTGAGGGCTCCGTACCTCCACGGTGTGCATTTGCCCCCATCAGTAATCCGCCCGCGTTGCCAGCGGCTTTCTGTGAGGTACAGAAGTTGTGAACAGCTCTATATTGCTGTCAGCATTCTATTTATAGGTTGCGCTGAAGCCGCAGTCCCACGTGTAGATTCCCATATACTAAGAAAGGCCAGTCAGTCATGGGTCTGCGCTAACGACTGAGAGTTCTTACTGTCTTCATGTCCACTCCCTCCTGGAGACTGGTCATTATTCGGTCCACTCCGGCCTCCAAGTAAGTCCATCTGTCGACCAACGCTGATTAGCATGACTCCGTCTTTCCAGCACCACACACTCCAGAGCCCCTGCTCCTATACCAGCCTAACTTACGTTGCTGCAAGGTCATCCCTATTGGGAGACTGGGGCATAGCGATAGGCATTTCGGCAGTGTAACGGCGGTAGGCACTTTGCCAGAAGTAGAGAGGTTGGTAAGATAAGGTTTGGAAGGTTGAGCGGATGAAGATAGATCGTAAGATGGTAAGGTGGAAGGCCCGGAGAAGCAGTTGTACGCAGTCGCAAGAGTTCGCGGTGTTCCTTGAGATGTTGGTGGAGAGGTTGAGAGGTGAAGGGTAGTCAACACCAGAACAGAGCCGCACTGGCGGTGTTAGTCCCAGCAGATCTATAGTTCAAGGCCAGGAGTATCAGCTGTAAAATTCTTGGCGTCGACAGTTTCGTTAAGTCAGCCGCAGTGCAGATGTGAATGAATGTTCAGGTTGCTGAAGTTCTTAGAGGCGCGCATGAAGCTCATCCTCTCACTTACTATACTGATCTGGAGGCTTCAGGCTGCCGTAGCGGGAAACTCCGTCGCAGATGACGGAGCTCTGGACTTCGGTAGGGCTTAGTACGGTCGTTGATGTTTTACCCTCAACTAAAGCACGGCCGAACTGAAACCACATGGCACTCGGGCTATAACAAAACTGAGGACAAACATGTACCATATCAATCAATTCTGACAGTGAGCAGACAATATTGAAGTGTTCCAAACAAAGAGTCCACCGTTGGTCCGCTCAAACGGCCCTTCCCGCTCAGCCCATGCTCAAACAGCTCATCACCCGCCATCCAATGAGCACAATGTCCACCTCCAAAGCAGCCCTTACCCCGCTGCAAGACCTCCGAATCACCTCGCACGAAATCCCCGCCTTCAACCTCATCCCCAACACCTCCATCCAGCACAAGCCGCTCCTGATCTACCATTCCGCCTTCCAGCCCTCCTCCTCGGCCGCCACTAATGCCTCCGCCATCGAAGCACACCTCAACACCGTCGGCGTGGTGACTCCGCACTGGCGATATACGATGTACAGCATGACGCATTTCCATTCCACCTCGCACGAGGTGCTGTGCGTGGCGGCGGGGAAGGCGAGGCTCTGTTTCGGGGCGGAGGATAATCCGAAGAGGTTGGAGCCCGTGGTGGAGACTGGCGATGTGATTGTCGTTCCGGCAGGTGTGGGACATCGGTTGTTGGAGGACCTGGAGGGGGGGTTCACGATGGTGGGGAGTTATCCGAAGGGCAAGTCTTGGGACATGTGTTATGGGAAGGAAGGGGAGGAAGAGAAGGTTAAGAGGATTGGGGACTTGGGCTGGTTTGAGAGGGATCCGATCTATGGTGACAAGGGGCCCGTGCTTAATGTTTCGTGATTTCTTGAGTCAGTCTTTGTACGGGTAGCGAACGAATGCTCGTTGCTGGAACGCCTGGTTGCTATACAAAGCCTTGACCCACCACTGTGGTCCTGGATGCCTCCATAAACGCCGATGAGCATGATTTGAAAGTCCCCGTTGAGTCGACATGCAAATGATACAGTTAGTGAACGACACGTTCGATCAACCTATTGCTCGAGTCAGCACGACAAACTGCGCCGTCGAAGCCAAGGGTGGTGGAAGGTACCTCAACACACTGATCGAAAACGTCATCAGCCAGGCAATCAGAGCAACTAGCAGGACGGAAGCCAGTGCCAATTGGCGAGCACATAATCCATGATCTCTGAGAGTTATGGCCCCGTTTACCTCGCCCCCCCGACAAGGTCCTTGGACATCCGAGATCGATCCGAACGCTAAACTCAGATTGGCGGAGTCGAAGACGATGAAGAAGAGATCCAGGAAGATGAGGCGCATCTTCGCTTTGGCGGAACGAAGTCCGAGAGGCTTGCCACTGTATTCATCATACGTGATGTATAGAATATAGACGAGAGCCACAGCATCGATGCTTATTGCCATTATTGTGGAAGCGCCTCCACGCACCTTGGAATTGATGGAAGTGCTACGAATTGAGAGTGCGAGCGCCATAGCGATGAGCGAAAATGACCAGAGAGTAAGGCGGATAACGAGAGGGACCATTGGATTGCGGAGAACTGTGCGCTGGAAGCGCTTCCACCAGGCTTTTCGCTTTGCATGGCCAGCTTTTTCAGCGTCTTCTGCTGAAGCATGCCAAGGTCGCGAATAATCTGGACCATGCTCCTGCAGCCACTCCGTGGTCACTCTCTCCACCCGATCTTGGGCTGCTGGTGGATGCGCCGAGACCCTCGCGAAGGATTTCCACCTCGATTCAGTCCCATTCGCTGATGACTCGGCGTTCTCTGCTCTCCAGTCGCGCACGACATCATCCGATGAATGTAGCAATGGTGGGCGGTGATCGCCGGTTGCTGATGGTGTATGGTTGTGCTGGGCAAGCTGAGCGCCGATGGGAGGTCTAGGTAGGAGTCGACTTGTAGCTTGAGCATCCTCATCGTCTTCCTCTAATGGGAACACCCAAGCTGTATGAATGCTTAGAGAGTGCTCGACTAGCCAAAGCTGCAAAGTTGCGATGTGCTCCAGCGCATAAAGTAGTTAGAGACTTACTCGGTGTTGTCCGGACCGCCCTGCGCGCAGCATGTTCTTCTGTTGAGGCAAGAGTGTTCCCGTTTGATGACGAGGAATATGACTTTTCGCGGCGTCCTGAAGGTGTCTCCGCTCGCTTTTCGGGGGTCGGATGGTTCAACGTTGTCGCCGTCGATGCTGTCAATGGTCTCGCTGAGCGTACGTCTGGGTGAAATTGTTCCCGGGGAGAGGAAGTCCTTGATAGGAGTTGTGTTTGGAAGCCATCCTGAGAAATACTTGTCGTCATCACAGCCTCATTGACTCAATCAGCGCAGCGCAGCGGCAATCCGCTACACGTCAAGGGGAAGCCTGCTCAGTGCTCCATCGCGAAATCCGCCATAGTGAAGGTTACTGCCGTCGTCTCCCCTTTGTAACAAGCAAGAAAGTTATGGCGCTGCGTGACCTTGATTAGAAGCCGCTAGGAACGGAACTGAAATTAGGTGACGGAAGAGCCTCAAGCTTGGCGTTGTTATGACGTGCATCGCAAAGCCTTGTGAATCGGTCCGTAGAAAGTTGTTCCTATTCGTTTACGCTATGTAGAGTATATATAGGAAATGATGACTAAGACATAAATAGGGGTGCTTAGTAAGAGATGAGTAAGCAACGATATCACAGCCTGGGTCACGTCTCCGACATGGCTATTTGTTGAAACGTTACGGTACATATTCGAATCGCAACATGGGAGATTGAGTTACTGGCTTTATTCAACAGGAGATTGTTGTTCCTCCTTGAGACTCTCCTTCTATACAGCTGCAATGCGCATCTTCCTACTGCCCATTTCCACTACACGCACGTTCATCTACTGCCAGCGACTAAGCCAGCAAGCCTTGAAGGACCAGACGTACCTTGACAAAATCACAAGTCGCGTATCAAATACTTGGGTCAAGTGGGAAAATAAGGACAAAGGATGGCAGAAGAAGGTGACAGAGTACGGTGATAAGATCTTTCAGCGCATACCCTACGAGGAATGGGGTTTGAAGAGCGTTCCGCCGTTGAGCGCGAGCCAGGAAGCGGCGAAGTTGGAGGGGATGAAAAAAGCTGATGTCACATTTCCGCCGTCGTTGATAAAGCCAGAAAGCCTGGAGGAAGTATTGCGGACACTTGCTACAGAGAGGCAGACTTTGCATACGAAGAGGATGTGGTGGAGCATAGTAGGAATACCTCTTACCGCGCCAGTAGCCTTAGTACCTATGTGAGAGTTCTTGTGTGCGCCAGACTTTGACATTCCGAGTCGTGAGGAGAAGCCACTGACGTCGATTGAATCTTGCATACAGACTGCCGAATCTGCCATTTTTCTACCTTAGTTTCAGAGCTTGGTCGCACTGGCGAGGTCTCTGTCGCCAAGCTATCTGCATGACCGATACTGACAGCATGCAGCACTGTCCGGTTCAAAACATATAGAAGTCCTCCTCAACAACAATCTTGTGCGGCAGTCCCCATCTTCAGTCCTTGACATGCTGTATGCAGTTGCGGGTATAGACGCGAGCCTCGACAGGGTCAGGAAAGAGTTGGAGTCACTGAAAACGCATCGGAGCCGGCATCCGAAGCAATCTGATGTCGGCATTGACGAGTCGCGAGAGCGGATGTTGCTCTCGAGAAAGAACGGAAAGCTCTTTGCGGAGATGCTCGAAGTGCCGGAATTGGAGCCGGAATTAGCACGGGCGGTTTGGCAAGTTGAGAAAGCTCTGAGCGCGCAAGAGCAGTTGCAAGAGGAGAAGAGCGAGATCGAGTCCGCAAACAAGGGTCCAGTAACAGCATCCAAAGAGTGAAGAATACAACCATCTTGTTTCATCCCTGTGGCGCTCATATGCATGAGCCAACGTCCGCGTTTCCGAAACCCGGTATAGACATCAGTAAGATGCTGAAATCTCCAGTAGATCTCGATCACAGATTGTCAACTCCATGACTCCATGACTCCATGCGGCAGACAGAGACCTGACTATTACATACAGGACCAGTTCTTACGTACAGGAGCGTCAACAGCTACCTAGTCTACAAGTCTCAACGGCCGTAGACTGGAAACACTAGCTCGAGTGCCATCTCAACAAATTCAACAAGCGGCTCTAAAATCCAACTGCAAGCTGTCATGACAGAGGTTCACGTCCGAGGCAGGCATTCTCCACAACCAGCCCAGATTCAGCCGAAATGCGGGGGATAAGCGTGGCATCCATGTGGGTACGGTAAAGCCGCCGCGGCTGTATAGACTACCGACAGCTTGCAGGGTAACATGAAAGAGGGATCCAAGATTCGTTAATGCCGGGTAAAAATCTAACGAAGCGTTTCCTTGCTGCAGCTTGGGACGAATTTTTTGAGGGCGGATGGAGAGGTACGCTGCAACACCAAGCTCTGTATGCCTCACCGTACCTTACTGAAGCTTGCAGCTTTACCTAAGGTAAGGCACGAAGTAAAAGAGGATTAACGTTACGGGAGTCTACCTAGGTAGGTAATCCGATCGGACAAAATCAAGATCAAGCTAAGCTGAGCTGGGCTGGACTAAGCCACTTTAGGGTAGCACGACATTTACCTTAGTGGCGCTTCGGTTGCCGGAGCTAAGTTAATTTGTCCCTTACTTAAGGTACCTTCCCTTATCCAAGCGCTACTGAGTACCTCACATTACTGTAACTGCTCTGCTGTTGTTCTCACTGTGATATCATTGCTTACTCATCTCTTACTAAGCACTTCTATTTATGTCTTAGTCATCATTTTCTATATATACTCTACATAGCATAAACAAATAAAAACAACTTTCTACAGATCAATTCACATCTAATAGCATCAAAGATTTAAAACACACTTTTAAGCAGCTCTGAAGCTCAGACTTTAATTTGAGTTAATTTAATTTATATTTTGATTATGAAAGTTTTGATGCAGTAATGCATAGATTACATATTCACTTTCTTTTTAATGTTTATTACTACTTCAGCATTGAGACTACAGAATAAAGAAATGAATCTTTACATTATATTATATAAAAAAAAGTTTTATCTTTTTCATATTGTAATATGTCTAACAGCAATTCAAACTAAACTGAAATTGATTTATTAATTAACATCTTCAATCATTTACAATTTCTCAGTATAAAGCTTAACTTTATTTCTATAATGATGAACAAATTCATTATCATTAATTAATCATCAATGTCAGAAATGACTTCTTAAGTCAATTATAAGATAATAACAAGTTAAATTGTATTTCTTCAGACTCAATTAAGAAATGTTTATGTTAATTAATTAATTTTTAGCTTTATGTCTAAGATCATATCTTTATTTAGTGCAGCTTCAGAG
>JAABVA010003093.1_pt1 | contig 16069 bp, 12 predicted proteins | sample 5560331 | NCBI WGS metagenome assembly JAABVA01 (sample SAMN12812661, study PRJNA571458) | rock metagenome | isolation source: Antarctica rocks | place: Antarctica: Victoria Land, Mt New Zealand sud | collected 2016-01-07 | reverse complement strand
TGGACCGACCACTGGAACAAAAACCCGAGACCGTTCATCTGGAAGGCCACCGCCGAAGACATCATCGTCAAAGTCCGCCGCGGGCGGACGACCCTCAACCAGATCAATTCACAGACGGACCACTAGGAATCCGAGAGAAGCCACCGTGTCAGAGCCACTCACAGTCGTCACGGTGATCGGCATCCTCGCCAACTTCATCGGCCGCCAACTGCTGGTTGAACCGCTGCGCAGCGGGCGGGTCGTCCTGCTTCCGGTGGTGCCGACCGTCATCGGCGACGTCGATCTGGGCGGCTGCCGACATGTGAGACCCGCGGGCCTGCTGTGCCTGCTGGCCGATTGGCTCCCGGAGCTCGCCCAGGGCTGCGCGATCCCAGGACTGCCGTGCAATCCGACGCAGATCACCGTGGAGCGCGAGGGCGTTGGGGCGTCACACTGAGTCCATGTTGGCGACCGTAACCTGGCTGGCCCGCGCGGGGGGCTGCATCCTCATCGGGGTCGTGACCTTCGCCCACTCCCCCGCGACCGGGGGCGACCTCGTCGCGCAGTGCGCTGCGTTCACCCTGAGTGTGGCGGTAATCGGCTACTGGCTGCTCGTCGACCTCCACCTCTGGAACCTGCCGGGCTCGGTGCTGATGCCTGGGCTGGTTGTCATGGCCGCATCCGCGGGCGTGGCCTGCACCACTCCCAACGGCGGGGCGCTCATCGGCTTCTCGGCCATCGCCGCTCTCGCCGCGGGCATGGACACCGCGCGGCTGCCCGGGTGGGTCGTCACCGCGACGGCGGTGCTTGCGGTGGAGGTCGGAGCGATTATCTTCAACGCCGACCCCGCCCGGGCACTCGGGTATCCGCTGATAGTGATCGTGGCCCTCATCGGCGGGGGCAACCGGCGGGCCTACCTCGTGCAGACTCAGCAGTCCGCGGTGTTGCTCGGCCAGCTCGAACAGCTCCGGGACGAGCAGCGCCACGGCGCCATGCTCGATGAGCGCACCCGAATCGCCCGCGAGATCCACGACGTGCTGGCCCACTCCCTTGGCGCCCTCGGCATCCAAATCCAGGTCGTCCGCGCCGTGCTCACCGATCATCGCGACATCGACCGTGCCCTTGGCCTGCTGGAGCAGGCCCAACGGATGGCCACCGACGGCCTCGTTGATACCCGCCGGGCCGTTCAGGCACTGCGCGGGGAAACCATCGGGCTCCACGAGTCGATCGGCGACCTTGCCCAGACCCACCGCGACCGGCACCATGCCAGCGTCGACTTCCAGATCGAAGGCCAACCCATGACACTTGCACCAGAGGCCACCGTCGCCCTCAGTCGCACGGCGCAGGAGGCCCTGGTCAATACCGCCAAGCACGCCCCGCACCAACCGGTGCAGATTCGCCTCGCCTACGACCAGGACCGGGTACGTCTGGCCATCAGCAACACCTTGGCGACCTCGGGCGCCGCCCACGGCGAGGTGAGCGAGGCATTGCGCAGCGTCAACGGCGGCTACGGCCTGATCGGGATGCGCGAGCGGCTGCTTCTGATCGACGGAACCCTCACCACCGGCTCGGACCAGCGCTGCTGGACCGTCACCGCGGAGGTGCCGCGATGACCGGGCACGAGGCACCACTACGGATCATCATCGCCGACGACCAGGCCAGCGTCCGCGAAGGCCTGGTCCTACTGCTGGGGCTGCTGCCCGACATCGACGTCGTCGCCGCAGCGGCCGACGGGCAACAGGCCCTCGCCCTCGTCGCACAGCACCAACCAGACGCGGTCCTGCTCGACCTGCACATGCCGGTCCTGGACGGCATCGACACCACCGCCCGTCTCACGAGCGAGCATCCTGAGGTTGCGATCGTCATCCTGACCACCTACTCCGACGATGCCTCCGTGCTGGCGGCCCTGCGCGCCGGAGCCCGCAGCTACCTCACCAAAGACGCCGAGCGCACCGATATCGCCCGCGCACTTCACTTCGCGGCCCGCGGCCTGTCCGTGCTCGACCCGGCCGTGCACGCGACCCTGCTCGCAGCAGCCGCACACCAGTTCGTCCAACCGCGCACCATCCCAACACAGCTGCCGGACGGCCTCACCCGCCGCGAGGCGGAAATCCTCACGCTCATCGCCGGCGGAGCCAACAACACCGACATCGCCACCCGGCTCGTGCTCAGCAACCACACCGTCAAGAGCCACATCAACCGGATCTTCGCCAAGACCAGCTCCCGAGACCGAGCGGCGGCGATCTACTACGCCCACCAGCACGGGCTGGCCCTGGGCGCGACGAATGGCTGATCAGCGACGAATGGAATATCTGGCGCGTGTGCGACCGCACTCCAGGCACCAGGGCGGGAACCTGTCCTCCACGACGTCGGCGATCGCGTCATCCGGGCAGAGTCGGCTCCGTGGGAGAACAACCATTCCGGGACGGTCACAACCCGCCAGAGCGCGTCGGGACATGGCAACCCCGACGGCACTACGCCATGATCTGCGATATACGGACCATGACCCCCGAATGCGTTGATCCGACTAATCTGATCCGCATGTCCTCGCTCGAACCAACGGCTCCTGCGACCTCCTACTCGCCGCCGCCGCTGCCTCCGGTGCGGATGAACCTGTTCCGCATCGTCGGGTCGTTCACCGCGGTGTGGTTCCTCGCCTTGATCGTGCTGTTGTTCAGGATCGCCGCATTGCGCGAACAACACCACCTCATCTGGTTGTGGACCGCAGCGGCCGGTTCCTTCCTCGGGTGCCTCGGCCTGTCGGTCTACCTGTGGCAGCGAAGCGCCGCTCGACGCGGGCACAGATCTGCGCAGCAGATGGCCCTGGACTAGCTCCCCCGCGCGGGCTCACCGAATGCCGTTTTCCGCCTCGACCATCTTGGTTCCGGTCGCGGCGGACGCCGCGACCTCCCGCAGATCCCACCGCCCGGCCCTCCAGGCAACGGCCCGACCAAGCCCGGCAGGCGACCCGTCGGTCAGCACGGATCTTGCCGCTTCCGCTCCGTTCTCCGATCCGTTCTCCGAAACTGGCCACCAGCTGATCCGGATCTCCTCGGTTCCCATCCGAACGCGAAGCCCGTCGACCGTCCTCAACGTTCCGGTGGAGAACAGTTCGTCAAGTTCACATCCCAGGAAGAACGCGGCCCGCTCGGCGGCGTGCCGCTCGTTGACAGTCAGTGAGCGGGCGGACATAGCGGGCAGTTCGGCCTGCACCGATTCGGACGCCAGATCGAGGTCGAACAACCGCGCCACCCGCTCCGGGTCGGCACCACCGGCGACCAACCGCCCCGGGTCCACCACCTGCGCGAGCCACGGGGCGTCGAGCACCATGGCCGCTGCCGCTTCCACCACCCCGCCGGACAGGGTTCGAACTGTGGCGAGCAACGCCAGTTCGGGATCGTGCGCCAGCGCTTCGACTGCCAGCAGCGTGATGCCGGGTACCAGGGCAAATGGAATCCGTCGCTCCCGGTCCGACCACCGCCTCAGCAGACCGGCCGCGTCGGAAGTGAGTGCGTCTGCCCCCTCGACGAGCATTCCGATCGCCTGTGCCACGGCGGTATCCACAGTGATCTGCGGCGGCAACACGTCGTAGAGCCCGCTGAGCTCGACGGCGCCGGGGGAACGCCAGAAGCCGGGTCGACGACCGGCCAGCAGCGCCGACCGCGCCAAGAACCAACGCGTGTAGGACGGCTCTGGTCCGGAGGTCAGCGTCGCTCTCGCGTCACGGTCGGCGGCGATCATGGCCAGGGCTTGCGCCCAGCGACCGTCGTCGATCAGGTCCAGGTCGGCGATCGCGTCGAAGCTCTCCGGCGGCAATCCACTCCCGACCACCTCGGACCACCACGCTCGAAGATCCGGCAGGTCCGCGTCGGAATTCTCCACGCGGACGACCTTGAACCCGGTCCGCACGCCGACCCTGGCCAGCGCGTCCTGCGGGTACGAGGCCCACTCGCCGGCGAGAACCGGAAGATCTGCATCGGGGGCCAACACCGCTGCCAACGGAGCGCCGGGAGCCAGCAACTCGTTGGCCGGCCACGCCTCGCCGTCCGCGTTGGTCAGCACCACCTCGTCGAAAAGGTCCGCGCCCAGGGTCGCCTCGGCAGCGAGCGCCAGCGCCAGGCGCGCCAACTCCCGAAGTTCGTCGAAATCCGGGTCGCTGTCCTCGAGATCTTCCCGGAATCGCACGAACGCCTGGATCAGCGCTGGGTCCGCCACCAGCGCGTCCGCGTCGGCCGGCACCGCGCCCAGCCGGGAGAGCAGCCCGGAGGCGGCCTCGGGATGGATGATCCGAAGGTCCGGTGCGACGTCGGCGGCCAGCGCGAGTATCTGCGCGGACACGGAGCCCGTTCCCGGCAGCAGACAACCGGCCGGGCCGATGCGACGCCCACCTCCCGACAGCGGAACCGGAAGATTCGCCAGGTCTTCTGTCGGCTGGTCGGCCAGGCTTTCATAAACCTGGTGCCAGAACGACGGCGATCCGTCGAGGCCGGCCAACGCCGTCGTCGCCTCGGCCAGTGGCATCGTGGTGACGCCGAGGACGCGGAGCGCCTCGAGCTCTGCCGGCGAACGCGGCGCCCGCAGCAGTCCTGGCACGGCCCGGGCCAGCAGCACAGCGGCCGGGTCGGAAATTCGCAGAATGACGACCGCGGCTGCCGGCACGACCGGCTCGTCGAGGGCCGTGACCAGCACCGGCTGCCCGGACAGACGCCGCACGATGCGTTCGCGCAGTGAGGCATCCACCGGACCCACCGGGAAGCCCGCAGCCGGAACCAGCGAGAGCCGAAGCGGAGCCGGCACGGAGTCGAACAATTCGACGTAGCCCATCGCAGCCTCGGTGAGCAGATGATCGCCGAGAGCCCCTGGCGCGAGCCGTCGACGGGTGTCGTCGACCGGGAAGGTGCCGACGAGCCGGGCCGGCAGCGACAACGGTTCGTCGGTCGGGGTCGGTGCCCCGAGGAACGTCGGCGGGAGCGGTTCGTCGACGGCGAAACGCAGGTCGGCACGCTCCGTCGACTCGGGAAGCGCCCAGGTCAGCATCCACTGATCCCGTCCGCGCTCCTCGATGGGTCGGTCGGCGAGCAGCTCGGACGCAATGGTGCCGGAGCGGGTCACCGCGCGGTAGCGGCGAACCGAGTCGCCGCTGCGGATCACCGTGCGGCCGTCGGCGGCGTCCTGCCTTTCCAGCGTCCGGAGTTCACCGTTCTCCATTTCGATCTCGATGGCGCGCAGGCCCGGGAGCGCCCACAGCAGGTCGTCGCCGATCTCGTCGAGCAGCTTGCGCATCGTCGGCCCGATTCCGTCCCGCAACGGCAGCCGTACCTGGGTGTCGAATCCTTCAGGAATCGGATCCGCTTGCAGCGCATCGGTATCGATCGGCCAGGGCAGGCGCAGCACCGGCACCTGCCCGTCGCGCGCGGCGACCTCGACGTCGAGGGCGGGCACCAGAAGTTGCCCGATGGCGGTGGCGGTCTCGGCTCTGGAGAACCTGATCGCGCCGGTTCGGGACACAACCTCCGGCGCGTCCGTCACGGCGAGTACGGCGGTGAACCCGACGCCGAAGTGACCGACGGTCGCGCCGCGGCCTCTCTTGGCAGAGGCTCGCAGAGATGCCAGCCCGGCGACTCCGGCCGCGTCCAACGGCGCTCCCACATTGGCAGCCCGCAGTTGCGCAATACCGCCGACTCGGCACAGGGCGAATCGGATCCGGCCGGGAACTCCGGCCTGCCTGGCAGCATCCAGCGCGTTGGCCGCGAGTTCGATCAGCAACCGGTCGGCATATCCGCCGACGGCCAGGGCCTCCTCGGCATTGGCGTCCTCCCGGAACCGGGCAGGCGAAGTCGCCCACGCCCCCAACACCGCTTGCCGAAGCGCGGCGGTGACAAACGGATCGGATGTCATCGGGCCGGCCACCGTACGGTGCGCGGAACCCGAGTCGGCGCGCCTCTCCTGGCGCTCAGCCCTCGTCCTGGAAATCGATATCCGCCGGTTCCAGATCTGCGGTCTGGATGTCCGCCGGCTCCAGGTCAGCGCCCACGACGTCCGCCGACTCAACATCCGCGGCCTGGATGTCCGCAGGCTCAACATCCGCGGCCTGGATGTCCGCAGGCTCCAGGTCAACGCCCACAGCATCCGCCGGCTCCGAATCGGCGGCGAGCATTTCATCCGGGTCCAGATCTGTTGGGCCAGGCTCAGCTGCCTCGACCAGCACTCCCCCGGTGCGCGCGGAGCGAGCGCGACCGACTGGACGTCGATGGACCTCCAGCGACAACTCATCGATCACCGAATCGGCGGCGGCGGATCTGGCCGGCATGTTCAACACGGTCTCGGAGTGGGCGCCGCAGCCGTAGCCCGCGTCGACCACCCGGCCGTCGGCGGGCGAGTACTCGTTGCTGCACGCTCCGGTCAGCCGCCCGAGCGACCCGGCCAACGGGAGGTAAAACGCGCAGGTGTAGCACGGGGCGGGCGCCGACAACGCCATCTCGGCCAGCGGCCCGAACGGTCCGTCGTGCAGCCGCTCCGCAAAGTCGACCCGGCCCTCACGACTGAGTACGGTGATCCGGCCGATGCCCAGCTCATGGGCCACCTCTTCCACGGCCGGATCGTCAGACTGCAGGTAGGTCGGGGCCAGCCGCGGATCGTCCTCGACAGGCGGAAGCAGATCGCCCACCCCGACGTCACCAGGACGGATCCGTCGGTCCCACGGGATCCAGACCGGCGCCAGGAGCGCATTTTCCCCCGGCAGCAATACCACTTCACTGACCGTCGGCGGCGTCTCGCCGAGCAATGCCAGGGTGACCGACCACTGCCAGCCGCCGTAGCCTGCCTGCTCGGCGGCGAAGGTGGCGGTGACGGCGATATCGTCCTCTGCAATGGCGACCAGGAACTCCCCGACCTGATCTCCGCTCCCGGCTTCCGCGACCGCAGCCGTGCGCGCGACGCCGACGGCGACCTGGTCCAGTAGCACCACCACTGCGACCCGTGGGCCGGCGGTGTCCGGCTGCTCGGCCGAATTGCCGTCCGTGACCTGCGAAGGAAGGTCGGGAACGCCCCTCCCGTTCGGCGCGTCCGGATCGACGGCAGCATTCTCGATCAGGTCGGTTGGTGCTGGATGGGAACTCACCAGCTCATCTTGCCGCATGGCGTCGAGAAGGCGGCACGCCATCGTCCGTCGACGCCGTTGCGTACTTGTTGGTCGGCCGGGCTGGTGCGCGCCCCGCAGTGGGGCAGGATGAGGGAGTGAGCGTGCCCGGTTCCGATTCCGGCGCCCCCGGTGACGACCGGCGGCCGGCCCCTGTTCCCGGCGCGCCCGCACGGCGTGACGACGAGTACGGCGAACTCGAGGGCGAGCAGACCAGCGTGCTGCCCCGCCCGGCCTGGGCTCCCGACCCGTCGATCCCGACCACCACGGCGTTGCCCCGCCCGGCCCGTCCACCGTCGCGGAACCCCGCCGCCCCGCCGAACGCGGCGCCGTCCGCGCAGGGCTATCAGGACCCACGCTCCGCGCCGCATCGTTTCCCAGCCGCTCGTTCAACCCCCGCTCGAACGCCCTATCCAGCCCCGCGCACATCGCCGTACGCACCGCCGGTCGGCCCCAGCTGGGCGGCGCAGGGACCGTACCAAGCGCCGGATGAATCAGGGCGGTACGACCAGGCGCCGTACCGCCAAGCACCGTACGACCAAGTGCCGTACGACCAAGTGCCGTACGACCAAGCGCCGTACCGCCAAGCACCGAACGACCGAGTGCCGAACGACCAAGCGCCGTACCACCAAGTGCCGTACGACCGAGTGCCGAACGACCAAGCGCCGTACCACCAAGTGCCGTACGACCAGGCACTGTCCGACCTAGCACCGTACGACCAAGCACCGTACGACCAAGCGCCCTACGGACGGTCGACGAGCTGGGCAGATCCGGCCTACGACCAGCGCGAGTACGCGCCCGGCAGTTATTCCGGTCCGCCGGGCCCAGCCGACCGCGGACAGGGGACCTACCGGCACGACGAACCCGCGCAGTTCTCCAGGACCGGCCACAGCCCGGCCGATCCGCATCAGCCCGCCGGCCGAGGCAGCCACTTGCCGCCCTACCACGAGCGTTCCTTCGGAAAGGCGACATCGCTGTCGTCAACGCCGGCCGGGAGCGCCGGCCCTGGTAAGCCCGCAAGCACCGGCATGCGGAGCCCCCGCAAGTTGACCGTGACCAGGGTGGCCGCCCTGCGCAGCCGCGAACTCACCCACCGCGGTGTGCAGATGTTCCACCGGGCCACCACTGCGGACGGTGCCGACAAGTCGGGCCTGATGCACCTGACGTATGCCGTGATGGCGAACTATGCCGTCGACGCCGCCCTGGCCGTCGCGCTGGCCGGCACCCTGTTCTTCGCCGCGGCCGCGGCCGAATCGACCGGTCGGGTGCTGCTCTACCTGGTCATCACGGTTGCGCCGTTCGCGGTCATCGCGCCGTTCATCGGGCCGATGCTCGACCGGATGCAGAGCGGCCGACGGCTGGCGCTGGCCGTGACGAACTTCGGCCGGGCCCTGCTCGCGATTCTGATGGCATTCAACTTCAGCCATTTCAACCCATGGGTCATCTACCCCTGTGCATTGGGCAACCTGGTGCTGTCAAAGGCTTTCGGCGTACTGAAGGCGGCTCTGACGCCCCGCGTGCTCCCCCGGCAGATCACCTTGGTGAAGACCAATTCGCGGCTGACGACCTTCGGAATGATCGCCGGTGGGGTGGCCGGCGCCCTGGCCGCGGGGTTGTCGAAGGTTGCCGGATCTCCTGGTGCGCTGTTCTTCACCGCCGTCTGCGCCATCGGCGGCGGTGTGCTGTGCCTCCGCATTCCCGCCTGGGTGGAATCAACAGAGGGCGAGGTACCGGTCAAGCAGGCCGACATGGGTTCGAAGAAGGGCTTCCCGCAGATCGTCGTCGCGACGTTGTGGGCCAACAGCATGATGCGGGTCGAGACAGGCTTCCTTGCCCTGTTCATCGCGTTCGTCGTGAAGAGTCAGTATCCGCAGCCTCTGCACAGTGCTTTCACCCAGTTGCTCTTGTTGGGCGTCATCGGGGCGGCGGCCGGCGTCGGCGGCTTCGTCGGCAACTTCATGGGCGCCCGTCTGACGATCTCGGCGCCCGAGAAGATTTCCCTCCTGGCCCTGGTCGGCATCATCGTCGCGACCGTCGTCGCGGTCCTGGTCCCGGGTCTGGCGACCGCCGCCATCGTCGGCTTCGTCGGATCCACCGCGTCCTCGTTGGCCAAGGTCAGTCTGGACTCGGTGATCCAGCACCACCTGCCGGAGGAGAGCCGGGCGTCAGGCTTCGGCAAGAGCGAATCCGTCCTGCAGCTGGGCTGGGTCTTCGGCGGCGTGATCGGTCTGTTGCTCGGCGGTGTCTGGACCTTCGGCCACGCCAACGTGTACGCCATCGGGTTCGCCGTCATCACCGTGCTGTTGCTGGTCGGGCTGACCCAGAGCTGGCTGGTCCGGTCCGGCAGATCGATCTTTCCCAGCCTGCCGGTGCGGGCGGGCCGCGGAGCCGGTTCCACCACCGCCCGGCTGACTCCCAGACGTCGTACTCGCAAGGCCGGAAAAGGTTGATGCGCCCCGCATTCCGACCCGTAGCGGCAGCCGGCCTGATAGCGGCAGGCGTGCTGGCGACCAGTTGCACGGCACCTCGTCCGGGCGTGACGTTCTACGGCAACCGCGCCTCGGTGGCCGTCGAACCCGGTTTGTGGTGCACCCTCGGCACGAACCAGCAGATCTCGTCCTGCCTGGCCGACCCGACGAAATATGCGCACCTGACCCTGGGATCCGGGCAGCCGCTGCAGATCAGCGTTCCTGGCGACCTCGGTGCCCCCTGGCTCGTGGCCTTCGAGTACAAGGACGCCGCAGGCAAGACGTCCAGCGGCCGCAGTGAGCTGTTCCGCGACGGTCGATTGGCCTACACACTGCAGCCCCCTGGCGCCGGCACGCAACTGACCAGGGTCGAAGTGCAGGCCGGCTTCGTGCTGGGCCTCGATCCCAGCGGCGCAACGGTTTTCGCGGCGACCCGCACCTGGGTGCTGGTCATCTTGCCGAGGCCGCCGGTCGTCTCCTGATCACTGCGAACCGGCCCGGGCCGCCCGGCTCCGGTGCCGATGGTCACCGGCCGATTCGCCACCAACAGCCCCGACAGGCAAGAAGGACCGTGACGACCCCATCCTGACGGACGCGGGCGCCACGGTCCTTCCGGGCGAGCAGGTTCAGCGCTGTTCGAAGACGGCGACCGTGCGAGCGGGAATGGTGAAGCTGCCGGACGCGCGGTTGTAGCCGGCGGTCTTCACAACTGGGTCGCTACCGGTGGCCTGGTACCGGTTGAGCTGGTACCGCTGACCTCTCGCCCCGGCCACGACCTGGGTGGTGGCTGTCGGCGAGGCATTGAAGACGACGACCATGCCCTTGAGCTTGCGGTCGACATCCGGTCCGACCGTGTCGTCGATCCGCTCGACGATGACGCCCGGCGTCGCCGAGGGACCGCTGTTCGGAAAGGACAGCTTCTGCTGGATCAGCTTCGCCGAACCGAGGTGCATCAGCGGGCTGTTGTTCCGAACCCTCAGCAGCGTTTCAGATTGCGCTTCCGCGCTGAGCAGGTCGGTGTGCGTCGGCTTCAGCGCCGGATCGGCCAACAGCGGCTGCATGAACGGCGACTTGGCCTGGTTGGACCCGGCCGGTGGAAGCCCTTTGCCGAAGCCGTTGCTGTGCAGTGAAGGATCCAGCTCGTTGTACCAATCTCCGGAGTCATAGCTGTTGCCATCGAACGACTTCGATCGCAGAGCCTCCGTACCGGCCTGCCAGAACGACACCGCCTGGGAGAAAGCGGTTGTCGACAATGCCAGGGTTTGCATGCGGATCCGGTCGGCCATGCTGGTGGCGACCGGCAGCTTGTAGGTCAGCAGATCGTAGAGGGTCTCGTTGTCGTGGGCGTCGACGTAGTTGATGGCCTCCTGCGGCTCGGCGGTGTACCCGGCTGGTGCACCCATGTAGTCCACCTGCGAGCCCTTGACGGTGGCGCCGGTGCGGTCGGTGAAGGTGTAGTTCTTCAGGTTGCCCGTCAGGCTGACCTTGATCAGATCCTCGTCCAGCAACAGCTTCGCCTTCTGAGCCGCGGCATCACCGTTTACGGGGTCACCGTTGAAGTCGGTGTAGAGCCCGGACGCGAAACCCTGGGTACGCGGGTCGGTGTCGTTGAAGGTGCCGATTCCAGTGCCGGCCATGTTCGCCTGAGTCGCCTGCACGAACAGGGCGTCGTTGGCCACGGTTCCGAAATTCCAGCCTTCCCCGTAGAGGTAGATCTGGCTGCCGTCGACGCCGTCCCGAGCAAGGTTCAGTCCGTTGAGCCTGCTCTTGAGTGCGACCAGAACGGCCTTCGGAGTGAAGCTCATCAGATCGAACCGAAATCCGTCGACCTTGTACTGCTTCGCCCAGATCAACACCGAATCGATCAGCAGCTTGCCCATCATCTGGTGCTCGGACGCGGTGTCCGGGCAGCACGAGGACGTGGTGACCTTGCCGCTGGCGTCGAGCCGGTGGTAGTAACCAGGCACGATCCGGTCGAGATCGTTGGTTCCGGCTTGTCCGGAATCGGCCGTGTGGTTGTAGACGACGTCCATCACCATCCGGAGCCCACTGTGGTTGATGGACGCCACCATGGCGCGGAACTGCAGCGTGCGGGCCGCACCTTCGGCGTCAGTGGAATACGACCCTTCCGGGGTGGTGTAGTGCTGCGGGTCGTACCCCCAGTTGTAGCCGTCACTGCCGGCAACAGCGGCGACACAACTCTGCTGCTGATCGGAGTCCGACGGCAGCGAGGGCAGAGCGCAATTCGGGGCCTGCCACGTCGACTTGATCTCATTCACCGAACGGGAGGCGAAGTCCGCGGCCGGCAACAGGTGGACGGTGGTCATCCCGGCCTTGGCCACCGCCTTCAGATGTTTGACGGCGTTGCTGGTGGTGTCGGTGAAGGCGGAATAGGTGCCGCGATCCGCCGCGGCAACTGTGGGGTCGGCGACGGAGAAGTCGCGAATGTGCAACTCGGTGATGGACTGGGCGACCGGTCGGGGCAGGTTCGGCTTGGTCAGACCCTCCGAGTACCACCCGGTTGGCGCGGTGGCCGGATCGGCGAGGTCGACGAACAGGCTGCGCTCGGAGTTGGTCGACAAGCCATAGCTGTACGGATCAGTGACCAGATTGTGCTCGACCTTGCCGGTCTCCGGGACGTACACCTGCACGCTGAACAAGTAGTACAACCCCTTCCAACCCGCTCGGCCGGCGACGGTCCAGACGCCGTTGGCGCCGCGGTGCAGCGGCACCGTGGCGATCGGATCGGTGACGTGCCCGGAGGAATAGACATCGACCGAAACCGCTTGGGCGGTAGGAGCCCACAGCGCCTGTTTCGGGACGTTCCGGGACCAGGTCAGGCCCAGTACGGAGCGGGCCGCGCCGGCGTTGATGTCGTCGAGGACACCGGGAATCTGCAAGCCCGTTGCGTCGATCAAGGTGCCGGTCGAGTCGAACGCGGCACCGCCACCTGAGCGGTCAGGACCGTTGCGGCCGCGGCGGCATCGGCATAGGACAGCTTCAACGCGGTCAATCCGGCCTGGGCGGGAAACTTTGTCTTCACCGCGGCGGGCAGTCCGGCAGGATCGACCGTCAGGGGGTAGGACGTGCCGCCGGCGATGCCGTCGACCGCGGTGGCCAGACCACCGTTCGGCGCTGCGTACAGCCGGTAGCTCGCCGCGGTACCAGCGCCGGTATCAGGCTTCCAGCCGATGTAGTTGCGGGACAGCCAGTACGCTTTCAACGGTTTCAGGCTCGGCAGCCCGTTCCCGGCGAGCACGGTTAGTACGTGGGTTGCCGCGACGTAGTTGAAGGTGACCTTCGCCCCGTCCGCCGGAACGGTGAAATCGATGTTCACGCCACCCAACACTCCGCCGGCACCGTAGCTGGTGTCCCAGGACAGGCCGACCGCCGCTTTGACCGAATAGTCGCCGGCCGGGATTGCGGTGGTGGTGAAGGTGTAGACGCCGTCACCGTCCAGATCCTGCAGCCAGGACCGCAAGCAGTCAGGTGACCAATCCGATGGGCAGCCCAGCTCGGATTGAAAGCTTCCGGCGGCGGTGACGATCGGGCCGTCGAGATCGGTCGTCACGCCATGGGTGGCGTCGTCGTAGTAGAAGGTGACCTTCGTTCCGTCTGCCGGCACGGTCAGCACGATGTTCGCCCCGGGCGTCGCGCCGCCCTGCCCGTACACCACGTCGAAGCTCTTGTTCAGCGCGGCCTTGTATTCGTAGGTCCCCGCCTTCAGTGTCAACGTCGTCGACCAGACATCGTCGTTCGTCCGCCGGGTCAGTTGGATCTGCGCGCAGGCGGGCTGCCAATCGCCGGGGCAACCGACCTGCTGGTCGAAGGTGCCGGGCACCGACACTGCGCCAGGTTCGGCCGGTACGGCCGCCGCGACGGAGACCGCCGGAACGGTGGACAGGGAGATGGCGGTGATCGCACTGACGGCCAGTGCCAACCAGGACTTGTGCCTCATCGAGCTCCTTGACATTGCCTGCCGCGGCACCGATGCCGCGGACGGCCCGACGCTAGCAAGAATTTGCAAAGCTTGAAATAGGCCATCAGAGGTAGATGCACTCGGGTCGCCGCTGGGTAGGGTGACGTCGTGGCAGCTCGAAGCTGGGAGAAGCGGAATCGTGGCAGCGCGACTCACTGACATCGCCGCCCATGCCGGCGTCAGCGTCGCGACCGCCTCCCGCGTACTCAACGGCCGGCCCGGCGTAGCGGAAAGCACCCGCAGATCTGTGTTGACCGCCGTCGACGTCCTCGGTTACGAACGGCCGGCCGCGTTGCAGTCCCGACGGCTGGGACTCATCGGCGTCGTGATCGCCGAACTCGACAACCCCATTTTTCCGCTGTTCGCGCAGGCGATCGAACGCGCCCTGCCGTCCTTCGGCTACAGCTCTCTGCTGTCCACCCGGCAACTCGGCATCCCCGCCGAGAAGCGTTCCATCGAGCTGCTTCTCGAGCACGGAGTGTCCGGGATCGTCTTCGTCTCCGGCAACCACTCGAATACCCTGGCTGATCCCGAGCACTACCTGGAGCTGCGGGAACTGGGTGTGCCACTGGCCTTCATCAACGGCTACGTCGCCGACTTCGACGCAACCTTCGTCGCCGATGACGACGTCGCGGCGATGGATCTGGTCGTCCGGCACCTCACCGATCTCGGCCACCGCCGAATCGGATTGGTCACCGGGGCGACCCGCTACACGCCCTCCGCCCGGAAGATGACGGGCTTTCGCCAGGCCATGCAGAAGTACGCCCCGGACGGCGCACCCGTGGAACACGTCGGCGACTACTCCGTGGAAGGCGGGCGGGCCGCCGCGATCGATCTCATCGCCCAGGGTTGCACCGCCATCATCGCGGCCTCGGACTTCACCGCGCTGGGCGTTATTCGAGGAGCCCGCTCCCTGGGACTCCGTGTGCCCGAAGACATCTCGGTGACCGGCTATGACGGCTCGCCCATCATGGCGTTTACCGACCCACCATTGACCACCGTCAAACAACCCGTCGAACAACTCGCTGCCGCCGCCGTCCGAGCCCTGATCGAAGACATCGAGAACACTCCTCGACCGCGGCACGAACTGCTGTTCCAACCCGAACTGATCGTCCGAGGATCAACGGCAGCCGCATCTCCTACCCCGCCAATTGGTCACGCCGGGGCTCAGCGCAAAATCAACTCCTGACCACCCACCCTGCGGCATCCCGACCGCTCGCGCCATAATCGTCAGATGGACCTGATCGGCTTCTTCGTGCGGCCCGCCCTTTCGTGGATCTTCGTGCAGGGTGGGCTGGATTCCATCCGCACACCGGAACCACGAGCGAAGGCCGCGGCGACCACCCTGGTACGGCTGCGTAACGCGGCACCCGCGACCATGCAATCCGGATTACCCAACGACGTCGTTCTGGTGCAGATCAACGCCGCGGTGCAGGTCGCCGCCGGCGTGGCCCTGGCCACCGGCTACGCACCGCGAATTGCCGCCCTCATTCTGGCCGGGTCGCTCGCTCCGACGACGATCGGAGGTCATGGTTTCTGGCGATTCGACGATCCCGCCCAGCGCGGCCCACAACAGATCCAATTCGCGAAGAACACCGCGATCTTCGGTGGTCTGCTGTTGGCCGCTACCCGTCGCCGGCCTGCCCGCGAAGTGATCATCGGCCCGTGACCGACATCAGCAGTCCAGCACTGCAGACCGCGCTGGCGTACTACCGCGCTTGGACCGGCCACGACTTCGAACTGGCCATGTCCTACATTGCCGATGACATCGTGTGTCAGGCGCCGGCGGGACGGCTCGACGGGGCTCAGGCTTTCCGTGAGTTCATGGGTCCGTTCTCTCAGATCGTCACCCGGTCGGAGCTGATCGCCGCTTTCGGCGACGTGAACGTGGCGGTTCTGATGTACGAGACCGGGACGGTACCGGTGCACGACGCGCCAGGCGCCGAGCACCTCACCGTGGTCGACGGCAAGATCAGCCAGCTGCGGATCATCTTCGACCGGCAGCCCTTCGCGGCCGCGCGACAAGCTGCTGCCGGGAAGTAGTGCTCGGTTCGCCAGGTCGACGCGAGGATCCCCCGAGCGCCGGCTGTGCTTTCACCGTCGGGTGCATGGCAGGCATCCCGTCGAATCGCCCCCAATGCGCACTACTCGACCAGCGAAGTCGCCGGTCGAGTAGTGCGCGCCGGAAGGTCCGGCTATTCAGCGCCGAGGTTGTCTACTGCCCAGCACCGTTCGCAGTCAGCGTCTTCACTTCATCTGCTGTCAGCGCGCGGTCGAACACCTTGGCGTCGTCGACCGTTCCGTTGAGGTAGTCGACGGGGTTGCCGCCGAACTTGCCTCGACCGATTTCAAGGTTGCCGGTTCCCTTGTCGCCGCCACCGAGGATGCCGACCGACCCCGAAAGCACGCCGTCCACGTAGATCGACAGCTTCGAGTTCGTGACGTCCCGGACGCCGACCAGGTGGTACCACTGGCCGGCGACCGGCTGACCGACCGTGTTGGCCA
>JAABVA010003092.1_pt1 | contig 16070 bp, 20 predicted proteins | sample 5560331 | NCBI WGS metagenome assembly JAABVA01 (sample SAMN12812661, study PRJNA571458) | rock metagenome | isolation source: Antarctica rocks | place: Antarctica: Victoria Land, Mt New Zealand sud | collected 2016-01-07 | reverse complement strand
GACCTTCCTGGTTCCGGCCATCGGAGTGCCTAGAACATTGAATGTCATAAAGTTCGGACACAAGGACACGGCAGAAATGATCTCCACGGACTATAAAGGACGCGTCCCGAGGCAGCCCCACCACACCACAACCCCACAACTGACGCCCGACGCTAAGGGTTTGAAATCCGGGGAATGGAGCACTGTTACGTCGCAGTCCACGTTGCATCCGCTCTCGAGCGTTCGTTAAGCCGAAAACTACCTAGATCTGTCCAATGGGATGAAGGTCATGCCCTACCCCGGTTGATGTACTCCGTACTCGTCGGAAGTCTGCCGACCTTCCCGCTGGAGCCATGGAGGACCTCGACTGTCCTCGACTGCATATAAGAACTTTCGAAAGTCCGTTTTTATTCTCTACGACCCATTCACACACGAGAAGACCACAAAAGCACCTCCAACCATACCAGCCACCAGCCACAAACCCCACCATGGCGAACACCAAAACCGTGCACGTCGCCCATCTAGGCGGCATCGAAGTGGGCTACCAGATGCCTCATCCATACGACTCGTCTAAGCCCACCCTCGTGCTCGTCAACTCGTTCACGACCTCCTCGGAACTCTACCGGGGCCAATACAGCAACAAGAAGCTCACCGACACGATGAACCTGCTGGCCATCGAGCTGCTAGGCCATGGCAAGACGCGGACTAAATCTGAGAATTTTACGTACTGGGACACGGCGATCATGAACCTGCAAGTGATGGAGGTGCTTGGGGTGAAGAAGGCGTTTGTCTTGGGGACGAGCCAGGGCGGGTGGATCACGGTGCGGATGGCGTTGTTGGCGCCGGATAGGGTGTGTAATTTCCATTACCCCTTCCCCTGGCCCTTCCCTTCCCAGTACATCTATCGTCGTCCCTTTCAGGAGTAACAACGATACTGATGTGCCACCTCGACTTTAGATTCAAGGCATCATTCCCCTGGGAACCTCCCTTGACTACGAGTCGGAGCGCACGCGTCGCCTCGGCTGCTGGGATGGTGTCTCCGCTTGCACGGGCCCGATCAATGCGTGGACGACGAACGAGTCCACACCAGACTTCGTCCCTGACGACGACTTCTGCAATTTCCTGATCGACATTGGGTTTGGCAAGAACTGCCCGAGTGAGACGAGAGAGTTCTGGAAGAAGACGATCAAGGGGAATTACAAGGGGGATGATGGGAGGAGGAGGGCGCGGATGGCGGCGATTAACTTGCGCGAGAGGGATGGGTTGCATGGTAGGCTGTTCGATGTTAGGTGCCCGGTTATGTGGCTGCATGTGAGTTCCCTTTATCTTGGTATAATCCTGTTGGTTCTGGTTACTCTACAGAAGACGGACTTGCTTGAGGATTTGGGTGTGAAGTGAGACTGATGTTTCATCTGAATGGGATAGGGCACCAGCGACGTCGTCTACTCGGTGGCCAATGCGGAGGAGGAGATCAAGATGTTTGTCAACTCGCGCGACGCGAAGCTGGTGACGGTCAAGGACGGACAACATTTCTTGAGCGCCTCGCATCCGGCCGACGTCGATAATGCACTGATTGAATTTGTGTCGAAGTACAACAAGTAAGGCTTTGGGACCTTACTTACTCCGGCGCCATGAGTTTTCTGGATTTGTGTTACACTTCCATTGCATTCTCTACAGTAAACACCTAGCTGTAGAGCAGCAACCCGGATCAAGGTCTTGTCGCCCTTAGCCATCGGTTTATACATTGCGTGATGACCTGCCTACCTGGTAAATCTCAAACCTTGATCTTGAGGTCCTGCCGTCTTTGCTGTATGATTGTTACGTAAGCAGCCTTATTACGGGATCGGCATCATCATCCCCGGCGCAGCACAAGGGATCAAGGCGTCTACGAATAACGTTACAACCTCCGCAATACCATATCAAGCCTACCTGTAAAACATACCACCGTCAGAACAGCTGTCGATTAATTCCGTGCCACGATACACGTTACCACATTTACCTACACGGCGATTTGCTTCAGCAAGTCATTGCGTAATCCCGATTATTGACGGCGCAGCAACGGGCCATAACACAACATCACAGCAGCCTTCACTTAACCCACATAAGCTCAGTAGAGCACCTGCCAGACATGGCGAATCCGCTAGACACCGATGCTGGCTCAGAGCTGTTCAGCAGCTACGAAGCAGAGCTCAAGCTCGTCCAGGCGAACCTGAATCAGAAGTTAGATCAGATACCCGAACTGTCAGGCGAGCCTCGCAAAGCAGCGGTGCGGCAAGCAGAGCGAGCTCTAGATGAAGCAAACGAACTGGTACGTTCCCATAGCCTTGGGCCTTGATCCAACAACAGGTTACCATCCACCGACAACAACTTACTAACCTTGACCTCCCTAAATGACAGCTGGACCAAATGCGCATCGAAAAACAAAACATCCCCTCCTCCATCCGCAGCAAAACCAGCCAACGCTTCCGCAATTTCGAGTCCGACATCGACGCCAGCAAACGCAAACTCAAATCCCTCTCCGACGACCGCAAGGCGCTGTTCGGGAACCGCTACACCGACAACCCGAACGCCGACGAGCAGCTCGAGCAGCGGCAGCAGCTGCTCTCGGGTACGGACCGCTTGGATCGCAGCTCGCAGCGGCTGCGGGACAGTCAGCGCGTTGCGCTGGAGACGGAGGATATTGGGAGGAATACGTTGGCCGACCTGCATACGCAGCGGGAGACGATTCAGCATACGAGGGCGGGCCTGTTGGAGAGTGAGGGGTATGTGGATCGGAGTGTGAAGACGTTGCGGGGGATGGCGCGTAGGTATTTACTCCCTTATATCGTGGGCGTATGTGAGTAAGACGCGGATGTGCTGACGGCGTGAGGTAGGATGGCTACGAATCGGATAATTACCGTGGCGATTATCACGGTGCTTGTGCTTCTTATCGTTGCGGTTATTTATAGCAAGTTTCATTGAGCGCGGCGTACATAGTGGGGGATCGGATTCAGATACAATTCAGCGTTTCACATCAATGAAGTCGAGCATCCATATGAGAAACAGACTGCACCCAGGGGGTATACAACGCCAACACGATGCATCCACTGCCCCAATTCCAATTACAACGCCAACCTAAGAAGTAACCCTCAACACACTAAACGCCACATTAACCAACAAGCCCGTAAAGACCGCAATCTGCCTCCGTTTACTCCACACCCCCTCCTCCCTCAAAAGCCACACCACCGCCCCCAGCGGCCAGAAAAACCCCATCACATTCCCCCACAACATATCCTCCAACCCGCCCCCCTCCCCATCATCCACACCACCACCACCGCCACCGCCACCGTCGACCCCACCATCCGGCGCCGTCGACTCGTCGATCCAGCGGTCCTCCAGCACGCGCAACTCCGCCGCCGACGGCATCGTGTCCGGCGTGTGCGTATGCGCCTGCAGGTCGAGGAACTGCGAGCGCAGCGCCGCGATTTCGGAGGGCGCGAAGCCGGCGCCGAGGAGGCGGTCGAAGCCGCGCGGGGCGGGGGTCGTCGTCGTCGTTATTGTCGATGGTGCGGACGAGGAAGCGCTGGCTTCGGTGTCGGGTTGGCCGGATGAGGTGGGTGCGCGAGAGGGCTGCTCCGAGGCGAGGGCGGCGTCGGCTTCGGCGGCGAGGTCGGTGGGCGTGAGAGGGTCGCCGATCGAGCAGTGGATGTAGACGCGTTGGGGCGGGGGTGCGGGTGGAGATGGGGGGCGGGAGCGGATGGGGCCTTTGCCTTTGTCTTTGCTTTTGCTTTTGTCGTTGTTGGGGGGTTCATTGCGGAGGGGTGAGCGTGGTGGCGGCGGTGGGGGTGAGGGAAGTCGGAGGGCGGAGGAGAGGGTGGAGGTGTCTGGGAGGACTTTGCCGGAGTGGATGAGGCGGAGTCGGTGCGTGGAGAGGTCTGGTTGGAGGGTCTTGCGGATCTTGCGTTTGAGGGATAGGGGGGTTGTGTTGGTGGGGTTGGGGATGGTGAGGAGGAGGTCGGGGATGTTCGCGGTGAAGCGGATGGTCAGGAGGAGAGGAAATGGTTGTGGTGCGGGTTGTTCGTCCATCGTGAAGATTGAATGCTTTTGATGGTTTGGCGTTGCTGGCGTTTAGGCTTGATTCATGTTATGATTGGTTTCAGCATTTACATATGACGTTCTGTTACAGGATGATGTTGTGAGGCTCCAACGCCGCTAACCTCGGCGTAAACTATGACCGGACCTTGCCCCACTATGATTGAACTTTATGCCCTCTTTAAACCTGCCATCTTGAGACTCCTTTCTTTGATCAAAGTAGGGAACTCTGGACCCATACACACTCTTCTTCTCATTGAAAGAAAGGCCACTTCACAATGGATTCTCTCCCTATCATTAGCAGGACTAACAAGTCCATACTCCTCCTTGGAGCTGGCTTTGTACGTCAGCTTTCAAGATCTCGTCTATGACTGAGGAGTACTGATATATTTTGTGGGATAGGTGACACGCCCAACAGCTGAGATATTGTCTGAAAATGGTTGGCCATGTATTTCCACATAATGGCGAACACACTAACAGTTGAGCCACTAGGTCTCCAGGTTACCGTCGGTACGTCACAGCAGCTTGACTGCTTGCAGGACTTCGAAGTTGATTAGCTCGGTAGCTTGTCGTACGCTGGGAAGCGCAAAAAAGCTCGCTGAAGGCATCAAACACACTCATCCGATCTCGCTGGACGTAACCAACACCGAAGCCTTGGACGACGAGGTCAAAAGACATGGCCTGATAATCAGTCTCATCCCATACACGTTCCATGCTGCCGTCATCAAGTCCGCCATTCGCAATAAGAAGAATGTGGTCACGACTAGTTACGTCTCACCAGCAATGATGGCGCTGGATCAGGAGGCGAAAGAGGCTGGCATCACAGTCATGAACGAGATCGGATTGGACCCGGGTATCGACCATCTGTACGCTGTCAAGACCATCGATGAGGTACACCAGGCGGGTGGTAAAATCACAAGCTTCTTGTCGTACTGCGGAGGGTTACCGGCACCTGAGGACTCCGACAATCCATTAGGCTACAAATTCTCCTGGTCATCAAGAGGGGTGCTACTCGCGCTGAGAAATGCAGCAAAGTACTACCAAGACGGCAAGGTTGTGGATATTGACTCGAAGGATCTGATGAGCACTGCAAAGCCGTACTTCATCTACCCGGGCTATGCCTTCGTAGCATACCCGAACCGCGACTCTACACCCTACCGAGAAAGGTACAATATACCAGAGGCGCAGACAATTATTCGAGGCACGTTACGGTATCAAGGATTCCCAGAGTTTATACGGACGCTTGTCGACATGGGCTTTCTCAGCGACGATGAAAAAGACTTCTTGAAGCCCTCAGCGCAACCATTGAACTGGGTAAGTTTCAGGTTAAGTAGAAATCCATAGACGGTGGGTTACTGACGTCCAAATAGAAAGAAGCTACTACGAAGATTCTGGCAGCTACTTCCCAATCAGAAGAGGATCTCGTGTGGGCAATCAGCTCTAAGACAGTCTTTGTAAATACTGAGGAAAAGGCTCGGATCATTGCAGGACTCAGGTGGATCGGGTGAGTTTCTAAGGATGCTTTGCGTGTTAAGTTGGACGTTCACTTACACGATATAGCCTCTTCTCGGATGAATCTGTGGAATTGCGCGGAAACGTCCTCGACGCCCTTTGTGCTACCCTTGAGAAGAAGATGCAATATGAGAAAGGCGAAAGAGTAATCAGATCATCTCCGCTGTTCGAATGATAGTAGGCTAATCGACTCCTTAGGACATGGTAATGCTGCAGCATAAGGTACGGATTGTGGCCTTCAATAGACATCGTTGGACATGAGCTGACCCACACCGCCAGTTTGAAATCGAGAACAAGGACGGCAGCAAAGAAACTCGTACATCCACTCTAGTTGAGTACGCTGATCCCAAAGGTAAACTCTTCCCCTATCGTGGGAAATGTATCGAGAATCTTGCTGATGGCGAGTCAGGCTACTCGGCGATGGCCAAACTCGTCGGCGTGCCGTGTGCCGTTGCCGTGTTGAAAGTTCTGGATGGGACGATCAAGGAGAAGGGCATACTAGCACCCATGACACCGGAGCTCAACAACCCGATGTAAGACTTGGTCTCGATGGATCGATGTATCGTGATATGCTAACTCAGGCTGCGTAGAATGCAAGAGCTCAAGGAGAAATACGGCATCGAGATGCTCGAGAAAGTTATTGCATAGATAGCAGCTTCGTATCTCGGTCAATAGATTCAAAAGCACTCAAAACGTAGATCTTCAACCTTACAGTAGTACAAGGCACTTTGCTGAGCCCACAGGTTTGCCATAACAGCACCAAACACTATGCCAAAATCAACCAGGGCCGAACCGCAGTGCTTAACAACCTCGCCCTTCGGCCCCAAGACAGAACCCACCCCCAAGATGGCCATCATGCACATCCTCCTCTCCGAAGTCCGTCCGTCCCAACCCCTCCCCCTCTCTGCCCCTCCCCATCCAGTCCAATGTGTCGAGATCTCGATACTTTGCCCGGCAAAGCTCGCAACCCCATGCCATTTTCACTGTCTGAACCGAGATTTGCGGGCATTGCGGCGGGTAATAATTGATGCCGAGGGGCGGAATGAAAGAGGGATTCCACGCTGGGTTTCGTGGTGGGGTTTGGAAGGGTGCGGATGGGGGTTGTGATGTGCAGGAGGATGCGGGGTATTGGAATTTCCGGAAGGGGGGTGGAGGTGGTGGTGGAGGAGCTGGAGTGGTGGGGTCTGAGGGTGGGGTGTTTTGATGATATAATGGGATGATGGGCGTGAGGGGTTTATGAGCCGTTTTTCTGAGGTGCGGCTGCGGTGCATGCCCGCGAACAGCAGTAGATGGGAGCGATAGCAAGCAGGTATCACAGTCAGCATGTTTATGAAAAGTGGTCGGATGTTTCAAGATCTTCTGTCTAGACCGGCGAACAACCAGGAGGACGCCGCCAATGCCATGAATGCCGATATCCTAGGCTTCGAAACGCCGTATTGTAATGCTTGAGGAGCTCCTTGCCCGCCTAGACCATGAAAGATTCGCCGCAACCGCATTGTTCCTCTGCGTTTCGTCAGTCCGGTCCGTCAAAAACAAGGGTGGTCGCGAGAGTAGTGCTTACTGATATTCGGGTTCCGAAAGACGAACCGTTGATTCAACTTATCCTCAACCCAATCCATTTCACTGCCGATGATGCTGAACAGCGCCTTGCTATCTATCAACACCCTGACACCATCTTGTTCGACGGCCTCGTCAAACGCCCCGGCCTTATCCACATATTCCAGGTGATATGCCAAGCCGGAACATCCTCGGTTCTTCACGCCCACTCGAATCAGCTTTGGCTCGGGCTGCGAGAGGAGTGCTCGGAGTCGTTCCATCGCAGAAGGTGTTAATGACATGGCCGCTCTACGTGGGCGAAGCTTGCTCCGCTTAGGCCTCGGCGTTGAAGTGGCAGTTGAGGATGATGGAGCGGGTGGCGTGCTGGTCGTGACGGGTTTAGACTTCTGGGCTTCGTTTTCGGTAAGGCTGATTGAAGTTCTTTCTTGTGATGGAGTATCGAAAGAGACCTCGTGTTGTCCGGTTAGGCGTGGCGGTCTGGTGTCGTTCAATTCTGGTACTCCTCCCGCTATCGATGTATCTGGAATGCCGGCGTTTCTAGGCGGAGCCGGTGGCGGTTCGAGGCTCTGAGGACGGTACGCAGCGACTGTCTGCAGCTCTCGTTTTGACGAGAGGCGGACACGCGCGGTGGAGGAGAAATCTCGCAATGTCTGTGAACAATAGCGCGGTGCGGGTGCTGCGGTTGAGGAGGCGAACTTGAACACTGCTGTTGACGATGGCGCCAGTGAGAGGAGGATGCGAGGCAGCGACATTGTCAATGTTTGTGAGAAAGGGAAGTCAGTTTGGAGTGATATGGCAACTTGTTGGACTGGCTCTGATAAGGCAGACTCTGCGTCACGGTAAGACGTCCTCGCGCAGCCATCGGACGCTACGAAAGTGTCGGCTGCATAACCGAGCGACCAATTAGCCTCGTCGCATTTCCACGCAATCTGACTCAGCAGTATGTTGTTCATCTCCATTCACGTTTGCTATCCCAGGATCGCGTAACAGCGAGTTGAGAAGTCTTCACTCTCTATTCAACATAAATTATACCTTAAGCATATCAAGTTCCATTTTGCCTACTTGTCTGTAAACCTGGAGGCCACAGAGCCTCAGGATTTAGCGCGGATCCAGTACCAAGGGTTAGTGGCTCGCTAAAAGGCTTAGTGTCATGTCAGGTACCTTAGATCATCTAGCACGTGCATATGATAGAATACGTGTATCAATAACTTACGGAGTACTCTGTAGAGACCAGTCTCAAAGACATATCCAAGAGCGCCATCTTCGCCAGCCTTTGCTTCTTCCCCTCTATGTGCTGCTGAATATTATGACCTAGCTTTTGGCTCACGGACAATGAAGCATGGAGTCATCGCCGCTCACACAACAAAGCAGACCAGACTCGTTTCAGCCAAAGATTGTCCAACTCTACGAAGCTCTCTTCAAGGTAGGCTGGATGTAGTCGTCGACAATAGCTTGAATTGACTGTTCTAGGAGGATGAGGATCATGTTAACTCGGACGGGTTCTGGCGGGAGTTCTTCCTACTACGGCCGGACAAAGCAAGCCTACAACGAATCCTTGACAACCTAAGCGCAGACGAGTTGCTTCATTACCAGGTTGGGACCGTTGATAATTTGGCCATGTTGGAGGCTGACTCGTTCGTTAGGCTCAGTCACGTCTTCTCTTTACACGGGCAATAGCACAGGTCAAGACCGGCACGGGTCCATCGGACGAAGTTGCCCTTGATGTAAGCCGATCACACCTCCAAAATACTTCTATCGGCTTACGAGCCAGACCTTGACAGCTTACTTAGGTGGCGTCCTCACGAAGAGGTATACCAACCCAAGTTCCGATGTGATCTCTATACTAGCCGGGTTGGACGAAGCGGATGCTGTTTTCACCGATTTCGTTCAATGCATCGAGTCAACGATAAAACATGGAAGAAACTGTCAGTCGCCATTGTTTCCGATCCTTATCTTGATCTGACTCGTATGGCAGTCACCGTACGGCAGAAAGCTATACAAGCTGTTCTTTCCTTGACTTCTGGCGCATACCAGACGGGTCTCATGTCTTACTTTACCCACCGGGATCTTTTTCCTTCTCTAATGAAGGTAAGCTTAATTTCCCGCACGTCCATACTGTGGATTTGACGTTGTTAGTATGTTCATGACCTGGATACCCACGCTCGAGCATTTGAGCCATTTCTTCTCCTCGGCCTTCTTGCCAATTACAATAAATTCGAATTTCAAAATCCTTATCGACTGAGGTTCGATGATTTCGTCAACGAAAGTACAATACAAAAGATAATAAGAAGCATTGGTGTTTCCTGTGCTGCAGAAAGAAACAGTTATGTAGCAGTGCAAGAGGACCTGCTAGAAGGATGGACCCTTAGTAGTACCTTGACATACTTCGGGTTGGGTGTACTGACTCAAAGCACAAAGACAGTGCCACCGGTACCGAGCGCTGAAGAAGCCCAAGAACGATTTGCAGTCCTGTAAGTGACATGTATGGCTTCTGATATCTTTGAGTTGAAAATATTGACCCTCCCTAGACCCGGCCCCAACGCTGCTATTCTTCTAGCCACTTATGAGTTTACCCTTGCCAACAAACTCTTCGCCTTCAATCTTGTTTCCCTACACGCAGAACACAAGCAAGAGGAGGCCCCAATCAGCAGTTTTCTTTCGTTTACGTCTTACCTGCTGCATCATGCCTACCGCAGCTCCCGGGCATCCGTCTACGCTTATCTTAATCTCTTCATCCTACGCGTCTTGGTGGAAGATCAGATGATGTGCAAGCACGTCTGCGATGGGGAGAATAAAACCCCTGTTCGCCTTTCCCGGCAGAGACTGCCCTACTTGCCATTGACATCTGGTGATCGGATCTTGGCTACTGTCGTTTTGGATATTCTGGTTGATGCCCTCAATCACAATCTACGGCGCCGGCTCGACTTCAAGCTTTACATGTATGTAAATCCTACTCGAGATCTGTGGAACTTGAACTTACAGGGCGAGGTCAGACTGTGTCTCGGTGTAACTCTACGGATCATCTCTTTCCTGAGTAGATCAGGAACACGCATGGCATATCATTGGTCGGAATTGTGGCGTACCCTCCTCAACCTCCTTCGCTTCCTCACAACATATGCCTCCGACTTCTCCAACAACACCGACATTCGACCCTTGCTCGACTCCCTAATCAACCTGATCGTCCTCTCCCTCTCCAACGGCGAAGCTTTCCTTCCCGACGCTGCCGCCTTCGACGATCTCTTCTACAAGCTCGTCGAGAGCGGTCCCACTCTTACGAAATTCCGCGACGCCTACAGCCTCAATGACGACAACGACACGAGCTCCATCGCCACCCTCATCAACGTCTCACACCACTACCAGGATCTACTCGATGGCGAGAAGAGCAGAGGCAAGAAGAACCTCAGTCCACGTGAGGTGAGTAACGTCATAAAGAAGGGCTACGAGACGTTGAGCATCCGGTCGAAAGAGGGGGTGGATCGCTGGGAGAAGTTCCGCGAGGCGGACGAGCGGACGGTGCTGAAGAAGATTGCGAGGGTGGCGGTTGAAGATGTTAAGAAGTTGCTGAGGGAGGGTTAGAGTGTTGAGTAGTGGGGTTGGGAGTGGAGTACATAGTCAGGGGATGGTTGTTGGGATGTGTTGTATTTACCAGTCTATGGTCTTCGATATCCAGCTCCCCCAAGCCGTAAGGGCGGGAACGGGGACGATTCAACCTCCCTTATGATATCCACGCTAGAAGTACCACCAAAGCGACCTGCATGAGTCTGCGGTCCGACCCAGACATCGATCCCCCAACTCGGAATCTTGCAGTCCACACAGCCCACACACGCATTTTAACCCCAGTCCAGTCCAACCTGATACACATACTCCAAGCACCCGTACCTACGCCAAACCCTCGCCTTGAGCTCGCACACCTCGCAATCCAATCACTCCACTCCACTCGCCTCGATCCACCATCTTTCGTGGTCCTCCAACGAACATATCGAACCGAATCGCCATCAAACCCCCCGCGCCTTCTCGATATACTCCTGACTAGCACTCTCATACTCGGCCGTAAAGTAGCGCGTGGAATTCTTCGCCAGCCACGTCGTGATCCGGATCAGTTCCTCGCGTAGCCGGTTGACGGATTGCTGGTCCATGTTCGTCTGCGCGATCAGTTCCGGCATCGACACTTTCGATCCCGAGAGTTTCAGGGCGTCAGCTAAACTCAACGTCCAGTCCGGCCCCACGGTCTGGTCTTATAGATCGGACGATGAAAGAGTGCTTCAACGCACACGCCGGAATCGGAGCCAAGGTGCTTTTCTCCCAAAAAAACAAAAAGGGGGCGAAGCATACCAAAAAGCCGACACAAATGCTCAACCCCATAAACATCACCAGCCCCCTTCCCCTCCCACTCGGGCCTCCCACTCTCCCAGAGCCTACGGATATCAAAAAATTGCTCGCGCTCGAAGCGGTACAGCAGGATGCGGCCGAGGCACTTGTCGAAGTACTCCTTGAGGCCGGCGACGACCTCCTCGAGGATGTCGGCGTCGGCGGAGCCGGGCCGGCGCTTGGGCAGCTCGTGGTCGAGGTAGGCGGTCAGGACGGCGTTGGCGGGCGTTTTGGAGGGCAGCGGCACGAGTTGCAGGTTTTTCGTCACGTTCTCCCAGTCGTCGACGAGTAGCGCTTTAAGGTGGTCGGGCATGTGTAGTCGGATGGCAGGGCGCGTCGTGAAGGGTTCTTCCTGTTCGGGGGGAATGTGAGCTTGGGGTAAGGTGTTGGGGTGAGTGGGGGTTTGGGGGGTGGTGCGGGGGTGGTCGTTGTTGGGGTTGGGACTGGTGGGGTGGGCACGCGTGGGGAGGTGCAGTGGGTGGATGCTGGATTCCGCGGTGTAGCCGGCGAGCATGAGGGTGTCGTTGGGGTCCTGAGCTTTGAAGAATTGCCGTTTCGCTTCGTTGCTGGCGTCTTCGTAGTTGAGTTTGGCGAGCTGAGGGTGTTGGGGGATGGTGGTCAGTTCGGGAACGTCGCGTAGCATGACTTTGCGGCGAGAGTCGACCGGCGGAGGTTTGGATAAGATCTCGGACGCGTCGTGAAGATCAAATTCGTCGAAATATCCGGGTTTTTCATCCTCGTCTTGTGGGAGTGTTTGGTATTGAAAACGCCGAAACGAGTTGATGAAGTCCATGGTGAGGAGCAGATAATGTGAAAGCTTTGTAGGTGTATGTATGGTGGAGGATGAAGAAGGGATGAACTGAAAGGTTTTGTGCTGCAGTTTTGGACGCGTTGTGTGGTGTGCGTTGAAAAGGTGTGAAAGTAAAGTGAGGGTTACGAACCTTCTCTAGCTCAAAGTCCCTTCCACGCTTTTGGCCTCGACCTGTAGCGGGCAGCGAAGATTGTCTTTCTTCACTACCACGCGTCGAACTGAGGTCGGAATCTGCTGCTTTCTTCTTGGCTGACGCATGTGTGGTCTTGGTCGGTGCAGCACGGCGGTTTGCCGCGTCCAATTCGCGCTTCAATTCTTGGGCCAGCGCTTTGTTCTCCTCTGTGAGCTTCCGGAGGCGGTCTTGGGGTACCCAGTCATCCCAACTAGGTGGAGAGACTGAGCATCAGTTCTACTGCCTGGGCCACGAGAAGGCTACACAGCGAAATGATGCAATAGACAAAATCCCAGCCGCATGAGAGGTAAAGCGTCCATACTAATGTTCTGCCAACAAAGACCACACTCGTTCAGAAAAAGGAAGGGATACTGAGAAATACAGGCTGCCAATTGCGTCTATCGTCTTCCCAGATGAAAATCCTTCCAAAACAGATGAGGGCAAGCATATTTGAAATTTCATATCATCACTCACGTATTCTTCCAACCTCTATAATGGACACGATACTGTAACGAGCTCTTCTTGTCACTACTATCACTTAACCTCGAGTCCAGGACCTTGGCCTCGTAAAGCAGCTCGTGGTGAAAGCAAAGGACACGCTCGTCCTTGATGAACGGGGGCTGATTTGAAGGTGCCATGGCCGAATTTTGGAGACCTGAGTTACGGAAGTGATGTAGGATATGTTTCTATATCCAGGTGCCTTTCACCGTTATAGAAAATGGTGTTGTGGGTTGCTTTCGTTTTCTTTAGACAAGCTGTCTGCGACTGCCCTTGCTACTTCCCTTCGGTTTCACGAAGACCTAGGGCGCTCGGACCACTGGCGCGCCGTGAATGACAATCACTTCAAGAACCACCATAACATTGATATTCACGTCTTTTACTTACCTTGAACCGTGCTACACGGGAATACGACATCCCTTCCACTGCTGTTGGAACCTTGTGGTCCTGCAACCGCCACTGTACTGTACTTATCGCGAATACAAAATACTCGTGGTTCGAATTAGGGCCATCCTTTACCTGCACTATTATTGTTTTAAAACTTTTGATCTTTTACGTCCACAAGATGGCGCCCACAGAGGCATCAATCCTCACCAACTTCTTCCTACTTCCTGCTCCTTTACACACCTTCATCACACTCCAGAAGTTCACGGAGCTCTTCCCCAGACCACAGCGTTCCAATCCGCAGATAAAACTACTTTATCGAGAGCTACAGTACCTGCGAGGCCTCCAGACCGATGAGATCAAGGAGAACATTGCGCGAGAGATCAAGTTAGGCTCCAGACAACAGAAAGAGGTAGCTAGGTCGAGAAGGAAGACGGAGAGACATGAGATCGAGAGCTTTGACGGTCGAGAACTCGACATGGAGATTGAGGTGAAGCCTCTATACACCAGGGTACTGGTCGAAGTTGACAAAACGACAGCTATGTGGGCCGATTTCGAACCTACCGAGGAGCAATCCGCACACGTTGACCAGCATCCTGCCTGAAATGGTCCAAGCTTGCACCGACGTCGAAGCAGAGATCGCTGCTATGGAAGTAGAGGCTGAGATGATCATCAATCAGGTCAGGTCTACAGTAGGAGACCTGAGTGACCTCCGGTATGGACCGCTCCCGAGAGCTAGTGGAACGTCAAAGACTACCGTCGACGAGGCTTTGGAGGGAATGAAGCGGCTGCAGGATATATGCAATGGTAGGGTACAGGCTTGACCAGTACAACCTCACTCCTGATCGTACAGCTCGAAGCACAACCTGAGTTTGTAACATCTTTAATGTTGCACGAGGGAGATTTGCGGGTACGGCTACTACCTACTATAAATGATAACAGTTTTCAAGGTTCGTGTCCTGTGTCTGGAATCTTCAAGCTGAACCTAAGACTCTACTCCCTTAATATCTTACTTGTGCGAGACCGCTCATGGCGCTCTCCAATGTCCCATTTTCCTTTAATTTAAGTCGAGTGCTCCGCACCTGCTGCTGTTCCCATGGCTAACGGAATCCGGAACAGCTACAAATTTTCTCAAGTCCAATCCCGCAGTACCAATAGATGACTCGAAACTTCGAGGATGCCCGGGTTTAATATCTGCGATGAGCTTATCGATATCACGCCCGCTCTAGCCGAGTTTTACGTGGTTTGTCCAGGCCGGTTTTCGAAGCACGTAAACATCGTTTGAGGAAGACTCTGGCAAACTGCCGTTGTCGACTCTTTCGATACTATATTATAATGGATCACTCAATCCTCAGTCTCCCTGTCAGATTTTGCCGGTGAAGATAGCGAGCTCTTCTTCCTCACGAGGTGTTAAGGAACCAAGGCCGTTAGTGATGGCACTGCCGCTATTTGTGCATCATCTACAGGAGATGGTATCGAGAGGAACAGTCGTGCGAGGTGAATTAGATGGGCGTCGTTCTTGGTCCTCGGCTGTGAAGACCCTTGAACCTTAGATCTCGATGAAGCAGTCTCAGTTGACTCTGTGGTCGACACAGGCTGTTCCGAGAAGATAGGGGGGTTGGTTTGTCGATCAAGGCCTGTTACCACGCCAATACTTCGCTTGAAGACTCAAAGCTATCCGGGTTGAATCGGCATGCGTTGAAAGCCGTGTTGGGCGACTCATGGCCATCAGAGCCAGACTGGCATCCATGTGAACCTCTGCTGCATAGGCCAAAGCCCTCAGAGCCAGATTGGTGGCCAGAGAAACCTCTGCCTGATCGCTCAGAGCCATCAAAGCCAGACTGGTGTCCAAACCACCCTCCATTTTCTTCCCAAGAGCCAGCAGAGCCAGACAGGCATCCGAATAAACCTCCACCATCTTCCCAAATGTTACCAGAGCCTCAGGGGAAGAAAGTTTAGGTTCTTTCTGTCGGGTTGCGTGCGAAGTGAAGGAGGAGCGAGGCTGTGCAGTATCGGTAGGGTTCTATGTCGCTATCCATATATATTGTACCTCGTACCTTGATGTAATTGTTGTGAGAGCGCAGTTCGCACACTTTAGGAATCACGTCTACTCTAGATCTTTGAGACGGAGATAAGATAGAAGAGAAGCTTTCAATCAAAGGTCGAGCTAGCTGGTGCGAGAGACTTAGGATGGAATTGGTGGAGGTGGTGGGTCAGATACGGTTGGGCTTGGAGTTGCTCCTTGATTATTCGGTGAACCAAGGCAGATGATGAATGGATATGTTTTGTAGATCTTGCGAGAGGGAATCGAGTGGTTCACGGAATTATGAAGATATACATATGACTTTTCAGGTACTACGCGTTTCTTGATCAATCTGATTCCAAGCATCGCAACTGTGATGAGGATCGCAGGATAGTGTTCTTCTATCTTTCTCCTGAAAAGGCCGGATTTGTGAGGTATTGTTACAACTGACCTGGAACCCTGAGCGGCCGGTAGGTAGAGAAGCAGCGCTACGCCAATAAACACGTTTCTGCATCCGGGATATCTTCACCTAACCGTGGATACCAAATCCTCAATATCACCCACTGGTGACACCAAAGCGCCGTGGTTATCGACCATCACAACCGTGTGCGCCGACCGTGCACCGCATCCCGCCATACGGTCATTTAGATCTTAGGAAACGCCTGCTACGGTTCACCGCTCACGAACGGTCCGAA
>JAABVA010003090.1_pt1 | contig 16082 bp, 16 predicted proteins | sample 5560331 | NCBI WGS metagenome assembly JAABVA01 (sample SAMN12812661, study PRJNA571458) | rock metagenome | isolation source: Antarctica rocks | place: Antarctica: Victoria Land, Mt New Zealand sud | collected 2016-01-07 | reverse complement strand
ATCAGTTGCTTCTCGTGATAGTCTAGATAGAAAGATAGACGTTGAAACTGAGTATAGAATTCATTGAATTTCTTGAATTCTTGAACCAAGTTGTAGTATTTTCTACGAAAGTTGACTTTCTTATTCGAGTCATCGAACAACTGAGCTAGCTCTTTCAAAAGATCGTCGACGATCTTATAGAGATTGACACAGTCACGTTCGCGTCTAGCTTGAATGATCTCAGCTGCGTCATCGAATAATCTAGAATGTATATAGCTCAATTTGACTCGTTCATTAGAAAAGAGATCGACGTTGATCTCTAGTTTATCCTGAATTTTTCCGTATCAGTTCTCTCAAGTAGAATTCTTTTCATCAGTAAACAGCGAAGAATCAGGTATTTTTTGAGACCTAGAACGCTCAGAGTAGGTGAAATCAGAAGAAGTGTTTTCTTTAGCTTGAAGTCTAGACTTCAACTCGTTGATTTCGTCTTCTTGTTGTTTATCTAACTCGTAGAGTTGATCTGTTTCTTCATCAAGAACTAGGCTTCGAGCCTTTCAGATTTCGTAGAACACGAAGAGTATTATCGTTTCAGCAGATGATTCGTCATCTTCATGAATGAATGATGCAGCACTTGATGATTTCGTTCGTGATTTCGATGAATCAGCATCAGAGATTTGAGAGAAACGATTTCGAAATTCTTCGAAACACTCTTCAGTAGACGAACGACTAAGCATGGTGAGATTTGTTTGAAAGAAGGTCGAACGAATGACGATGTTCGACGATTTGAAAAAGAAAGACGTATAGAATGATGTTTAATCTTCAACAAAGAAGATGAGATTTGTTTGTTGATTGATTTGATTGATTCTCTAGCAAACAACGAAGGTTCTTTATCATTGAATCTATCGATTGATTTGATTCTTGAGCAATTCACGAAGGTTCTTTATCGTGATTCTCGTAATCGAATGAACTTTGCATACTTAATGAGCGGTAAGTAGTCTAGCAATTCAAACAGCCTCGTCGTTGATTCTATTCAACTTTCTAGTGTTGTTCTATCTTTCAATTATCGTCGATCATCAGGTAAACGAATTTCTTTAGACTCGTTCTGTCTAGACGAGTATGTTGAATGAGTAATGAGATCAGTATCGTGTGGTTAACGGATTCTTAATATAATGTCAGGATCGTGCCTAGATGATACAATCAATGAAGGTCAGAGTTGATAGTGCTTGATCTTTAAAGATAGCTATAACTGAATATTAAGAATACAGAAGAAGATTGGTACAAAAGCTTCTATTTATGTAATGTTCAGAGACTGCGCTAGGCCTGAAAGGAATGTGTTTGTGACATGAAAAGAATGTGATGTAGATGAACAAGATGTTGGTGAAAGAAAAGAGTGTTGAGAAAGAAAAAGAGTGTTGAGCCATATCTGAGTCAAATCTGATGTGAATTGATTAGAGCTTCAGCCTTGTTCAGCCTTGATACGCTCGTAACATGTACATGATGTTGACTACGAATCTTTTGATTCTATTCTATGTTCAAATAGAAGTCAGAAGAGTCAAGAAATCTCAATTCGATGCAGTTCAAACGATGTTAGAACGTTGCATGATCAGAAAAGTCATCATGCAGAGTTTTCATTCATGCAACAACATCTTTTCTAACAATCACAATCAATCTACAAGAAAGATTAATGACATGTCAATGTCAGTAAAAGATGAAAAGATACTATTAGTGATTAGACAACTCAGATGCATAGTCTGAGAGTTGTGACTGCAAGTAATCGAAGAAGTGATGATTCATCAATCACGTCAATATACTAAAACGTCTTCATCACATCAACAGTGTCATCAAGTAATTGATGAAAAGATATCAGATAAAATAGTGATTTCAGATGATGAGTCTGAGAATCAAGACTACATGTGCTTGAAGAAGTAATGACTCATCAATCACGCTGATATACTGAGAGAGCTTGAACTCATCTTCTTTACTTGACATCAGATAATACATCTATCTACGTGAAAAATTGAGAGTGCAAGAGAGTGATCAGAATGCATTCTCTTCTATTGATCAGAGTCAAACATTGAACGATTGCGATTGCACATTTATACTAACAATTTATTCAACGTTTACGTGACACAAGTCAAATCAAGAGAAGAAAAGAATTATTCAATATAATCATACTCTATCTTTTTATCATGTGCATCTCTCTTTCATCACATATTTCTCTGCTCAATGAATGATAATCATTGAGCAAGAGAACGCAGTTTTTGACACTACAATCATGAGCATCACGAGTGCAACGAAATCAACTTCGCGATCAAAGATCAAAGATTGAAGCATCGTTGTATAGAATATCATCAATGAAGAGCAGAGCAAAGATGATGCATCATAATCAAACAGCACAGACACTCTCATCAAGAGTTTACTCAAGCGTCATGCGCTGAATAGAAGTTATAGATTCATTACTGATAATATAGTGTCAATTTTATTGTTTCAATGACGTGAAGTCATCATGTAGTCGATGAGCGATTTTCTTCTTCAGAGAATTTTGTTCATTTGATACACATAGCATAGTTTCTCTCATGAATCGAACTTAAATCGATGTCACAAGAATGTATGAATTCAAATTAAATTAAATTAAATAATTATATTCAATATAGTGAAAATCACGTCATCATCAATATTGTTGTTGAAATAAAAGAATAATAAATTAACTCTTTATAAAATGAGCATTGATGATATTTTTTTTTCAATATTGTTAATACACTCAATAATTGTACAGAACTCTCTGTTATTTAAATTTAAAATGTATATTCTTCGTATTAAATCTACTGTGATGATTCAGTTAAAGTGTGCAATACTTATATGATATTTAATGTCATCAAAATTTCATGTATTTTTCTTCGTCATATTATATCGCTTAATCATCTCATTATAAGCATTAAAATAATTCTTTAGAAGCTTTACATTATGTGCATTCAGCATTCTTTCGTGCAGCTGTTAAAGACTTTCGTTTAGCTTTATGAAGATTCAATTGATGATCTAGTCATCGCTTGACTCATTTGAGATCTAATGACATCAATGATGCTCAGCGAGAATAATTCTGACGTAGTGAAAGATTATCAGCTGATTCAATTAGATTCAGTCGTGCTGATAGACTCAATTCATTCAATCTCTTTATATATGTATGCAGAGCTAGCTTCTGATCAGGTTTTAATGCTCTGTTATGTAGTTCTCATACTGCTGATGCTGATGAATGATCTTTCAGTCTGAATCGTAATCTTTGCATGAGAACATTAAATTCGTGTGCAACCTTCGCTCGAGTAACATTGTTGTGAATGTTCAATGCTGTAATAGTCTTCTGAATGTGATTCTCAATGATAGCGTAAGTAGCAGTCATGTGATTGAATTTTGGTGAATTTTTGAAGATGATAGGTCAAAAATTTGAAAATTTGAATTATACTTTCAAGTTAGTTTTTAGTGTGTCAATCGAGCATAAGCGACCTAATTTTAGGTCAGGTTCTGAAAGTAAATAAACAAAATTATATTTCTATTCAACACAACTACTATTAATTCTATCTCATTACACACTCTTTATCATGTCTCATAAGAAGAGATTTACAAAGAAAACACTGAAACAGCTAAAACGAAAGTCTCGCGTTGATAGACTGATCGCGTCAAGTCAAGTACTCAAGTTCAAGTCAAGTACTCGACTCGTCAAGACTTGATTCGAGTCAGAATTCTTGACTCAAGTATTCAAGTCGAGTCAGAAGATTTGACTTGAGTATTTGAGTTGAGTCAGAAGATTGAGATCGAGTATTGACTCAAAATTCTCGATTCAACTCGTCAAGACATGAAGCAAAGTACTACTAATATTTATCTGAATGTCTGATAATGCAACAAGATAATGCAAACAACGAGAAGAGAAATAGATTCATTTGTTTCACGTAAGTCTTTCAAATATAATGACGTAATAGATTCAAAAATAGTAAGTCTTGACATTTGACATTATTTTCGATTTCTTGATGAGTCGAGTCGAGAACTCAAATCGAGTATCAACTTGAAATCAATATCAGGTCGAATCAGAATGTTGAAATCGAGTATTTGAGTTGAGTCAGAAGATTGATATCAAGTACTCAAGTCGAGTCAGAAGATTAATATTGAAACTCGACTTGACGATCAGTCTATCTCGCAAGTCAGCAAGTCAGATCATCAGCAAATTTCTTCAACAATTAGATCTGCAGCAACGATTCTGAGCGAGATCTGAGAAAACTCTTTACTTTCTAGAGAAAAATCTTCAGAGTTCTCTCTCAAACAATATCTTCAGCTTGCTTCGAACGATAGATCTCAGTCATCTCAATTACACGATTTCAAAGCTCTTGTTTTTTAGAGACTTCTAACTGCATTCGAGCGACAGCATTGTTTCTGTTTCAGCATCTAATTCACTCAGAAAACAGAGCTTCAAGATCATAGTCATAGATCAAAGTCATGCTCTTCTCATCGATCGTATTGCTTCGACGTTGCTCAAGATAGATGATATTGTTGACTTCAGAGCATTGATGAGAGGTAGAGAAGTTGCAAGAGCAGTCTATATAGTGTCAGAAGAGAGAGAAAAGTAAAGAATTTTGATGAATCTACAAACAAACTGAAACTTCTGAGTCATGTGAACTGAATAGCTTCAAAATTTACGAAGGCAGCGACAGCGATAGCGATAATAGTAATTCTGAATGAGATGATGAGTAGGCTCAAATTTGTATGTGAAAGGTGCGAGATCTTCGCTTATGCTCGATTGACACACTAAAAACTAACTCGAAAGTATGACTGGTCGAGTTACATGATCGACTAGTACTAAGCGAAAAACTGAGCGAAAGTGCAAGGTAATCGTAACACTCACTTGACGACGCGAGACTTTCTAGTGATAATCAGCTCAATGTTGTTATCAACTCGATGTCGTAATTTTATTAAATTCAATCATTCATCTTCATTAATTTATCAATCAATCAAATCATGTCTGAATTGTATAAATCAGTTGAACAGCGTATATTAAATATCATTGAAGTCATTCAAAAGAATGATTACAACAACTGCATCAATGCGACAAAGACTTTTGACGTTTCAGTGCAAACTCTTCAAAGACGATGAAATGAAGCTTCTTTCAAATTCACACGATCACTCATCAACAGAGCTCTTACAGACGCGCAAGAACAAGCTATATTCATGTACATTGAACGATTGAACAGAATTAACATGTCAGCTCGTCTCAAAATGATTGTGAGAGCTGCAAATTGATTAATTCGATTGAAACAACGTGTTGTGAGTTCGCAGTGAGTTGAAAGATTTCTGAAGCGAAATTCACAGTACTATCAATGAGAACAAAAGTCATTGACATACGATAGAAAGAACAGTCAAGAATCAACTACGTTTATGAATTATTTCTACAAATATAAAAGAGCAATGAAAGATCATGACATATTGAATGAGAATGTTTGAAACATGAACGAAACAGACTTTTGCATTGACTGTGAACGTGCTCAGATGATAGTTACACTGAATTCGAAAAAATCACTTCGAATGACGAATTCAAATAATCGTATCTACATTATCTTCGTAGAGTATATGAGTTCTAGAGAATGAGTTATACGTTTCATGTTAATTTTGACTGAAGTGCACATTTTGCATAAATGAAGCTTCGACGATCTGAATGATGACATCGTTATCGATATCAGCGAAACGAGATACAGCAATGATGATCTGATCATGAATTGACTGAAGCACTTCATTGAGCATACGAAACGAAAGAGAATTGAAGCGTAAATCATGCTTATAGTCGATGAATTTGAATCTCATATGATCATACCTTTTCTGAATCTCTGCATGAAACAGAAAATAGTGCTTTATAAGCTTTCACTTCATTTCACTCATCTGACTCAGCTTCTCGACGTGAGCGTGTTTCAACCCTTCAAACACTATCATATCGAAGCGATTGATCAAGCTGTTTGATTGAGCGATTACAGTTTCGATAAATTGAAATTTCTGATCGCGTTTCAAATCTTTCGAAATCAAACGTTCAAAGACACTACTATACATCATGCATTTGAGATCACTGATTTAGTTTCATATAATTCTGAGATTGTCATGAAGAAAGTCAGAGCAAATCAGCTGCGTCAAGCTCTCAGAACTTCTAGTTCTTTCTCTTCTTCTCTTTTTTACACATTTAAAGAGTCGAATTCAATTATTGAACACAATAAACAGCTTCGACTCGCTTACGTGAAAGCTGAATTCTACAAGAGAATCTCTTCTATACATTTGAATTGCTTCATTAGAGAAGTAATATGTAAAGCTCACAAGCTGAGTATTACTGAACGAAACCTTCTAGTTATTCAGAAAGCAGCTACATCATGTTCAAAACATGATAATCAATCTGAAACAGTAGCAGCAAAGTTCAGAGTAGTGAAACTGAGCGATTGCAGAGAATTGACTTCATGTAGAGCTATAAAAGAGGCGAAGAAGACGAAGAGAGTCGAAAAGTGAAAGCAGAAGACTGTCGAAAAGAAAAATATCAACAATCTCAGAAACATCGAGTTTCTTTTATCTTAAATGATTCTTTAGAGCATCATATTAGAAAGATATATTAAAAGTTTGAACTCATTCGAAGTTCAATTGAATTAATGATAAATTTTCATGTTGATGAGATGTAAAATCAACGTCATCGAGTTGATAATGACATTGAGCTGATTATCACTAAAGAGCTTTACGTCGTCAAGTGAGTGTCATGATTACGAATATTAGCGTGTGCAGAAAGCTATGAATTTCTTGACATTGCAATTGTCGCGTCTCTTCTCAAATTTACTATTGAATTCAGACATTCTTGACATTCTCAATCTCTCAACGCTCTATTGAAAAATCAATAGAAAAATCAAATTGATCAATTTGAAGCTGTTTAAATCTTTCACAGCTGACATTCTTTTAGCTATGACAGATTCACTGACTTCAACTCTTTGCTTGAAGATACTACGTCTTCTGCTTTTACATTGAACTTTTCTCATCATCGTTGAAGAGATTCACTGTCATCGTAACATTGTTTATACTATGCAAGAGAATCTCTTCATGTATAACTTTCTTTTTAGATCTCAGTTTCGTTCAAAGAGCGTTTCTTGAAAGATCTTTTCATCAGCTGAAGACTTTCTAATTACATATCTGAAGTAACAGTCATGAGTCATACAGAAAGAGATAATGTGATTTCTATGAGAAGAGTGAGATATATATGTTTATAGATTCACAATATTCAGAATTCTGAAGAAAAGACACTGAAGCAATTAAAAGAGACAGCGTGTGAGCATCAGACAGAACGATGAGCTGCGATTAAACTGAGTTGCAGATCTGCTTCGTCTGACTGCTGAGCAGCTTGTCTTCATTGACGAGATTCTGTTCAATGAGACTACAAGATGATGTCATCAAGTCTATGCATCAATTGATGAGTCAGCTCGCTATCAAGTCTCTAAAAAGAGAGAACATTTCTGAAGCATTCTTTTGATGTATACAATCAATGACTATCTACTCTGTATCAATATTCGTGAAGACTGATTCAACGACAAGACTTTCTTTCAATGACTAGCAGATGAATTGCTATCTCTATGCAGTTTCTTTTCAACTTCAAGAAGTGTGATCATCATGAATAACATCAGCATACATTGTAATGCTTGTATCAAGAAACTCATTATTTCACATAAGTGTAAAGTACGATATCTGTCTTTATATTTGTTGAATTTCAATTTCATCGAGCTCAGTTTTAGTGTTTTGAAGATCTGAGTCAAAAAACACTTTCATGAAATATGACTCAGCTTCAAGAGCTTCTTTGATGAGTTTCTGCACTATGCAGTAGCTAGAAGTCGCTGTGATCAATTTTCAAGACAGCATTTCAAGCATAGCGTTGATGATTATATATTTGAGATGAATATCAAAGTGTTGAAAAGAGAATTAAAAACGAGTAACATAGATTTCAATTCTATTTAAATCGAAGCTTGTTCTATATGTAGAAGATTCTTTGTCTGATGTCATTGAGACTTGAAGATCTTAAGATCATCTTTGAAGCTTCAAGTCATTTCATCTGAAACTTCTAGCTGTATAGCTGTTCGATATATAAAGATTGTAGAATTTAACATCTCTTTCAAGTCATCAATGCATCACATTTGATTATTCACAAGTCATCTCACTTCGACTATCTTATTCTTCATTGCTTGACGTGTTGTTCAAGCTATCTTTCATAGAAAGAACTGTTCAATCACTGCTTTCTTCATCGAGAAATTTCGTCAAGTGTCTAATCACGTAATTAGTTGATAAATTAGATGATTTATCATTTTGATTGATCTCTCTTCTTATAAGATCACTTTGACGTGATTAGCTGCAAGCGCATGCCTAATCGCTTAAATGACATCGTTTATCACATTGACATTATTTATCACATTGACATTGTTTATCACATTGACATCGTTTATTATATTGACATTGTCTATCACAATTCAGTAGATCAAGTGATAGATCTGATTTTGCTCATCAATATTTTACACTCAATATTCATGTCAAGTGTCTTGCATCACGTTGTCTTGTAACGTATAATTTTTGTTCTAAACATTATGTCTATCATTGATATATTTGATCTGATTGTCACTGTCTTCGAAGTAGACGCAGATCATGTATTATGTGTTTCTTTTCTAAAACTTGTCATCTTATTTCTTTACATATTGTCTGCTGAATTAATATTTCATCACAGTTGAATCATGATCATAAAAATCGTAATCACTCTATTGAGCATTGACACAATTTGAATCAGAATCAATATTATATTTGTTTAAGCAAACTTGACAGTCTTCGACGATTTCTAAAGCTAGATGTTGCTCAGAAAGTCGCTCTGAGACGTCAAACACTATTATCATCTAGATGACTGTGTCTATGAAGTGAATGAGTGAGGCGAAAGTGAGTTTCTAGTTGAATCTCAGAAGATGAGTGAAGAAACAGAAATAAATGAAGAAAGAAACAGAAGAGAGAATCGTCTATTTATTTTCTGTTACTCGTCATGTTCAATGTCTGTTTGTAGTCGAGATGACAATCTCTTCTATCTCGTTTCATGACTTTTCTTTCTCTTCGCTTGTCGATAGTTTACAGTCAAGCTGAATCTTCAAATGTAGAAGCATTGTGACTATTTACTGTGAAAATCATCACTCACTAGAATCGTCTTGTGATACTGTCATTGACTTCGTTCGTCGCACATGCTTCAGCATAACTCGATATTCATTCTCATCATTCAGAATGTTGTTCTTCACAACGCTCTTTATGTCGTATCATAAATTAGTTGTCTCTTTCATCTTACATGCTTCAAGAAATTCTGAATAACTTAGTTCGTAATCAAAGACAGTGTTCTCATCAGTGTTCGCTTTATGTAATATATATTGATCTTCTTCAAGAAATAAACTGAACTTTGAAATGTTTGTCAAAAAGTCGATCGATTTCTCTTTATTAACGACTCTTGATTTCTATGTATTGCTTAATGTCATATCATGATTAACATCATGAAAGTGAAACTTCTTATCTTTTTCGTGCAACTTGAAGCTCTTGAAGTCAGATTGATCAATGAACTTGACGTAGAAGATTGAGATAACAACGTGAAATTGAAGATTGCTTTCAATGATGATGACATTGACACACTTGAAGTCTCGTCATTGCTCATAAGTTTCATCAAGTCGTCTAATTTATGATGATACGAATCAACATGCAACTTCATCATGCTCTGATTCATTGATTTCTTGAAATTCACTTGTTGTTCAACTTGCTTTCAAGAATAAGTTAGAATTCAGATTTGTCTTTTCTTACTTAAGTGCTTGACTTTGAGCGCGTTGAGAAATCTTTCGTAGACGTCTAAAGAAAATAAATTAATGATATGCAAAGAACATTCTTTTCTTATTCTAGCGAAAGCAAAACGTACGTGTAACAGAAGATTCTTCAAATTTTAGTAAATTCAATTTCTCTTCTGTCTCATATTCTTGAATCAAGTGTCATATTGCGATGACAATAAAGACCACTGTCTCTATTCGCAGTGAATTAAAGTATGTATTCATTAGATGATGATGATTTAAACTACTCTTTGTAGCAAAATAACAATGTTCAATCAACGCATATATGATTTCGACGCAAAAACGCTGTTTCTCTGACTGATGATCAATTAGCTATGTCTCGTATTATGAATGCTACGTACTCTGATGATATCTGAAGCGATAAAGTTGTCTTCATTCAAAAGATCTGCTACGTAGTCTTGCATGTTCGACGCTTTGATGAATTTATAATGACTGTCAATAAGTTCTTTAATCTTGAAAGTTATCTGATGACGTGTATCTTCAATACAATCATACATCTGCTTCTCAGATGACATTAGTGCATGATCAGAAATATAACTTTATTTGATACAACAATATTTTGCGTCTTTCAAAATCTTTCGAATGAGAGACAGACTTGCGCTTGATTCATTCTATCTCTTTCAGTACACGACATTGAGTCTGTCAGATTTCTCTAATAAGATCACTGAGCATGATCTTTCAAGTCTCAAATCATGAAGAATTGACTCTGACAACATCATTCTTTCTCGAATCTAGTATAATGTAGAATTCTGAGAACATCACGACTCTGAGTATGAATATACATATGATCATAATTATTTGATAACTATCTGATGATAAATGATTTCACGCGTTGACTTGAGAAAGATTATCTCATACTAGTTTAATTGCTTTGATGTCGCTTGTGTTCTCTTTTCTGATATTTCTCTTTGTGTAACAATCGTGATTATCTTCATCTGCTTCAAGACAAAGATTCTCATTCATGTCTTCAGATTCGTCGCTGACGCTAAATTCATGTATACTCGTCATTGCATGATGTTTTTTCTTATGTTGAATAAAGTTATGATTCAACATGTGATTGAGACGTTCACTCTTTTGAGATCTCGATGCATTGAGCATTCTTGCGTTGCTTTATGTATGTCTTATGATCAGATCTCTTGAAAAATAAGTCAGATTAACAGAGTCTTGAAACAACTTATCAAGAGTTTCAATCTACTTGAAAAATTCAATGAATCTTTCGAGAACGACGCTTGATTTCGCTTTCAAGCTGATAGAATAAGATCATCATCTTCTTTGATTGTCTCGGATGTGCAAATACACTTTCAAGCAGGCAAAATGAGTTCAGCTTCTTCTTTGAATGTGTCAAGCATGAATGTGTATGCTCTCTGTACTATTTATTTCTAGATCAACAATCGTTGAGATTATCATCTTTGTATTTGTTGAGAACTGTGAGTGAAAATATCTTTAGTGTGCTTCTTGTTCTATCTGTTTCTTGATAAGTTATGAAGTGTTCTGAGTTTATCTCTTCAGATTTACTCATTACTGTGATGTAAAAAGAATGTTCATAAGAAAGCTTGCAGAATTCGATGAATAAACAATAGCAGATCGCGAATTCATGCTTTGTTGTGATCAGAGTCGACGATCATTGATTATAATTGAAATTACTAAGTTAGTTGAGTCAATTTCGTGATTTCGCGATGAATCACGCTAGATCATGTTAGTCTAACATATTGTGCAGACTGCGATAGTCTGAGTTAGTTGAAGTTAGTTTAATTTAGCGCTAGATCGTGTTAGTCTAACATATCATGCAGACTGCAATAGTTTGAGTTAGTTGAAGTTAGTTTATCTATCATATCTTGCAAATCTGCTCATCAACATTTTGCAATTTCAACAGATCTGACACAGTTGTTGATAGTGTAGATTAGTTTAAGTTAGTCTAACTTTCTGTTATTAGATGAAGCATTTGATCATCAGAACATTGTAAAGATTTGATGTTAAAGTAGCATAGACTATCTGTCTCTTCTTTCAAATCTTGCAGATCATGTCATACTTTTTTCATTTTTCTTCTTCATGACATCAATGATCATAGTCAATCACTACAAACAGCAGTTCATGAAGTAAGTTGTAAAAATAATATCAAACTGTGACAGATGATTGATGTTCTGATTTCTGTTATCTTCATGATAAATGTAGTATGATAGAGAAGTAGAATGAAGCATCTGATGCAATATGCGAAATTTCGAGTTCTTTGAATTCATAATGCGAGTCAGTCTCAGAAAAATTCGTACGTCAACGTTTTCAAAGTTCTTTTCGATTGAATCAAGCACACAAATAACATTGTTCTTTTCAGAAAAACGATGTAGCTTGATCTTCATTGCAGATCAGTCATTTCTTTCAAGAAGAGTCAACGCTGAGTTTTTCAACTTTATAGTTGTCTCATTGACTTCAATCTTGAATTGAGAATAAGATGAGTTTGCATCTTGACATGATTTAATCGTTCATAACAGACTTCTGTATCTGCGTTGTTATTGACAAGCACAATGTCATTGTCATCATCTAGATATATTCTTAGTACATGAGACTCTGCGACTTTCTAGAAAACATCTATCACTCGTCAAATCTACTACAGCGTTGATAGATATAAAGTTCTTCTGTTCTTCTTTTCGTTTCTCTTTCAAATACTTCTCAAGATCTCTTTTCTCTACAGATTTTGCAAGTCTTCTGTATGACGAAGCATGCTTAACACTCATCATCATCAACAAAGTCATTATTCTCAGTCTTTCGCTTCTTAATCAATCGCTTCTCATAATTGATGATGTTATGCATTCGCTCAATGAGATTGCTTTGACTCTGATTCTCGACTTCTTTGTGATTGCGCTTGTCTATTTTCTTAGAATATCAATCTGATTCTAGAATTTCTACTGTAGTTGAGTAGTTGAATGACAGCTCTTATTGAACTTATGATGTTTGCTTTGCACTTGTTGATAAATCTTGTCATCTGATAACACAGAACTGCTGCATTTACATTTTCGATTTCGTCGTGATCTTTTTTGCTGTATGAGTAATATCATATTATTTCTGATTTCGATGATGACTTTCGTATGATTTAGATTTTCTTGTTTGTTTGAATTTGCAAATGATGAAATTGTGTTTACTGAATTCATTGATGAGACAGTGATAAGATCTGCATGAGTAAATATTAATAAAGTCTCGTATCTGAATCATTATCTTTGTTGTCTCATCTGAATCTAATTTCTTAATGTTGAAACAAAAATGACTTTGATCTCATGCATGCATTTCTACGAATGTTTCTCTTCATGATTGCTCGATGATTATCTCAATTGAGTTCTTGTCACTGTTGTATACAATAACGTCATGAAGATCATCATAAGCAATGTTCTTCTTTAAAATCATCTTTCATTTATCAAAGTTCAGATTCATGATTTCAATTATGTTTATATTCTTGTTTTCTTTCATGATGTCACTGATTGAACAGAAAGAGCTACTTGTGCTCTGCAATTTTATTGCAAAGAGTGTATCTCTTTCAAAGAAATTTGAATGAGTCACTTCTGATATATTGATTTCTATGTTGATCAAGATTTCTTGTGACGCAAGAATTGATGAATGTATTATTGATGCTTTTCTTGCATTAAGACGCTTAACATTGAAGTTGACTTGACGTGTCATGCTCAATATTGCTTGCTCAAATCAGTGTCGTGATATATCAAAGTCTATATGATCTGTCTTGATGTTCTGCAGTATTGTCTGCAGCTGAAGTTGAATCTCTTGAATGCTGAGATTTTTTCTCAGAAGATCTGCAATTCTCATCGTCTGCTTTATTATGATGCTCAGCTGCTCATATTCTTTGTTTGTCAGTTGCATTTTCTTCATCACAATCACTTTTGTTCAATTTCTCTGTTTCTGTTTATAAAAATTAGAATTCAATGATGAGAGTTATTGTCAGAAACTGAGCTAAACTAGAGATACTATCAATATAGAAGACTGATATTATTATTACTTTGATAGAATCTAGATACAAGACAATACATCAGATAATGTATAAGATGAAAGACAAAAAGCGAAAGAAAAGAATGAAAGCTCAACTTCTATATACATGAATTGAGCAGAATCAAGACTAGACAGTAGTTTTATTGACTTAAGATTGCAGAAGTTCGTGCATATGACTGAAATGATTAAAACAGAATTGCTGAAACTAAATTAAGATGATGATGATTAGATTGATGACTTGATTCATTGAACTGCAAAACAGATTCAATGAATCGAAATTATTTAAGATATTGATGATTTATGTTTTAAATTGAGTTGATGATCTGACATCATGACAGTAACTTCTCTCTTCAAGACTGAACTTCTGCAAGATGATGAAGAGAAACAAGATGAAATGAGAAAGAATTGAAGATGAAGACTGAAACGAGACAAAAGTTGATGTAAACGCATTTTAATGTGATGAAGCACAGACGAAACTGAAATAAATCTGAGTCACATCTGAGTCAGATCTGAGCGAGATGAAATGTCACGATTTTAGCATGTGTTACTCGAAAGATGTTGGGAAAAGAGATGTTAGATCACTTAGATGATGTTGAACAATATTATAGATGATGATAGACGTGAGATTATCAGTGATGTTATGGAGGCCCCTCGATACGGATGGTACTCAGCGTTCATGAGGTATAAGAATCTCTGAGTGATCTCTTTCTTTTCTTTCTTCTTCGTGCAACGTCTTGTATCTAAAATCTAGTTATTAGAATTTCATTCTGGTTTCATTCAGCTCTCAGTTCGTGACATTACGTTGCATCACACTACATCATGAGTCAATCCGAGAATATCAGCAACACTCTGTCGTCGACATCTCTAGCCTCGATCAACGAACTCATCACTGTCGCTCAGTTTCGAACTCACGTCAACAATGCTTCCGAAGCGTGATACACTTTCCTGATTGAACTTCAAACTTGATTCAACGACATCATCACTCAGTATATCAACTGGGTCTCAGTCTGTCAACAAGAACATAAGCAAACTCAGATCGAACTTAAGCAGTCTCAGACCAATAATAAAACCTTGTCAGAAATGGTTCAAGAACTCAAGAGCATGAGCAGAATCGATATCAAATCAGAGAAATATTCGAATTCAGAACTCTATATCGAAGAGCGAGGAAACAAGCTAAATCAGTTCATCTTCGAGCTGATTAGCAAGCTGAAGTTGAATGCGAATCGTTATTCAACTCTCGAGTTTCGCCTTCTGTATGAGTACAGTCGCTTATCGAGAAACGCTGCCGCTCAAGCGTTGTCGCGTATGACTGCTCAGCATGACAAGCTAGTCACGATTGAGCAATTAGTTGTCTTGTTAAGACAAGCCTTCGATGATTCAGACAAGCAAGAAACCGCTCAGCGATTCATTTCAGCTCTAAGAATGCGAAATCGCATCTTCATCGAATATCTGTTCGATTTTCAGCAGCACATTGATGCAATCGAATATGACGTCGTAATTCGAAAATTCAATCTGAAGAATGAACTATTCAGCGAGCTCAAAGCTCTATTGATTCAGATGAATGTCAGCAGCCTGAATTATGAGCAGTTGATTATCAAATGCCAGCAATTGAATAGTCGATATCGCGTCACAGTACAGAACCTTCTCAAGCCAAAAGCAGTGATTCACTCTGCCTCTGTGATCCCTACAGTTCTCGCGTATCCCGTCAAATATGCGACACTCCCGAGAGGCTCGAAAGCTACGATCTCGAGCTCGAGAGACCCCATGAACTTATCGGTCGCCAACATGAAGAAACGAGGCTCACTGATCTTCGAGAAGCGTCAGCATCGCATGATCAATCATCTGTGTCTATACTGCGATAAGTCTGGGCATCAGGCTGCGATCTGCAATTCAAAGCCCAAGATTCAGCTACGAGCCGTCTCATTATTCGCTCTCGCAATCTCTATCGACAATCTCGCTTTCGATACTCCTTCCGCCTTGAGAAAAGTCTAGTCTCTGCGTACAGTCGCTCGCAGAGACAATCGAACAGCCTGAAAATCTCTGCACTCTCAGTTAGCTCGATTCATCGATTAGAAAAGAAGGTGAACAATGATCATCTCATGCTCTCAGATAATCTAGAAAGCAATAAAATCAATGTCAATCTTTCTGTTTTGATTGATATCGACGTCATCGATTATGCATTTATTGATGATTCTTTCGCGCAAAGACACTCTA
>JAABVA010003089.1_pt1 | contig 16085 bp, 22 predicted proteins | sample 5560331 | NCBI WGS metagenome assembly JAABVA01 (sample SAMN12812661, study PRJNA571458) | rock metagenome | isolation source: Antarctica rocks | place: Antarctica: Victoria Land, Mt New Zealand sud | collected 2016-01-07 | reverse complement strand
GGAGGTGGTGGGTCGGTGGGTTGGTGGAGGGTTAGTGGAGGAGGTGGGTGGTGGGTGCGTGAGATGAGGGCTTGAGAGGCTTGAGATAGTTTTTTTTTGAATCGGTGGGTATTGGTTAATGTGAGAGACCTCGATGAACGGAGTGAGGGGGGGGGAAGGGGGGTTCGGATGTCGAATTTTTAGAGTCGAAGTATTTTTTTTAAAAAAAAGGGGGAGGGGGGGTTTAGAGGGGGGAGTTTGATTAGCGGTCCAACTTACAGCTTCTCAGGTACTTAGAGTATTAACCTACGCATCTGACATTTCCCCTGCTCATACATAGCAGAGCGAGTTTTTTTTTCTTTTTTTTTTCTCGTCGTTCTTTTTGGGTTTGGAGCAAAGAGAGTGTGTGTGTGCCTGGCTTGCGGTTCTTGCGTTATGGGGATGCGGAGACTGTGGCTTAGATGGGTGGTTTTGTAACATAGTGGAGCGGAGGTCTGAAGTTTTTGGTTTTCTAGATGGATATATGTGAGTTTTGGCTCATATGTGTTAGATGGAAGGATGGGGGGTTGGGTATGGGTTTTGGGATTCTGGGTTCTTCGATTTCACGATCTAACTATGAGTGGACTTTAGAGGGGATGATTGAGCAGGTAGCTTTCCGCTCTGAGGAAATCCCATGTCTTTAGTTTTGGTAGATGATGGAAGAAGATTTTGGGAAACCAGTAATCGGCCAGACGGGCCCACAGTTGTGGAGAAGGATCAGTTTCAATATGTCTCTCTGCATACAGATTGATTGATAGTCTGATATGATTTGGAACAGCAATCTGACGGTAGAGATGAGGGACCGGGATATCGAAGCATGGTTCGAACGATGGGTAAGCGAGAAGAGGCAGTTTCTAGACCGTGGTTCCTCCAGAGAGGCGAAAACTTCATCGCATGAACAGACAAAAAAGACAATAGATAAGATGGTAGATACGGCCGTCGGACAGGAACAATCAAGTCACAGACTAATTGCGAAGCCTTCACTTGTTGCATCCCAAACCCTCGACCACGTGGGAGTCCAAACCCTCGATGAATTGCGAAGCCTTCACTGGTGATGCCGACACCCAACACGGCCCGACCGCACCGTCCAATCCACACACACCGCCACCGCTCCAGAATCTCCATCTCCGAACCCGATCATTGTGGATTCCCCCACATTGCTGACATCCTCTGGGTTCGACCTCACCGACGGCTTGACATCTGTCGGGTCCCACCTCGGTGTGATCCAGTGGCATCCCGCCGAGCCTAACCTCACTTGCCCAGTTCCATTACGCGAGTCTAATCTCACTTGTTCATTTACATTCTGCATAACACTTCTTCGTTCTCGTTACCTCGACATCTTCTGCAACTCACCACATCTTCTGCAACTCATCACACCTTCTGTTTTCTTCGTACTTGGTACCGCGCTCGCGGTACATCTCTGACATTCCGCGCCTCAACAAGAGATGAGAAACCTCACTTCAACACTCAGTCTAGCCCCTGAAATCTCGGTTACAGACCTCACTTTTTCCTGACGGAAAGGTCAAGCATCGTTGAATGCCGGGACCAATCCAGAAAACACCCCGAGTTCATATCAGTGAGCTCTGGCCGAGCAACGGCTTTTGACCGAGACTCAATCGGCTGCGTGTGTGTCTAGCTTCGGGACTCGTCCAAGACCCCCTCCCGCCATCATGCCCGGCAAAAAGGCAGACGAGAAGACGGAAGGGTTGAATTTGCCGTTTGATGACGAAAAACTGGTAGGAATCAGCGTGAACAAGAATGAGCAGAAGGCGGCTTTGTATCTTGGCAACTGTCAAATAAGATCAAAGAACAAGCAATCTCGACTGTAGCTGCAACACTAGAGCACAGTCGTATCACTTATAATAAAGACATCACTGCTAAATACTCTGATCTTCAAGCAGAAGAAACCTGGTCTACTGTTGAAGATTCTTTCAATTTAGAATTCGCAATCACTGTCACCTCATATAAAAAGTCAAGATTGTCGAATGCTATTATCACTGAGCTGTGCAGAGAAAAAGAACTGAATGAGAACGATTTCAAGGTTCGATATCGTGTTCAGGCTGAATTTCGCAAGCTGAATCTGAAGGCATGAAGACAAGAAGCACTCAGAGCAGAGCTTCAGAACGAGTTCAGAGATATCTATTCTTTACATACGTTGTTACTTTGAGTCACTATTAATGCTCATTTAGAAGCCTTGGTCTCGTGAACATCAAGCAACATGGACCAAGGGAATCTAGGGAAACAGGTGCAACAACATCATGTGACGCTCAAAGCTCTCATCAGAATCTCAGAGAACGCTGACACTTCTGAAGACTATGAAGAGAACTTCCTCATTGACTCAGCTCTTCTTGAAGAAGAGAAATCTCTGAGCCAAGTTGTCGATGACATCAGCGACAAGACCTTGACTGCTGGCATTGAAGATGTCATTACAGACGCATTGACATTCGAATCCGATTATGTGTCACTGAAGAAATCGCCTGCAGCTTTTGTCAACCGATTGACTAAGATCAAAGACGAGCCAACTCTGTTCACATTTGCTTGTCCTAACGCACGTTTAGGGTGCGACTACATCATCCATAACAAATACTATCTATAACAAATACTATCTAGAGCAAAGTCATGTTCTTCGTTGTGATTTTGCGCCAGAAAGAGAGGAGACGAAGACACATGACAAGCCCTTTAAGTGCTCAGAAGAAGGCTGCACTTCCTCTTTTTCTACTAATCGCAGGCTCAACAAGCATATCAAGCGTATTCATCAAGCTTGAACACCTCGAACTTGCGATGAAGCGACGGAACATTGCAGTCCGACCCTTCTCTACTATACCTTTTTTCTTCTTTTTTCTTCATTAAGTGCATGCAGCCTATGGCTATGGCACTATCTAGGCGCTGTGTATATGCTAAATAACATGTAATTTGGCCCAAATCGATGCTTTATATCTTCTCATTGAGCAGTCACACCGATAAAATGCGCATACGAGCGCGGCTTCTCTACTATACGAAAAACGACTTTGTCAAACATTGCTTGTATCACAACAGCTTCGAGCCGACAAAGTGCATCGTTGAGGAATGTACATGCCACAGTCTTGTTCCGATGCCGGCAAACTTACCGTGCGCATTTGAAGAAAGTACACAGATTTTCCAACGATACAATCAAGAAGTACCTCGACGGATGGAAAGGAAGGCGTTGGATCCCAAAAACCTGTCCGATCTCCGGCTGTATTCACACCACGATGTACCAAATCCGCGAGTCTCTCGTAAAACATCTCATGGGGAAAACACATAACCTCTCCAATGTTGGTTTACGAATCGGCCAAAATGTGAACACTCTTTGGAACAATCCTATTCAGGTATGTATAGCATATTTCAACGTCCAAGGCCGAAAACAAGGATCACACTTGAGCCCGGAACCTGAATAACTGGGGCCTTCAGGACTGGTTCAGACACTACCGCTTATTTACTGCAAATTAGGCTGGCCAGGAGCTTGTAGGACAGGGTCAATTAGATACCACGCTTCGTCACAGCTCACTGTATGCATCTCATTTGTCTTAGCAAGCGTGCTGACTTCAAGTCGGCCTTGCGCAATAGTCTTAGACATAGGATAAGGATTTCGTCCGGGAGATCTCCAATTTAACGAGGGATATCCTCTGGAGGCGGCTAGGTACTCGCTATACAGACAAACAACAAAGCATAGCAAATACTGTACGCTACTACATAGATATGTCTCTATGCTAAAGCTTAGACGATGGAGTCCATGAGTGAGTAAAGGTCAATATAGGAAAGTTACTTCACAGCGTACACAGCGGTCACAACGCAGCCTTATGACACTCTACCTAAGTAAAGTCATCCGTCCACCTTGGAATAGAGATTGCTCAACCAGGCTCGCTGTAGCACGACAACAAGCTTAAAGGGGTGATAGACGAACAATTTACCAGTAGAATGAGGTGTGTCTGCATTATGTAAGCAGATATGACGTTCTCTGCTACATGCGTCCCCTGTCGCAACTGTGGCACAGCTAAAGTACAAACTGTTAATTATAGTTGTCCCATCTTCCTTCTACCGATGTTTTGTTCACAACCTTCCTTCTAACATTGGTACAGAATAGCGATATGACAAAGGACGGTATTGCTGGCCTGCCCAGCCGCGCTGCAAAAGAAACTGGGCTTGTAGCACTGTACGATTCCTCCAAAGATGCGAAACTGCTTATCCTTCAACGCTTCATACGCCTCTTTGCTTATGGCTCGTCGACCCTCATACTCGCTCTCTATCTGTCTGCACTTGGCATATCCGATACCAAAATCGGTCTTTTTATGACATTAACCTTGGTGGGAGACATTCTCATAAGCTTCGTTTTGACGCTCACTGCAGACTGGCTGGGCAGACGACGGGTACTGGCACTAGGTGCCCTTATGGTCACATTTAGTGGCGTAGTCTTTGCAACGGTTGGTAATTTCTGGGGACTGCTTGCGGGGGCAATCATCGGAGTGATAAGTCCAGCGTGAGCAAAACCCACTTATTATAAGAAGTCTTGGCGAACTTGATCTGACAAGCTATCGATCAAGTGGAAATGAAATAGGTCCGTTCCGTGCAATCGAGGAGTCCACACTTGCACAGCTCATACCTTACGCCTCCCGAAGCGATGTCTTTGCCTGGTATAACCTCATCGGAACCGGTGGTGGAGCGCTTGGTATGATAACTTGCGGCTGGGTGACTCAACATCTCAAGTCAAGAGAAGGGTGGGATGAAGTACAGTCGTACCGTGTTGTCTTTTTCGCATACGCTGTTTTTGGGCTAGTCAAACTCTGCCTGACGTTCTTCATGAGTGTAAAATGCGAGGTGGTGAAAGAAGACAAGCAGGCGACGAGTCAAGATGAGTCACACTCTGCAAACCCTTCAGAAACGTCACCTTTACTCGGGAACGGAAATGATGCTCAAAAGCCTGATGCAGCGAGGAAGTCGATATTACCGTCCATCAGCAAGGAGTCGCGGATCATTTTAACGAACCTATGCCTGCTCTTTGCCCTTGATGCACTGGCATCAGGATTGGTCCCCTCGTAAGTACCTCGCCAGTAGATCACAATCGGGTTCAGGCTGATTTCCTGGGGTGATAAGGTCATGGGTTACATATTTCTTCAATCGCAAATTCGGTTTGCGCGAGGGCAAATTGGGCACGTTGTTCTTTGTCACTAGTATTATATCCGCAGCATCCAATCTAGTTGCGTCATCTATCTCGAAGCGAATTGGACTTGTGCAGGTAGGTTATCTCTGTACGGGGTCTAGTCTATTCTTGTGTCTGACAAGAAAACAGACGATGGTGTTCACACATCTACCATCAGCAGTCATGCTTGCTCTGATACCAATACCGAGCTCTGTGTATGGTGCCATGACATTCTTAATCCTGCGATCGTGCACGCAGTCTATGGATTCGGCGCCTCGCTCGGCATTCCTTGCTGCTGTGGTGCTTCCAGCCGAGAGAACCGCAACCATGGGCATCATCAACGTTGTCAAAACTTCCAGTCAGAGCTTGGGACCCGTCATCACCGGCACTTTATCTGGTGCCCATCTGTTCTGGGTTGCATTCGTTATTGCCGGATCAATGAAAGCTTGCTATGATCTTGGAATCCTTGCCGTGTTCAAAAATCACAAGACACATGGGGAAAGACAGGAAGATGCCCAAAGGGAAGAAGGCACAGAGGATTCTGAACATGACAACCGTCATGCTGAGAATGGTTCGGCGCCTTGAGATCCCAGCACCTGCATGGTACACCCTTAGAAATAGATAACTCCGATCAACTGAATCCGCAACATGATGAAGAGCATTATCTTTGATTTAAGATAGAATAAGCGTAGTACAAGAGGTAGGAGGACCCAGGTTACAGTAGGCCATAGAAAGAAGTTATGCGTATGTATAAAGCGGTCTCGAGGGACACATGGTGGTTCTCAAATTAGAAGTTCGATTTGTATTCGGTACCTTTCTGCATGCACTGTCGATAATAAAGTCGTTATCAACCTTTTACAAATTTCAGTATTGCTGAAAGTAAGCAGACGGCTTGACGATTCCGAGCGCTCACATCGAATATGTGAAAGTCGGGTCTGATCGCAAAGCAGTCTGCAACACGTAACGAGTTCTATTCAACTAAATTGAATCTCTTCTGCCGATCTGAACTTGTACCTGTAGAACGAGAAAATGGACGGACTGACAAGAGCTCGCAACCCATCAACCCGAGGGAAAGGCCTCAGAGATCTTATTCGTTTAGCTATTTCAGCTCTACAGCTCCTACTTGGAATGAGTAATATCATCCTGCCTCAAGACCGTTGCGCTTTTCCACCGTCCTTTCCAGAAGGGTCGCTGTTACCACCTTGAACTAGTACTTACCTGTTCTGATGCCCACTTTTTCTGGTGTCAATCAAACCATCAGCGTTTAGAATTTTTAATTGAAGACTGTGGAAGATGGGCGCCTCGGAGGTTGACATAATGATTCCTCATCTCACTTAAGCTAGATCTAATTCGATCTATGCAAATATACTCAGAACTATGGCTTAAGCCTGGTCACGGTCATCTCCACTCGTTTCCGCGTGTAAACATTTCAGTTCTCATACAGTACCCTGAGCGGTTTGGAATAACTCGTCGCTGAGATTGAAAGAAAGCAGGTTCATCAGCGCTCTTGTGAATCTTCATACAGCTGGTTCAAGTCGCACCGTTTTTACTTGATGCAGATCAGTATGCTTTTGGTTCGACACATGTATTGATCGTCACATAAGTATAAGTAATGAGTGGTGTACAGAAACAAATCAGAGGCCGATCACTGGATGGCACGAACAGTGTGTGGTGATGAAGGGTTTCGGAAATTCCAGTATGTAGCCGACCACATACATGTCGACCTCTCCACTCTCCAGCGTACGATAACCGCCAAACAGCTTATGAGCTGACTGCTAACTCAGCTTCCAGGAAATCCTGTCGATTGCAAATGGATCTGACCGAACAATTGCCGTTGCGTTCTTGTCCCCAATCCACCATAGTTCTATTCGAACGACCTGCCGTCAATGACCTAGCTTGCAACGTGCTGCATATCATGGAAACTCCTAACCAATCACAACTTCCCAAAGTCATACAAACTTGAAAAGGCGTTCTCTTCGTGGATCTCGCGGCTTCTCGCCCGCCCCAAACGGCGCTTGGCAATAGTCTTGGCAGTCTGAGCTTTCCAACAATCAAATGCCATTCTCGCACGTGGGATCGCGATGATCAAAATGCAACGAAATGCAAGATTCACGCAGGGCGATCGTGACGATGCCGACTACCACTACTGTGGGGACATGGGAGCCATGCTGGGAGCCGTGGGAGCTACAAATTGCTGGGAATCTCCACCATTGGCTTCTTTCTGCGCAGGTCGCCAGCAACCGACATCATGCTCTCCAAGACCCTCTCCATAGCTGCGGCAGCCTCGTCGCTTTTGGCATTTACGACTGCGCAGACATTTCAGAGATTGGGAGCATGCCCTACGTTTGGATGCGTCTTTCCTCCGGATCAGTATTTCCCCCCGACCATCGTTCGAGGGGCCGTTGTTGACAGCTTGTGCAGAACCGACTTCCTTGCTGGCCAATACTTTGACATCCGTCTTGAGGTCCACGCTCCTGTTAACGGAAGCCAAGCCAATGGAGGCAAACCAGACCCAAACTTTACATTCACGATAGCGAAGGGTAATGGGACAGCGCAGAATGCTTCTACATACTTCAAGCAAGCAGAACCGAAGTTGGAGCGTTGGAACTTTACCTGGTTTGAGGGTACGGATTCCCTTAGGAATGGTAGTTAATATAGTGCTGGAAAGGCTGACAATACCATCTAGACCTCTTTGCTAAGGATGCATACAAGCCTTCCCTTGTCAATGTCACAGCAAAGGCATACCGCAAGGTTGCACTCTACGAAGCTGGCGAATACACGGCGACCCTCACCTACAACAACGGAACTAAGACCTCTGCTTCATGGCTTGTTCGTGACCTTGAATCAGTCCGGAAGACCAAGAACATTGTCCTTTTCATTGGCGATGGAATGACAACGAATATGATTACGGCGGCACGCCTCATAGCGCACAAGATGGTTAATGGCCGCTACCAGACCAAAATGCAAATGGATCAATTCCCAGTACTTGGACATCAAATGACGCATTCTTTGGACTCTTTCATTACCGACAGCGCCAACAGCGCCACCGCTCTCTACACCGGTCATAAGAGCTCAGTCAATGCACTGGGTGTTTACGCCGATAGCTCTAAGAACCCATTCGATGACCCGAAGGTTGAGACTATTGCAGAGATGTTCAGGAGACTTACTGGCGGGGGGGTCGGTATTGTTTCGACTGCCTTTATCGCAGATGCTACGCCGGCGGCCCTCACGGCGCACACTAGAGATCGTGGTCAATATGGTCAGGTGGTTGACTCGTACCTCAACGGTATTACCAATTATACTTGGACTAACTGGACTGGACCTGATGTTCTGTTCGGCGGAGGAGCTGAACAGTTCTATCCCGGTCCTACCTCTTATTTGGGCAAAGACTATTATGCCGCCTTCGCCGCAAAAGGTTATAACGTTGTTCAAAATAACACGTCGCTCCAGAAGACGGACAACAAGTCCAAAACCCTTGGTATCTTCTCTGTCTCTAACATGGCCAAGTGGCTGGACCGCAATGTCTATACTCAGAATCTCATTGGCCATAAAGATTCTCCCGATGGCCAGAAGAACTCTGCAACCGACCAGCCAGGTCTCAAGGAGATGACCTTGAAAGCCATCGACATTCTTCAAACCCGCAGTGCTGACAAGGGCTGGTTCCTCATGTCCGAAGCCGCCTCTATTGACAAGCAGATGCATACACTCGACTACGACCGCGCCCTCGGCGAGCTTCTCGAATTGGACGACACGATCAAAGCTACCATCGCGAAGCTCACTTCATTGGGAAACCTCAAGGACACTCTAGTCCTTGTCACCGCTGACCATGGTCATGGCTTTGATGTCATGGGTAGCGTCGACACGAAGTACCTAGCCGCACAAAACGGAGACCGTAAAAAGCGCTCAGCGATTGGCACCTACGCCGAGAGTGGCCTAAGCCAGTACACCAACCCCAAATCCGAATCTGGACCAATGACCAACTCCACAAGTCACAACAATACCTCCCTCAACTACACCAACGGCACCTTCTTCCCCGCCAACTGGGATCCCCGGTACACTCTGTTCTCCGCCATCGGCGCCGACCCCGATCGTCGCGAGAATTACGAGGTTCACAAGGATGGGCCGCGTCTGCCTGCAATCAATATCACAGGCTTCCCTAAGAACGACTTTTATGTCAATTACAAGGATGCTATCAGTGGTTTCGTGATGAACGGGTCGTTGCCCACTGACCTCGACCAGGGCGTGCACAGCTTAACGGACGTGCCTGTGTTTGCAAGGGGCCCGTGCCAGGAGATGTTCGGTGGCGTGTACAGCAGCATAGACATTTTCTTTGGTATGGCGAATTGTTTGGGGTTGTCGAGGGAAAAAGCATAAGATACTCAACATCGAAATTGCTGGTGGCAACGAAGTGGTAAGGTTGTAATAAATAGAGAAACGTCACAAAACAGATAACAACAAAGAAATTTCAACGCGCATATACAGTAGCTAAACGAACTTAGAGTAGGTTACCACACCACAGCGCTGATACTAAACCAGCATCTCCTTTACTTCTTCTCACACCCCCACTCGCCGTTTCGAGACCCATCAATAGGCATCCTCGTCTCATCTTCTCGCTTCAAACAACCCACCTCACCCAACCCTCTCGGCAGCAAAACCCACCCAAACCACCTCCTCAATTCGTTGCCCCCCACCCATTCCCCATCTCCCATCTCCCACCTCCCACCTCCCATCTCCCATCTCCCATCTCCCATCTCCCATCTCCCATCTCCCACTCCAATCTTCCACCCCCCCCCCGCCCGCACCCATACCTCCATCCAACCTCCTCAAAACCAAAAACCCCAACCCCAAACCTCTACCCCGAAAAGTGACACAGGAAGGGGTTTTTTTTTTTCGGTTTGTAGATTGGTTGTGCTACTGGGTGGAGATTCGTGGGTGTGTGGGGATAGATGTGGGGGGATTTTACGGGTATGGGACGGGGGGATGAGAGAGGAGATGGAGGGACGGGGGGAGGATGGGGGAATGAGATAGGAGGAGGAGGGGGAGGAGGGGGAGGGAATGGGGAGGGATTGGAGAGTGGATGAGAGATTGGAAGTGGGAGGTAGGGGGGATGAGGATACGAGCATGGCAGTACCGCAGCTCCCCATCACCAAAAAAAATTCGAACCTTCTATTCATCTCAACTATTCAACCCCATCTCAACTATCCAACCGCATCTTCCATCTCCTCTGGGTATGAAGTATCTAAAAAAAATCGCAAACAGAATGTAAAACTCCATCGCTTATGCTTATGCTGATGCTGATGCTGTGCGGCTGTGCCTGGTTCACTGATATGTGGAGGATTTTGTACACGTGTGCTGTGATGGCGGTCGGGAACGTTGAATTTGTTGACATTCCAGTCGGCCCTTGCGTCAACGACTTCCGAGAATGGCTTCTTTATCATATCCACCCCATACTCTCCAAAATTCCCTTGGTCTCACCCACCGCCATCCCACTAACCCCCAACGCCCTAACCTGCGTCCCCCTCCTCAACCGTTGCAACCCCACCGCCACCTTCCAGCCCTCCTCCTCCTGCAGCACAAAAACATACCTCTTCCCATCCTGATCCCTAATGCTCGCTCGCAGGACATGTAATCCCTTGTGTTCACCGCTCTGTGAGGACGCACTGGAGTTAGAAGAGCTGTATTTCGAAGAAAATTCGCCGAGTTTCGCAGAAGGAAGAAAGACGGGCTTGCAGGCACGCGTGAGGCCGTCAACAAAGCGGTCCGACTCTTCGCCCGTGGGCGCTTTCGTCGCCGCCGTGTTTTTGGCGCCAAACATGCCAGTGCGATGGGGCGCGGGGGTGGAGCCAGAACTTGCTCCCAAGGAATGCAGGTGGGGACACCATACCTCTACCAATTTTAGCGTCCATGCTTTGACGTCCCATTCGCGTTGAGGAACCCCTCGAACGTCGTCATCTATGAAGAGACCTTCGGTGGTAATGCGTAGGATGAGCCCGTCAGTTACAGAACCGACACCGGAGACTAGTTGGGCAATTGGTAGTTTTGTGAATGTGTTGTTGAAAGAATAGACGGCTTTGAGAACGATCTTGTCGGGATCTTTGCTGTGATATGGGCCACGGTGCGTGGGCGGAGGTGTCGTTCGGCTGGTTGATTGAGAGGGCGCGTAGGAGGATTCTGAGTAGATTGATGATGCTGATGTGGATGTGGTTTTATGTACAGGTCGCTTAGGTTTGTCATAAGGCCTAAACGAGTAAGCATCATCTTCCGTCGCCGTTTGAGCCGTGGGAGGCTGGTGTCTTTTCGAAGGAGATGCCGGTCTTGAAGACTCGGTTTTCTTCGGGCTGGGATGGGGTGAGGGAGGGGGTGGTGGTGTAGGTGATGCTCGTGCTTTTTCCTTGACTTCCTTTTCTCTTTTCTCGCGCGCTTCCCTCTCTCTCTTCTCGCGAGCTTCCTTAAGCTCTCTAAGCTCCCTCTCACGAGCGTCTTTCTCTCTCTGCCGTACTCTCTCCTTTTCGTCCTCTTCTCGCTTTTTACGTAGCTCCTCTACCCTTTTTCGCACTTCCTCTTTCTTCCGGGTTTCTTCTCTAGCTTTTTCCCATCCACCCTTTGCAGTACCTGTGTTCGCAGTTCCATTGGCATTGTCAGGTCCTGTGTTTGCTCTTTGCCATGTAGGCTTGGGTGGTGGCCGTGGTTCAGGTCCAGGCGTGAATTGAGGAGGTGGCCGTGGCTCAGGCCCAGGCGTATACTGAGGAGTTGGACCACTGGCTGGTGTACTACCAGCATATCCATTGGCGTTATGGGGATTTTCAGCGTGCGCACTGGAAGCCCCCCCTGCGGCCCCCTCTGGCGGTCTCGTAGTCTCCGTCTGTGTTTTACCCCACGCCCAGCCCGCAACACCAACCCCAATCAACAAAATAACCACAGCAACACCACCGCTCGCCACTATCGTTGCAAACCATTCCCTGAGTACTGGAAATACCACAGTCCAAATGGCCATCGCCAACATCGTACACCCTACCCCAGCTAGGAAGCTATTCCGGTGCGGCTGCAGTGAAGGAAGGTAAAGGAAACCGGAACCCGAGGAGTGCGGGGGTATTATGAAGATATCGTAGTTACCAGGAGGTAGACCCGATCCTCGATTTCCAGTGCCAGTGCCATTGCCATGCGGAGGCGGAGGCGGAGGCGGTGGTGGATTCATGGTCAAGCGACTATTGCCCCAAGCAGAGGATGTAGTCCTAGAGCACCTTTCTTAGCACTGACAAGCATCAAATTACCTGCGTTTGCAGTGGCTGTCCCAGACGTCGGTGTCGCAAGCAAGCTCTTCGGGAACGGTGCTTCATGTTACCGCCTAGTTTTCTGTTGTGCCAACGGTCTTGCCTTTTCGGACAGCCGTTATGCACTTTTCATTGCAAGAAAACTGCTCTTGAATTCTCAAGGTTGAAGTCAGGCAGTGATCAAGATTATGGGTCGTTGGCAGCTATGGTGAACTTGCGGAGTTGCTTTGTTTACAGTTTTTCGTTCCTGAAGAAATTCTGGTGGCCCGAGCTTCCCGACCAGGGTTGATGCCGCCTCCCGCCTGTCAACGGGACTGCAGGGCGATAAAGCAGGCTGATCTCACTCGTCAAGGATGGGCACTGTTCAATTCCCCTCTTGAACAGTTGAAAAGAGACACATTGGAAAGTTCATGGAAGGGAAGCGGCTGCTTCTTTCGAGAGAAGGATCTTCCCTGCTTGAGTGGCAGTGGTAGTCACGTCCACACCACTCTATCACGCAAGCGCCAATACTCTGCAGGACGCAATGGCTGCAGATGCGATAGGTGCAAGTATGGGACAAATCACTCATCCAGGGAAATGTTCAGCGCGAATAGGCTTCTGGCTCGCTGTGATGGTTACATGGCGCTGCAGGACAAGGGCTGTGGCTAAAACGCAAAGCGAATAGGATCTTTTACCCACTTAATCCTGGGAGGCCATACCGACTAACAGATGGAAATAGCTGGCTTCTGCAGCAATGGGAACACACCAGGTGATACCTACTCCAAAACTACTCGAGTAAGATATGTGCTGGCAATGCAGCCCAGAAGTTCGTTGGGCTTGGCCGCGTCGCAATGGCTTGGTGTACACAGTAAATATGGCTACGTCAGAGTCACGGTTTGAGGAGTCAGGGGCAACGAGCACGCTAGCTCCAAACCACCTACTGTGTACTTCGAAATCGCGCTCTCCAGTATCATTTTCTTCACCCCTGTCACTGTCACTCTCTCGCGCTTACATTTATCGTCTTAAAATCATATAAAAATGACAGAAAATTTAGTTTTAATGTCATTGTGAAGAGTACGCCTTACAACTTAGCAATATGGACCACAAGTTCATCCGTGGCTTTGACTCTCTGAACCACTATTCTTTCAGTAGCACTGTTTACTAAAAAGTCCTCCCGTAGAATGAAATACTCAGTAACAAGTTAATCCGTTCTTTAGAAACCCGTGGCCATAAGACTTTGATCTTCCTGATTATCATCCTATCGTGATATCGTCAAGTCGTTATAATGCGAGCGACGGAGCAATTCCTGTCCAAAGTATAGATCCGTTATTTCGTAGAGGTTCCCCTCGTTAAGTCGTCGAAGAATTAAACAGGTACGATTCCCTCCAGCCCCATATCGAAATGATGCCCATATTCCAAACCTTGCTCTCCATACCACCCTCACCCACTCAAATCCACACTCCCCGACCCAACCTGGAATCTCGACAACCCCTCCCCCTCCCCCTTCACGCCCTTGATCGACCGCCCCACGAAACTCTTATCGTCCCTCACAATCTGCAACCCACCCCAGTTGATACGCATACTCCCCGTCCCCGTCCTCCCCTCAATAACCCCCTCCCACTGCGCAGGATACCTAAGCCGCAAGCTCGCGGAACCTGCGCGGTAGGAGGCGTAGAAGAGGCGCAGGGGAGCTGAGGGGTCCGAAAGAGAGGGCTCGATGGCGACGTCTATGCTGCCGGCGATGGTGTGGACGTCAAGATCGGAGCGGGAGGTGTTGAGGCCGTAGGGGGAGAGGGAAGCGGAGATGCGGCCGGAAGATGTGTGCAGAGAGGTGCGCTTGCCGTGGAAGAGGGTGGCGTCAATGGAGCCGCTGGTGGAGCTGATGTCTGTCTCGTATGTGCGGTTAGGGAGACTGGCGGAGAGGAAGGGGACGTAGGCTTGGATGGAGCCGGAGCTCGTTATGATGCGGAGTCGGGCGGGTTTGGATGAGGAGGAAGAGGCGTCCTTCGGCTCGATGTTGACGTTGATGGAACCGGAGCTGCTGGAGATGGAAAGTAGATCATAGAGGGAATAGGTTCCTTGGATGGATCCGGAGCCGGTGTCGATGATTGTTTCGCGGGATCTGGTGCACAAAGGTTTCTTATACTCGTAGAGGGCACCTAAGGGGCCGGTGATGTGGCCAGATTTGGACGAAATGTGGGTACGGCTGCTCACAGTGTAACTCAGGTTGGGATGGAATGCGATGGGTAGGGATTCAGTGGAAACGCGAAGGGTATCTAAGGTGATGCCGGGGGAAACCCATATGGTTGCGAAGATGAACATGAAAGGCTGATCCGAGGTGGCCCCCGGAAGCTGATTGCCTTCGGCGCTCGAGAAACGAGGAGAATTGATGGTCAAAGAAGATTCTGTTGCAATCGACAGCTGCGGTCCTATCAGAGAGGCATCCGAAACAAGAAACTCGAGTTGAGAATGGATATCTGATTCGGCTACTTCCGTGGATGACATAACGTTGACTTCTCCTTGAACCCTAACATGCTTCTTTCCTTCATAGTCGATGTTATCGTCTATCAGCTGGATGAAACTGAAGTCAGAAGGCTTGTGAAATGTGAAATTTGCTTTATGCTTGTAGTGCGAGTGGTTTCTGACCATATCTGGCTCAATAGTCTGCGTTCAGTGTCAGTGCAGGAAGTTGTGGCTCGGAAGTTTTCAAACATATAGAGAAAGTAGCTTGGGTAGATGCGAAATAACAAAAAGACATGTTCGAAGCAGGGAATCGGTCGGGCGCTTGGATGATCCATAGTACTCAATGCAATTGCACCGGCCATACAAACCTTTCTATATCGCATGCCGTCCCAAGGATTAAGCATAAAACGAACCCCAATCAACACCACAGCCAGCAGTAAGATAATCTTTCCAAAACTCCTACCATTTCTTATCAGGTAGTAGTTCTTTTATTGACTCGAGTGCGAAGCTAACGCTACAATAGACACTCCCTAAATATGTAGGCCTGGTTACCCACAGATTATACAATCGCCACCGAACTGTACCATCCTCAAGACAGGTCCTCAATACACGAGATTCCTCCTATTCGTACCCCCTCCTTCAGTACTCCAGGATAGCTGGCCTTTGTAGAATAGCCCCACGGAAACGAAAAACCACCGATTTTTTTATTCGGTGGAAACTCTAAACCGTAGAAATGCATCGATGTCTCTAGGTATAGAGGCGTATGAGGGAGACTGACAATTGGATCCAGTCCTGCACAGTCTCTGGCTCTCAAACGACACGTCGTTAAGTCTTGATTCCCCCTCTTCCTGAGCATTTCAACTTTCCAATCAACTTGTATACCTTCCATCGTAGTGGGCGCTGGATCCAAGAGCCAAACTCCTACCGAAGGCCACCCTATAGCTCATATAGTGTGTTTATTGACAAAGCCTCATTCCCAACAGAACAGTGATTTGAACGAAACGCAGTCGAATAAGTCTCGAGAGCTTAACCGTCGAAGATCGCTGAGAGTCCCTATCGATAGAACTTCGGCATTGAGATATATAAGCCGTGTGGTGAGGACGCAGTATCTTGCCCCTTGGCTCGGTGGCTTCGATGATCGTTGTAACAGTCGCACATCGCTCGATAAAGATCGTTAACAAGCTTCTTCGGCTGCGTAT
>JAABVA010003088.1_pt1 | contig 16087 bp, 10 predicted proteins | sample 5560331 | NCBI WGS metagenome assembly JAABVA01 (sample SAMN12812661, study PRJNA571458) | rock metagenome | isolation source: Antarctica rocks | place: Antarctica: Victoria Land, Mt New Zealand sud | collected 2016-01-07 | reverse complement strand
CGATCTTTCCAAGCCGATCACCTTGTCTGCCAACGACTTCGGGCCCAAGGTCGGCATAACGCAAAGGTCGGCATAATCGACGTTGTGCCGACGTCGGCACAACGTCGACCACGGCATCACCGGCACCCACCGCGAGCGCCCCGGCCTACGCGAGGCCCTCGCCGCCTGCCGCACCGGCGGCACTCTGGTCACCAAGCTGGATCGGCTCGCCCGGTCGCTGCCCGACGCCCGAGACATCGTCGAAGAGCTCACCGGCCGCGGGGTACGGCTACAGCTCGGCAGCTCGGTGCACGACCCGACCGACCCGGTCGGCCGGCTGCTGTTCAACGTGCTCGCAATGGTCGCCGAGTTCGAGGCCGACCTGATCAAAGCCCGCACCCGCGAGGGCATGGCCGTGGCCCGCGCCGCCGGCAAGCTCCGCGGCCGCAAGCCCAAGCTCACCCCCGGCCGCGAGGCCCTGATGGTCAACCTGCACCGCACCGGCCAGAAGAACCCGTCCGACCTCGCCGAGCTGTTCGGCGTCGGACGCTCCACCGTCTACCGAGCCCTCCAGCGCGCCACCGGAGACACGTCCTCCGCTGGCGCGGCAGGGGCAGCATCGGCCACATAGCGCCGTCACAAGCGCGCCACTTATCGCTGCAAGTCACAGAGCTCCGACCTTTTCCGCTGTGTCTCGTAGACGAGCGACTACGGGACGTCTTTGTGGCGCGCGAACCGGTCTTCTGTACGGCCAGGCTTCGTTCAGCATGCAAGACAGCGTCTGCGTTGCCGCCACTGCCGCGTTCCGCGGGCTCGACGATCACGAGCGCAACCAGGCGGCAGTTGTCTCCAGGGCGGCACCGACACCGTGACTGCTCAAGGGCGACCGTGTGTGCGCGCAGTGCTACCCGTGTGAGAGGCAGGACCGCGGGACCGCCCGGCGACGTCGTCAGTGCACGTGCTCGCCGGTAAGGGTGGCTGTACTTGATGGCCCCCGCGTAGCTTCTTGTGCAGCACCTGCGCGAGCAGGCCGCCGCTACTCACCCCTCCGCAGGCTCGCGGTTCCGAGCCCTGTGACCCGGTCTGCCCGGTCCCGGCGCAACTCGTAGAACCACTGCGGCACCCGCTCGCCGTCCCTTCTCAGGACGAACGCGGCGTCCTGTAGGCGGCGGACACGGTCGACCGGAACGCCAGCCGGGTCGAATGCGTGCGCCGCCCACGCCTCGTCAATGTCGTCCTCCAGCCGCCGCCGCGCGACAGCCAGCGCGGTGTGCCGCTGGGCCAACTCGACGAGGTCCAGGGCCGCCGGAGCCGTGGGCAGGAAGAGCAGGACGAGATACTCGGACAGGTCCATGTGTCTGACGACGCCAAAGACCAGGCTCGCGGCGACCAGGGCGGCGAAGCAGGCATACAGCAGCCGCGAGTACGCGAAGTGGTCCCGGCGCGACCAGACCGCGCTCTGCCGCTGGCACAGCAGCGCGTCCGCCGGCCGCGGGACACCGGCAAGATCGACGGTGTACCACCGGTCGTAGGCGCTCGGATTGCGTCGGTAGAGCCGCGACCCGAGGAACGCCTCCGCGGAGTCCTCGACGTCGTCCTCGGACGGGGCGGGGCCGACGATCGCGGCGTTCCACGCGATCTGAAACAGAGCAGTGTCGTACCGCTCCTGGACGACGGCGGCGCGACGCTGCCGGCTGCGCTGCGCGCCGCGGAGGACGGTGCGGGCGAGGACGAGGTAGGCGGCGGCGGCGGCCCCTGCGACGGGCGGGCTCTCAGCGCCCACGGCGGCGAAGGCGTAGGGCACGACGGCGAGCGCGGCGCTCACGGTGGTGTGCACGCGGCCCCACCGCGCCGCGACGGTGTAGTCACGGCTGTACGCCAGGAGTCGCCGGTGGTGCTCGCGCTGGTCCTGCCGGTCCGTGATGATCGGCATGGCGGTCACGACTTCGCGAACAGCGGCCCGAACAGCCGCTGCCACTCATCGAGGGCCTGGCCGGTGCGGCCGGCCCGCTCGAGCCGCATCGCTTCCGTGCAGGCCGCCTCGGCCTCTCGGAGCGCCGAGGCGGCGGAGGCCGCGCCGGACTCGTTGGCGTCGGCCACGTTCGGCCCAACGCCGGCCGGGTCGGGCCACGCATCGTTGATTCTCGCCGCGGCGCTCGCGAAGAACGCGCGCAGCTCCATCGGCCACGACCCGCCCCACGGCCCGCGGACTAGGTCCAGCGCCATGACCTCTAGCAGAAACGACGTCGCGACCGGCTTCCCGGTGTTCTGGTTCCACTTCTTCGCCATCTTTACGAGCGGCTTCCAGTGCCCGCCGAGGTCGGCGTTCGCGTCGGTCGCGAGCTTGGCGTGCTTCTTTGGGTTGGTCCGGATCCAGGTTTCGAGGACCTCGTCAGGGATGAGGTAGTCGGCGCCAGCGGCGACGGCGGGGACGACGTCGAAGGAGACGACCTCGTCTGAAGTGCCGCCGCTGATGACGACGCCGAAGTCGACCCTGACCGCGCGGACGTCGACGATGACCCGGTCCTCGCCGTAGATCGGCGCGAGGGCAGCTCTGACAGTCTCGAGCGCCTCGGCCGGGTCGCCCTGATTCGCCGAGGGGTCCGACAGGACAATCATGATGTCGACGTCGCGGAGCGGCTTGGTCTTCGTCTCGCGGCGGTAGGCGCCGGTGAGGAAGTGGTCCGCGACCGCGTCGGCCCCTAGTGCGTCGACCAGGGCCTGCCGGATGTCGTTGTGGCGCCGGCTCGCGGACTTCTCCTCCCGCTCGGTGATCTCGAGCCGGCTCTTGAACTTGTCGAATGCCTCCCCGACTGTGAGCACGTCGTCACGCCCTTCTGTAGTAGGAGAGCTCGGCGCCGAGCCTCCCGCCGCCGGTGGCGGTCCCGGCGACCTGCCGGACGAGCCCGGACGTCGAGCGCAGGGTCGTGCTGCTCCACCCGTCGACGTCCGGGCGCCCCGGATCGGTGTCCGCGACGACGCGGTAGCGGCAGGCAGGCGGGTAGGACCCGTTCTTCCGGACCGTCCATGCGATCGTGTCCGGGTCCATCCAGAGCTCACCGGTCCCGTCCGCGTAGTAGGAGTAGTCGATGGTGAAGTCGAACCTGCCGACGAGGTCGGAGCCGCCGGACCAGGACGGGTCGTAGACCTCCAGGACCAGCTTGCGGAGGTGGCCGGTCCTGAGCCACGTCGCGCAGCCGTCTTCCAAGACGTCCCAGTTGGCGACCAGGCCGGAGGTGCTGAGCCCGCTCAGGCGCACGATCTGCTTGATCCCGCGTAGGAGGTTCGACGCGACGTAGACGGTGGAATAGGCATGCGTGTTGACGTTGACGGTCGTCACGGCGCTCCCAGTCGGGACCGGTCGACCGCCAGCGGGCCAGCAGGAGCGGCGGCCGCGCTGTTGGCGGCGGGGGCGCCGCCCGTGTCGGCTTGGGGCGCGTACGCGGTGACGTGCGGGACTGCCGCGAGCGCCGCGACGACGTCGTCGAGGTCGTCTGCCCCGCACGGCAGCGCGACGCTCCAGTCGTCCATGGCGGCCGGCAGCGTGGGCAAGGGCTGCTCGGTCGCGTCGCCGTCGATCGCGGCTTCGCCGTGCAGTGTGTAAATCCGATACCTGGGGCCGGTCGAGGCCGTGACGACGATCGGGTCGGAGGCGGTGGCCTCCTCTGCAATGAGCATCCCAGCGGGCCCGGCGGAGCGGAGGAGCTCGTCGTGAGCGGCGGTACCGGGGGCGGCGATGAGGCCGGCGACGATCCGCCAGGCGTCCCCGGCGGTGCGGTGAGGCACGGCCGCGACGCGGCGCGCGAGGATGGTCGCGGTCATGCCCCGGCCCTCCGTGCCGCGACCGCGTACTTGACCGCGGCCAGCAGATCCGCGGGGGTCACGCGGTCGGGGTCGCCAGCGGCGCCGGGGTCGACGGCGCACGCGGCGGCGACGGCCTTCTTAAGCTGCCGACCGTCGAGGCCGTCGCCCCCGGCGGCGGCAGCGTCGAGCGAGGCGGCCGTGGACAGCGACTTCGCGCCGGGAAAGGCGGCCCCCAGGGCCCCGCACGTCTTGGCGAGGATCGCCCTGCGGGCGGCGAGATCCGGTAGTGGGAAGTGGACGCTCAGGTCAGCGCGACTGGTGAGGGCGCCGTCCAGGGCCAGCGGGAAGTTGCTCGTCGCGAGCACGACGGTGCGGGGGTGCGAGCGGGCGAGCCGGTCGAGTCCGGTCAGGGCCGCGTCGACGGCGCGGTGCACGTCGACGGGGTTCGCGTCCATGCTCAAGGCGGCGCGGTCCGTCAGGAGCGTCTCGACCTCGTCGATCAGCACGACCGTCGGGCCGGCGGCACTTTGCCCGTCCAGGAGCGACCCGAACAGCTCCTCGACCGCCTTCTGGCTCCGGCCCAGCGACGAGCTTGTGAGGCCATGCGGGTCGATCTCCAGGAAGAGCCAGTCGCCCGCCGCCGGGACGGCTCGCGCCAGCTCGTCAGCGAGCCCCCTCGCGAAGGTCGTCTTGCCAGTGCCGGGCTCGCCGGTAAACAGGAACGTGCCGTGTAGCGGCAGGTCGTGGAACGCGATCTCGGACCGAAGCTGAAGGCCGGCGGCGGCGGACCGCAGGACGCGGCCCTTCACGTCGTCGGGCAAGACCAGTGTGTCCCAGTAGGCGGCGAACTCAGAGTCCGGCAGCGGCCGGGCGTCCCCCAGGCCCGGCGTGGCCGCCGGGTCGGGAACGTGCCGCCTCGACCGCCGCAGCGCCGTCGTCACCGGCACTCGCCCCTGAGCCGCAGTGCACCGCCGTCATCATCGTGCACAGGGACGGCGAGCGAGCCCTTCTTGGCGGGTCTGGTGGGACGAGGCATCTGACTGCTCCTCACGTTGATGGTACGAACTGCAGGACATCCTGACGACGACTATGATTAGAGTACATCGTTTCCAGCGCTGGAGGTTCCGAAGCGTCCCGACTTACTCCCTAACGGCGAGGTGTACGCCGAGGGTCAGCTGGTGCTCCTACTGTCGGAGGCCGCCGCCCTACGACTGTCGGCGCGCGGGGACATAGCGATCAAGGAGACAGAATGGGCGTTGACGCGGCCAGCGCCGCGCTCACCTTCGACCGCAACCGACTCCGGACTGCCCGCCAGCTTCGCCGCCGTAGTCAGAGCGAACTCGCCCGCGACGCCAACGTGACGGCGGCCGCGGTGAGCCAGTACGAGAGCGGGCACGCCCGCCCGTCCCCGGCGACGTTGAGTCGGCTCGCCGACGCGCTGAGCGTCCCGCCGGGATACTTGGCCAGGAAGCCGGGGGAACCGGGTCGCCCGCCGGAGCCGTTCTTCCGCAGCCTCCGCTCGACGAGCAGCACTGACCGCTACCGCGCCGCGTCGTTGGCCGGCCTAGTGCACGAGCTTGCTACCGCGCTGGACCAGCACGTCGCCTTGCCGGAGCCCGACCTTCCCGGCCCGCGCGCCGTGGCGGACGACGACGACATCGAGCAGGCGGCCGCAGACACACGCGCGCACTTCGACCTGCCAGCTAACGGCCCGGTCGACAACGTGGTTCGGCAGCTGGAGCGGCACGGCGTCGTCGTCGCCCGACTGGAAGTCCAGGCCGCCAAGCTCGACGCGTTCAGCGTCCCGTACGGCCGACGCCCGGTGGTCGTGCTCGGCGCGGACAAGAACGCACGTGACCGCAGCCGCTTCGACGCCGCGCACGAGCTAGGCCACCTCGTCATGCACGAAACCGAGGACGAAGCCATCGGCAGTCGCGTCGTCGAAAACGAAGCTCACCGATTTGCGTCGGCTTTCCTGATGCCCGCTGACGACATCCGCCCTGACCTCCCGGCGCGTGCCGACTGGCCGGTGCTGCTGCGCCTCAAGCAAGAATGGCACGTGTCCATCGCTGCACTTCTGCGCCGCGCTAAGGACCTCGGATGCATGAACGACGCGGCCTACCTGCAGGCGCAGAAGGCCATCAGTGCACGCGGCTGGCGGCGAGTCGAGCCCGGCGCGCTCGGCGCACCAGAGGAACCCGCGCTGCTCAAGAGAGCGCTCGAGGTGGCCGCCGTCAACGGGATGACGCTCGAGGCGCTGGCGGAGCAGCACTCCTTGCCGCTGCACGACCTCAAGCAGATCGTGAAGGTCGCTGACTCCCGGCCGCAGGTGATCGTCTAATCGCGGCCCTGGTCGCGCAGCGAGCGGCACCTACGGATACCTGAGGCGTCAGAAGCACCCAGACCTAGCATCGAGAACGCTCGCCGCCGGACCCGTTGGGTCCTCTGCTCGTTCTGCCCGGCGGACCTGTCTCGCGGACGGTGGTCACCGGACGCGGCCGCACTCAACCTCTGGGATGCGGGTTGAGCGGACGGTGGCCAAGACGGGCAGCCGCAGCCCGCCACCAACCGCCAGCGAGGCCGTCCTGAGGGTGCTTCGATGCCAGGCCGATGCTTCGTACCGACCACGAACGCGGTACCGCCTCGTCCGGGCACGCGGGGTCATCCTGCGTATCCGGACCGTGCGCACGTAGGTTCAGCCGGTGCACTTCGAGCCCGGCCAGCGGGTCCGCGTCCCGCACCGACCGGACCTCAGCGGCCACGTCCGCATCGAGATGGCGATGCCGCAGGGCGACGGGTGGCAGCTTTATGTGGAGCAGGCGGTCGGGTCGTTCGTGAAGGTCGGTCTCACAGCCGAGCAGGCAATCGCGTGCGAGGTGCTCACGGAGGACGGCGCAGGGGACTCCGCGGCGCTGCTCGCGGGACTGTGGACCGCGTGGATGCGGGCTGCCGGGGCCGGCGCTAAGTCGGCCGTGCTCGCGTCGTCCCCGCTCCGCCCGTACGCCCACCAGATGAACGCGGTGTACGGCGCGATGCTGCCGCAGCCCCGGCTCCGGTTCCTGCTCGCTGACGAACCCGGAACCGGCAAGACGATCATGGCGGGGCTATACCTGCGGGAGATGCAGCGCCTGGGGTTCGTCCGCAGTGCGCTCATCGTCGTCCCGGCGCACCTCGTGACGAAGTGGCAGGCCGACTTCGAGCGGTTCTTCGGCGGCGGGCTCCGCGCGATCACCGCACAGACCGTCCGAGAGCACGGCCTCGACAGCGGCCACGACCTGTGGGTCGTCAGCCTGGACCTGCTGTCGGTCAACGGTGCGGTCCAGGACGCCGTGCACCCGGACCGGATGGGCTGGGACACGGTTGTGTTCGACGAGGCGCACCGGCTCACGCCGACCGCTGTCGGCTACTACCAGGCCGGCCGGATGCTCGCGTTGAACACCCCCCGCGCGCTCCTCATGACCGCGACCCCGCACCGCGGCAAGGAGTGGCTGTTCCGGGCGCTCCTGCACCTAGTCGACCCGGACGTGTACCCGCAGGTCGAGAGCAACAAGGAGCCGTCCCGCAACATCAAGCCCGGCCGGGTCCACTTCCTGCGCCGGATGAAAGAGGACCTGGTCGACTTCGACGGGGTCACCAAACTCTTCAAGGGCCGGCACGCCGAGAACCGGTCAGTCCCGCTCACGCCGGTCGAGGGCGAGTTCTACGCCGACGCCCTCGACCTGGTCGACCGGTACTTCCCGGCGGTCGCGGTCCCGCTCGGCCGGATGGTTTACGGCAAGCGCGCCGCGTCCAGCCTGCACGCCCTCGCGGAGACCCTGAAGCGACGACGCGACGGGATGGGCACCGCGATGCCGTCCGCCGCCGCGGTCGAGGCCGACCCGGACGGGGACGACCCCGCGAAGGCCGACGAGGCCCGGGTGATCCACGAGGGGTCAAGGTCGGCGAAGGCCGAGCGCAAGGAGATCGACGCGCTCCTCGCCCGCCTGCAGCCGGTCGTCGCGGACCACGCGCTGCCCGTGTCGAAGTGGGAGCCGCTCGTCGACGGCTGCCTCGGCCGGAACGGGATCATGGCCGGCAACAGGGAGCAGGCCGTCGTGTTCACCGAGTACGCCGACACCGCCGACTGGCTCGTCGGCCGGCTGCTGCACGCCGGCTTCACCGCCCGCCGGTACTCCGGGCGGGACAGCCACCCGGTCCGCGACGACACCCGCGACGCGTTCGCCCGCCGGGACTTCCAGGTCCTGGTCAGCACCGACGCCGGCAATGAGGGCATCGACCTGCAAACCGCGCACGTCCTCGTCAACTACGACATCCCCTGGTCGCTGGTCCGCCTGGAACAGCGCATGGGCCGTATCCACCGGGTCGGGCAGCCCCGGGACGTCGAGCTCTACAACCTCATCGCGACCGACACCCGGGAAGGCGACGTGCTGGAGGTGCTGCTCGGGAACTTCGTCACCGCCGCGAACCAGCTCGACGGGCGCATGTTCGACAGCCTCAGCTTGGTAGGCGAGCTCGTTGGCTTGGCCGATGACGAGCTGGGGAAGGTCCTCGCGAGCACCTTCGGCGACGACGAGCAACGCGCGCGGGCGCTCGCCGCCGTCGGGGCGGTCACCGCCAGCCGGCTCGGGGACGCCGCGAAGCGCGCGGACGAGCAGGAGCGGGCGCTGAAGTCGAGCGTCGACGTGTCGCAGGCGGTCGCCGCGCTCCAGGACGAGCAGCTCGAGCGGATCAACCCGGCGATCGTCGAGGCGTTCCTCCACCGGGCCATGGCAGGAGGGGCGATCAAGGTCAGCCCGCACGCCGCCGGCGACGGCATGTTCACCCTCGCGCTCCCCGACGGCACTCCCCTGCCGGCCGAGTTCGCCCCGCCCGGAGAGCGCAAGGCCCGCAGCACTGCGCTCGTCGCCACCAGCGGCAAGGCTCTCGCCGACGCCCGAGCAGGAGGCGCGCAGGTCGCGGACGCCGTCAACCTCGGACCCAGCGACCCGCCGTACCGCGCCCTCGTCACCCTATGCACCGAGGCCCTCGCCCCAGCCATGTTCCGGGGCAGCGCCCTCGTCGACCAGACCAGCAGCAGCGACTACGACCTGTTCGCGTTCGAGGCCGACCTCAGCGAAGCCGGCGCCCGCCGCAAGGGCACCTGGTCCAAACTCGTCCGCGTCGATAGCGCCGGCGCCAGACCGATCAGATGGGAGATGCTCGCGAACCTCACCACCAGCCCCACCCCCGCCGGCACACCCCACCCCGGCCGCGCCCACGACGCCGCCGCCCGCGCCGACATGGCCGCCCATGAAGAACAGGCCAGCCGCACCCAGGCACTGGACACGTGGCTGCACGTCGCCCAACGCGAGCTCGACCTGCTCCCCAACCAGCTCACCAACGACATCCCAGACCGCGACAGCCGGATCAACGAACGCAACCGCCTCAAAGACACCGCCGCCCGACGGCTCACGGAGCTGCGCCAGATGAGCGAGGTCCGGATCGGGGAGGCCCGCCAGGTCGCGTGGGCGCGCGTCACCGCCGCCGCGCCACCCGCCGACCCCACCGAGACCGACAGCGAACGCATCTCCTCCGACCTGGTTGCCGAGCACCTCCGCGGGCAGGGCTGGGCGGTCGCGGACGTGCACACCGAGGACCGCGGGTATGACCTGCACGCCAGCCGCGGCCGCGAGCAGCGCCTCGTCGAGATCAAGGGCGTATGGCGAGCCGCCAGCAGCCAGGGCATCAGCCTCACCGCCAACGAGGTCCTCATCGCGACCCAGCACGGCCACGACTACTGGCTGTACGTCGTCGACCAGTGCCACGACGGAACCGGCCGGGTGTACGGCATCTACGCCGACCCGGTCCGGACCTTCGGGCACCTGACCACCGATCAGGTCATCGTCCACGTGCCCGGCAGCGCGCTCAAGGCCGCACGCGACACCGAGGAGCACGCCCCGTGCGCATGATCGAACGCTGGTTCCCGTGCGCGGAGGTCAGCGCAGCATCGGCCTCCGGCTGGGGCAGCGGCAAGAGCGAGAAGGCGCTGTTCACCTGGTTCGCGGCCCGCCCGCTCGCCCAGGCGAAGGCGGCGGTCCTGACCAGCCTGCTGCCATGGCCGGACGACGAGACGGAGCAGCGACGGCTGCAGACGCTCGTCCGGGAGGCGATGACCGGGCGGGAGGCCAAGCACGTCGAACTCGCCGCCGAACTGTTCAAGGCCTACCCCGACGGCGCGTCGATGCTCGACCCGTTCAGCGGACGGGCGATGATCCCGCTCGAGGCCGCGCGTCTCGGCGTCGAGGCGCATGGCGTCGACTACTCCCCGGTCGCCACGCTCGCCGGGCAGCTCCTCGCGGACTTCCCGCTTCGCGACTGGTCGCAAGAGCCGACTCTGCCGTTCGCCGCCGAGGCGACGCTCGGCGGCTCCGGCAGCCGTCTCCTCGACGACGTCCGCGCGGTCCTGGACGAGGTCGGCAGGCGCTACGCGACGGCGATGGCCGATGCGTACCCGCAGGTCGGCGGACGCCAGCCCTGGGGCTACCTGTGGGCGGTCACGCTGCCGTGCGAGGAGTGCGGCAACCGGTTCCCGCTGACCGGGTCGTTGGTACTCCGCCACCCGCTCCCGGTCAAGGGAGACCCCGGCCAGAGCTACCGCATTGAGGCGGACCGGGCGACCGGCACGGTCGCAGCAGTCGTCCATGACGGCCCGCCCATCGGCCACCCGTCGCTCGCCGCGACCCTGAAGGCCGGCAAGGCGGTGCGGGGCAAGTCCGCCATCTGCCCGTTCTGCTCGCACGTCCACGCGAAGGCCACCCACGCCCGCCTGATGGCCGAGGGACTCGGGCAGGACGCCCTGCTCGTCGCTGCGGACCTCGACCCGGTCGTCGGCAAGGCGTTTCGGCTGCCAACCGAGCCCGAACACGCCGCGGCACTGTCAGCGACAGCGGCTCTGCGTGACGAGCCTGAGTTCGCTCGTGGCGTGTTCGCGGTACCGGACGAGACCATCCCGGCCGGTAACAACGACACTGTCCGTCCATCCGCGTACGGCGCGAAGACGTACGGGCAGCTCTACAACGACCGGCAGACCCTGGGCTTCGTCCGGCTTGCCAGGGTCATCAACGACCTCGGCGCCGAGCTCGTCTCCGAGCACGGCATGGGGGAGAAGTACGCCGCCGCGCTCACCGGCTACGCCGCCTCGGTGCTCGTGCGTCGGTTCAACTACTCGACTCGCGGTGCTCGCCTTCGGCCGTACAAGCCCACCGGAAGTCGGCAACAGAACTGGGTGCAGGTCGGCCACATCTTCACGAACGAGGCGAGCATCGGGTTCTCCTACGACTACTTCGAGACCGGCCTCGGAGACGGGCCGGGGACTTGGCCCTCGCTCGCCGACGACACGATCGCTGTGCTGCGCAACCAGGCCGGGCGCCCGGACGGCCTGCCCGCCGACCTGACACGCGGGTCGGCGACCGCCCTAGCGACGCGGAGCGGGTCGCTGTCCGCAGTGATCACCGACCCGCCGTACGACAACATGATCGACTACTCGGACGCGTCGGACCTGTTCTACGTGTGGCTCAAGCGCGCCCTCGTGACGACCGCCCCCTGGTTCGCGTTCACCGCCCACCCAGACGGCGTCCAGGAGAAGACGCTGGAGGCCATCGTCAAACGAGGCGGAACAGCCAACGCAGACCACAGGACCCGTGAGCACTACGACGACATGATTGCCAAGGCGTTCTCCGAGGCGCGCCGGGTCGTCCGGCCAGCCGGCGTCGTGACGATCGTGTTCGGGCACGGCGACCCCGAGGTGTGGCACCGGCTGCTCGGCGCGATTACCCAGGCTGGGCTCGTCCTGACCGGCTCGTGGCCGGCCAAGACCGAAGCGGGCGGCAGCGCCGGCTCGGCGAACATCGTGACGACGCTGACCATGTCCTGCCGCCCGGCGCAGTTGGGCCGCACGCCGGGCCGGGCGGCCACCGTGGAGGCCGAGGTCCGCCGGGAAGTGGCCGCGCGCATCCCCACGTGGGAAGCCGCTGGGCTCGCGCCCACCGACCAACTCATGGCCTCCGCCGGCCCGGCGATGGAGGCAGTCGGCCGGTACAGCGAGGTCCTCGACCACCTCGGGGAAGAGGTCGACCCGGCCCGGTACCTCGTCCTGGCCCGCAAGGCCGTCATCGACGCGACGTCGGTGCCGATCGAGAACCTGCCGCTGGATACGTTCGACGCCCGGACCCGGTTCGCGTTGGGTTGGGCGCGGTTGTACCGCCGGTCCGTCGCGCCGAAGTCCGAGGCGCGTTGGCAGGCGCTCGCGGCCGACCTGACAATGGACGAGCTGAGGGGCGTGCTGTCCGAGGCCGACAAGGGCGTGCGGCTGGCCCCGGCGAAGGACTGGAAGGGCATCGTCACCGAGACCTCGTCGGTAATCGACGTGGCGATGGCGATGGCGAAGTCCTGGGCCGACGGCCTCGACGAGGTCGGGCGGGTCCTTGCAGCTGCAGGGCGGGACGAGGACGACGCGTACCTGTGGGCGGCGCTCGGGTACCTGTCGTCGTTGCTGCCCGAGGGCGACCCGGACGCGGTCGCCTGGACCTCACTGGTCCGTGCGAGGCGAGGGATTGGGAACGTGGCGCGCGGGGTGTCGCAGCGCCGCGAGGCCGATCAGCGCAAGGATCGGCAGGGCGATCTGTTCGACACCGAGATGGCAGGAGACCCGTCGTGAGCACCGCAGTGACCCCGTGGTGGGAGGTCCTGAAGCTCCGGGACGAGGTCGTGCACGCCTCCGGCTCGATCGATGACGTTCAGATGTCGCTGTTCCAGGCCGTGCACGGGACGGTGGGGAGCCGACCGCTGTACTCCGAGGCGGGCTACTACGGGCAGATCACGCACCCGAGCCCGCTGTTCACCGACCTGATGGCGAAGGTCGCGGTCCGGCTAGGCGGCCGGGAAAGGCACACCAGGGCGGGGGCCTTGTGGCGCCTGGACCAGGCGATGGGCGGCGGCAAGTCCCACGGTCTCATCGGGCTGTGGCACCTTGCGGCGCACCCGGCGGGTCTAGGTGCGACGGACATCGGACGTGCGGCGTTCGACCAAGCCGCGACCATCCTGGACGGCCCTTTAGCCGACGACTTGGACAACCCGCAGGTCGTGGTCCTCGCCTGCGACAACATGACGGCCGGGAAGGGCGCGGCCGAGTTCGACGGGCCCGCGCAGACCCTGCACGAGCGGTTCCTGTGGCGGCTGTTCGGCGGCGACAACGCGCTATACCTGCGTTATCGCGACGGGTACGCCGACAAGCACCGGATCGTGGAGGCGCTGACCGCCGTCGGCCGGCCGGTGCTGATCCTGATCGACGAGATCATGGACTATGTGCGGCAGCTGTCGCTCAGCGAGAACGCCGACCTGGCGATCAAAGACATGGCGTTCCTGCGGGCGCTGCTGGACAGCGTGAACGACGTGCCGAACGTCGCCGCGGTCGTCGTAATGATCGCGTCGGAGGCGGACAACCTGGTCCTGGACGACGCTGGCCGCCAGCGCCGCCAGGAGCTCGACGACCTGCTCGTGCGCAACGCGGAGACGGCGACGATCAACGACAACACCGACTTCGCGGAGATCCTGCGCCGTCGCCTGTTCGAGGGTCGGGTCCCCGCCGAGGTGCTGAAGGCGACGTCCGCGGCGTTCGTGAACCGGATGACTGGTGCGTGGCGCAGCAAGGTGATGGACCTGGTGCCGGCGACTGCCTCGCCCGGTTTCTCGGAGGAGGTCGCGCGCTGCTACCCGTTCCACCCGCAGCTGATGGCGATGGCCGAGCAGGAGTGGGCGAAGCTCGCCGGCTTCCAGCGGGTCCGGTCCACGATCCGGATCTTCGCCGCGACCGCCCACGCGCAGTACCAGCGGGGGCAGGCCGGGGCGTGGGCGCCGCTGCTCGTCGGCCCCGGCGACTTGCCGCTGTCCGATGCCACCGTCCGTGAGGCCGTCATCAACAGCGGTCTCATCGTCGACACCCGCACGCAGGCGAACTACCGGCAGATCGCCAGCGCCGACATCGTCGCCGCCGACGACACCAGAGGCGCGGCCCGCGAGCTCGACCGCGCCCGGACCGACATGATCATCGGCCCGGTCAACCCGCGCGCCGGGGAGCGGGCCGCGACGTGCTTGTTCCTCACGTCTGTGATCGGGGCGCGCGCCGGGGGTAGGCAGGGCGCGACCGAGGCTGAGCTCAAGGCCGCGATGTTCGTCCCCGACCCGAACTACCCGGTGGGCGAGGCCGACACCGTCATCGCCGAGCTCCTTGACGTCGAGGGCGGCGGCCTGTCCAGCGTCGAGCAGCTCGCCGGCAAGGGCGGCCAGGCACCACGGCTGTTCATGTCGACCCGCAGAACCCTGAACATGCTGGTGAAGGCCGCGAGGACCAGCGTCACCGACGAGGACCGGGACGCCGAACTCGCACGAGCCGCCGACCGGCTGTCAAGCACCGGCCCGTTCAAGACCAAGCTGTTCGTGACCGCCGTCCCGGGCCTCGGGCCGCTCGCTGTGTTGACCGCCGCCGGCATCGACGACGCCCGCAGCACCCGACTCGTGGTCCTCGACCCGCGCCAGTTCAGCCTGCTTAACGGGATCGATCAGGACACCCGCGAGGCGATCCAGGCGGTCATGGGGATCGGCCCGGACAAGTTCCCCGTCCAGTGGGCGTCGTCCGCCGTGTACGCCGTCGTCAACACCCAGGGGCGCGCCGCTGCGCGTGGTGCGGCTTCGGTCTACCTCGCCTGGGATCGGGTCGCTGGCATGGACGCGGTACGCGCCGACGACGAGCTCGCCGACCAGGCCCGGACCGAACGCGCCGACGCGAAGCGCAACCTCGACTCGGCCGTCCGCCGCGCCTACCGGCACTTCCTCTACCTCGGGGAGGACGACCAGGACGACCACAGCCGCGTCGACAGGACCGCGGCGTTCGAGCCCGACAGCCAGCAGACCTCGCTCGACGGCAGCGCCGTCTGGAAAGCGCTCACGCAGCAGGGCAAAGCATTCGACATGGCCGGGCTCACTACCAAGGCTCTGCTCCACAACCTCGGTGACAAGGACTACGGCCGGCCGCTCGACGAGCTCCGGGACCTGTTCTGGAGCAGCCCGCGCCTCCCGCTGCTGCTCGGCGGGGAGGCCGACCTGCAGCGCGCCATCTTCGACGCGGTCAGCGCCGGTCAACTCAGGCTCGTCGGCGCCGACGGCCAGGACCGTGCCGTGACCCGCCCCGGCGACATCGCCGTCGGCTCCTCCGGGCTGCGCCTCGCCCGGCCTCAGCCGCCGGACGCGCCCGAACCCACGAGCAGCACCCCTGGCGGCCTGACCGCAGAAGTCCCCCACACCCCTTCGGGCACGCACCCGACGCCCGCCGCAGCACAAGGCGGACCCGGACCCCAGCCGACCCGCGCCGCCGCCGTCGACCCGCCAGCGGAACGGGAGATCGCATTCACGCTCATGACTAGCATGAGCAGCAACGACGAGCGGGACGCTGTCCGACACCTCCTGCTCGACCTCTCCAACGCCGTCGACGAAGGCAAGGTGAGCTGGGCCCAGGTCCAGATGAAGGTCGTCCTCTCCGAGGACGTCGCCGGCGGGATCGAGCAAACCGTCCGCGACACCGGCACCAACCCCAGCAGCCGCAGCGTCTAACCGCGTGACCTTCCTCCCGCCCGACGCCCTCACTACCCACGATGCCGCTAACGCCCTCGCGTACCTCGCGGCTTACTTCGCACTACCGGGCTCGTCCAGCCGAGATGATCCAGCGTTGACGTTGCACAGCACCGACAGGACCTCCCGCGCGTGGCGTCGGGTGGCGCGCGTGGGTGAACTCCGGCAGGCGCACGGTGCCGTTCAGACCGGGCCTGCAGCAGCTGACCTGGAAGCCGGCGAACCAGGAGTGCCGTCTTTGACGGCACTCGAACGCGCGTTCTGCATATCCGGTTGAGTGCAGTAGTGTCGGTGGGTGACGGAGACGCGGTCTCATCCTGTGGCGGGGGCTGACTACCCGAGGACTTATCCGGAGTTCCGCGACTGGTTCCCGGACGAGCCGTCCTGCGTGGCCTACCTCGCCGACTTGCGCTGGCCGCAGGGGTTCCAGAACTCCTGACATGGGGGCCGGGTAGGTCGCGGACTTCGGTTGCTGCGTAGCGGTTTTCGGGCGTGTTGTTACCTTGGCCTGCTCACGGCGATGAGATAATTGCTGCGTGAGCAACAGTGGGTCCAGGATAGGGCGTGTGACCCAGCCGGTGCTGCCGCTGCTGCCCGCTCAGGCCCGTTCGGTCGGTGCGTCAGCGGGTTTGCTGGAGGGTCC
>JAABVA010003084.1_pt1 | contig 16097 bp, 14 predicted proteins | sample 5560331 | NCBI WGS metagenome assembly JAABVA01 (sample SAMN12812661, study PRJNA571458) | rock metagenome | isolation source: Antarctica rocks | place: Antarctica: Victoria Land, Mt New Zealand sud | collected 2016-01-07 | reverse complement strand
ATGCGTACGAGCACCCTCGCCACCATCAATCTCGAACTCGGGCAACCGCACAGCGTCCATCGCCCAAGTCCAGCATAGTCAGCCGACCCAAGGGAATGTGGCTACGCCGCGACGCTTACGGTAGGACAGCTGACGCTCGGCCTGCAGATCCTGCAGCAGGTTGACGATCTGCGCCTGCACGGACACGTCGAGCGCCGAGACCGGCTCGTCGGCGACGATGAAGGCGGGATCGACGCCGAGCGCACGGGCGATGCCGATGCGCTGGCGCTGGCCGCCGGAGAACTCGCGGGGGTAGCGGTGCATGACGTCAACCGGCAGGCCCACTTGCGTCAGCAGTGCCGCCACCCGATCGCGCCGTTCGGCCGGGTTGCGGGCGAGGCCGTGCGCGTCGATGGGTTCGGCGATGGTCTGGGCCACGGTGCGACGCGGGTTGAGCGAGCCGTAAGGGTCCTGGAACACGATCTGCAGATGGCGGCGCATGGCGTGCATCTCCGCCCGCCCAGCGCCGGCGATGTCGCGACCGCGAAACATCACCCTTCCGGCCGAGGGCTCGATCAGGCGTAGCAGCAGCCGTCCGGTGGTGGATTTGCCGCAGCCGGACTCGCCCACCAGCGCCAGCGTCTCGGCGGCGGCGACGCTGAAGCTGATCCCATCGACCGCCCGGATTCCCGGCTTTGCCCGGCCATCAAGCAACCGGCGGCGGGCAGGGAAGGTCTTGGCGAGGTCGATCACGTCGAGCAGGGATTCGCTCACGCTGGGGAGACTGCGTAACACGCGGCGGCCTGACCGGCGCCGAGATCGAACAGCGGCGGCTTGGCGGAGAGGCAGATGTCCATTCGGCGGGGGCATCGGCTGTGGAAGTCGCAGCCAAGTCCACGGTCGCGGGGTGCCGGAACCGAGCCGGGGATTTGATAGAGCCGCCCGCCGCCATCGTCCACGCCGGGGATCGAGCGCAACAGCCCCTCGGTGTAGGGGTGGGCGGGGCGCGCGAAGATGGTGGCGATGTCGGCGGCCTCGACAATGCGGCCGCAATACATCACCAGCACCCGGTCGGCGACGGCGGCGATGACGCCGAAATCGTGCGAAACCAGCACGATCCCGGTGCCCAGTTGCATGCGCAGGCGGGTCAGCAGGTCGAGCACCTGGGCCTGGATGGTCACGTCGAGTGCCGTGGTCGGCTCATCGGCGATCAGGATTTTCGGGTTGCAGGCGAGCGCCATGGCGATCATCACGCGCTGCCGCATGCCGCCGGAGAACTCGTGCGGATAGGCGCCGAGGCGCGCGTTGGGGTCGGGGATGCCGACCAGCCCCAGCATCTCGATCACCCGCGCCTGGCGCCGCGAGCGGCCGAACGGCTCGTGCAGCAGCAGGGCCTCGCCGATTTGGGCGCCGATGGTCATCACCGGGTTGAGCGCGCTCATCGGCTCCTGGAACACCATGGCGATGTCCTTGCCCCGCACGGCGGTCATCGCATCGGGCGAGAGCGACAGGATGTCGCGGCCGGCGATCTCGATGCGGCCGGCGGCGATACGGCCGGGGGGGTCGGGGATCAACCGCAGCAACGCCAACGAGGTCATGGTCTTGCCCGAGCCGGATTCGCCGACGATGCCAAGGCAGCCGCCCGCCTCGAGGTCGAAGCCGACCCCATCGACCACCCGTGTGGCGGCGCCCTTCCGGCCGAACTCGATGGCGAGATCGCGCACCCGGAGCAGCGGCGGCGCGGTCATGCCCGTGTCTCGGGGTCGAGCACGTCGCGCACAGTGTCGCCGACGATGTTCAGCGCCAGCACGGTGACGGTGATGGCCACCCCGGCGGCGATGATGGGCCAGGCGGAGGCATACATGTTGCCGAGACCGTCGCGAATGATGTTGCCCCAACTCGGCGCGGGCGGCTGGGTGCCGAGGCCAAGGAAACTGAGCGTCGCCTCCAGCCGGATGGCGGTGGCAATCCATAAGGTCAGCACCACCGCGATGGAGCCGGCGATGTTCGGCAGAACGTGACGCAGGATGATCGTGGGATGGCCGACACCGGCGGCGACTGCGGCCTCGATGAACGGCTCATGGCGCAGCGTGAGGGTCGAGGCGCGGGCGATGCGGGCGAAGCGGGGCGCGAGGGCGATGGTGAGCACCGCGACCATGGACCAGAACCCCGAACTGAGCGCGGCCGCGACCAGAATGCCGAGCAACAGCGCCGGGAACGCCAGCAGCAGATCCATCAGCCGCCCGAGCACACGGTCCGGCCAGCCGCCGAAATAGCCACCGATCAGCCCCAAGACGGTTCCGATGATGCCGGCGATGGCGGGCGCCAGCAGGCCGAGGATGAGGGAGGCGCGGGCGCCGAAGACGATGCGGGCGAGGACGTCGCGGCCGAACTGGTCGGTGCCGAGCCAGTGATCGGCCGAGGGTGGCTCGTCCATCGACAGCAGGCTCTGCTCGACCGGATCGTAGCCGGCGAGCGCGGCGGCGAAGATGGCCGCAAGAGCGATGGCGGCCAGCGCCACGGCGGCGAGCACGGTCAGCTTTCGGCTGGCGATGGCGCGCCACACCTCTCTCACGCCGCGTCGCCCGCGCGGGGATCGACCAGGGTGTAGACGATGTCGATGGCAAGGTTCAGCAGCACCACGAAAAGCGAGAACACGATGATGCCGGCCTGGATCACGGGATAGTCCCGCGTCTCGATGGCGCCGACCAGCATGCTGCCAAGGCCGGGGCGGCCGAAGATCAATTCGATGGCGACCGAGCCGGACAGCGAGGACAGGATGCTGAGGCCGAGCCCGGTGACCATCGGCAGCAGCGCGTTGCGTAGCGCATGGCGGTAGATCACCCGCTGTTCGCCGGCCCCCTTGGCCCGCGCGGTGCGGACGTAGTCGCGCTTCAGTACCTCCAGCAGCGACGAGCGCGTGAGGCGGCTGACGAACGCGGCCTTGATGAGGCCGAGCGCCAGCGCGGGCAGGGCCAAATGCCAGAGGCGGTCGGCGAAGCCCTCGCCGCCGCCGTTGACCGGAAACCATTTGAGGTCGAGCGCGAACACGATCAGCAGCACGGCACCCAGGAAGAAGTCTGGCACCGCGTAGCCGATTAGCGAGAAGACGCGGGTGGTGTCATCCACCGCGCGGCCCCGCCCGACTGCGGCCGCAACCCCCATCGGCACCGCCAGTACGGTGCCGATGACGGTGGCGGCCAGGGTCAGTTCCACGGTGTAGGGTAGGTTGAGGCGCACCAGTTGGGCGACGGAGAAGTTGCTGGCGAACGAGATGCCGAAGTTGAAAGTGGCGGCGTTGCGGAGGAAATCAACGTACTGGCGCCAGAGCGGCAGATCGAGCCCGATCTTGCGGCGGAAATCGGTGAGCTGCTCGATGGTGGCGTGCTCGCCCAACACCGCGAGCGCGGGATCGCCGGGCAGCACTCGCATGGCGACGAACACCAGCGTCAGCACCAGCAGCAACGTGGGGACGGCATCCACGACGCGGAGAGCGACGGCGCGCCACATGGTGGGGTCAAACCATTGTCAGACCAGCACCGCCTTGTTCAGCGGCCAGAACGCGTAGCCCGACTTCACCTCGAATCCCAGCTTCACCTTCGGGTCGCGCACGATCAAGTAGCCATTGGTGTTGATCGGGATCACCGGCACGTCCTCCAGCACTTTGCGCTCCGCCTGCTGGATCAGAGCGATGCGGCGGTCGAAATCCGCCTCGGCGCTGGCAGCGGCGAGCAGGTCGTCGATACCCGCGGCATCTACGCCGTAATGCGCGTAGTTAGTGCCGCCCGATCCGTCCGGCTTCACCTCCGCGCCGCGCGCGAGGCTGTCGGTGAGCGGCAACGACGGTACTGGCGGGTAGGCCGAGGAATACTGCGGCAGGCTGTTCATGTCCTTGCGGTCGTTGGCGTGGAAGGTGGTGTGGTCGATGAACTGCAGGTTGATCGTGACGCCTACCTTGCGCATCATCTCCTGCACGATGAGCATGACGGACTTGTAGTCCTCGCGCTGGCTGCTGAACGCGTCGATGGTGAAGCCGCTCGGGAACCCGGCCTCCGCGAGCAGCGATTTCGCGCGTGCCGGATCGTATTTGTAACGAAATTTAGTGGGTGCCGTCTCTGCGGTGAAGCCGCCGGGATAGCCGGGCGGGTTGAGCCCGTAGGTGCGGCGGCTGATCGGCGCCATAGCGCGGGCGATGGCGTCGCGGTCGATGGCGTACGCGAAGGCGCGGCGCACGCGCACATCGTCGAGCGGCTTGCGGCGGAGATTGAAGTCCAGCAGGAACAGGCTGCCGGGAGCAGCGACGTCGAGCAGCAGCGAAGGGTTGCGCTGGTGGATCGAGTTGGTCCAGCCAGGCGCGCGCACCCCCTCGATCATGTGAACCGTGCCCGACAGCAGCGCCAGCGTGCGGGCGGTGGTGTCGAGGATGTACATGATCTGCAAATTCTTCGTTGCCGGCGGCCCTAGAAAATAGGCCGGGTTCGCCGTCATCGTCACTCCCTTGGACGGGTCGGGGTCCAGGCTCACGAACTGGTAGGGGCCGGTGCCGATCGGGTCGCGCTGGATGGCGTCGCCCTTTTTCCGTCACCGCTTTGCGGGAGAGAATGACGCAGGAATAGTCCTGCACGGTGCCGCTGAGAAACAGTGGGTCGGGCTGCCGGAGCGTGACCACCACGCCGTATTTCCCGTCCGCCTTCACGTCTGCGATGTTGTCGTACAGCACGCGGTTGGTGGCGCCCTGGCCGGGGGCGCGCGCGCGTTCGATGCTGAACACCACGTCATCGGACGTGCATTCCCCGAAATCCTTGTGGAACTGCACGCCCTCGCGCAGCCGGAAAATCCAGGTCTTGCCGTCGGGCGACATCGACCAGGCTTTCGCGAGGCGGGACTCGAACTGGTCGGGTTTCTCGGCAAAGCGGCCATCGGGTGAGGTGACCAGCACGTCGTGGATCTGCGTGATGGCCCAGTTGTCGGCGCCCTGGATGGAGTTGGCAGGGTCCAGCGTGCGGTTGCTTCGGGCGGCCAGCGCCAGACGGATGGTGTCGTTGGCACCTTGCGCGTGGGCCGCGCCGCCATGGCCCAGAACGGCCGACGCCGCGACCGCCACCGCGAGATTGCGCCTGGTCAGGGACATGCGACGGTTCCTCTTCACTCGACCGCGCGCCTTCAAGCCGTCGGTTCGCGGGCAGGATCACACGGTTCCCCCAATTCGACAACGCCTTCCCGCGCCGTTGACGGCCCTCTCGGGGCGGCGCTACCGTCCACCCAACGACGACCAAGGGGGATGCAAACGCCGTGACCGCCGAACCTTGGTATCGAACCGCGCTGCGCTGGGGCCAGACCAATCTGACAGAAGCCGACCCGGCGCGCTACGACGGGCAATGGTGGCGGGAGCATTGGCGCAAGACCCGCGTACAGGGCGTGATCGTCAACGCCGGAGGGATCGTCGCCTATTACCCCTCCGCATTCCCCCTGCATCACCGAGCGGAGACGTTGGGCGACCGCGACCTGTACGGCGAAGTGGTGCGCGCGGCTCGCGAGGAGGGCCTGAAAGTCATCGCGCGGATGGATTCCAACCGCGTCGCCGACGATTTCTTCCAGGCGCATCCCGACTGGATCGCCCGCGACATCGACGGCGCGCCGTACCGCCTGGCCGACAAATACGTCACCTGCATCAACTCGCCGTATTACAGCGACTACCTGCCCCGCGTGATGGAGGAGATCATCGGGCGCAGCCATCCCGACGGGTTTTCCGACAACAGCTGGGCCGGGATGCCGCGCCAGCGCATCTGCTACTGCCAGCACTGCGCACCGAAATTCCGCGCCTGGGGCAAATGCGAGCTGCCGCGCGCGCATGATTGGGCGGACGAGAGCTACCGCCTGTGGATTCGCTGGAATTACGAATTACGCACCGAGTTGTGGGAGCTGAACAACCGCGTCACTAGCGCAGCCGGCGGCAAGGACTGCCTGTGGAGCGGCATGATCAGCGGCGACGTGCTGAACAACTGCAACCGCTTCATCGACCTGCACGCGATCCTGTCGCGCACCGAAATCGTGATGCTCGACCACCAGCGCCGCAACGGCAGCGACGGCTTCGAGCAGAACACCGAGGCCGGCAAGCGGCTGCACGAAGTCGGCGGCTGGCACAAGCTGATCCCCGAGAGCATGCCGCAATACCAGCTGGGTTCGCCCGCGTTCCGGCTCGCCAGCATGCCCCAGGCCGAGGTCCGGCTGTGGTCGTCGGCCGCCTTCGCAGGCGGCATCCAGCCATGGTGGCACCATATCGGCGCCATGCACGAAGATCGCCGGCAATACGCAACCGCCGAGCCGATCTTCCGCTGGCATGAGCGGAACCAGGACGTGCTGATCGACCGCACGCCACAGGCCGATATCGGCGTGGTCTGGTCGCAGTCCAACCACGACTTCCACGGCCAGCACCAGGTCAACAACCGTACCCAGAACCCGTATCGCGGCGTGGTGCGCGCGCTGGACCGGATGGGCCTGACCTGGCTGCCGGTCGCGGCCGACGACATCGCCGGTGCCATGGGCCGCGTCGGCGTGCTGATCCTGCCGAATCTGGCGGCGATGTCCGACGCGCAGGTGGCCGCCGTCGAGGCGTTCGCGGCGCAAGGCGGCTCGGTGATCGCCACCTCGGAGACCAGCCTGTGCGGCGAGTTCGGCGACCGTCGCGCGGAACTGGCGCTTGGCGGGCTGTTCGGCGTGAAGATCGGCCAAGGCAGCCATGGCGGCCAGGAGGCGCCCGATCCCAGCATCGAGACCCACGCGCGACACAGCTATTTGCGGCTCGCCCCGGAACTTCGCGCGGGCGTCGATGGCCCGCACGATCCGACGGCGCCGAAGCCCGACGGCACGCGCCACCCTATCCTGGCCGGGCTCGAACGCAACGACACCATCCCGTTCGGGGGTTTCCTTCCGGTCGTGACGGTGGACGACGGTGTCGAGGTGCTGGCCACGTTCGTGAAGCCGTTCCCGATCTTCCCGCCCGAGACGTCGTGGATGCGCGAGCCACGCAGCGACATCCCGGCGATCACGGCGCGGCAGGCCGCGAGCGGCGCCAGGCTCGTCTGGTTCGTGGCCGACATCGACCGCTGCTTCGCGCGTGACGAGAACCTCGAACATGCCATGCTGATCGCCAACGCGGCGCGCTGGATGCTTGGCGAGCCTGGGAAGCTGTCGCTCAAGGGCGGGCATGGCTGCATCTCGCCGACCCTGTATGAGCAGGGCAAGCGGCAGATCGTGCATCTCAACAACCGCATTCTCACGTCGCGGGTGCCGGGACGGCAGACCGAGCTGATCCCGATCGGCCCTATAGAGGTGCGCCTGTGCATTGCGGGCAAGGCGCCGGGCACGGTGGAACTGCGCGTCAGCGGACAGACCGTGAGCGCGACGGCGCGAGGCTCGGAACTGGTGTTCAGCGTTGAGCAGGTGCTGGACCACGAAGTGGCGGTGATCGACTGGGCCTGACCGCGGCAATCTGGGGGAGCACAAGAAAATGGACGGCACAACACGGCGGGCGGTTCTGCTCGGCGGCGCGGCCCTGGCTGCGGGCGCCACGTCCGACGCGCGCGCCCAGACTCCGGCCGGAAAAATGCGGATCAGTTGGTGGGGTTCGGACGACCGCCACCAGCGGACCCTGAAGATCATCAAACTTTGGGAGGCCCGCAATCCCGGCATGACGCTGACACCGGAATATGGCGGGTTCCTCGGCTACCAGGACAAGCTCTCGACCGAGTTCGCCGGCCGTAACGCCCCCGACATCATGCAGATCGCCGATAACCGCGAGTCGCTCATCGCCTCGGGGCGCCTGCTGCTGCTCGACGACTACGTGGCCTCGGGCAAGTTCGACCTGTCCAGCGCCAATCCCGGCGTGCTGGAGACCGTCAAGGTCAACCACAAGCTGTATGGCGTGCCCTGGGGCCTGGCGACCGGCTGCTTCTTCCTCGACACCAAGTTATTCGCCGACGCCAAGACGGAGTTGCCCGGCCCCGACTGGACCTGGGACGAATACGCCCGCAAGGCGACGGCCATCGCCAAGGGGTTGCCGAAGGGAATGTACGGCTCGGCCGACATCTGGGCGCCGGCGGGCACGCGCTCGCTCTACGGGCTGGAATTCTTCATCCGCCAGCGCGGCCTAACGGCCTTCACGCCGGACGGAAAGCTCGGCTTCGGCAAGAACGAGCTGACGGAGTGGTTCACCTTCTGGGACGACCTGCGCCGCGCCGGGGCCGTGCCGCCCGCCGAGGTGACGGCGCTGGAGAACGGCTTCGAGACCTCGCCGGTGATCGCCGGCCGCGCGGCGATGTATCCGGTGAACAGCTCGATCGCCTCCTCGCTGCAGGCGCTGGCGAAGAACAAGCTGGTGGTGGCGACGTTCCCCAACGGTATCGGGAGCAAGGCGCTGTCCGGTCCGCAATACGGGCAGTTCATCAACTCCAGCCTGCAGGTCTACATCAACGCCGACACCAAGTACAAGCCGCTGGCGGTGGACTTCCTGAACGCAATCACCAACGATCCCGAAATGGCGAAAATTCAGCTGATGTCGCGCGGGGTGCCGCTGTCGGCAAAGATCACCGACCTGATCATGCCGGACATCGCGCCCGTCGAGCAGAGCATGACGGAGGTGATCCGGTTCGTGCAGGCGCATGCGACGAAGCTGTTCGTGGCGTGGCCGAAGGCGGGAACGCAGATCCAGGATCTGATGCAGCGCTCGCACCAGCAGATCGCATTCGGTCAGGCCAGCATCAAGGACACGGTCACCCGGTTCTTCGACGATGCGGGGCTGATCGTCGAGTGACGCCCTCGGCCGCGCCATGACACGGGCCGCCACCGCCGCGCGCCGCCCGCTCGGCGAGACCGCGTCAGGCTACCTGTTCCTGCTGCCGTGGTTCATCGGCCTTGTCGTGTTCATGGCGGGACCCACGCTGGTCTCGCTCTATCTTTCGTTCACAAACTACAATCTGCTCGATCCGCCGAAATGGATCGGCGCGCAGAACTACATCCGCCTGTTCACGCTGGATCGCCGCTACACTAGCGCGCTTCAGGTCACGTTCACCTATGTGGCGGTCGCGGCACCGCTCAACCTTGCGTTCGCGCTGGCACTGGCCACCGCGCTCAACACGCGCATCCGGGGCCTCGCATTCTACCGCGCCGTATACTACGTGCCGTCGCTGCTCGGCGGCAGCGTCGCGGTGTCGATCCTGTGGCGGCAGATTTTCGGGCTGAACGGCATCGTCGGCCAGGTGCTCGAATGGTTCGGCATCCATGGCGCGAGCTGGGTGTCGCAGCCGGGCCAGGCGCTGTCGACGCTGATCATCCTGCATGTCTGGCAGTTCGGCTCGCCGATGGTGATCTTCCTCGCCGGGCTCAAGCAGATTCCCGCCGAGCTGTACGAGGCGGCCTCCATCGACGGCGCCGGAAAGTGGCTGCAGTTCCGGGTCATCACGCTGCCCATGCTGACGCCGGTGATCTTCTTCAACCTGATCCTGCAGATCATCAACTCGTTCCAGGCCTTCACTCCGGCCTTCATCGTCAGCGGCGGCACCGGCGGGCCGATCGATTCGACGCTGTTCTACACGCTGTATCTCTACATCCAGGGCTTCGCCAATTTCCGCATGGGCTATGCCTCGGCGATGGGCTGGATCCTGCTTGTCATCATCGCCGCCGTCACCGCGGTTGCGTTCCTCACAGGCCGCTACTGGGTGCATTATGCCGACAGCACGCCTTAGCCTCGTGCCGTCGCGTGGCCATCTGCCGCTGCTCGCGGGCGCGTTCTGCATGGTCTATCCGCTCCTGTGGATGATCGGCAGCTCGTTCAAGCCGGACAGCCGCATCTTCGCCGAACTCAGCCCGTGGCCGGGCCCGCTCAACCTCGCCAACTACGTCAAGGGCTGGGTGCTGGGCACCGGTACGTCGTTCACCACGTTCTATCTCAACTCCTTCCTGGTCTGCGCCGGCACCATCCTCGGCAATCTGTTCTCGTGCTCGCTCGCGGCCTATGCCTTCGCTCGCATCAAGTTCCGCTTCCGCGCGTTCTGGTTCGCGGTGATGCTGGGGACGCTCATGCTGCCGCTGCACGTGGTGGTCGTCCCGCAATACATCATCTTCAACACGCTCGGCTGGACCAACACGTTCCTGCCGCTGATCGTGCCGAAGTTCTTCGCGGTTGACGCGTTCTTCATTTTCCTGATGGTCCAGTTCATCCGCGGCATCCCGGTCGAGCTCGAGGAGGCGGCGATGATCGACGGGTGCGGGCGGTTCGGCATGTTCACCCGCATCATCCTGCCGCTGATCAAGCCGGCGCTGGTGACGACGACGATCTTCACGTTCATCTGGACGTGGAACGACTTTTTCAGCCAGTTGCTCTATCTCAACGAGGAGAGGAAATTCACGATCTCGCTGGGATTGCGCCAGTTCATGGACTCCTCGGGCGCCTCCGCCTGGGGACCGATGTTCGCGATGACGACGCTCTCGCTGATCCCGGTGATCGTGGTGTTCCTGGTATTCCAGAAACGGCTGGTCGAGGGTATCGCCACGACGGGGCTGAAGGGGTGAACGGCATGGACCGACTGGTGGGCGTGCAGATCGGTGCCGCGTCGTTCATCGACGAGGGCGTGGCGGAGGTACTGGACACCGTGCAATCCCGCGCGGCGGCGAACACGGTGTTCCTGGCGACGCCGACATGGAACGTTGCGACCGGCGGGCGGGCGGACGATCCGGATTGGCTGGGCGGCAACTATGCGACGGTGCATCCCGAGTACTACGCCAACACCGTCGTCGGCCCGGTCGGCCGCGCGCCGGAGCATCCCGGGTGGGACATGCTGGCGCATGTCATTCCGGCAGCACAGGCGCGCGGCATGCGCTGCTACGCGCTGATGGACGAGAGCAGCCATGCGCGGCACTTGCGGAGCTATCCGAACTTCCTGAAGGTCCTGGAGGTGGACATCTGGAACAAGCCGGCGCGCCGTCCCTGCTTCAACAACCCGGACTACCGCAACTGGCATCTCGGCACGATCGAGGATTACGTCAAAAGCTACGATCTCGACGGGATCATGTGGTCCTCGGAGCGTCCCGGCCCGCTCGACCGGCTGATCCAGGGGCCGGCGTTGCAGGGCCTCGGGCTGATCACCTGCTACTGCGCGCATTGCAAGGAGCGCGGGCGGGAGCGCGGCATCGATTGGCGCCGCGCGCAGGAAGGCTACCGCAAGCTGGTGACGTGGAACGCCGAGATCGCGCGCGGCCACATCCCGCCCGACGGCGCGTTCGCGACGTTCTGGCGGCTGCTGCTGACCTATCCGGAGCTGCTGTCGTGGCACTCGCTATGGATGGACGGCCAGCACCAGATGTACCGCGACATCTTCGGCAGCGTCCGCGCGTGGCGGCCCGACATGCAAGTGGGATGGAACATGCCGCAGAACGTCTCGTTCAGCCCGTTCCACCGCGCGGGTCAGAACTACGCCGACCTCAGCCATATCGCCGACTTCCTCAAGGTTTCGACCTATGATTCCTGCGCCGGTCCGCGCTTCCACACCTGGATCGCCGGCATCTGCCGCGCGGTGTTCGGCGACGCGGAGCCGGCGCAGGTCTATCCGCTGATGCTGAAGCTGCTCGGGCTGGACGAGGGCCCCTACGACGACCTGCCTCGGACAGGCTTCTCCGCCGAGTTCGTGCGGCGCGAAGTGCGGAGGGCGGTGATCGGCAACGAGGGGCGCTGCGTGATCCATGCCGGGATCGACGTGGGCATCCCGGTCGGCCGCCCCGACAGCCCGCTACCCCCTGGCGACAGCCCCCTGATTGACGCCGACGAGACCAGCGGACCAGACCTCGCGCGGGTCACGCCGGGGCGGGTCAAGGCAGCGGTGCTGGCGGCCTTCGAGGGCGGGGCCGCGGGCGTCATCCTCGGCGAGAAATACGCGCGCATGCGCCCCGACGATCTCTCGGGCGCGGGAATGGCGATGGCGCAACTCGGCATGAACGATAGGACTGGATAGCACGATGCAGAAGATAGAACTCGGCCGCACCGGCCTGCTGGTTTCGCGCATGGCGCTTGGCGGCTACCCCTTCGGCGGCGTGAACCGAGCCCATGGCTGGGACCCCTGGAGCACCGAGGGGCGCGCCACCGCCATCGCCACCATCAATCGCGCGATCGACCTCGGCGTCACTTACATCGATACCGCCCCGGCCTATGGCGACGGCAACAGCGAGACGCTGATCGGCGAGGTGATGCGGACGCGGCGCGACGAATGCGTGCTGGCGACGAAGGTGAAGTGGGAGGGCATGACCCGTGACTCCGTCATCGCCAGCGTGCGCGCCAGCCTCAAGCGGCTGCAAACCGGGCGGCTCGACATCGTGCAGTTCCATGGCGGGATGTTCACGCACAAAGAGTACGAACACATCGTCGACGGTCCGCTGGAGGGTCTGCTGGAACTGCAACGCGGCGGCGAGATCGGCTTCATCGGCCTCACCACGGAGGAGCCCTGGACCGCCCGCCCGTTCATGCGCCACGACGAGTTCAGCGTGTTCCAGCTCGCCTACAACTTCATCTACCAGTCCGCCGCCCGCAACGTGCTGGACGACGCGCGACGGCTGAATGCTGGCGTGGTGACCATGCGCACCATGACCTCCGGCATCCTCCAGCGCGCCGCGCGCTATCTGGCACCGGAATGGCAGGACGCGCGGGACATCTACGAAGTCTGCCTCAAGTTCGTGCTGTCTGACTCCCGCGTCCACGCCGCCATCGTCGGCATGCGGTGGCCGGAGGAGGTCGAGCGCAACGTCGCCTTGGTGAACGGCTTCGTGCCTCCGTTCGACTTTGCCGAGCTGCCGCGCATGACCGCGCATGTCTATCAGGCGGAGGACGCCGAGTGATCGACGCCTACGCCCATGTCGGCCTGCCCCGCTTTCAGACCGTGGCCCGCTACCGCGTGCTGATGGACAGCGTCGGCATTCGCCAGGCGGTGCTCTGCTCGTTCGACAGCAGCCCCGATCTCGCGGCAATCCATGCGGCGTTCACCGCCGCGCCACTGAAGTTCCGGGGCATCGGCGTCCCGCTCGGGCGCGACCGGACGGAGATGGAGGCGGGATGCCGGGCGCAACTCGCGGCCGGCTTCAGCGGACTGCGCCTGACCGAGGCCGACGTGGCCGAGCGCCCCTGGCTGCTCGACATCGTGGCCCAGGCGGAGGCGGTCGCCATCGTGGTCGGCCAGGTATCGTCGCCGTCCTGCGCCAGGGCGCTGGCGTCGCACCTCGCCCGCGCCGAGGCGCTACGGATCGTCGGCGGGCACTTCGCCGGCATGGGCCACCCGCGCGCATTGGCCGACGGCGCTGCGGCCGAGCTGTTCGCCCATCCACGCTTCCATGTCACTTTCTCGCGCCACGGCGGATATCCCGAGGCGGCCTTGCGCGACTGGGCCGAGGCGGTGATCGCCCGAACCGGGTGGGGGCGGGTCACGTGGGGGTCGGAAGCGCCGGTGCTGTTCCTGCGCGACGAGACGCTGCCCAGCGCGGTGGCCTGGATTGATCGGCTGGCCCCCACCGAGCCCGAGCGGGCGGCGTTCTTCGAGGCCAACGCCCGCGCGCTCTACTTCGACCGCGCAATCGTCCCGGCACCCCTGGCGCTATTGTTCGATCCAGCCGCGCGGGCCAGAAGTCAAACATCCACTCTCTGGCCAAACGGCCTACCCATCGACCAGGCATTGGCGGGCCGGCTACTGGACGCCTGGCTCGGCGAGGGTACGCCCGGCACGCTCGGGGCATTCGTGGAAAAGCTTCTCGACCGCGTTCTCGCCTGATCCCACCCTGCGCACCTTGAAGCGGATCAAGTGGCTGCTCTGGAACGGCAACGGGCACCGTGCCCGGCAACACGCCGACGACCTGCGTGACGACGCGAAGGAGCAGGAACTGGACTACCCGCACTTCGGCAAGTTCGTCCGGTCAGCGCGGGAGTTCGCCTTCTACATCAGGTCGAACACTGGCAGCCTGATCAACTGACGACCAGAGATGCCTAAGTGTAAGTGGTTATAAAGCGTCGTACGAAGGCAAAGCATAGAGTAGCCCTCGATCCACCGTTGGCTGAAAGGCTTGGCGATGTGCCAGAGTTATCGCCGAGTGGAAGCCATAGGTTTGTGGCAATCAAGCCTTTACGGAGCGGAATAGTCCTTCCAGAGTCATGCAAAGCCGACGAAAGCGTTTGCGCAACGGTCGGGCGGTCGACGTGCTTGGCATTTCGCGCAAACACGGCGTCAAACTGGTCATCTCCGACGCGCATGAAGGCCTCAAGGCCGCGATCCGCCGGGTGATGGGCGCGTCATGGCAAAGGTGCCGCGTGCATTGGATGCGCAACGCTCAGTCCTACGTCGGAAAGGGCCAGCAGAGCATGGTCTCGGCAGCTCTCCGCCAGGCGTTCATCCAATCCGATCGTGCGAGCGCCAGCCAGACCCTGCGCCACGTCGCCGACCAGCTTCGCGCGAAGTGGCCGAAGCTCGGCGTGTTCATCGACGACAGCGAGACGGACGTGCTGGCGCACATGGATTTTCCCGCCCAGCACCGCTCCAAGGTCCACAGCACCAACCCGATCGAGCGCGTCAACAAGGAGGTCAAGCGCCGCGCCGATGTCGTCGGCATCTTTCCCAACGAGGGGGCGATCATTCGCCTTGTCGGCGCCGTGCTGCTCGAACTCAACGACGAATGGCAGCTCCAGCACCGCTACATGCAGACCGAGGCCATGGCCGAGCTTACACCGCCCATGACCGACGCCATCCCCAGCCAGATCACCACCGTGGCCGCCTAGCTGATGGCCACCTCAGTTCACACCGCAATTTCCACCACGTTGACGGACGCTACCTCACAGCAGGATATCGACGAGCCGCCTCCCCGGTCAGATGGATGACGACCAGCCACAACGCGAGCCAGCGTTAGATGGTTTGTCACAGCGGCAGATCCTCGCCGGTAGTGGAGCCACCAGCTCGGCGCCAACCGAAGTCGGTCGCACTGCGTAGTCGGATCGCCCAGAGGCGATGGCAGCAACTGCCATAGGCAGCCACAGTGTAGGGCGTAGCTGATCGCATTCCCGTCCCAAAGCGCCTCTGAGTAGGCTGCTGGGCTCGGGTCCATCATCCCAGCCCATGCTCCAGTGGGTCTGCTGCGGAACGCATTGTGCGACCTTGATCTGGGCAGGCCGCCTCACGATGCTGGTAGCATGACCCTCGATGACGCTCTGCGCGACCTCGCCACGACCGACAACGAGCTGCCCTGCGATGCTATGCGGTGGGCGCTTGACCACTGGGACGAGGCCGGCCCGCGCTTCGTCACGCTGCTGAGTGCTTACGCAAGCGGGGTGGACCGTGTGGACCGCTCCGAGCAGACCGAGCGCGCCCTGTTCCTCGTCATCCATCTCCTGGGAGAGAAGGCCGAGGCGGCCGCTTTCGGCCCCTTGTGCCGGCTGCTGCTGGACAGGGAAGCGTCCGACCTGATCCTTGGGGACGCGATCACCTCCACCCTGCGCGGCATCTTGATCAGCACCTATGACGGCGATCTCGCGGCGTTGCAGGCCGTCATCGAGGCACAAGGAGCCGACGACTTCGTGCGCGAGGGCGCCTTGCTTGCGTTGGCCTACCTCACCCGCACGGGCCGGGTGCCGGAGGCAGAGATGCGCGCCTACTTGCTGCACCTGTTGGCCGAGATGCAGCCGCAAGCCGAGCACTTCGTCTGGATCGGGTGGCTTCTCGCCGTAGCCCACCTCGGCTACAGCGACCTTGCCGAGCAGGCAGAGGGGCTGATCAAGCGCGGGTTCGTGTCCGAGCGGGATTGGCGCATCGCCGACTTCCGGACGGACCTCAAGCGCACGCTGGACGATCCTGAGCGCATGGCGGGCTTCGCCCATGACCACATCGGCCCGTTCACAGACGCCATCAGCGAGCTCGGGAAGTGGGCCGGCTTCTCCGGCGAGAACCCGGAGCGCGAGCTGCCCGAGCTCGAGGTCGAGCAGCCCTTCATCAATCCTCTGCGCGGGATCGGGCGCAACGACCCCCGCCCCTGCGGCAGCGGCAAAAAGTTCAAGAAGTGCTGCTTGGCCGCACAAGGCACGGCGGCCTGAGCGGAGGATA